>Ga0316197_10001588_pt1 | contig 16131 bp, 13 predicted proteins | sample OudBiesiAoxic_MG_FD_204939 | JGI IMG/M metagenome (GOLD analysis project Ga0316197, IMG submission 204939) | Coastal sediment microbial communities from Oude Bieten Haven, Netherlands - site A oxic | ecosystem: Environmental > Aquatic > Marine > Coastal > Sediment | place: Netherlands... | reverse complement strand
CGCCCGCTGCGCCGCTTACACCCAGATCGACCAGTAACGCACCGGGATAAGACAAGCTGGGGGTGCTGCCATTAATAACCGATTCATTCAGGCCCACCACGTTAGCCGTATCACCAGAAGCCGACAGCACATTGCTATTGAAGTCATTGTTGATATAGCCGCCACCCCACTGAATGCCCAACTCTTTTTCCAGGTCAGACTGGGCGATCACGATTCGCGCTTCAATCATTACCTGGCGAATAGGAATGTCGACCAGGTCGATAAGGTCGCGAACTTCGGACAGTTTCAACGCTGTATCAGTGACAATAATGGAATTCGTGCGTGGGTCGACGACCACAGAGCCCCGCGGCGAGATCAGGCTGCCGCCCTCCTCAGAACCCGCCTGGAACAGCGACACGATCTCAGAGGCCGTGGCATAACGAATACGGATAAACTCGGATTGCAGGGGCGCCAACTCGGCAATCTGCCTGTTGGCTTCGATCTCCTGGCGTTCCCGCTCGGCAATTTCGGCTGCCGGCGCTACCATCAATACGTTGCCGACCTGGCGCTTGTCCAGGCCCTTGGTTTTGAGCACCAGTTCCAGCGCCTGATCCCAGGGCACATTCTGCAATCGCAATGTAATACGACCTGAAACCGTGTCACTCGCCACCAGGTTCATCTCGGTAAAATCGGCGATCAGCTGCAGTACCGCCCGGACCTCGATGTCCTGGAAATTCAGCGATATTCGCTCGCCGACATAACTGAACTCATCCAATCGAGCCGCCGCCTCTTTCTTGCTCAGCGGCTTAACACTCAGCACATATTCGGTATCGGTCTGATAGGCCAGGTAATCGAATTCCCCGGTCGTCTTGAGCGTCAGCGTGGCGCCCCGCTGCGTGGTATTCACATCCACGGAGTCCACCGGGGTGGCAAAATCAGTCACATCATAACGTCGCATCAGGCGCTCGGGCACCGAGGTATCAAGGAACTCAACGGTCACATTGCCGCGCTCACTGAACACATTCACATCAACAGAGGGATCGGTGAGCTGCAAGGTCAGGCGACCTTCTCCACCGCCTTGGCGCTGGAACTGCAGATCGGTAATTTCAGAGCGTGCATCGACGACTTCCTCGACCTTGGTCGCAAGCCGGTTGGGGTCGGTAGTTTGCTTGACGTACTCATTACCGCCGTCCTGACCCACCACGAGGTAGAGACTATTGCCATCCACGCGGGTTTCATAGGGCACCAGCTTGACCAGGTTAACGACAAGCCGGGTTCTGTCTCCGGACTCCAGAACCACAACACCTGAAGCGTTGCCATAGGGCAGCGAAAATCGCTTCTGCTCTAGCGCACTGGTCGTATTGGGGAAATCGATGGCAATACGTGCGGGCTTTTCGATGGTATAGGACTTGAGATCAGCCGGCGGTGCTTCGCTGAAATCCAGACGAATCTCGAACTTGCTACCGGGGCGGGAGCTGAACTCGATATCGGTTACCGCCGGTGCCGCCTGCACTGCTGCCCCCAACAGCAATAGCATACCGCCCAGTACCCATTGAATTGGCTCTCGCATCAAACTACGCCTTCCATTACTCACGCCCTTGGCCCCCAGATTAAACTTTGTTCTCGACATGGCTATCACCATTCTCTACGGCTTAAATGCCGCTTAATTCTATCGTTCGTGGCCGTTCGACCCAGCCTTCTTCGGTGCCGTCGCTGACGATCTCCACCACGGCGATATAGCTGTCTGTCATTTCCACAACCTTACCGTGGTTGCGTCCCAGGAAATTACCCACGGAGACACGGTGCACGCCACCTTCAGGGTCGCGGATCAATGTCCACTCATCGCCACCGCGCTCCAGCGACCCGACCATCCCCAGCGAATCGAAAGTAAACTGCTCAAGGAATTCCTTGGCCCGGTCATTGTCAGGTTTGATCGTACTGATCGCCTGCAGCTGGGTAATCTCGCGTACCTCAATAGGCCGATCAAAGGGACTGCGCAGCGTGGTGGCGCTGTAGGCAAACGCCTCGTAGGCCTTGAAGGTCGGAATAGGCGCAATAATGCCGCCGGGACGGGCACGCTTTTCGGCCATGAATGCGTCAAGGTCGGCAAAGCCACTACCACCACAAGCTGTCAGCATAGGGACAACAGCAGCAAAAACGAGCGCCAGGCGCAATACCGTAGTCATCGATCAGGTCCCGTCCTTATAGCGATACGTCTTGGCGGTGATGCTCATGCTCAGATTGTTGGTGTTACCACCTCTCACAGATATCCCAAAGTCATGCAGCGTCACGATGCGGGGCAGCCCCGCCATCCCACTGACAAAAGCGCCGAGATCGTGATAAGACCCAACAGCCTGAATCGAAATCGGCAACTCTACATAAAACTCTTTGGCCTGCTCTTTATTCAACTTGATACTGCCAATCTCCAGACCGTTTAACAGGCCCTTGTTGGTAATATCTTCCAGCAGCCCGGGCACCTCGGTATCGCTGGGTAACTGGCTGACCAGGGCTCCAAAGGATTCCTCCATTTCAACCATCTGCTGCCGATAGGCCTCCAGATTTGCGGCCTGGAAGGCCTTCTTCTCAAAGTCTTTCTTCAGTTCAACTTCCTGCGCCTCAACCTTGGCCAGTTGTAATTGCAGCTCCTCAATATGGTAATAATAACCGCCGACTGTCACGCCAATGAGTATCAGCAGGCATAAAATGAGCTTGATCGGTCCCGGCCAGTTACCGATATTGTCGAAATCGAGATCAGCGATATCGAATTCACGGAGCGAGCGCAGGGTATCTTCCATAGCCATAATCTAGCGAGCTCCCTCTTCTGTCTTCGGTAACTGAACCTTCACCGTCAAATTGAAGGAGGTGGCCTGATCACCGTATTTGGTGGCAGCCGTTACGCTGGTTAGGTTGGGGTTTTCCAGCCAATCCGAAGCATCCAGACGGCGCATCAGGCTGGATACACGGTTGTTCGACTCCGCTATTCCAGAAACTGATATGGTGTTGGCTTTCGAGCTCAGCTTGGTATAGAAAACACCGTCAGGAACGGTCCTGACGATCTGGTCGAGCACTCGCACAATAATCGGCCGGTTGCCCTGCAATTCCTGAATGACCCGCATCCGGTCGATCAGCTGGTTGCGTTTGCGCTGTAAGTCAGCGATCTCGGCGACCATCTTGTCCAGTACCTTGATATTTTCTGTAAGATAGTTATTACGCGACTTCTGGTATTCGATCTGGCCATTGACCACGCGGTCCGCCAACAACACAAGACCAACGCCCAGCGCCAGCACCAGTGCCAACACGGTCAGGAACTCCTTGCGCTGTTCCTGACGGCGTTCGTCACGCCACGGTAGTAGGTTAATCTGCGCCATCAGTCAAAGCTCCTCATGGCCAGCCCGCAGGCAATCATCATCGCCGGTGCATCACTACTCAGGGCCACCGCATTCACCCGGGACGAAATGGTCATCTCGGCAAAGGGGTTGGCCACTGTGGCAGGGGTTCCCAGTTTGTCCTGAACCAATTCCGCCAGCCCCTCCATCGAGGACACACCGCCGGCGAGGATGATGTAATCCACGTCGTTGTACTGGCTGGAAGAGAAAAAGAACTGCAGGGAGCGAGCCACCTGCTGCACCACGGCGTCTTTAAAGGGCTCCAGTACCTCGGGCTCATAATCGTCGGGCAATCCGCCCTGCTTTTTCGCCAGTCCGGCTTCCTCTAATGGCAAACCGTAGCGACGCATGATTTCGTCAGTCAGCTGCTTGCCGCCAAACAGCTGCTCGCGGGTGTAAATAGTCTGGCCGTTATTCAATACGCTCAGCGTCGTCATGGTAGCGCCGATATCCACGACTGCCACGGTGCTGTCCTGATCCAGGTCCAACTGATGTTTTACCAGCGAGTAAGCCCGCTCCATCGCATAGGCTTCGACATCCATGATCTTGGCCGTCAGCTCGGCGCCCTCTATGGCGTCAACTCGGGAGTCGATAGTTTCGCGGCGGCAGGCGGCTAAAAGAACCTCCACCTGGTTATCACGTTCCGGTGAGGGGCCCTGCACCTCAAAGTCGATTGCCACTTCTTCCAGCGGATAGGGAATGTACTGATCGGCTTCCAGCGTGAGCTGGGTTTCCATATCGTCATCGGCCAGACCGTCGGGCATATCGATGATCTTGGTAATCACCGAGGAACCGGCCACCGCTGCCGCCACGCTCTTCACCTTCGTGCGGGAGGTCGCCACCACGCTGCGCACAGCGTTGGCCACGCCATCGACATCGTTGACGTTCTTCTCGATAACAGCATCGTGGGGCAGTGAGCTAACTGCATAGCTCTCCACCCGATACCGGTCCCCTGAATAGCTCAACTCCAGCAATTTCACCGTCGTTGAACTTATGTCCAGCCCCAGAACCGGTGTTGCTTTTCTCTTCCCTAATATACCAAGCAATTTATTTTCCTATATGTATCACTAACTTAGCTTTTTTTTATACACCGATACATTAATATTAAGATATAACATCGCCTGCATTGCAATCAAAAACCTAAAAAAAGTTATAATTACCAAAGGCACGCTCCTCACTACTAGTAAAAGTAATACAAGCCACTGTTTTGTAAAGGGATAAATGAAGCTCCTTCGATTTATATTGCGCCTGTCGCTACTTGGACTATTCGGTGGACTGTGGGCTCTGGCCGGTGTCTATCTCTATTTGAGCCCCGGTTTACCCGATGTCGAAACCCTCCGCGACGTTCGTCTGCAAACGCCCATGCGGGTATACACGCGCGAAGGCGACCTGATCGGACAATTCGGCGAGCAAAAGCGAACGCCGCTGCAATACAGTGAGATCCCCGAGCAGTTCATCAGCGCTCTACTGGCCGCAGAGGACGATAATTTTTTCCAACACAACGGTATAGACGTGATGGGCCTCGCCAGGGCCGTGTCCGAGCTGGTCCTGACCGGGCAGAAGGGCTCGGGCGGCAGCACCCTGACCATGCAGGTTGCCAGGAACTACTTCCTGTCCCTGGAACGGACCTTCATGCGCAAATTCAATGAAATCCTGCTGGCGATCGAGATCGAGCGGGCGCTCGACAAGCAGGAGATTTTCGAGCTGTACGTCAACCGTGTGTTCCTGGGGCACCGGGCCTACGGTTTCGAGGCCGCGGCCCAGGTCTATTACGGCAAAGGCATAGGCGAACTAAACCTCGCGCAACACGCAATGTTAGCCGGCATTCCCAAGGCGCCCTCGCGCAATAACCCGATCAGTGGACCCGGCGCCGGCGAGCAGCGCCGCAACTGGATCCTGGGTCGTATGCTGAATCTTGGCTATATCGACCAGAGCCAGTTCGATCTCGCCAATGCGGCACCGATCACCGCGCGCCACCACGGCGCCAAGCTGAGCTTCGCCGCTCATTACGCCGCGGAAATGGCTCGCCAGCAGATGCTCAACCGCTACGGCATGGCCGCCTATAACGACGGCTACCACGTTTACACCACGATCAGCAGCGAACTCCAGCAGTTGGCCCAGAAGGCCGTGATCGAGGGTCTGCTGACCTATGATAGCCGCCATGGGTTCCGCGGGCCGGAGCGACAGCTGCCCCTCGCTGACCCCGAGAGCGAATCGCTGCCAGTGACGTTATGGCGCGAAGCATTGGCAGAGATGCCGGTTATTGCCGGGCTCACCCCGGCTATCGTAACGGCGATTGCCGAAGACAAAATCGACTTCATCCTGGTCGATGGCAGCATTCACGAACTGTGGTGGGATAACGGGCTGAAACAAGCCAGCCGCTATCTCACAGAAAACTCCCGCGGCCGAAGGCCCGGGGCTCCGGCTGACGTGGTCACTGTCGGGGATATGGTCCGGGTCGTGCAACTGGACGATGGCGAATGGCACCTGTCGCAGGTACCAGCTGCCCAGGCAGCATTGGTTTCTCTGGATCCCGACGACGGCGCCATCAATACCATCGTTGGCGGCATGGGGTTCGAATTGAGCAAGTTTAACCGTGCCACCCAGGCCCAGAGGCAACCGGGCTCCAACTTCAAGCCATTCCTGTACAGTGCCGCGCTGCACCATGGTTTCACCGCCGCCAGCATCATCAACGATGCCCCTGTGGTGCTGCAGGACACGTCACTCGAGGACATTTGGCGCCCGGAGAACGACGGCGGCAAGTTTCATGGTCCAACCCGGCTGCGCTGGGCGCTGACCAAATCACGCAACCTGGTATCGATCCGCCTGTTGCAGCAGCTCGGCATAGCCAACCTGATCAGCTACGCCGAGCGCTTCGGCTTCAATACTGCTGAATTCGCCCCCGATCTGTCGCTGGCGCTGGGCACCCACGCCATGAGCCCGCTGGACGTAGCGGCAGGCTACGCGGTGCTGGCCAATGGCGGATACGCGATCGAGCCCTACCTGATCAAACGTATCGACGACATCAATGGCGACACCGTTTACCAGGCCAGGCCGGATACCGTGTGCCGGGACTGCGATCTGCTGGCGCCCGTTGTCGAGACGGAATTGAGCATGGAGGAAATACTGGCGAGATCCGGGGCCACCGGATCCGACCTGCCAAGAGCTCAGCGCATCATGGATGAGCGGGTAAACTTTATCATCGATAGCATCCTGCGCGATGTGATCACCCGCGGAACCGGTCGTCGTGCGCTGGTTCTTGAGCGGGGCGATCTGGCGGGCAAGACAGGTACGACCAACGGGCCTATGGATGCGTGGTTTTCCGGTTACAACCGGGACGTCGTAACAACCACCTGGGTTGGCTTCGACAATTACACACCCCTGGGTAAAAAGGAGTTCGGTGGCACTGCAGCCTTACCGATCTGGATCGAATTCATGCGCGCGGCGCTACAGGACAGCCCCGAGCAAGAGCCGAAACTGCCGCCGGGCGTGGTACACGTAAAAATTGATCCTGATACGGGCCTGTTGGCAGCGCCGGGACAACGCAATGCCATCTTCGAGTATTTCCGGGAAGAGCATGTTCCGGACCAGGGCGGTGACGATGGCCAGTCAGGCACTGTCACCAATGGTACCGAAGACCTGGTCAGGGATATCTTCTAGGACCAGCCGCTCGAGTCAGGCCGCGGGGGCGTAGTCCTTAGGGAGCTCTATCCGCGCAACGCCGCTATCGATAGCCGCCTGTGCCACCGCTGGCGCCAGGCGAGTGAGCAGCCGGGGGTCCATGGGCTTTGGAATGATGTACTGCGGACCGAACGTCAGCGACTCAACGCCACAGGCGACCAACACCTCCGCCGGCACAGGCTCCCTGGCCAGCCCACTGAGGGCCTTGACCGCTGCAATTTTCATCGCTTCATTTATGGTGCTCGCCCGAACATCAAGAGCACCACGGAAGATGAAGGGAAAGCCCAGCACATTGTTGACCTGGTTGGCGTAATCGGAGCGGCCGGTAGCGATAATCACATCGTCACGGGTAGCTCGGGCCAACTCGGGGCTGATTTCCGGGTCGGGATTGGAGCAGGCAAAAACGATAGGCCGATCAGCCATAGTCAATAGCATTTCGGCACTGAGCAGGTTGGCGCCCGAAAGCCCGACGAAAACGTCAGCGCCATTCACGGCATCGCTCAGGCTGCGCTTGTCAGTATGGTTGGCAAACTCTTCTTTATAGGCATTGACGCCCTCGCGCCCCGTATAGATCACGCCACGGCGATCCAGCATAAAGATGTTCTCACGGCGGGCGCCGAGTTGCACCAGCAGTCGCATACAGGCGATGGCGGCAGCACCGGCGCCAAGACAGGTGATTACTGCGTCCTCTATACGCTTACCCTGTATCTCCAGGGCGCTGAGCATCCCGGCAGCAGTAACAATCGCGGTACCGTGCTGGTCATCGTGGAAAATAGGGATTTGGCAGCGTTCTGACAAGGCGGCCTCAATTTCGAAACACTCCGGCGCTTTGATATCTTCGAGATTAATTCCGCCAAAAGTATCGGCGATGCGTGCGACGGTATCGATAAATTCACCGGCATCCTCTGTATCGACCTCGATATCAATGGAGTTGATACCGGCGAAGCGCTTGAACAGCAATGCCTTGCCCTCCATGACCGGCTTGCTGGCCAGCGGCCCAAGGTTGCCCAACCCCAGTACCGCAGTACCATTGCTAATCACCGCAACGAGGTTGCCCTTGCCGGTATAGCGATAGGCCGCAGCCGGATCGGCGGCGATTGCACGACAGGGCTCAGCCACGCCAGGGCTGTAAGCCAGGGCAAGGTCGTACTGGGTTTCAGCGGGCTTGCTCAGTTCCATGGAGATTTTCCCGGGAACCGGTTCCGCGTGATAGGCCAGGGCAGCGTCTTTCAAGTCAGAGGCCATAATGTTTCTCTGTGCTGTTTCGAACAGCTCGGGATGTTAAAAAGGGCGTAGAGGATATAGAAAAGGGTGGGGTGTAACAAGGTGACGTATGCACACTGCCAAAGCAGTCGCAATACCGCTGCACAATGGCAAAAAAAAAGCGCCGGGACCCCAGGGAACCAGCGCTTCTTTTGAGCCGTGCAGTGTCCTGCCTAGCTTTCTTCCTGCCGCTTGGCGCCGCGGTTGCCAAAACGCTTGTTGAAACGGTCAACACGACCGCCGCTGTCGAGTATTTTCTGCTTGCCGGTAAAGAACGGGTGGCAGTTTGAACACACGTCAATATGAAAATCCTCACCCAACGTTGAGCGAGTCTTTATCTGATTCCCACAGCTGCACGTGGCTGTGACATCGTCGTACTTAGGGTGTATATCTGCTTGCATTACCTGTACTCCTTGCTGATGGCGCCGCCACCCAATCTCATGTTGGGCACCGCACCTGATAAGGGGGATGACCTGGCCCAAGACGACCCGGTCAAAAAATAGGCGGGCATCTTACCAGACGAAGCGCCATACGCAAGTCCTTAATGTCTTTTGCTACAATGCGCGCTCACCGCTAATTTGCTGCTAACCAAGGGGCGTAATGTCCATCCTTCGCCTCGCCATCCCCACCCCCCTTCGGCAATTATTCGATTACCTGCCCCCGGCCGGGATCACCGCCACTGGCTTACAGGCGGGCACCCGCTTGCTGGTCCCCTTTGGTCCGCGGCAATTAACCGGCTACCTGGTGGAGGTGGTACCGCACAGCGACCAGGACAGCAGCCGGCTGAAGCAGGCTAGCGCTGTACTGGACGAGCACAGCCTGCTTAACACGCGGATCATGGCCCTGTGTGACTGGGCCGCCCGCTATTACCACCACCCCCCCGGGGATGTTCTGGCGGCAGCCTTCCCACCCCGGCTGCGCCAGGGCAAGGCTCAGCAGGATACCGGCATCCGCGGCTGGCAACTGAGCACCCGGGGCAAAGGCTTGCCCGCCGGCGCACTGCCCCGCGCTCCGAAGCAGGCAGCGGCCCTCGCCCTGTTGCTAGATCAATCGCAAGCCAGCCACGAAGCTTTGTCAGCCGCCGGCATATCGCCCGCAGTGCTGCGCACTTTGCGCGACAAGAACCTGATCGAAGAGGTCAGCCTGCAAGCCCCGAACAGGCAGCCTGCCGCCAGAGCGGGCCTGACGCTGAACGAAGAACAGGCCGAAGCGTTGTCGGGACTGCAGGCCGCTCTGGGCAGTTTCAGTTGTCATCTATTGGAGGGAGTAACCGGATCGGGTAAAACCGAGGTCTACCTGCAACTCATCGCGCAGTGCCTGGCGGCGGGACAGCAGGCCCTGGTACTGATTCCCGAGATCGGTCTGACCCCCCAAACACTGGGGCGATTCGAACAGCGATTCGACGCCACGATCGCCGTGTTTCATTCGGGGCTCACCGATCTGGAGCGCTATAGAGCCTGGGAGGCCGCCCGGGATGGCCGGGCCGACATCATTATCGGCACCCGTTCGGCGATTTTTACGCCGTTGCGCAATCCCGGCGTGATCATCGTTGACGAAGAGCACGACGCCTCCTACAAGCAGCAGGACGGATTCCGCTACTCGGCCCGTGACGTCGCGGTAAAGCGGGCCCAGTTGGAGGATTGCCCGGTACTACTGGGCAGCGCCACCCCATCACTGGAGTCTTTGCATAACGCGCTGCAGGGGCGCTACCAACATCCGCAACTGTCTGCGCGAGCCGGCAAAGGCAGTCTGCCAACAATACGCAGCGAGGATGTGCGCGGCCAGCAACTGCACGCGGGGCTATCTCCAGCGCTTATCGAGGCCGCCAGAGCGGCATTGGCCAGGCGCGAGCAGGTGCTGCTATTCCTCAACCGACGGGGTTACGCCGCCAGTCTTCTGTGCCATGACTGCGGCTGGCTGGCCGAATGCAGCGCCTGCGATGCCCGTCTTACGGTGCACCGGCGGCAACGACGATTGCGCTGCCACCACTGCAATGCACGCAGTCAGCTGCCGGGCCAGTGCCCGGCCTGTCGCAGTAATCGGCTGCTGACCCAGGGGCTGGGCACGGAACAAACCGAAGATGCGCTGCATACACAGTTCCCCGACATACCCATCCACCGCGTGGACAGTGACAGCATTCAGGGCCGCGACGCCATGGCGGAACTGGTTGCCAAGATAAATAACGCAGAGCCCTGCATTTTGCTGGGGACCCAGATGCTGACCAAGGGCCACCACTTCCCCAATGTCAGCCTGATCGGCATCATCGACGCTGACGCGCTGCTGTTCAGTGCTGATTTTCGCGGCGAGGAGCGCATGGCCCAGCTATTGACCCAGGTGGCGGGACGAGCCGGCCGCGCCGAAACCAGCGGCACGGTCATTATGCAGACCCACTATCCCGATCACCCGGCCGTGCTGGCCATGATCAATGAACCGTTCGCCGCCCAGGCCCGGGGCATGCTGGCCCTGCGCAAGCAGTCCGGTATGCCTCCCTTCGGGCAGCTGCTGATGCTGCGCACGGACTGCCCTGACCAGGCCGAGGGCGAGCGCTTTTTACAGCAGCTGCGCCGGGCCACCGAGAGCACTCTGCCGCAGGGTTGCCACATGGTCGGCCCCCTACCTTCAGCAATGCCACGGCGGGCGGGTAAATTTCGCAGTCAATTAATGGTCAGCGGTACTAGCCGCAGGGCAATACAACAATGCGCCAATGCTCTGGTCAGGCAAGCCGATAGCGTCAGGGCAAGTGGTGGCCTGAAGTGGAGTATCGATATCGACCCGCTGGAGATAATGTAAACCGGCCGCAACTGGCCATCTGTCACGGTTACAGGGATAATAGCCGCGGCTCGAACAGCCAACCACTGATCAAACCAGGTAAGCTCCCCCAGATGAAGCAAGAACTCACCCAGCTGATCCAACAAGCACTGGATTCGCTGATCACCCAGGGCCTGTTGCCAGAAGATGCCAAGCCGGCGATCCAGATCGATCGCACGCGGGACAAAAGTCACGGCGATCTGGCCAGTAATATCGCCCTGACGCTGGCCAAGCCCGCGCGCAAGAACCCCCGGGAGCTGGCCGACCTGATCTGCGCAGCACTACCGGCAGCGCAATTTCTCGCTAAAGCCGAGGTGGCGGGCCCAGGTTTCATCAATTTCACCCTGTCCCAGGACAGCAGTCAGGCGGTGATTGCCAGGGTACTGGAACAGGGCGCCAACTTCGGCAAATCGACAACAGGCGGCGGCCGCAGGGTGCAGGTAGAGTTTGTATCAGCCAACCCGACAGGCCCCTTACACGTTGGCCATGGCCGGGGAGCCGCTGTCGGCGACAGTATCTGCCGACTGCTCGCTGCTACCGGCTGGGATGTCGCCAGTGAGTTCTACTACAACGATGCCGGCCAACAAATCAATAATCTGGCGCTGTCAGTGCAAGCACGCTGTCGCGGTCTGGGGCCTGACGATGACAGCTGGCCCGAAGACGGCTACCGCGGTGACTACATCAACGAGGTAGCCCAGGCCTATCTGAGCGGCGACAAGGTCGACGCCGAGGACCAGCATGTGGTCGCGGCAGGCGACCCCGAGGACTCCGACGCGATCAGGCGCTTCGCCGTTGCCTACCTGCGACGCGAGCAGGACCTGGACCTCAAGGCCTTTGCCGTACACTTTGACAACTACTTCCTCGAATCCGACCTCTACCAGCACGGCGAGGTCGAAAAAACTGTCCAGCGGCTGATCGAGAAGGGCCACACTTACGAGGAGGGCGGCGCCCTCTGGCTGCGAACCACCGACTTTGGCGACGACAAAGACCGGGTGATGCGCAAATCAGACGGCGGCTTCACCTATTTTCTGCCCGATGTCGCCTACCACAAAAACAAGTGGAATCGCGGCTTCGAGCGGGTCATCAATGAGCAGGGCGCCGATCATCACAGCACCGTCACCCGCGTGCGCGCCGGACTGCAGGCGCTTGACGAGGGGATACCCGAGGGCTGGCCAGACTATGTCCTGCACCAGATGGTCACCGTCATGCGCGAAGGGCAAGAAGTGAAATTGTCCAAGCGAGCCGGCAGTTATGTCACGCTGAGGGACCTGATCGACGAAGTGGGCTGTGACGCCACCCGCTATTTCCTGGTGGCCCGGGGGCCGAGCTCACAACTGACCTTCGATATCGACCTCGCATTGTCCCAGAGCAACGACAACCCGGTCTACTACATCCAGTACGCCCACGCCCGGGTCTGCAGCGTCCTGCGCAAGCTGGCGGAACACGGTTGGCAGTGGCAACCCGAAAGTGCGCTGACCCATCTGGACCGGCTGGTCGAAGAGCACGAAAAGGCTCTGATGCGCCGTCTGGACCAGTACCCCGAAGTCGTAGCCAGCGCCGCTACTCAGAATGAACCTCACGCCGTGGCCAACTACCTGCGCGAACTGGCCGGCGAGTTTCACACCTACTACAACGCCCACAAGATGCTGGTGGACGATCAACCCCTGCGCGACGCCCGGCTGACGCTCAGTGCAGCGGTACGTCAGGTTATTGCCAATGGTCTGGATCTGCTAGGTGTATCGGCACCCGAGTCGATGTAGCCGTGGCCAGGGATTACGCCAAGCAACGCAAAGCCACCCCGGCGAAACCTGCCAGGAAGAAAGCACCCGCACGCAAAAAGGCTACGCCAGCAGCGACGCAGCACAGCAGCCCCTGGCGCTGGTATGGGGCCGGGCTGGCCAGCGGCCTGTTTCTCAGTTTCCTGCTCTACATGGCCACCCTGCCCGCAGAGCCCGGAACAGAGCCAGCGGCCGTCGCCAGCGAGACTGAGATTGCCAGTAAACCGAAGCCCCGCTTCGACTTCTACACCCTTTTACCGGAGCGCAAGATGGAAGTGGATGTCGATCCTGCCGAGGTGACACAAACCCGCACCAGCGCCAGCACTGAGGCCTACCTGCTGCAGGCTGGCTCTTTCCGCCAAAGGGAAGATGCCGATCGCCGGCGGGCCGAATTACTGCTGCTTGGGCTGGAGCCCAAGGTAGAGGAGACCAACGGAGACAATGGTCAGTGGTTCCGGGTTTACCTCGGACCGTTCGCCAACCGCTCCGCCATGGCCAAGGCCCGCAGCCTGACCGCCGCTCAAAATATAGATACCCTTGTGCTGAAACGCGGCACACCCTGACCACAGGGGCTTGAAAATGCGCCCCGGCACCGCCATATCTGCCTGACTACTCCGGAGAAACACAGTGGAACAATTCAGAGGTACTACCATCCTGTCCGTGCGCAGGGGCAACACCGTGGTCATTGGTGGCGATGGCCAGGTATCCATGGGCAATACCGTAATGAAAGGTAACGCTCGCAAGGTGCGACGCCTCTATAAGGACCAGGTGCTGGCTGGTTTTGCTGGCGGTACCGCCGATGCATTCACCCTGTTCGAGCTGTTCGAGGCACAGCTGGATAAACACCAGGGAAACCTGGTGAGGGCGGCAGTGGAATTGGCCAAGGCCTGGCGCACCGAGCGGGCCCTGCGCCAGCTGGAAGCTCTGCTGGCCGTAGCCGACAAGGATACCTCCCTGGTTATCTCCGGTAACGGCGACGTCATCGAGCCTGAAGACAACCTCATCGCCATAGGCTCTGGTGGCTCCTTCGCCCAGGCTGCCGCCAGGGCGCTGATCGACAATACCGAACTGGGCGCCCGAGAGATCGTTGAACGAGGCCTGTCGATCGCTGCAGATATCTGCATTTACACCAACCACAACCAAACTATCGAACAACTGGATTTCTGAATGTCCAATATGACACCCCGCGAGATCGTTCACGAGCTCGACAAACACATCATCGGCCAGGAAGACGCCAAGCGCGCCGTGGCCATCGCCCTGCGTAACCGCTGGCGGCGGATGCAGCTGCCGGAAGCATTGCGCAACGAGATCACGCCTAAAAATATTCTCATGATCGGCCCTACCGGCGTTGGTAAAACCGAGATCGCCCGTCGTCTTGCCCGGCTGGCCAACGCGCCCTTCGTCAAAGTCGAGGCCACCAAGTTTACCGAGGTCGGCTATGTCGGCCGCGATGTCGAGTCGATCGTCCGCGACCTTGCCGATATGGCGGTAAAGCTTTATCGAGAGCAGGAGATAGTGCGGGTGCGGTCCCTGGCCGAGGAAGCGGCCGAGGAGCGCGTCCTTGATGTGCTTCTGCCACCCGCTCGCGACACTCAGACCGACGGCAACTCCAGTACCCGCCAGCTGTTGCGCAAGAAACTGCGCGAAGGCGATCTCGATGACAAGGAAATTGAGGTGGAGCTGAGCAGTAAGCCAGCTGGTGTGGAGATCATGGCACCACCGGGCATGGAAGAAATGACCAGCCAGCTACAGGGTATGTTTTCCAACATGTCGCGCCAGCAAACCAAAACCAGCAAATTGACGGTGAAGGCGGCTTTCGAGGCACTGTGCGACGAGGAAGCCTCCAAGATGGTGAACGAGGAAGAGCTCAAGCAGAAAGCGATCAACGCCGCCGAGCAAAACGGTATCGTTTTCATCGACGAATTGGACAAGGTCGCCAAGCGCAGTGAAGGCGCCGGCGCCGATGTGTCGCGAGAGGGCGTGCAGCGCGACCTGCTACCCCTGATCGAAGGCTCTACGGTCAGCACCAAGCACGGCATGATCAAGACCGATCACATCCTTTTCATTGCCTCAGGTGCCTTCCACCTGGCCAAGCCCTCTGACCTGATTCCCGAGTTACAGGGTCGCCTGCCGATCCGGGTCGAACTCAACGCTCTCAGCCCGGAGGACTTTGAACGCATCCTGACCGAGCCAGACGCATCGCTGACCGAGCAATACCAGGCACTGCTGGCCACCGAAGGGCTGGATATCTCCTTTACCGAGGATGGCTTGCGACGGATTGCAGAGACGGCCTGGCAGGTCAACGAACGAACCGAAAACATCGGCGCCCGTCGCCTGCATACGGTCATGGAGCGTCTGCTGGAACATGTCTCTTTCGGTGCCGCGGATGCGGGCCTGCAGGGCGAGGCAATCAGGATCGATGCCGATTATGTCGACCTGCAGTTGGCCGAGCTGAGCGCCGATGAAGACCTGTCACGATTCATTCTTTAGGATGCCAGCATGACCGATTCCGACCAACGCCCCACCGGCATCAACCTGCACAGCCGTTCGCGGCAGCTGGCGCTGGCGTACGGGAGCGGCGAATCCTACTCTCTGAGTTGTGAGTATCTGCGGGTCTACTCTCCCTCGGCAGAAGTCCGCGGGCACGGACCCGGCCAGGAAGTACTGCAAACAGGCAAGGCCAAGGTCAACATAAAATCGATCAAACCCGTCGGGCACTACGCCCTGCAACTGGTTTTCGATGATGGCCACGATACCGGTCTTTACTCGTGGTCCTACCTGCATGAGCTTTGCATCAACCAGGAAGCCTGGTGGCAAAGCTATCTCGACAAGCTCGCGGCCGCCGGGGAAACCCGCGACCCGGACGTGCAGGTCATCCAGTTCGATCCCTGAGAATCCGCCCGCCTGACCAAAGCCGGCTCATCGCGTTACAATACGCTCGCATCAACCAAGGCGGAGTCGCCATGAGCAGCGAAAAAGACACCACCCATTTCGGTTACCGGGAAGTCGACAAAGAGGCCAAAGCCGGACTGGTGGCAGAGGTTTTTGACTCGGTGGCGGCACGCTACGACGTCATGAATGATCTTATGTCGGCAGGTATACACCGGCTCTGGAAGCGCTTCACTATCGAGTTGAGCGGTGTACGCAAGGGTAATGCAGTACTGGATATTGCCGGTGGCACCGGCGATCTCGCCGCCCGTTTTGCTGAAATCGTTGGCCCTGAGGGCCGGGTGGTG
>Ga0316197_10001587_pt1 | contig 16131 bp, 13 predicted proteins | sample OudBiesiAoxic_MG_FD_204939 | JGI IMG/M metagenome (GOLD analysis project Ga0316197, IMG submission 204939) | Coastal sediment microbial communities from Oude Bieten Haven, Netherlands - site A oxic | ecosystem: Environmental > Aquatic > Marine > Coastal > Sediment | place: Netherlands... | reverse complement strand
CAGTTGGCTGCCCCGGCCGTCGCTTTGCTTTATCCTGGTCAATGCCGCCTGGCGGCGGACTGGATGGCGATCAGATCGTCGAAGCGTTTGATGAGCTTCAGCAGACTGCCGGTAGAGAAGTCACTGGTACGCAGATATTCATGCGCATAGACATAGATCCCGCTCTTGGCGGGTAGCGGTTTTTGCTGTTCGATAATCCGCTTCATGCGCGGCAGGAATATCCACTGCAGCCATTGTTCGAAACTGAGGGTGTCGATGCAGAAAGGCTGGGCACTGCCCAGATCGCGGCTATCCGGCGGCTCCTGTTCCCACTTGCCACTGGTACGAAGATTGGCCTCCACTTCCAGCAATACATCTGCAATACGTCCGGGAATATCGTGCATGGGGCCAAATTGTACCCGGACAGTATCAACGGGTGTAAATAAGGTACATCTATACCGGTATTACTGCGCCGACAGACTCCCTTACACATGCAGCTCCATTCCTATATAATTCGCCGCCGCTGTTGCCTTCGGGAACCGGCACCGTGCGCGTGATGTTGGCCGTGGTCAAACTGCCGCATTTATTATTGATCAACCGCAGAGTAAAGCAATGACTGATTTATCCAAATACCGCAATATAGGGATTTTCGCCCACGTAGATGCTGGCAAAACAACAACCACGGAACGCATCCTCAAGCTGACCGGTAAAATCCACAAAACCGGTGAGGTTCACGAGGGTGAAGCCACCACCGACTTCATGGACCAGGAACGCGAGCGCGGCATTACCATCCAGTCGGCTGCCACTTCCTGTGAGTGGGACGGCCACCGCCTGAATATTATCGACACCCCCGGACACGTCGACTTCACCATCGAAGTATATCGCTCGCTCAAGGTGCTCGACGGCGGCGTGGGCGTATTCTGCGGTTCCGGTGGCGTGGAGCCCCAGTCCGAGACCAACTGGCGCTATGCCAACGACTCGGAGGTGGCACGCGTCATCTTCGTCAACAAGCTGGACCGCATGGGCGCGGATTTCTACCGCGTGGTGCAGCAGATCGAGGACGTACTGGCGGCCAACCCGCTGGTCATGACGCTGCCCATCGGTATCGAAGACGACTTCGTCGGTGTGGTCGACCTGCTGACGCGCAAGGCCTGGGTGTGGGATGCCTCGGGCGACCCCGCCGCCTACGAGATCCAGGAACCACCGGCTGACATGGCCGATGCCATCGAGGAATGGCGCGAGAAACTCATCGAGACCGCCGTCGAGCAGGACGACGACCTGATGGAGACATACCTGGAAGGCGAAGAGCCCTCCATCGACGATATCAAGCGCTGTATCCGCAAGGGCACTATCGCACTGGACTTCTTCCCGACCTATTGCGGTTCCGCGTTCAAAAACAAGGGTATTCAGCCGGTGCTGAACGCCGTGGTGGACTACCTGCCCAACCCGACGGAAGTCAAACCGCAACCGGAAGTGGACCTGGAAGGCAATGAAACCGGCGAATTCGCCGTTGTCGATGTCGACAGGCCGCTGCGTGCGCTGGCCTTCAAGATCATGGATGACCGCTTTGGCGCCCTGACCTTTATCCGTATCTACTCGGGCAAGCTGGAAAAAGGCACCTCGGTGCTCAATACCTTTACCGGCAAGACCGAGCGTATCGGGCGTATCGTCGAAATGCACGCCGACTCGCGCGAGGAACTGACCAGCGCCCAGGCCGGCGATATCGTCGCCGTGCTCGGCATGAAGAACGTGCAGACCGGTCACACCCTGTGTGACGAAAAGAATCCGGCCACCCTGGAGCCCATGGTCTTCCCCGATCCGGTGATCTCGATTGCCGTGGCGCCGGTCGACAAGGGCGCTTCCGAGAAACTGGGTATTGCCATCGGCAAGATGATCCAGGAAGATCCGTCATTCCGCGTCGAAACCGACCAGGACAGCGGCGAGACCATCCTCAAGGGCATGGGCGAACTGCACCTGGATATCAAAGTCGACATCCTCAAGCGTACCCACGGCGTGGAAGTGACCGTCGGCAAGCCACAGGTGGCCTACCGCGAAACCATCACCCAGCGCATCGAAGACAGCTATACCCACAAGAAACAGACCGGTGGTTCCGGCCAGTTCGCCAAGATCGACTACATCATCGAGCCCGGTGAACCCGGCGGCGGTTACCAGTTCGAATCGAAGGTTACCGGTGGCACCGTACCACGCGAATTCTGGCCGGCGGTTGAAAAAGGCTTCAAGAAAAACATGGAAGTCGGCGTACTGGCCGGTTACCCCTGCGTGGACTTCAATGTGACCCTGCTGGACGGCGGCTACCACCCGGTGGACTCCTCCGCCGTGGCCTATGAACTGGCCGCCGGGGCGGCCTACCGCCAGACCATGCCCAAAGCCGGGCCGCAGCTCATGGAACCGATCATGAAAGTGGACGTGTTTACCCCGGAAGACAATGTCGGCGACGTCATCGGCGACATCAACCGCCGCCGCGGCATGATCAAATCCCAGGAATCCGGTCCCACCGGTGTACGTGTCAAGGCCGAATGCCCCTTAAGCGAGATGTTCGGCTACATCGGCGACCTGCGCACCATGACCTCCGGCCGTGGCCAGTTCTCGATGGAATTCCTGCATTACATGCCATGCCCGAAGAACGTGGCGGAAGCCGTGATCAAGGAAGCCCGGGAGCGCTAAGCAACGCCACCTGAACCATCAGCCCTGTGTGTAGGAGCGCCGTCCCTTCGGCGCGATTGTCAGTTACGCCATCGCGGCCATGAGACCGCTCCTACAGGGCATGGTGGAGCCACCCGTAGGCGCGCCACCCTTCGGCGCGAGTTCTGGTTACGACATCGCGGGATGAAGAAGATTTTTATTTCCATAAAACCTTTACTGTTAACAGCAAGTATCCTCGGCGCAGCGGGCTGCTCACAGGAAAACCCGCAGACATTGATTACCATTGCAGACGCCCGAAACGATCCCGCTAAATTCATCGATACAGGTGAATCCGGTGACTCAGTAGGCGACATACTGGTTTTCGATCAGCCGCTGCTGGATGAACATCATAAAAACATCGGCAACAACAGTGGTACTTGCCTGCGTACCCGTGTTGGACACAGCTTCCAGTGCCAATGGACACTGTCCTTTGACAACGGCACTATTCAGGTCGCCGGGCGCGAATTCGATCAAGGCACCTCGGCTATCAGCATTGTCGGTGGCACGGGCAACTATTCGGGGATTACCGGGGACATGAAGTCCGCCAACAATACCGATGGCACCTTTACGCAAACCTTGCAGTACCGGACCAGGTAACCGCTAATCAGGAATCACCGACCGGTGCATGATCCCAACATCCGGAATTCCGCGTTTTTCAAAACCCGACAGCTGACCGTCCTGTCAAACCAGATATAACGCATCAGCCAAGGTACTAATGAGTACATTGGCTTGTATCGTTCCTTACTATTGGTAAGAATCGAACAGCGCTCCGGTCTGTTGTTGTGGAAGGCATGTTCCTGAAAATGGTTTCCCGGGCCTCGGCGCTAATTTTAGACCACTTGAGCAGATTTTGTGCAAGGCCTGAAGATCTTTCTATGCTGATTGCTTGAGACAATCATTCGTCTGAAACTGATACAGCTTCGAGTCCGAAGCGAACAATCTCGTGCTCAACGACACCAATGTACTGAAAAACACCTTCCGCGCCCTCAACAGGCTTTTGTGAAGGAACTGGTGCCTCCAAGGGGGCAGAGTTTCCGACACTTTGACACCTCTATATACCTTCGCCCACCTTACAATCCGCCAAACGAATAAACGCCCCACCCGCATCCCGATATTCCCGTTCATGGCAAGTCAGCACCAGCACCTGATAGCGCTTCGCCGCCTGGAAGAGAATGGCCTTCATGCGGTCGCGTCGTTCGTCGTCGGAATTCACCAGGGCATCGTCGAGAATCACCGTGACGGGTATGCCCTGCTCGCTGAGCAGATCGGCATACGCCAGTCGCACCAGCACCGCCAGCTGTTCGCGGGTGCCGATACTCAGGTCCGCAAAAGGCTCGGCCGTACTCTCGCGCCGAATGCCCGTCAACACCATGTCTTCGCTGATCGACGGCTCGGCGCCGGGTATCAACTGGCGCAGATAGGGTACCAGCCTGGCGATGACGGGCTGGGCCAGCGCCTGCTTGGCGCTACGCAAGGCGGCATCCAGGGTACGGTACAGGAGGTCAACGGCGAGTGCCTGTGCTTCTATATGGTTTAGCTCACGCTCCACTGTCGCATAGTCGGACTCGACTTGTGCCAGCTCCTCGGCAAGACCCCGTTGCCCGAGCGCATTCAGCTCCACGAAAAGGTCGTTGACCTCTGCTTCGAGCCGCGTAATGTCACCTCTGACCTGGCCGAGCACCTGCTCGCAACGCTCGACCTCCAGGGCCACCGTGTCAGGGTTCTCGGCTTGCAGCGTGCGCTTAAGCGCCTCGAGCTGCTGCTCGCCGAGTTGCACGGCGCGATCGGCGTCGGCGAGCGCGGCCGCCAGCTTGTCCTCCGAAGACGCCTTGCGCGCCGTCTCCAGCGCCTGGCCCAGGGCTTGCGCATGGTCCTGCGCTGACCTGGCCCCGGCATCCGCTTCGACAACCGCCTCCCGACGCTCGGTAAACAGCCGCTGCCCTTCTACCAGTTCAACTTCCAGGGCGGTAATGGCATCGGCAAGCTCGCCGAGCTCACGCTCCAGCGCAACACTATCGCCGGGCGTTTCCGCACTCTCACCCAGCTTTGCCAGTAATGCCTGGCGCTGACTGTCGATAGAGGCCAGTCGCTCCTCCAGCCCGCCCAGGCCGTGGGGTGCGAGTCCGCTCAGCCTGGCCTTGTGCTCCCTGGCCTCACTGTCCAGCGCCTGCCGGGCATTGAGCGCGCGCTCCGCTGCGCCAATGTCGCCTGCATCCAGTTCTGACAGCCGATTCTGAAGCGTTTGCGCATATTCCTGCAGCTGTGCACGCAAGCTGTCCAGGTCTTCACCGCCCGGGTGAATGGTGAAGGTCCCGACACCATCGACCTCGAGTGCCGAGGTCTCGGTCACCAGTATCGAGCCCTCGCCCCGCATCGGTTCGCCGGCCAGGCGCACGGGCGCGGAGGGCTGCAGACGGTGATCGATCCGCGTCGCCGCTGCGTGCAGCCTCACCTCGGCGAGCGCCCTATCGTGCTCGACGCATCGCAGCGCGTCCAGCGATTCGGCCGTGACCCTGATGGCATCGCGTTGCGCCTGGCAACGGCGTCGCGCCGTCTCGGCTGCGCGCGCCGCCATCAACCTGGCATCCAGATCCTCTTTTTCGGCAGTCAGCCGGGTCAACTTCCCGGCATCACGGGCACGTCGTAGCCGGGTTTCCTGCGTTGCCCTGCTTTCCTTGCCGGTTACGATCCTGCCTTTCAGCTCATCGACCGCCTGGCGTGCCGGTTCGACTTCCGTATTCCGCATCACCAGCAGCTCGCGCGCCGCGGTCAAAGCGGCCTGCGCCTGTTGCTGTTCCCGGACCAGCTTCGAACGGGTTTCCCACGCCATGCGGGCCGCTTTCTGCTCGGCCTCGGTCAGGCCCAGCTTCTGCCTGCCGCCTTCGACCTGGTTCACCAGCGCCTGCACCCTGCTGTGTTTGTGCGTGGCGTCTCGGAGCTTTGCCTGGGCCTTCTCCAGGGCGCGATCTTCGAGGTAAGTTTGCAGCGCAGCCTGTCGTTTCTCGAGCTGATCGGTCTTGTGCTCGTAGTCCTGCAGTTCGAGCCTGGCCTGTTGCAGGCGCTCGGCGAGTTTGGATTGCTTTTCCTGAAACTGCCGGTAGTCGCCGCGCGGCTTGTCGCGCTTGTCGAAATACGCTTCGCGCAGTTCCCCGATACGCCGGTGCAGTGCCTCGCCGTGTTCACCGCCCAGCAGCTCGCTCATTTCAGCGTCGAACACCCTGTGCAGCTGCCGGCGCGACTGGTCACTGAGCGCAACCTCCTCAAAGGCACGCACCTGATCGACCCACAGCAACCCCGACAAGCCCTGATGCTCAGGCTTGCTGGCGCCGCGTGGCGCGTAACCGAAGCCGAGCAACCCGGCCAGAAACTCCTCCGCCTGTGGCCCCTCCCAGCGTCGCCCGTCACTGGCGGCGAGCGTGGCTTCGCCATCCTTTTTGCGCGAGAACACCTTGTCGAGCCGGTATTCCACCCCGTCGATCTCGAACACCAGGCTCACCCGCGGACTCACGCTCTCCCCGTAGGGCCGGTAGGCATCGGCGACGGAACTGGTGTACTTGTCGAACAGCGCCGCGCGAATGGCCTGCAGCAGTGTCGACTTGCCTTCCTCATTGTCACCCGCAATCACGTTCAGGCCCGGCGCAAGGTCGCGCAGTTCGACCGCCGCCCGGAACTGGCGGAAACGACTCACCTCGACGGCTTTGAACCACATGGCGATCATTGCCGGAGCGTCAGCTGCTCGAGATAGAGCACCTGCAGTGCCCTGGCCGCCTGATCGTGATCGGGATGCGCCGGGTCATCCTGAATGTGGGTCAGCGTCTCGATGGCATCGTTCACGAAGCCGGAGGCACCGATGGCGGCGATGTCTTCCGCACTGGGCCGCGCCACCAGGCCCGAATCATCCACCCCGAGGTGGTGAAGACGCGCCCGCCAGCGCTCGAGGACCTCGTCGAGCTGCCCGCGCGCGCCCAGGTCCAGCGCCCCGCTCAGGCGCAAGCGCAGCAGGGTGCCGGCAACATCCGCCAGCGCCCCGAGGCGCGCGTCGAGTACGTCGATACTCGCCTCGTCCGCCACGGTAAACTCGAACTGCTCCCAGCGGAAACGGCCGACACGCAGTTTCTCCACGCGGGGTGACATACCGGGTTCGCTGAGCTCCACCAGCAGGACGTTGCCGGGATCATTGGATCTGAAGCGGTCGGGCTCAGCGGCACCCGCATACCAGGTGCGCGGCGCAATCTCCAATGTGCCGTGCCAGTCGCCCAGCGCCAGGTAGTCGAGCCGGGCCGAGTCCGCCCGCGTGTCCGAGATCGGATTCATGGCTTCGGACTCCTCCGGCAGCCGGTTGCGCACCGCACCGTGCGCCAGTCCTACCCGGAACACACCGGGACCGGTTTCCACAGCGTCGAAGTAGTCGGTGAGATCCCGCAGCTCGTGGCGCCGCTGCAGCGGCGCGGGCAGGACGCAGAGGCGGCCGTCGCAGAGCTCGATGGGTCCGGGGGCCGTCGCAAGCACCACGTTGTCGGGCACAATGGCCAGCCGACGCAAACGGCTCCAGGCGCTCTGCGCCAGTGCTGCATCGTGGTTGCCCGGCAACAGCACCCAGGACCCCTGGAAGCCGGTCAGCGCATTCATGGTCCGGCGCAGGGTTTCATCCGAGACAGCGTTGTCCTCGAAGACGTCGCCGGCCACCAGCACCGCATCCACTCGCCGCTCGCCAGCCAGCGCCGCCAGCGCCCTGATGGTCTCCAGGCGCTGGGTGCGCAGCATGGCGCCCGCATCACCCGCGATAGGGGCGAACTGCTTGCCGATCTGCCAGTCGGCTGTGTGCAGCAGGGTCAGCGGCATGGCGCGGGCCACCGAGGTCGCCGGCCTCTGCTCTCCAGGTACAGATTAATGATCCGCATCATCAGCCTTGTTACTAGAACGAAATACCACTGCCTGATTCATCACGGGGCATGATAACCCGATAAAACCTTCTATGTCCGGGCATCCTAATGAAAGGCGCAAGAAAGCACTGGCGGCATCGGGCTCCGTTAAACGACAGCGCGCCTGGGTGCTGCCGATTTCAGATCACTGTTCAGGGTTGCAAAGTGCAAGGCAATCAGCGTAACGGCTTGCGCTGGATCCCGTCGACGGTGAAACCCCAGATACCCGCCGACTGTTGCCGGGCAATCTTTTCGAGGGCCTGGTACTCGAAAGGCGCCTCCGGACGGGCCATCGCCCATCCTTGCTGAACGAGATAGGCCCCCAGGTCCTCGCCTTCAGAATGGTTCGTGCGATTGACATAGCAGATCGCATTGATACTGCGGTCACGATTGCTGCTCTTTTCCCGGCAGTGCACGAAGCCCTGGATTTTGAATTCGAGCGCCAGGGTTGCCCGCGACCCGCAGACTGGCGGTGAAACGAAGGTACGGCAATGCTGACCGGTCGGAGGAATGTAGATACCGTACAAGTGAACCTTGCGCGTCCCCACCCGCAACGAACCATCGTCTTCGACAGACGCATAGCTGGAAAACTCCCGGGCCATTGCCGTCTCTGCGGCCAACAGCACCGCCAGCGCCAACACGCTGGTAACCAGTATGCGGCCGAAGTTCCGTACGTACCGGAAGAGCGAACAGCGAGGACATTTACACCATCCTCCTACCCGCATTCCGATCAGGCATCTCACGCCATCAGAGAAAAGGAAGTTCATGGTCACGGGTCCCGTACCGATGTATCTTCCAGTGTAGCAGACCGCGCAGGATGTTGGCTCACCGTGGAGCCTGACCCGGACAACACACTGTTTGCACTGAAGTTCAGACTAATCCGCATGTCTTGCCAAGAAGTCATCGTAATAAATCCGGACTAAACTGTGCGCTGGATGAGCCAACCGCCTATGCAGTACACGCCGTAAATACCTCCATGTAGGCTCGACGGCAGCATCCATGCTGCCGACCTTACTGTATAGGCGGTTGGCCCATTCAACGCACTAACTACTGTTGCCGCACTAGAAATCAAGCATTGCCTAAATCGCCCTGCAGGAGTGGCTTCCTGGCCGCTATGGTGTAGCTAACAATCGCGCCGGAGGGCGGCGCTGCTACAGATAGGTACATGGTGTGCCGGGATTTCGCAACTCAGGCAGTCTGGTAGACTGCCTGAGTTGTCTGCTGTGCCGTCAGGATGCCATACACCTGCGCCAGCGCAGCCTCGCCACCCACATTGCCGGGAAAGATCACCACCGGCAGCTGCGGATAGCGGTTGTGATCCGAGGGGCAGCGAATCACAGAGCAACCAGTCAGAATCTGCCCAAGCACACGCGATTGTTTGAGTGTCAAGCCGGTGCTCAATACATCATTGGACGTGATGCCACCCTTGCTGATCAGAAAACCGATTGTTTCAGGGAGCCGGCGTACCAGTTCCATAAGAAAGGCAGACAATCGCTCGCCAAATGCAAGACGCTCCCGCTGACTGGGAAACCGTATTTCCTCGCGTGACGTATAAATCACCACAGTCTTGCCACGATCATGAGCAGCATCTATCTGCGCAAGAATAGTGTCTGCAAACTGTGCTGCATGTTCAACCCACTCCAGCGTATCACTGACATTCAGTTGCTCCACATCCACATAAACAGGAACGACGTCAGTATGATCACGCAGATAAGCCAATTGAGCGGACGTCTTGGCTACGTGTGAGCCAATCAGAATGACGCCGGGTTTCCCGTTGCGCACATAGACCGCCATATCTTCAGCACTAACGGGCTGCGCAGGTAATTCTGCCAGCGCAGTTAACAGGCTCGCCGCACTGCGAAACAGGAAGCGCTTACCTTCCCCTGCAACCTCTTGCAATTGCCTGGCAAATTGATTCAGGTCGGCCTGTGTTTCAGCGTCGACAACGCAACACACATTATCCGCCAGCGCGCGTAAACGATTGCGGCAGTCACCGCGCACATCATCCAGTAAAAATCGTTCTACCTGCGCTGCCTTGATTCCGCCCGCGGTTTTTTCCTCGGCATAATCCGGCAGATATGCCGTGCTGAAGCCAAACACTGAATCTCTGGCAAACTCGGTTTCGTGTACCGGTACCGGTTTGCCGTCCACGACCAGATAGTGAATGCTGTCGCGGGTAAAACGGCCGGCCTCGAAAAAGGCCGGCACCATGAAGTGTGCATCAAACGGCCCCAGCTCCTCGGCGATGATGTCGGTCTCAACCGGGTAATGACCGCGCAGTGTGGAATCTGAACGGCTTACCATAATCGGATTGATCGCCCTGCCCTGTCTTTCCAGCGCTTCCAGTGCCTGTTGCAGGTTGACACAGATATCACGCGTTACCCTGGCCGCCCGCGTGGCGTCCATGCCACGCGTGTTGGACAGAATAAAACACAGGGGCGACTCATCCTGCAACGCGGCGCGCAGTGTCTCGACATCCCAGCAGGTCAGCAACAGGCAACTGTGTACCGTCTGCGAGCCCGTCGGGTCATCATCAATGACGATGATTTTGGTTTCCTTCATTGACTCAGGCTCCGGCCAGTTTGTTGATCCGCGAGATGATGTCAGCGCTGGACAGACCGTTAAACTGCATGATCTCCTGCGGCGATGCAGTGGTTTCACCTCGCTTCCAGCACAACACATCGCGTCGGGCCGCACGGCTGCGTAACATCACCGCTTCCAGTGCACCACTGGCACCCCCGGTGACGCCAATCATGATGTCTGCATCAAACAGGGCATCGAAGTCCGCGTCGCTCATGAATGCACCATCGGCTTCGGAAACCGTACTCCAGGCCACATCATCCGGACGATACAGGCGCCGTGGATTGGCGACACTGACAATGCGTACCTTGTAGCCCTGCGCCTCCAGCTCGCTTCTGGCCTCAAAGACCGGTAAAAGAACCATATCTCCGGTCACGGCAAAAACAATGGTGCCTTTCTCACCTTTATCACTTTCATAAAGTGTAATAGCACCTGCTTCGATGGCCTGTTTGGCCTGCTCCAGTGTGGTGTAAACCGGCAAGGCGCTCTTGGAGGCGACGATGGCAATACCCTTGTTGAAACTGTTGGTCGCCCACTCGTAGGCTGCCTGTATCATGTTGGCATCGCAGGGGAACAGTTCATAAAAGTTACCGTTACGCATCATCGCGGCCATGTAGTTTTCGATTTCAGGGCGTTGATGCGTCCAGCCATTACGGCCCTGTTCCAACGCACCGGCGGTGAACATGGTGACAATAGCCGGTGTCCGGCGACGCAGTTCCGCCATCGCCTGGGTGACCGTCTGAATGATCGGCAGTCCGTTGATGACGAAACTTTCGTAAGACAGCCAGAGCGCGCGTGAACCAAACAACGCCAGGCCACCGGCGAAACCGGCGCAGGCATCTTCACTGAGTGGCTCATAGACCTGGCCCTCCGGGCCCTGGTTGTACAGCGCGTCCAGGGTTGGATGACGAATCTGCAATGCCTCGTTGATATTCTTCATCGCTGAGGCTTCATTTCCGTCGGCATTGGTGACGACAAAACGCCTATCGCGTCTACCGACTTCACCCACCATTGCGCCCATGGCAGTAGAGGGTACGGCTTTTTCACCGATAGCGAACTCCTGCTTGGGTAATTCCCCCAGATCCTGCAGATCCAGTTCAAATTCGGTGACGACCGTTTTAACGGCGGGACCACCGCCGGCGCGCTGGAAGTTGTCACGCACCAGCTGCCAGGCGCGCGGTGACAGGGCGCGCCTTTGCAGGCCTTCGGCAATAGCGGGTTTATCAAAGCTGTCACCCGGGTACAGGTTATGTGACTTGGCTCCCGCCGCATGGACGCCGGCACCCTTCAGCTGCTTGATGATAAACACGGTCAACTGGCCGTTCATGGCACAGTCGGCAGCATGTTTCATCTGGCTCAACACGGCGCGGGTAAAGTCCAGCCGAGTCGATGTCGAAAACAGGGTGCTGTCGACATAGTCACCTTGCTGGTTGGCATCGTCGAACGGCTTGGCGTCAACCAGTACCACGTTTGCAAATCCATGGCCTTTCCAGTAGTCGATCATTTCTTCGTTGGTCTTGATCGACACCATGGAGTGATGCTCCTGGCTATAACCATTCCAGACCAATACCGGCAGGAAGTTCGTGCACTGCGGATACGCCGTATGGAAATGCATCATGGAGGACAACACATAGGGTTCGCCCATGCCCCCGTCACCCAGGGTGAACGGGAACAGCTTGTGCGGGTGTAAGTATGCACCGGCCATGGCAAAGTGCTGTCCCTGGCCCAGCGGGCCGGCCGGTGACAGCAAACCGGGAATGGCGCCGGACAAGTGACCCAGCAGGCCGTCGCGTTCGCGAAAACGCGCCATCATATCGTTCATGGTATGAATACCCATCGCTTCCAGTGAACCATCGAGAAACATGGCGCTGTAGAAACCGGGCGCGTGGTGGCCGACTTCGGTCACGATATTGGTGTGGCCCAGCATCACCAGCGCCGCATAGGCATCGGCGCTGCTGGCGAACCCACCCGGGTGACCGGACTCCTTACTGCTGCACACCTGCAGGGTCAGGTAGCGCAAGGCGTCGGCGGCGAGCTGAGTCTGATAGACCGACACGTCATTGATTTCGCTGATCGCGCTCTGGCCCTCGGCAATGACCGCCGACTGGCTCGCGCTGTTCAGCTCACCCGCGTCCGCGGCGAAGTGCCTGATTCCCTGGGTAAACGCGGGCATCAGCGTATTCATCAGTTGCTGGGCTGTGGTACTCATGGTGCATCTCCTGAATTGATCTGGTCATCCACTGCCACCACGGTGGTGGCGTTTCTGGTAGGAACCATAGACAGTAAGATTAATCTCATAAAGCAGTATTGATTTCATATTATGAAATTGATGCCGCTTTAACTCCGATAACACTACCTAACTCTCTGATTTATTTGTTCATGCAGCACAAATCTATCACAATATGCATACGTTTTCATAATGCGAAATATCTTTGCCTCAAAAAACCACGATTCAGGTCATTGACAGAATGTCCAACCGGCTGGATGCCGTTGCCCGCTACCCGGAGCCGGTCAGCCTGAAAGTCCTCGCCGCCGAGACCAGGCTGCACAGCTCAACCGCATTTCGCATTCTTAATTCAATGGTGGACAACGGATTCGCGGAACGCGATACCTATGTTGCCCGCACCAACCTTCCAGCCTATACCCGCAATACCATTAACGATCTGCCCAGACTTAACAAAGAGGCGCAACAACTTCGCACACAAGGTTACGCTTTTGATAATGAAGAAGCGGAAATCGGCGTCGGCTGTATTGGCGCACTCATCTGTGATGCTACCGGTAATATTGTCGCCGGCCTGTCGGTCTCGGCCCCCATTGAACGTCGTCAGTCCGAGTGGATCGACAACCTGCTGCAAGCCGCCCGCCAGATATCGGAAGAACTGGGTTATCGTGAAAGCTACTGTCTCGTATTAGCTGATCGCAACCAGACCGATGCGCGTGAGCCGCTCCGGCCTCAGCTCGCCGCCGGCATTCACCCCGCCGGGGTACCGTCAGTGCCGCCGAGCACCAGATTGAATACGGCCTGCAGCTCCACACCTGGCCCACTCGCCGCTACGAAATCGGCCTGCACCTGGTGCCGCCGCTCCGCGGGGACCCGGTTGTAGAGGAAATCTCCGGCATTACCGGGTTCATCTTTGATGTAAAGCTGGGTCACGAAGGGGGGTGATTGCGGGGCAAACACGGCGATATGGATATGCGGCGTACGTCCCGGATAGGGCACCGGCCGGATGGTGCGGAAACGGTAGCCGCCCGTCCTGTCGCTGCGGGTCTGGCCATGGCCCTGAAAATTTTCATCGATCACCGCCCGACGCCGATCCCCTGGGTGACGATAGCGTCCGTTGGCATCACACTGCCAGATCTCAATACGCGCATCCGTTACCGGCCGCCCATTGAGATCAAGCAAGCGGCCGCTCAGCTCCGTTAGCCGACCCGCGGTCACACCGGCACGGCCTGCAACGCGCGTCAGGTCATTGTCATCGTCCAGCGGCAACTCCACCGGGTAGAACGGTCCGGCGCTCTGGGCTGGCGTGGCCAGCAAGCGACTGCCGCCGAGAGCCGGTGTTGCCACCAGCATCCCGGCCAACGCGGCAAGCAGACGGCGTCTATTTTGATCCGGGCTCATGCGCATCCCCTGTCATGGATTCAGTTATAAGGCAATTGCGAGACCCGTTAGTTTCATCAAATTCCTTGTTCTACGTATGAAATAACCGTCGTCACTGGTAATCGCCCAGTCTTCCTGTTGGACAATCCGTGATTGCCATGCTGCCATTGCGGTCCACTCCCAAAAATAAATCTGTCCCGTTTTTGCCCATGACGATGTATCTTCTGCCCAGGTGACTAAAGTATCAGAGAACATGGCAAGCTCTCACAGACCACAGCGCTGGATCGCCCACATGGATCTGGACGCGTTCTTCGCGAGCTGCGAACAGTGGGAACACCCCGAATACAAGGGGCGCCCCGTCGTCGTTGGCGCCCTGCCCGGCCATCGTGGCGTGGTTGCCGCCGCCTCGTATGAAGCGCGACGATTTGGTATCCGCTCTGCCATGCCGATTTCCGAGGCCTGGCGACGCTGCCCGTATGCCGTCTTCCTGCGCCCCGACATGGACAAGTACCGTCGCGTCTCTCGGCAGGTCTTTCAGGTCCTTGAGACCATGACGCCGGCCGTGGAAAGCGCCTCGATCGATGAGGCCTACCTGGATGTGACTGGATTAGAAAAGCTGGTGGGCCCGCCGGAAACGATCGGGCGCGAAATCAAACACCGCATCTTCGCGGAAACGGGACTGACAGCCTCGGTGGGCATCGGACCGAACCGGCTGATTGCGAAACTCGGCTCGGAATACCACAAGCCGGACGGTTTGACGGTGGTACCCGAGAAGCAGGTCCTCGACTTCCTCGCACCCATGCCGGTGTCCAACCTGCGCGGGCTGGGGCGTCAGACACAGAAAGTCTTCACCCGCCTCGGCATCAGCACCGTGGCGCAGCTTCGCGCCGTCCCGCTAGCGCTATTGGAACAGGAACTGGGGAAAAAAGCCGCCGAGAGTTTTCACCGCCAGGCCTTTGGCATTGCCTCGGATCAGGTCGTGCCGGGACGGCGCCGAAAGAGTATCTCGAAAGAGACGACATTCGAGGCGGACGTCAACGATCACGCTGTCCTGCACGATACCTTACGCGCGCTGGCGGCCGATGTGGCGGGAACGGCACGCCGGGAGGGTTTGTCCGGTTCGGTGGTGACACTGAAAATCCGCTTCGAGGGATTCGAGACACACACGCGGCAACTCAAGCGAAGCGCGCAGACCCACGACGAGCGCGACATTCTAAAGACCGCCTGGCAGCTTTTCCTCGGAAGCAAGCTGCCGAAAAAGCCGGTCCGGCTCATTGGCGTGGGTATCAGCGGTTGGGCGGAAAGCCAACCCGCCCAGGCCGATCTCTTCGAAAAACCTGAACAGGTCAATTCCAACCAGCGTCTGCTGGAGACGATCGACGATGTGACCGAGAAATTCGGTAAGGGCATGCTGCAGGTGGGCGTGTCGCGTAAAGCCGGCAAATGAGGCAACAGGCCTCACACGACCGCGGCAACACCATCCGGGGTCGGACCCACGCAACTCTATGAGGAATCGGCTTAGCGGCGGCGGCCCTTGAAGCCTTTTCCGCGTTCTTCTTCGAACTTGACCTTCAAGTGATTGCCTTCAAACAACTTACCGTCCAGCCCGGCGATCGCGGCGCGGGCCTCATGGCCTTCCATTTCGAGAAATCCAAATCCCTTGCATTTGCCTGAAAACAGGTCTTTCACGAGCTTGATGGAACGTACTGTGCCGTACTGTGAAAACAGGGCCTGCAGGGACTCATCGGTGGTAGTGGGTGGCAAACTGCCAACAAATAGTTTCTTCACTTTGAAGTTCCTCTTCTCACGCAAAAAAAACCCCGCGAAATATCGCGGGGCTTACTCGAGACACAACACACGGACCGTTCAGGTCCTTATGTTTGTTGCCTGCGGGCCTTTGGGTCCGTCTTCCACATCGAAAGTCACTTGCTGGCCTTCAGCCAGTGTGCGGAAACCATCGCTTGCGATAGCAGAAAAGTGAGCAAAAACGTCTTTGCTGCCATCGTCAGGCGTAATAAAGCCGAAGCCCTTGGATTCGTTAAACCATTTAACGGTTCCTGTTGCCATGATAATAACCTCATCAAGTATTAAATATAAAGCGTGCTACAAATCTTACGAGGAAATTAACAACAGAGAACTTCTGACAAAAACCAGGATAGAATGTAGCGCCTTGCAGTTTAACCGATTTTGGACCAAAAACACCACACCTACCCGCCATATAAGTTGCAAAACCGGCAATTCAAGGCCACAAATTTGCCCATTGCAGTCGATAGCGGCAACTGTTCGGTTTAATCTCGCCTTCTCCATAGACTCTGACATTAGGGAATATTTCGATCTGGACAGCTT
>Ga0316197_10001586_pt1 | contig 16141 bp, 15 predicted proteins | sample OudBiesiAoxic_MG_FD_204939 | JGI IMG/M metagenome (GOLD analysis project Ga0316197, IMG submission 204939) | Coastal sediment microbial communities from Oude Bieten Haven, Netherlands - site A oxic | ecosystem: Environmental > Aquatic > Marine > Coastal > Sediment | place: Netherlands... | reverse complement strand
AGCTCCTGGTAAAGCCAGCGGGTAGATTCGTTACAACTGATGGTTTGCTCGTAATCCAGCAGTGCGTGGGCGACACTGCGCACCGACAGGCAGCCATTAGCCAGCCAGGGCGACAGGCCACTGGAAGAGAGCTGCCCCTGCAGATCATTACGGGTAGCCTTGTAGGTATCCACGGCCCGCTGCCGGAAAAAATGCGCCAGCCTGTCCCTGCCCCCCTTTGACCCTCCGCGCACGGGAAAGCTCATGTCGGGACGCGCTTTAGTCCGGGGCAATTCTGACGCATAGGCGCCATCAGGCAGGGGTGGCAAGGAGGCCGGTGCCCCTACCGGCGGCGCTACCGGCGCATGTTCCACGCTGCGACGAAATGCCGAGAAATACGCCGGCAGTGCGGAGAGTCCGCCTGGCAACTGCGCCGGCGCCAGCAGGCTGTTTCCAGGATGTTGGAGAAACGGAACAGACAGCTTGCGCGCCAGATACGCTCGCTGTTGTGCCTCGTAGACACCCGCCGTATAGGCAGTACCCACGCGTCCCAGTTGGTACTTCTCGACCAGGCGTGGAATCACGTTTCTCGGGTCACCGCTGATGACCAGCAAGGTTTGTCCCAGTGCCCGCAGCTGCTCATCCAGTGCCGACAGACTCTCCTCCAGGAAGCGCCGACGCTGCGCGCCCATACCATGGGTATTGCACCATGGCGGATTGTCCTGCAAACAGTAAAGGCACAGCAGCGTTGCTCCGCGCGCATGTTCTAGCAACGCCGGATTGTCCTCCAGGCGCAGATCACTCTGGAACCAGTATAGTTCTCGGGTTACAGCCTGGGATTGGTCAGCGGCAACTGACGGAGCAGCCATCAGCTGGTACCGGGCTTGGCATAGGGCTGCCTGCCCAGTGAGTGCACAGCATAATAAGTGTCCAGGCCGCTCAGGGTCACCGTGCCGGCAGCAGCGATGTCGATACTGCCATCGGCGCCGACCGTCTCCTGCGGCAGTTCCACCGTTACGACCTCCCCGATTACCAGATTGGTTCCGTTAATGGCCAGCCGCTGGTGCTCGCGCAGTTCAAGCCCCATGCGAATCGATGATTCAGCGACAAATGGTGCGGGAAAGTCCCCGTCGAACAGCGCGGTAAGGCCCACCTCGGCGAACTCTGAGACCTCCCTGGGATACCGGGCCGCTGTCTGGTGCGCCGCTGCAAAAAATGCCTCGCCAACATGGTTCACCGTGTAATACCCACTGGCCAGGATATTAGCCAGGGTGTGCTGCCCCGCGTCATCGGGGCGCATGACGAGTGCCAGCAGCGGTGGATGCGAACCCAGGTGCACCGCAGAGCTCATGATAGCGAGGTTGCAGTCTCCACCCGGCTCCCGGGTGCCGACCAGGTTGGCCGCTTTGAAGCCACTCAGGCAGTTCACAAACGCCGCACGATAGCGGCGATCCATCCCGGCAAGATCAGAGGAACCCAGTTTCATGTCCTTTCTCCAACACGTTGTCACGCTGTTAAGTATCCTGGGTTATACGCGCTCACCCCCACATGGATGACTATCTCCACAGGAACAGTGCAAGCAATCAACTGCCGGCGCGCCTGAGCCCGCGCAGCACAGTGATCCCACACAGGCTGGCCGGCGTATCTACCCAGAACTTAATATGGAATCCGATCATGTCCTGGACAAAACGACTTGTCACGCTGCTTGGCGCCATAGCCCTGATCGGTTGCGGCTCGGTAGCGGTGGAGGACTACGCCGACAGGACACCCAGACTTGTTCCAGAGAGCTTCTTCGACGGCGACCTCACAGCCCACGGCGTCGTCAAGGACCGCGGAGGCAAGGTTATACGATACTTCAACGCCGATATCAGGGCCTACTGGAACAATGGTATTGGCACACTGGAGGAGGACTTCGTCTTTGATGACGGCGAAAAATCAAGGCGGGTATGGACACTGACACCCACAGGGGACGGTCGATACAGTGGCACCGCTGGCGACGTGGTCGGCGCTGGCGAGGTCCAGGTAGCGGGCAATAGTATGTTTCTGGACTACGTGCTGCGTATTCCCTACGGCGAGGGTACCCTGGACCTTCGAATCGATGACCGCATGTATCTCGTTACTCCCGATATCTTGATCAACGAATCGCGTATGACGAAGTTGGGGATCGACGTCGGTGCAATTCTGCTGGTTATAGAGCGACGTCCTCAGGTCGAATGATATGCAAGCCCGGGCACTGATGCAGCTACTGGGCTACGCCGGCCTGCTGCCATTTCTGGCAGCGCTACTTGGCACGCTACTCCTGCACGACTACCCTGCCGCACTCTCGCGCCAGGCATTTGTTATCTACTCGTTGGCCATCCTGTGTTTTCTTGCAGGTACCCTGTGGGGCTCGGCGATCAATTACCCGCAAAAACCCAAACTCTTAAGACTGCTCATCAGCAACGGTATCGTTATTTTCGCAGTGCTGGGTATACTGACGGCGCAACAGGTGCTGGCTACCATCCTGCTCATGATCGGCTATATGGCCCTGCTATGGTACGAGCGCAATAGCAGTGGCACAGCCGGCTGGTACCCCCGGTTGCGGGCGCGGCTGACCTGGCTGGCAGTGGTGCTGCATGTACTCTTCATTGCCACCCTCATCGCGCGTAACGGCGGCTAGCATTTCAGGGCTGACTTGACGTAACGACGCGCTCTATCAACAACCTAGTTCTGCAGAGGAATAACCATGCAAGCAATGAAACTGAGTACTCCCGGTGGCCTGGACAGTCTGGCACCGGTTCCCCTGGAGGCCGTACCCCCGGCGCCCGGACAGATACAGGTGGAAGTCAGGGCAAGCTCACTTAACTTCCACGACTACGCGGTGGTGACCGGTTTGATACCTACTGATGACGGCAGGATCCCGATGTCGGACGGCGCCGGCGTGGTCACCGCCGTCGGCGATGGTGTTACGGAGTTTTCCGAGGGAGATCGGGTGCTCAGCTGCTTCTTTCCAGCCTGGCTGGACGGCGCGCCCGCGCTGGAAAAACTAATCGGCGTACCCGGCGACCATGTCGACGGCTTCGCCGCCAATAGCGTGACAATGGCGGCCCAGGGCTTTACCCGAATGCCCGCAAATCTCGATTTCGATGCCGCTGCTACACTGACCTGTGCCGGGCTGACCGCCTGGCGCGCGATGATGGTGGAAACGCACCTGAAACCCGGTGACTGGGTACTGGTCCAAGGCAGTGGCGGCGTCTCTGTTTTCGCGCTGCAATTCGCCAAGATGATGGGTTGCACGGTTATTGCCACCTCCTCATCGGATGAAAAACTGGAACGCCTGGCCAGCCTGGGGGCGGATCACCTCCTGAATTACCGATCTACACCCAACTGGGGCGACCAGGCGCTGGCGCTGAGCGGAGGGCGCGGCGTAGACCTGGTTGTGGAAGTCGGCGGCCCGGGCACTGTACCCCAATCTGTAAGGTCTTTAGCCATAGGCGGTTGTATCAGCATGATCGGCGTTTTGACCGGCATTGCCGGTGAGGTGCCAACGGCAGAGCTGTTCCAGAAAAACGCCGCCATAAAAGGCATTACGGTAGGCAGCAGGCGGCAACAACTCGATATGATTGCGGCCGTCGAGACCGGCAAGCTGCAGCCGGTCATCGACAGTTGCTACCCACTTGACCGGTTAGCGGAGGCCTTCCGGCACCAGGAATCGCAGCGCCATTTCGGCAAAATCTGCGTCAGCCTCTAGCCACGCTGATCCCCGCACTCCTGCCCGGCGGGCAGAGTGCGCTAGCGGATATACCCGATAATTGAAATGAAGTGGCAGATGCTGCCCAGCAGTACAAACATATGCCAGATGCCGTGGGCGTGTGTCAGCCTGCCCATTTTGTCGAGTACGTAAAATAGCACGCCAACCGTATAGGCCAGGCCACCCACAGCCAGCCAGTGAAAAGCGGTTGCGGGAATGTTCAAGCGCAGTTCTGCAAGGTCCAGAGTGCAGGCCCAACCCATCGCGAGGTAAATCACCAGCTGCCCTGTTTTTACTGCCCGCCCCGACAAAAAGACTTCACTGAGAATGCCCACCAGGGCGAGCCCCCAGACTAATGCCATAATTTTGACGCCATTTCCGTGGCGCAACGAAACAAGCATATAGGGGGTATAGGTTCCGGCAATCAACAGGTAGATGGAAATGTGGTCAAACAGCTGGAACAGCTTTTTCAAGCGTGGCGGGTGAAAACTGTGGTACAGGGTCGACATCGTGTACAGCAGGACCAGGGTAACGCCGAATATGGCGAAACTGGTCAGGACCCAGGGGTCTGCGCTCTGCAAACCGATCGTCAGCAATGCACCCAGCGCGATCAGCGCCAGCGCCGCGCCCACCAGGTGACTGATACTGTTCAAACGTTCCCCGTAATACACCAGCGTCCCCATCAGTTTTGTTGCAGCGACAAAGAGTTGCACTGCCAGTGACAAAATGCAATCGCCGCAGCTGAAGGTATGTTTCTACTGGAGGCAGTGTCATACTCACATCGACGACATGGCTGGATGACGCCCTTCGCAACAATCACGAGAACAAGGACTTACGGTCATGAGAAAATGCACCACTGCACGCCCGACATCACTGGCCATCATCGCACTGGCCCTGGCCATCGCCCTTCCCGCGCAGGCTGGTGGGCTGTATCTCGGTGGTGGCGCCTATCAGGCCGACTCAGATGTCGGCGATGACACCGTACCGGGCGGTTTTGTCGGCTACAATTTCATCGACACCAACTTTCTGATGCTCTCCGCCGAGGTCGGCTATTACGACCTGGGTGACACCAGTAACCGAAAAGCCAAAGTAGAGGCCAGCGCCTGGACTGCTGGCGGCGTCGTGGCCTTGCCACTGGGCCCTATTTTTGAGCTATACGCCAAAGGCGGGATTGCATTCGCGGATGTGAAGCGCGAAACCGATGACAGAAAGGACGACAAGAATAATGAGGAAGCTTACTACGGCGTGGGCGCCTCACTGGACATCCTCGATACCATCGACATCTATGTTGAGTACATCGTTTTCGACACCAGCGTCGACTCGGAAATAGCCGGCGTCGGCGTCAAATTCTCGTTCTGATTTTCCACCCAAGATCGCTCCAGATTTCCCGCCCCCGGCCGACCGCCAGGCCCCGCCCTTCTCCGCACACCTGCAGGCACTAGCACCAGCCTGGACGCACCGTCGCCAGGCAGTAGCTGGCTGCGACCATAATTATTTGTAATACAATTATTGACTTTGTAATACATTTAACATAATTTCCTACTTTAGCAAAAGCACACACCTGGTCCTGGCGGGGTTAGCCGATGACAGAAACACGGAAAAAGCGCGCAAAAAAGCCACGGCAAACCAAGGATCGCGTCCTGCAGGCACGTATTCCCCGGCAACTTGACGACGAGTTGCGCGAACACGCAGAGCAGCTTGGTTTGTCCGTCTCTACCGTGGTGCGCAACGTTCTGCTCAATACGTTCGAGCTGGTTGAGGGCGTCGTGGCCGACAGCGCAAACCTTGCGCGTGCCATCCAGGGTCGCAGACCTCGCACCCTGCCCCACGGCCTCCCCGCGCCGGACATCGTGGAGGACGACGACGAAGCGGGCATCATGGGTTGGCAGGAGGCCGTACTGAACCTCAATGGAATCTGTGATCAGTGCAACAGCATTCTGCACAAAGGCGAGCGCGCGGCGCTGGCCATACCGGCACAGTCACGGCCAGTCTTTCTTTGTCTGGACTGCCTGTCCGCCCTGTCACCGAACGACCCAAACGCGCCGGCCCGAAACCAAGGAGCTATTCCATGAATACATCAATACAAACCATCAGGGGCGCAACCCGACTCGTGTTTGACTCGGTAGAGGCGATTACCACCACCACTGAGCGCATGCATGAAACCATAGCCCGCCCTCCCCTGCCGATTTCAGCTAAATCACTGATTCCCGCGGGCGTGCCTACTCGCCGGGCCCATGGCCTGATCGCCACCGGGGTTTACAAAATTATCCGCGGTGTAAACGCTGGCCTGCGCGAAGGCGCAGACAGGTCGTTCGCGCTGTTGCCACAGACATTGGGCAGCAGCGACACTCCGGAAGCGGAAACCCGTGTCGTGGCCGCGCTTAATGGCGTGCTGGGAGATCACCTGGAAGCAACGGGCAATCCGCTGGCCACCGGAATGAGCCTGCGCACGCCTGAACAGGCACTGGACCTGGATCCCACCACCCTGGCCCGGCAACTGCCCGAGGCCGGCCCGCACCTGGTGGTAATGGTACACGGCCTGAGCCTGTCAGAATTGAGCTGGCGGCGCGACGGTAAGCCGGGTATCGGCGATGAATTGGAGAGCCAACTGGGACATACCCCGCTCTACCTGCGTTACAACACGGGGCGGCATATTTCCACCAACGGGCAGGAGTTTGCGCAGTTGCTTCAGCGACTTTGTGACGCCTGGCCCGTGCCGGTAGAGTCTGTTTCCCTGATTGGGCACAGTATGGGTGGGCTGGTGATTCGCAGTGCCTGCTGGTATGCCCGGAGCACTGGCGCCAGCTGGCTACAACAGTTGCAACGCATTGTCTGCCTGGGGACACCTCATCACGGCTCACCCCTGGAAAAAGCCGGCCACGCATTCGAAACCGCAATGCAGAAGATTCCCTACATGAAGCCCATGCTGTTCGGTAAGTTGCGCAGCGCTGGCATCAAGGATTTGCGTCATGGCGCACTGACCGATGAAGACTGGGAGGGTCGTGACCCCGACACCTCACCCCCGGAACCGCACCAGGTAGTTCCACTGCTTCCGCGGGTTGACTATTACTTTGCCGCCGCCAGCCTGGGGCGTCACGACGGTGATCCGCTCGGCCACCTGCTGGGTGACTTACTGGTGCGCCCTGAAAGTGCAACAGGTATTCACCGGGATGAGCTGCGACGCTTGAGAATCAAGCCGGAAAACTGCCGGGTATTCCACGAGAAAAATCACTTCGACCTGCTCAATGATAGCCTTGTGCAGGAGCAGGTCATCGACTGGTTCGCGAGCTAGCCGGGTTACTGACCCCACATCGCCCGTCAGTGTTCCAGTAACAACGCCTCCAGGGCGAATACATGCGGGTCGTGGTCATCCAGTGCCCGCAGTGCATCGGCCAACTGCAGCACATAAGCGCGGTTGCTGCCACTGGGGCCGGAAGAACGCGCGATATGGGCGGCAAGTTCCGGCAACGGGGCGGGTCCCATAAAAGCGTGATTATCCGCACTCGCCACGTAGAGTAACCCGCCCACGTGGCGCTGTGTCCCGGTCAGGCACATCGTAACGGCATGCCGCTCGTAGCCGTTTTTCTCCCTGTGATCCAGGTGTTCGAACACCTCGTGCTCCACCCGGTAGGCAACACCCTTGCAAAGGGCGCCCGCTACCGGGATCAGGGTAACGACCCTGCCGGGCGCTTCAGGTGTTCCGCGGTGGTCGTGAGAACCTTGCCAGAACCTGCGCTCCCAGCCTTCCAGTGCAGCTTCTTCTCGCTCCAGGTAGGGAAAATCGACCTTGTAGATAAGCGACCCGTAGCCGAATACCCAGGTCGAATCCTGGCACTTTTCGTTCAACGCCTTGGCCAAACTATTCCCTGTCAGGACGTGCGGAAAATAGCCCGCGAAATAATGGGTTTAAAGGAATTCTGGCGTCTGCCAGTTCCACGACAATATAGGAGCCCCGGGCCTGACCTGTCAACGCTGTTGCTGGATCTGAGGTGCGACCTCGTTAGAGTCATTGGTCCCCATTGAAAAAGGCCGTGGGTTTGACGCCGTTCAAACCCGGTTCATTTTTCAAAGGCCGCCCTGACCGGGGCGCTATAGCTCTTTCTGATCAGTGAGGCAGGATAATCGTGGCCTGGAGAAATTACCCGGTGTTCCGGTAGATGAGTCGGCGGCCGCGGGCGCAGTGGCGGCCTTGCAATGGGCGGGCGGGGCCTGGGACGGTGGCCGGCGCCGGGGCGATAAACCGGGTAGGGATAATAGCCCGTGTAAGTGCCACTGCGGCTATAGCCGTAGTCAGTGGGCGCGGTGTATTCGATCACCTGGCTTTGCCGGGTTTTTTCGGCCTGTAACTGGCGCAACTCGGCCCGATGTTTTTCCCGCTGCTGGCGATCCGCCACCATACGGTCTGTGGTCTCGCGCATGGCCTCCAGTTGCTCCTGTGCCGACTCGCTGGACTCCGGAGTCCGGGCATCGATCTGGATTATCTCAATGGCCTGCTCTTCAACCGGGGCGGTGTCCGAAAAACTGACAACCCCGTTTTCATCCACAGTTTTATAGACCGTCGCCGCCGAAGCCCAGGAACTGCACAACAACAAGGCGAGCCACGCCAGGGTAACGCCACGCCTGACAGTCATAGTTTCGAAATCACGACACATGCCCAAAGTATAGGTCAGAAACTGCACTTCTTCGAACTCCTTTACGCCGCTACATAACCAACAACAGTGCCGGTCCAGGTACCGACCACTGCGCGGATTGTTCTACCCGCAGCTGATCAATATTGCCTTTCTCCCGCTCCCCTGAACGCGTATATTGCCCGCCACAGCATGAAAAATCAGAGTGTCTGCGCCATCTGCGGTGGCAGCCTCACGTTTGACCATCATAAGAATACTGGAGTAGTACTCGATGCAAAAACCGCTCTACACAGCGCTTGTACTGGCAACCGCCGCAGTCGCCACATCAGCGCTCGCCAATCCGTACAAGGAAATGTACTCCTTTGGTGACAGCCTGTTCGATAATGGCCAGTTTAACGGTATGCGATTTACCAATCGGGTAGGCCCCGATTATCTAACCTCGGACTATGGCCCGGTCGCGCCAAGCCTGGTCGCCGACAACCTGCGTGTACCTGAAGGTGCACCCTCGCGCGATGGCGGCACCAACTATGCAGTGGCCGGCAACACCACCACGGAAACCTTACTTTCCGTCAACGCCCCCACGACTTACCAGGCGCCTTACGCACTGGACCGCCCCGGTTCAGGCCTCAACCCCAACTTCAACTCGCTGTTCTATAATCTGGAATTACGAGACAAATCGCTGCAAAGAAGCGCCCTCTACATCCTGGATGGCGGCGGTAACGACATTGCCGGAGGCCAGGTATTTGACGAGGAAACGGCTGCGGCTGCGGCCGGCAACATGGTCGAGGCTGCAAATGCGCTGAAGAATCGTGGCGCCAAGTACGTGGTCATCGCCAATGTACCCGACGTGGGCCTGGTCCCTGGCGGTGTCTCTTTCGCCGAATTCGCCTCCGAGCAGGCGGCGGCGATTAACTCACAGATCCAGCTCCAGGTTGGGTCCAGCAACATTCTGATATTCGATGCCTTCACATTCATACGGGAGGTGGCTGCCGACCCGATGGCCTATGGTATTCCGCTTTCCAGTAGCGAGATCAGCCTGTCCTGTTTTTCCGCAGATACAGGCACCTGCGCCGGCGGCAATCCCGATGCGAAACTGTCCGGTTCAAATCCTGACCCCGACCAGTTCTATTTCAACGACTTCCTGCACCCGACCACCATCGGGCAACAAATCGCGGCTGACTATATCTCCGCCCTGCTCCAGGCGCCCGGTGAAATCTCCCTGTTGCCGCAAATGGGTATCGACGACATGCAGTCCCAATGGCGTGCGGCCCAGCCGATCATGCAGACCAATCGCTGGAAGACGACGACTCCGGTAGGCGGTTACTCGGTATGGGGTGGCGCTAACTACAATGAGGACAAGCACGATACCCGTTACAACAGCACCGGCACCAATGAAGCCACCCAGTACAACGTCGGTGTGGCTTTCAGGCCGGCTCAAAGCTGGTACCTAGGTGCCCAGGTCGGGCGCGCCGATAACGAACTGGATTTCGGCTCCAGCAAGTCGCACTACGAAATGGAAAGCCTGAACGTCACCTTGCTGGGCGGGTTTCACAGCGGCCCCTGGTTCGCCGAGGGCGCGATCAGTTACAGCGACCTGGATTACGACGAAATGAAACGGAGTTTCTCACTGGGTACGGTACTGAGCAGGACGGAGAGCGCGGATACCAGCGGTGAAGTGCTGGGCATCAAGCTCAAGGCTGGCCTCAATGTCGTCGACCCCGCCGAAACTTACCGCTTCGGCCCCACCTGGGGCTATGACTACATGGATTCGGATGTAGACGGCTACGAAGAAAAAAGTGGCCTTGCAACCGCGCTGCGAGTGGATGACATGACGACCACAAGCGGCATTGCCAGCGCAGGGATCTTTGGTGATATGCAGCTGGATTTCTGTGATTGTGAACTCTACAGTGAACTCACTTACCGCGCCTACCTCGACAATGATGACACCAACCCGCGCATAGGCATGGTTTCCGTGCCGGGCAATTCGGCCAAGCTGCCAGGCTATGAGCAGGACGAAGACAGCGTACGGTGGGATGCGGGAATGGCGGCTACCATTGGCCGCTCCATCGAGTTGAACATCGGCGGTGGCTATACCGACGCAGACAACGGTGAAGCGTTCTGGTTTGGCGGCGAAGTGATCTACACCTTCTAGTTCCATGCGTATCCGGCATTTGCAAGTAAATTAAACCGATATATCCACGCTATTTATGTGGTAATATACGCCCTGTTCTCCTCCTGCAACCGTCGGCATCAAGTAGCCTTCCCCGACGCGACTGCCCTAACAAACCCCAGTGGGGTATCTGTGAAGTATTTCCAGCGCTACAAAATCTGCCTGGCCCTTATGTTGTGCCTGGGCGGCGCTCAATCGAGTTACGCACCCAACATCTACTGGCAGCAGTGGGTGATAGACGGCAGCGGCAACGGTGCCGACGGTGTCCATACCGGCGACATCAACCAGGACGGCCTGATGGATGTTGTCTCCGGGTGGGAACAATCCGGCGATCTCATGCTGTACCTCAACCCCGGTCCGGACGGTGTCAGGCAGGCCGCTGATTGGTCCCGCGTCGATATCAGCGGAGGTGTCGCTATCGAGGGTATCGAGGATGCCGCGTTCGCTGACCTGGATCTTGACGGCTTCGATGATGCGGTCATATCCAGCATCGAGGGTGACACCCAAAGCCTGGGCATCCACTGGCTTGCCGGCGATAGCCTGAATAGCCCTTCTGACTGGCGCGGCGTCAATCTTGCCCCGACCAAACACTCCGGCTATATGAAAGCGCGCACGGCGCAGATTGACGGCATTGGGGGTGCTGACATTGTTGCGGGCAGCCGTGATATGGATGATCAAAAAGCCGGTATTTACTGGTTCAAGGCACCGGCGGGCTCACATCCTGCAAACATCGAACAGTGGCAACGTTTTTATATTGGCGCCGTCGACATAAAGACGGTAACGCTGGTGATTGAAGATATGGACTCGGATGGCCTTGCGGATATTGTGTTCGCAGGGAGAAACGGTGTGGGCTGGTTCCGCAATCCGGGGCCGGAGGCTCTCGATGCCGCGCCTTCCTCTGCCGCCTGGGAACGCATTATAATTACCGCAAAGGGCAGCGAGTTCACTTTTTGCGATCATATCGTCGATGGCATGAAAGATATCATCGTGGCGACATCCCACAGGTCCGGCATGGTCGCAAAGTGGCTTAAGCGACTGGACTCTAGCGGTCGCAACTGGGAAGAGTATCCGATCAGTTCTGACGATCTGCGCAGCGAAAGCAGCAGCTCCCGAAAGTTTGTTATCAAGGGTGTGGCCTGCGGTTATGTGGATGCGGACGACCGGATAGATGTGGTGTTTACCGGCAGCGGCCATGGCCACGGCGTATTCATGATGAGTCCACGCACGGACATTCCCAGTGGGCTCACCTGGGACACCATAAACCTGATTCCCTACGCTCACGACATGAAGTACGACAACCTGGAACTGGTCGACATGGACGCCGATGGCGATCTCGATATCCTCACTACCGAGGAGGGTGAAGGGGTATTCACGGCGGGCCAGGGTGTACTGTGGCTGGAAAACCCCTTGAAAACGCCTTTCTCAGCAGAAAAACCCCTACTTGCCAACGACAGTTAACGGTTTCCTGAACGTTGAAGTCTGCCCACTTTGCGGCTAAGGTTCAGAGATTCGGGAAAAGGGGCATTTGCTGCTCGCCTGATCAGCCTGTACAAACTGGGCTTTCTCAACCATAAGTGGGGCAACTATATGATTAATATGAAAATACTCCTGCTGGCTGCGGCTGCATCCGGCCTGGCTATGCCGACACTGGCGCAGGAAATGCGATGCGGCAACCGCCTTATCTCAGGTGACCAGATACATCCCCTGATCAAGGAACAGGTGCTGGAGATTTGCGGCGAGCCAACCTCAAAGCAATTTGATCGCTGGTTTTACGAGGCCCAGGGTAAAATTCTTGTGTTTAACGACAACGGCGAGCTGGACCACATCGAGGACGCCGCCTCCACCGATTAACTCCCCAACCCGCGTTTCTCGGCGCCATGGATCCTGCACGCTGATCTTCGTTGATGTTCAAGCGCAGCACTCACGGGTTACAAGCAGCTGGTGTTTCGCAAGCTTAGCAAGGTCGCCTGCACTCGCAGGCGCTGACTTCGTGTCGCAGCCCGCCATTTGTTGAGTGGGCGACTAACAGAACACAGAGACTCCCATTTTGTCTAAAGCCGGTAAAGGTTCCCACTCGAGTCGCAAAACCCGGCGCAGGCGCACCTGGCGTAATATCCTTATCGCCCTGGCTGTTGTCAGCCTCTACCAGTACTCCGAAACCGGCGACATCACCTGGCCACAGGACCTCTTCGCCAAGGTCAGTAGCACCGTCAGTAACTATGCCACACGACCCGGTGCGAGCTGGCGTGAAGCGACAGATAAGCTGGAGGAAATGGGCGCTGCCCGGGAAGGCCAGCCAATACCCGGGTTCGGCATCAGGGGCCGCGTGGTAAGGGTGGCCGACGGCGATACTATTTCAGTACTGGACACAACAAATACCCAGCACAAAATCCGGCTGCACGGTATCGATACACCCGAACGCGACCAGCGCTATGGCAAGAAGGCCCGCGAGGCCTTGTCACAGCTGGTAGCGGGAAAGAGCGTCGGTGTGGTGGTGCTCGGCAAAGATCAGTATGGACGTATCGATGGCACGGTCTATTTGGCTGAGCGCAACATCAACCTCACGATGGTAGCCGGGGGCCACGCCTGGTGGTATCGCTATTACGCCCCCGATGAACGGCAGCTGCAGGCCGCAGAAGCCCGTGCACGCGAGGAAAGGCTAGGCCTGTGGGGCAAAGTACCCGACCCTGTGCCACCGTGGGACTGGCGCAGGCAACAACGCTATGGCAAGCCCTGAGTCATCGAGAATACAGGTGCATCAGGACATGACTGAAAAGCACCCGCTGTTCATTGTGGCCCATGACAATCTGCCATGGGCTACTTCGATACCAACCCTAGGGCACCCTTATCATTACCACACTACCTTTTGCACCATCGTCGCTCAGGCGGAATCGCCCGGCTGCTGTGGTTCGGTCATTGGAGAATTGAACGGGAAGTTCCACGCTCACGCCGCCTATCACCAGCTCTCCTTCAGCGAAGCAATTACCCGCGATTTTGATCGTACCCGAATCGATAGCTGAAGTTCCTCGGTCGGGGTCGTAACAGATACTGTCGGCAGTATTAACGGAGCCATTGGATTTCAGCCTGATCCTGCAGGAGTTGCCATCAGAGAAGGCGGTCTCCCACACTCCTGTCACCTGGGCCGGAGAGCAGGCGGCGTGGCTCATTGCGCTCCAACCGAAGGCGGTCGCAGCAAGTGTCGCCAGAACTATTCGCTTTTTTATCTTCATTTGAACTACTCCGTATTATTACTATTTTTATGCAGCAGGTTTCGTGGGCCCAACATCGAAAGACCCTGGCGTGAATCAAGATCTTGTTAGTGTAGTTGATATCCCGGCCGATGTAATCACAGGGCGGACCCACGCCGGACCTATGTCCGCCGCGTTTTCTGCTACTGCGCTGTCCAGCCCATGACGGTGATTCGCGGATCCGTATTGCTCCTTTTTCCTCTACATCGAGTACCTGCTGGAGATATCTTCCAGGCACTTGTGTATGAAGGCTTCATCCAGGTGAGGCAGTTCCGCGCCAAGTGTTGAGGAGGCCACCAATTCGCGAAAATTGTCAGTGTCCGGCACCAGGGAAGCGGCCTTGGCGGCAGGCGACGCATAAGCGCCCAGTATATCCAGCGCCGATTTCTGGCGCTGCTCTTCGGGAAGACTTTTCAGTTTGGCCTCCAGGCGAGAGAACCACTCTTTATAGTTTTCTATACGGGTGATCGGATAGCCGGCAGTTTCGATCCAGTTAACGAATGCATCCAGGTGACATCCGTCGTCGTGATGGTAATTGTTGATATTGAAGGTGCGGCAGCCATCGTGTTTCAAATTGGCGGCGGCCACCACCGCTGCCGCCACCACATCGACGGGCAGGCCATCGTAGCTTGTTAGCCCCCTCTCCACTTTGCCCGCAGAATCAAAGAAAGAGGCCGGCGCAAGTCCGGTTACCACAATGCTATATAGCAGTCGCGTGAAGGCGTCCGCGTAATTGATTTGTTGGGGGTAGGACCGGTGCGCCAGCATCATGTTGCCACGCAGCACATTGACAGGGACACCCAGGTCGCGACTGGCCTTGGCGACCAGGTGCTCGCCCGCCCATTTACTCGCCATATAGCCGCCAGCATAGCTGTGATCCATCAAGGGAATACTGTCCAGCAACGGGGCATCCTCATTGCTGCCGCCGCGCGACCTGTCCACAAGGTGTAATACCGCCTCGGTGGATACAAAGTCGATGGGCTTCTTATGGTCGGTGACCGCCAGCCTGATAATTTCGGCGGTACCCACCACGTTGGGTCCGAACAGGTGTTCATACGCCAGGCGATGATTCACCAGCGCTGCCACGTGCACAATACGATCCACCTCTCGGGCTATTACGGCAAACTCCGCCGCCTCCAGGCCGAGCATGGAATCACCTGCGTCACCGGCCAGTACTTGCAGGTGCCTGGCGGCAAGTTGCCGGTAGTGGGCAGCCAATGCAGGGCCCGCTCCATCGAACACGGCATCGAGGCGCTTGCGCGCACCGGCGTGATCCCGGGCCCGAACCAGGCAGATGACCTTACCTCCATCAGGCGCCAGCCTTTCCATCCATTGCAGGCAGATTTGCCGGCCGAGAAAGCCATTGGCCCCGGTTATCAGCACCACCCGCTCTGCGCTGACGACCGGGCCAGCCAATGCGGCCTCGGCAAGCGTGATTTCACCCAGGAAACTGCCTAAACGTAAATCCTCAGCATTCAAGCGGTCAGGATTGCTACCGTGAATGCGATCGAAGCGCGGACGAGAGCCATCGTCGTCCAGCAAACGGCCGATCTCGTCAGACCATTTCTCGATGTTTCCCGTGGGACTCAACAGGCTGTCCACGGCCAGTGTCACACCGAAAATATCTTCGATGGCAAGCGAAAAAGATACCGCGCCCAGCGAATCCCCACCCAGGTCCTTGAAATTTCCGCGCTCTGACGCCTCCAGGCCTTCCCGCCCCAGTGTAATCTCCAGCAGCCTTACGAGTTTCGCCGTGAGAGATAGCGAGCAGTCGCTGTCTTTCAGGAACTCATATTCCCGCTTCTTGAGCTCGTCATGTTCCTCATACAGCGCTTCCAGCGGTGGACCGTACTTTGCCTTAAGTGCCGGGCCCAGCCGTTTGCGCACACTGGACAGAAGGCCATTCTCCTGGCTGAACGGCTCCCGTTCGATAATGAAGTCCCTGGGCACTTCAAAGCTCTTGAGGCCCTCCTCTTCAGCCACTTTTTTCAACTCGCCACGAAGACAGTTCTTCAACTCGGTTTCAGTAGTGTCTGCACCAAGGCGCGTTTGTTCCGCCACTTCATCAGGGACGATGACAGCCAGCACATAGGATCGATTGGAATTGCCGTAGATATAGATTTGCTTGATCAGCCCACTGCCGGCCTCAAACCGGGTGCCCAACGGTCCGATGGCGACATACTCACCCTGGCTGAGCTTGAGAACGTCCTTGCGCCGGTCGATCAGCACCACATAATCGGGTGCACGTTCCTCAACGATGTCGCCGCTGCAGATAAACCCCTCCTCGTCAAACAAGCCGGCATTCGCCTGGGGTGCCTTGTAGTAGCCCCTGATCTGGTGGCGGGTCCTGAAGCACAACTCGCCCCTGGGGTAAGGCTTATCGGTG
>Ga0316197_10001585_pt1 | contig 16144 bp, 15 predicted proteins | sample OudBiesiAoxic_MG_FD_204939 | JGI IMG/M metagenome (GOLD analysis project Ga0316197, IMG submission 204939) | Coastal sediment microbial communities from Oude Bieten Haven, Netherlands - site A oxic | ecosystem: Environmental > Aquatic > Marine > Coastal > Sediment | place: Netherlands... | reverse complement strand
ATTTCCGGGTTGAAGGACCGGTGGTGGCCCAGCTGCAGGAGGCCTTTGCGATCGACTGGGCCTTCGCCACCGGAGAAACCCTCGCTGGCCTGGCCTGGTTTCCGAAGATCGAGCGCTGTGGTCCGGTCGGGGCACGCGGCATTCCGGACGGTCCCGACGAGGATCTCGATAAGATCAGCGATGTGATCCTCGGGGCGCTCTCGGTCGCGGATCGGGCGGTCCGGATCGTGACCCCTTATTTCCTGCCCGACCAGTCGGTCCAGCGGGCCCTGGCGGTCACCGCCATGCGCGGCGTGACGGTCGACATCCTGCTGCCCGGCCACAACAACATCGGCATCATGAACTGGGCGGTGGTGCCGCAGTTGCCATTCCTGCTGGAGAAAGGGTGTCGCGTGCACTTCAGCGGGGACCCCTTCGACCACACCAAGCTGTTCGTGGTGGACGGGGTGTGGGCGCTGATCGGGTCGACCAACTGGGACCCGCGCAGCCTGCGGTTGAACTTCGAATACAACCTCGAGTGCTACGACGAAACCCTGGCCAGTCGACTGGAGACGATCATCGACGACAAGCTGGCCGACGCCCGGCCGGTGGGCATGGGGGAACTGGACGGACGGGCGCGGCCGGTCAAGCTGCGCGACAACGCCGCACGGCTGCTGTCGCCCTACCTGTAGTTTCACTACACGCAGCCTGGACATGAATCGCGGTGCGTGTAGCCGGCAGCTGGGTGGCCGCAGTGGGAATGCTCATGTTCGGTTGGCTGGTGGGGGAACCGGGTGTGGTCGAGTTGGTGGAGTAGATTAGAAGAGTGACCAGCAATGAAAATAAAACTGAAGAGGGATATTAACATGAAAACACAAATCCCTTTAAGCAAGGAGAAAAAGCCGATGTCCTTTTCAAGTAAAATCCAGGGCTGGCAGGACAGTTTCAAGTGGACGTATCTTCTCGGCTGGATATTTATCGCCGGTATTGCACTGGTCATGAAGTTTGTTGGCCCTTCCCTTTTCCAGAACCTTGGTTCTTTGGTGGAGCTGATCGTGCCTGGGGCGCCGTTGGCACTGAGAATCGTCCTCTCCATCATTCTGCTGGTGCTCATCCCCCTGGTGGCGGGATGGCTCGCCGGGGCCCTCCTGAAATCCAGGCAGGGAAACCGCAACGCCGAGGCACTGCAAACCATGCAGAAAAAGCTCTTTGTGGAAGTCGAACAAAATGACTCCCGGGGCTTTCCAGTGGCGTTGGTCAATTGGCCAAGCGCGAGTGTTAGAACACTTGGGGTGATTACCTCTACGTTCGAAGAATCCCGAGGTGATCGCGAGTTAGCGGCGGTTTACATCCCCGATACTCCCGATCCGACCGGCGGCCTTTTGCGGGTTGTCGCTATCGAGGATCTCACCATGACGGAATGGAGTATTGGCGATCTCACTGATTTCCACGGCACCTTCGGTTCGGTTTGCCCGGAATCGTGCGGGGTTCAACATCAACATACAGGAGAGCAGAAATGAAAACATCTCCCCTTGTCCATTCGATAATGGCTTGCTTGCTGACAATCAGTATGACGGCAACAGCATATGCAGGTAACTCTGATGAAACGCGAAACCTGTTTGAGAATGCTGGTAAGAAACAAACCAACAAAGATTTCAAACCGGCGCCGGATACGATCAATACAAGTTTCGGCACTTTGAAGTTTGATCTCGAGGCGTTTCCCACCGAAGAAACGACTCAAAAGATTTTCGATGAGATGGACTTGCAACGTGCCACGCAAGCCTACATGGACTTTATACCGGCACTGTCTGTGTACGGCATCATCAAGGGTCAGATCCGGGATTTCGGATTTAAGACCTCATCAGATATAGGCGTGCACCCAAGCCCCGGGCTGACGCCCAGCGAACTGTACCTGACCGGCAATAACTCCACGGTATACGCGGTTGCTTCACTCGACCTGAAGGTCGACGGCCCCACGGTGGTAGAAGCTCCGCCGGGTATGTTAGGCACCGTGAATGATGCAGCCTTTAAATTCCTGACCGATATTGGTGTTGTCGGGCCTGACAAAGGTAAAGGCGGTAAGTTCCTGTTTCTGCCTCCCGGTTACGATGGCAAAACCCCTGATGGCTATTTTGTGGTCAAGTCGCCGAGCTACCGACTCTGGGCGATGATGCGCGGCTGGGGTGATGTCGGCGTAGGCGATAAGGCAACTCAATGGTTTAAAGAAAACTTGAAAGTCTACCCGCTTGCAAGCGGACCTCGCCAGGGTAATTACAGTAACACTGCCGGTATCGGTCTCAATTCGTTGGCTGCGGAAGATGGTTCTGCTTTTGAAATGCTCAATGAAATTATTCAATACGAACCTAAAGAATTATTTGGTGCTGAACAGTTGGGCCGCCTGGCGACACTGGGCATTATCCAAGGAAAACCATTTAATCCGGATGAGCGCATGAAGCGTATTCTGGATCAGGGAGCTAAACAGGGCGCGGCCATGTCACGCGCTATTGTGTTTTCCTCGCGTGATCCTGAGATCAGATACTGGCCTGAACGGCATTGGGAAAAAATGTTCCTGCACAACACCACTTTTGAACGTGATGGTGTTGCAGATATTGATGCGCGCACCCTGTGGCATTATCAGGCCATCGTGGTTTCTCCTGCCCTGATCTCTACTACGCCGGGTGCTGGTACTGCCTATTTAGGAAGTTTTCGTGATGATAATGGCCGCTATCTGGATGGTGGCAAGACCTACAAACTGCGTGTACCGGCCAACCCGCCAGTCAAGAATTTCTGGGCGGTAACGGCTTACGACCCAACCACCCGCAGCCTGCTGGAACCCGGGAAACACAAGAACATTTCGGTAGGCAGTCGTGAAAAGCCGGTAGCTAATGCTGATGGTTCAGTGGATGTTTATTTTGGTGCGAAGTCACCTGAAGGCATGGAAAAGAACTGGGTGCCTACTAATCCGGAAAAGGGCTTCTTTCTGGTGTTCCGGTTCTATGGACCCACGGAGGGCTTCATCGATAAAAGATGGGTGCTCAATGATTTAGAATTACTGAAGTAAATGATCTTAACCGGGGTGGAGTGTTTAGCCGCCCACTAACTATAAATATATGGTGTCTACAATGAAAACGAAATTAATTACAACCCTGGCCATTGCCGGATTGATGACAATGAGCGTGACTGCTGGTGCGGCACAATCGCCAAAAATGAAAATGACTACTCCGATTCCGGATTCGGTTTCCACCCCGGATAAGCTGGAGACTTCGATTGGTGCTCTGGAGTTCTTCGATGGAGTGCCGACTCAGGAAACGGTTGATACGACCTATGATTTCCTGGATAAAGTGCATGGTATGAAGACGTTTCTCAGTTTTCTTCCTTCCATGTCGGTCTATCAGTTGCGTGAAGGCCAGAGAAGTGTAGGAGCTGTAAACAGTAATCAGATCTGTATCTATGACACTCTGATGGACTCCAAATCACTTGTTTTAACTGGTAATACATCAACGATGTATGCCTTAGGTTTTCTTGATTTGAAAAAGGACGGCCCGACAGTAGTTGAGTTGCCCCAGGGTATGCTTGGTGTCTTCAATGACATGGCATTTCGGTTTATGGTAAATCTCGGCGCTGCTGGCCCGGATAAGGGCAAAGGTGGAAAATATCTGGTACTTCCTCCAGGTTATGAAGGAGAAGTTCCGGAAGGCTATTTTGTGGTTCAATCACAAACATATGGTGTCTGGAATTTTATGCGGGGATATCTGGATAATGGTATTGAAGCTGCGTCAAAAAATATTCGGGATAACCTGAAAGTCTATCCATTAAATAAAGCTGAGATGCAGCCAGAAATGGAATTTATCAATGTTTCTGGCAAGGAGATGAACACTATTGTTCCATCTGACTACTCTTTCTATGAAAACCTGAACACTCTCATCCAGGAAGAACCTGTTAATTTTATTGATGCTGAAACGTTAGGCCTTGCAAGGTCAATTGGTATTGTAAAAGGAAAAGAGTTTAATCCCGATGAGCGTATGAAAAAGATTCTCGATGACGCCATTGCTATTGGTGAGGCGACCGCACGTTCGATCACCTACTATCCAAGAGAAGCTGGTCAATATGCATGGCAGGATAAGGAAGGTACCTGGGTTGTTCCTTTTGCCGACCATGATTCCAGCTGGATGGAGAATTATGCACGTAAAATCGAGAACCAAATTTACTATCACTACAACTGCATCGTCGTCACCCCTGCAATGGCTAAAGCTCCTGGTCCGGGTAAAGGTTCTGAGTATGTGTTTGCATCACTGGATTCAGATAAACAGATACTGATCGGCGCGGAAAACTACAAAATGACGCTGCCAGCCAACGTCCCGGTTAAGGATTTCTGGGCAATCACCCTGTACGACACCCAGACACGATCGCAGCTGCAGACCGACCAGCAGTTCCCGACACTGGATACCTATACCAAGGGATTGCAGAAAAATGCAGATGGTTCATTTGACATCTACTTTGGGCCGGATGCACCAAAAGGGATGGAAAGTAACTGGTTACAGACGATTCCCGGAAAAAGCTTCTTTGTCTGTTTGCGCATGTACGGGCCGACAGAACCATGGATTGAAGGTAAATGGCGCCCCAGCAACGTCGACCTGGTTAAGTAACTATGAATCCCTGAGCTGCGGACTTCTGGATAGAACGCAGCTCAAGATGACATTGAGCTAGCAGTCCAGGACACATCAGGGGAGGCTGTCAGTTCAAGATGGCACAGCACATGGAATAAAAGAATATGCAAGTTGTTCAAACCATTCATTTATATAAACAGGTACTGAAACAGTCGATTGCCAAATTCCTCAAGGAGGATGTATTGACGCAATCAGCGGCGCTGGCCTTTTATATGATTTTTTCCTGGCCGTCCATCTTGCTCATCATACTCTGGACCGCATCTCGTTTTTACCGTGAGGTGGCGGTTCGGGATGCGCTGTTTAATGAAATTGGAGGTATTGTCGGTCATCAGGGAGCACAGCAGTTAATCGCAACCGTTGAGAAAATTGACCTGCAGGAACCCACCTGGTGGGCAACTGGTATAGGAATCGGGGTGATGCTGTTCACCGCAACAACAGTTCTGGTAACCATGCAAAGTTCACTGAACAGAATTTTTGAGGTGCAACCTGAAGATGCTCAAGGTCTTGGTATTATAGAGATACTGCGTGACCGTTTTATCTCTTTCTCGCTCCTTGTATCCATTGCCTTCCTTTTACTCGTCTCTCTGGTGGTGGACGCACTGATTACCGCCTTCGGTGAATTTGCCGTGAAATGGCTTGGCGATATGTCGCCCTATATGGTTGTACTCGACTCTTTCCTTTTGGAATTGGCTGCGACCACACTATTGTGTGCCCTTTTTCTCAGGTATCTCCCGGACATTAAAATGAAATGGAAAGATATCTGGTTTGGTGCACTGCTGACAGCAACGCTGTTCGCAGCGGGCAAGTATCTGATCGGATTCGCCGTTGGCAGCAGTGATGCTGCAGATCTTTATGACGCTGCCGGCAGTGTTCTCGTGTTGATGCTCTGGGTCTATTACGCATCTGCGATTTTTCTGTTCGGGGCAACCTTTACGTTTGAACGCGCTCGGTTGGTGAGCCAGGTGAGTCATGACAAATGATATGCAACGAGAGTAGGAATATGAAAACCAAAAAAATTATCATAAGCCCGGCGATGGTGCTCTCAGCGCTGGCAGTGTTTAGCTGTGCCGGTCTGTTTATTTCTTCAAAGGTTCACGCAGATGAGGCGGGTGTGAGCTTCTGGCTGCCTGGACAGTATGGCAGTTTAGCGGCAATACCCGCAGAACCCGGCTGGTCGTTGGCCCTGATCTATTATCACGCCTCGATAGACGGTGGGGGCAGCAAGGAATTTCAGAAAGGTGAGCGTCTTACTCTGGGCCTCGATGTCAGTGAGGACCTGCTGATTCCCATGCTGACCTATGTGTTTGAAACACCTGTGTGGGGTAGCCAGGCTTCAGTGGGCGTGGCAACCGACTGGGGATATGTCGGTGTTGATGTGGATGCCACGTTGACCGGTCCAGGGGGCGGGCTGCAGTCCGGCAGTGAGAGCGATTCAAATACCGCTTTTGGAGATCTGTTCCCCACTGCGTCTCTGCGCTGGAATAAAGGCAGCCACAATACCATGATCTATACCATGGCTGGTGTACCGGTGGGCAGCTATGATGCCGAGCGCTTGGCAAGTATCGGCATGGGGCACTGGGCGGTGGATCTTGGCGGCGGTTATACCTATCTGAATATGGCCAGTGGTTACGAGTTCTCAGCGACGCTGGGATTGACCTATAACTTCGAGAATCCCGACACCGATTACCAGAACGGTATCGACGCCCACCTCGACTGGGGTGCGTCGAAGTTCGTCACTGAGCAGGTTCACCTGGGCCTGGTCGGCTATTTCTATTATCAGCTCACTGGCGACAGTGGCGAGGGAGCGGTATTGGGAGACTTTAAGTCAAGCGTTAACGGTATTGGCCCACAGATTGGCTATCTCTTCAAGATGGGAGAGAAAGATACCTACCTGAACCTGAAAGCGTATTGGGAGTTTGGAGCAGATCATCGCCCGGAAGGCTGGAATGGCTGGCTTACCTGGTCGATTACGTTTTGAAACAAATCAATGGAGGTAAAAAAATGAGATTAATTACTGTATCAACAATACTTTGTGCCCTCGTACTCGTTACCGTTCAACTTTCTTCCTCGTTTGCCCAGTCCGGGAACGGGCCGGTGGTTGGCGGCTCTATTATGTCAGTAAACGTGGAGGTTGTTGCCACTACGGGATACAGGGCGAGCAAACTGCTCGGATCTGATATTTATAACGATCAGGAAGAGAAAATCGGCAAACTCGATGATTTCATTGTCGGTTCAAATGAGGAGGTTTCAATAGCTGTGATTGCTGTTGGTGGCTTTCTCGGTATGGGATCCCGAATGGTCGCTGTTCCCGCTAAGTTGATTGAGAGCAATGATAAAAATCAGATCGTGCTGCCTGGCGCTTCCAAGGATCAGCTCAAAGCGTTAGCGGAATTTCGCTATGTTAAGTGAATTGTAAGAATAGATGCATCGTGATTATAAGCGTTTCATGCTGAACAAAATCACCTTGGCAGCTGAGTCGAGACAAACAACAAGTAATCTATAATGAGGATAATGTAATGAGCGAACAAGAAAAAAAACAGACCATTAAGGAACAATTGGAAAAAGAGCTGGCAACCTGGCAGACAAAGATGGATGAAGCCAAGGTACAGATGCATCTCGGTGTGAAAGATGCCGAGGATAAGATCAAGCCTCACGTTGAGCAGCTCGATAAGGAATTAAATGAGGCGAAAGTCAAATTAGAAGAGTTTGAAAAAAGCTCGGAAGGTGCATGGGGTGATGTCAAGGCCGGAGTGGACAGCTCTATTGAAGCCATGAAGATGGCTTTTGAGAGCGCGGAAAAACACTTTACCAAAGATAAGTGATGGGCAAGTGAAGGAAAAGAGAATTGAGCAGAGCCATCACTTTATCAGTAATGGTTCTGCTCAATTTGACCAAAAGTCTCGAGATGATAGGGGCAGGATACGGGAGACAGAGTAATGAATGGTGATATCACAGCCAAGGAACGTTTTCGAAAGAGATTTGTACTTATATTGGTGCTCCTTTACGTAGCCGCGTTCATCGCTTTAATTAATGGTTTTCTTGAAGCTTTATTGCTTGCCGCGATTTTCAGTGGGCTTGTTTATCCGCTGTTCAAGAAGTTTCAGAAACTCACCGGTGAACGAAATACACTATCGTCGCTCTTGACGCTGCTTGTTTCTGTTCTGGTTGTCATCTTACCGTTATTTTTTCTGCTCGGCCTCATTGCCGAGCAGGCACTCGGAATAACTGAGATGGTAGCTCCCTGGATCGAAAAACAGATGGGAAATTCCAGCACAACAAACCCGACCTTGCCGGACTGGTTTCCCTTTGCCGACCAATTGGCTCCCTATAGCGATCAGATATCAGCTAAGCTCGCCGAAGTGGCTGGGAAAATAGGTGTGCTTATGGCCTCCGGCCTGGCCCATTTTTCGGGAGGTGCAGCAGCTTTTTTCCTACAGCTTTTCGTGATGCTCTATGCGATGTTTTTCTTTCTCATCAGTGGCCCAATGCTGATGGATAAGATCCTGAGCTACCTGCCCTTGACGACAGGCGATAAGGAAAAAATGATAGAAGTCGGGTTATCGGTAAGTCGTGCAACCATAAAAGGTACACTGATAATCGGCATTATCCAGGGCACGCTCGGCGGCATCGGTTTCGCCGTGGCAGGCATCGGCTCTGCGGTGTTCTGGGGAGCGGTTATGGCAGTGCTTTCTGTATTGCCCGGTATTGGAGCCACGCTGGTCTGGGCACCTGCCGTTGTCTATCTTCTGCTGAGCGGCAATACGATTGCCGGCCTTTGTCTCTTTGCCTATTGTGCGGGAGTTGTCGGTACCGTTGACAATTTTCTCAGACCGGTACTCGTCGGGCGGGACGCTGAAATGCCGGATCTGCTGATCCTGCTCAGTACCCTCGGAGGATTGGCCCTCTTTGGAGCCTCCGGTCTGGTGATTGGTCCAATTCTGGCAGCATTGTTTATGACGGTTCTGGCGATCTACAGTCGTGTTTTTGCGGACTGGCTGAAGTTTGATCAGGTGACCGTTGATACATCCAAGGACTGAATCAGTAGGCACCCCGCAACCACCCAAGATGAAGGAGGATGAACCAATGAGCGATGCATCCGATAAATCAGAAGAGTTGAAAACATTGCAGCGTGAAGCGGCTGAATTGCAGGAAAGCCGTAAACGAGCGAATTCAGAAGAGGTAAAAGGCTCTGAAGAACCACCGGTGGATATGACAGAGAAAGGACCGATAAAGGAAACAGTGGACTCAGAAGCAGCGGTAGCTGTAGATGATGAAAACCATGACGTTGCAGGTCAACTTGAAGCGTATCTCAATGAGCTGGAAGAAGTAGCACTGGAGCGTCCAGTCCTGGCACTGCTTGCCACATTTTCGCTCGGAGTCATCGTCGGGCATCTTTTTTCCAGAAAATAGGAGGAGTAATGGAACATTTTTTACGTAGCTTGAAAGTTTTCTGGCGTTCGGAGCGTTTGCTCAGAGAAAACGAACTCCGCCTGCTCTCACAGAAAATACAATGTAATGCTCTTGCCGGATTGGTTGCTCTGTTTGGCCTTGTGATGTTGAGCCTCTCGGTATTCTTCGCGCTTGTTCCCTATATGGGTAACGCACTGGCGGCACTGAGTGTTGGTGGTACTGATCTGGTCCTGGCCGCAGTACTGGTTGCCTATGGCCGCTCACTCAAGCCAGCCGAAGAAGCAAAGATGGTAAAAGAGATGCGCGATATGGCCGTCAGTGATATGGAAAATGAAATGATAAAGGCTGAAGCTGAATTTACCGCACTACGTTCTGAAGCACGTAAATTTGTTCGTAATCCGGTGGAATCACTATTGCCAGTAGTTTTAAGTCCATTGGTGGGTGCTGTTGCTAAAGGGATGCTGTCACCAAAGAAAAAAGCAAGTAAGTCGACACCTCAGTAAATGCTGAATGACCTTACATGCAGCTGGTGTGCTTGTTGGCAAGGGAAGTGAATATAGACAAACGAATCCAGGGTGTATGCCAGCTCTGAGAATGGAGTGAATTGTGAAATTACTCGATGTTATACGAAAGCCGCAGTACTTAAAACGTTTACAAGAGGTGCTGGTAACGCTTAAGCGATATCGCCTGGATGACTGGTTGGGAAGTATTCCCTTACAATCCATTCGAGAGGTACTGGAGGGTGAAGAGACTCGTGCAATGCGGGATAAATCACTGGCCGAACGTCTGCGGCTTGCTTTGACGGACCTGGGGCCAACCTATATAAAACTTGGCCAGGTTCTCAGTACCCGGTCAGACCTGGTGGGGCCTGACGTGGCTGCAGAGCTGCGCAAACTCCAGTCCGACACCCCTGCCGACCCACCCGAACGTGTTTTAGAAATCATAGAGAAAGAACTCGGTAAGCCTGCGGAGAGCCTTTTCAGTTCATTTGATCAAGTTGCTTTCTCATCGGCATCGATTGGGCAGGTACACCGGGCGAAACTCGAAGATGGCAGGGATGTTGTTGTTAAAGTTCAGCATGGTGGTATTCAGGAGACCGTCACTATTGATCTCGAACTTTTACAGGTACTTGCTGAATTACTGAATGAGTATGTCGCCGATGCCCGGCCCTATCAGCCGATCGCAACAACCCGTGAATTCAAGCGGACGCTGCTGCATGAGCTTGATTTTACCTCCGAGCGACGAAATATGGAGCAGTTCACCCGAAATTTTGATGAAGATGATAGTGTTTATGTTCCGGGAGTTCACCAAGAACTCTGCAGTAAACGAGTGCTCACCATGGATTTGATGACGGGTATTTCGGGTTCAAAGCCGGAAAAAATTCAAGCATCCGGGGTTGCTCTCGATGTTTTTGCTCAAAAGGTTGCAACCGTCTTTCTGAACATGATTTTTCGAGATGGGTTCTATCATGCCGACCCGCATCCCGGTAATTATATGCTGCTCGAAGGTGGGCTACTCGGTCTTCTGGATTGCGGCATGGTCGGCCGACTCGACGAACCGATGCGGGAGCTTTTTGCAGAGCTGCTCTTGATGCTGATAGAGGGAGACTCGGAAGGTCTTGCCGACCTGCTCCTTCGCGCCGGATCCGCTCCGGAGGATGTTGACAGAGTGATTTTCAGGACCGATGTCAGCGATCTCATCATTGAGCATGGCACCCGATCCCTTGATGAATTTGATCTTGGCGGAGCCCTGGAGCAGCTTACCTCCATAATACGGCGTCACCAGGTGCTCATGCCGTCGGCTGCGTCGTTACTCATCAAGACCCTGGTTATGCTGGAAGGCACATCTCGTCAGCTCAACCCATCGTTCAGCCTGGCAGAGATACTCGAACCGTTTAAAGACCAGCTCGTCCGAGAGCGGTTGGACCCAAAACGCTGGTTGAAACGTGTAAGCCACTCAATACGAGACATCGACCGACTGGCAAAACAGGGTCCCCGAAACCTGGCTGAAATTCTGGAACGGTTGCAGTCCGGTAAATTAAAGATCAGGCATGAACTTGAAGATATCAAAGTAACTGCAAACAGGTTGGTAGCTGGGATGCTGATTGCCTCATTGTTCATGGGCTCCAGTATGCTGTTAAGCCAGCAATTACCACCAGTGATTAAAGGCATCTCATTGATTGGAGCAATTGGCTGCCTCACGGGAGTAATTCTGGGCGGCAAACTTCTTTGGTCCATAAGAGAGGAAATGAGTTAGGTGAAATCTAACAGCGAAGGTATCTGCCGTTAATTGCAGTAAAGTTTCTCTGTGTTAATGCAGGGTAAGTCGATCAAAGCAATCTTTAAGATTTTTTTTAGCAGAAATATGATGGAGGAAGGATTCCAATGATTGGATTTGTTATAGCCCTGTTTCACATTTTGGGACTGGCCTCTTCGCTTCACTCGGTAATGAGTACACGTACCTCCCAGGGGACCATAGCGTGGGTGGTCTCTCTTAATACGTTCCCTTATCTTGCTGTGCCTGCCTACTGGATTCTTGGACGCAGCCGTTTTAACGGCTATATAAAGGCCCATAAGGCCAGCGACAAGAGTGTTGAGAACCATAGCCAGATCATAGCCAGCTCTTTGAAAAAGAGCTGGCTCAGTACCATGTACCAACAACTGACGTACAGCAGGCAGGAAGGGCTGCTGAAAAGCTGGCCAATATGCCTTACTTGAAAGGCAATAAGGTCGATCTGCTGATCGATGGTCTGGCCACCTTTGACAGTATCGTTGACGGAATTGACCAGGCCCGGGAATATATCCTGTTTCAGTTTTTTATTATTCATAATGACGAACTGGGGCAACGGATCAAGACACATCTGGTGGCCAGAGCCAAGCAGGGGGGTGCGTTTTTTTCGTTATACGAAGGGGTTTCTGCATGAAAAGGTGATGTTGATTGACGATCAGGCGGCCACAGTTGGTACAGCAAATTTCGATAACCGGTCGTTCAGGTTGAACTTTGAGATTACAGCTGTTGTCTTAGATCGGGTATTTGCAGCTACTATTGAGCAGATGTTTATTGACGATTTTAAAAACTCACGGGAAATGCGGCCCGGTGAATTGGATGAAAAAGGCTTCTGGTTCAAGCTTGCTGTCAGGCTGGCACGGCTGACTGCTCCCGTTCAGTAACGTGTTGCCGATAGATAACTGCTAAGCGGGATTCGAGCGGATCAAAGTCTGTCCAACACCTAGATATCCTTGACCATTGCGGCTGAATTGCTGATTGACAATACGATAGATTCCCAGCATAGGTTTTCAGGTTGATAGGGATCGCCTGGAACTGATTGTTAACAGTTGACGACATGTCTTGTCAGCCCATGAGTTGCAATTCGCCTGCATTGACTGTTGATGGTTTGCTATGAGCGCCGACTTCTTTATTTGATTGTGGTATCCATGCCTCTGCTGGTCTACTTCTGGACAGGACGCCAAAGAGACGCAGCGTTGGAGGCCTTGAAGCAATGGCTTATAGCCAACAATGCGACACTGATCATATTCCTTTACCTGTTTATCGGGATCTCTGTTTTGAGTTCAGGACTTGGGGAATTAATACCGGAGTTACTCGAGGCAGTGTTTGAAACTGTCTCCTGATCCACCTTTGCCTTTATCCTTATAAGTAAAAACCTTCACCAATTAATTAAGACCGTGAGGGGGCGGACTCTGATTTCGGTAACCGTTTTACCTGCCAACCTTGATAGCATGGTACTATTCGGGCTATGCAAATCTACGAATCATTGCCCGGAAAACCGCCCAGGCCGCAAAACCGACAACTACCCCCTGCAAACCTCCAATGGTTATGTCCAATGGCGTGTGAACTCTCAGAATTGGTCTGGCATAGCAGGGTGACAGCTGGCAGATAGTTATGGGGGGTTACACTAGCCTGTCATTTGAAATATTTCTGTAAATTACCCCTTTGTGGGTGAGTCTTTTCCCCCTTTCTTGGGGATTCAAACATCGGTTTTCTGCATTATATCTTCTCATAAATTACTTATACACTCCGAATCTTACCCGGAATAGGCTCGGGAAGGAGTGTAGAGCAATAGCGAAAAAATCATAAATGAGGAGAAAATCGTTATGAGTGAATTAGTTGTAATTGGATTTGAAGATGAAAACATGGCCTTTGAGATGCGTGCGGATCTTGCCAAACTTCAGAAGGAATACCTCATTGAGATGGAAGATGTTGTGGTGGTAACGAAGGATGATGGTGGCAAAGTGAAATTGCACCAGGCAACAAACCTCACCGCAGCCGGAGCGGTCGGAGGTTCTTTCTGGGGGATGTTAATCGGTATGATTTTTCTCAATCCACTGATTGGTGCAGCTGCTGGGGCAGGAGCCGGCGCCTTGTCGGGGAAATTTACTGATATCGGCATCAATGACAAATTTATGAAAGAGTTGTCGGCAACGTTTATGCCTGGAACTTCAGCACTTTTTGTTCTAGTAAAAAAATCTACGCCGGACAAGGTGTTGGACGCCTTAAAAAACTATAAAGGAAAGGTTCTGAAGACTTCTCTTACTGTTGACAAAGAAGATGCACTGCGCGCAGTGCTTGAAGGTGAAGATGGGGGGTAAATGATGAACCAGAGCAAGAAGGAAGGTGACATTCGTGACCGGTTTGCCATGAAGCTGCTGCTTACCGACAATACTGAACTAAATGACCAGGAGGTCCAGTATTTTAAAGAACACCCGGAGGAAATCGACGAGATCACTGCACCGGTCAACGTCCATAAATTTTTCCTCTGGTTCGGGTCGCTGCTTGGAATCGGCCTGGTGATTATTTCTAAACTCATAGAGATACAGACAGTGGTTTTCAGCCGTTCTATTCATTTCAAAGAAGTGTTGGTGTCCATCGTCTTCGAGATCGGTGTAGCCTTGATTGGCGGAGGAGTGACTGCCTACCTGCTTGGTATTCTGTTGAATAATCAGCAAAAGAAAGCGGTGGAATGGCGCCAACAGATAAGGGACAGAATCAGTCAGTCTGAAAAGTAATGAGAAACAGGTATCCCCACCGCCACTATCGCCGGTGGTGCTTCTACTCTCTGGTCCTTTGTCTGGTTCCCGATTCTTTATGGGCCGTCGATCTAGAGGGTGGATTACCCCAAGAAAATGAGCCTGTTGGCGCGCAACTTGCCTGGGCAGGCAGCACTGTGACGGCAGGATTCTTTTTTCGATATTAGAGGAATTGCTGATGACCAGCCATAGTTTCCGTAGTTTTGCAGATAACCAATTGAACAGAGGTGCAAAATGCCTGCTAATCATTCTTGCCGCAGCGTCGCTGTTGCTGCTTTCCTCGATCTACGTTCAAGCAGCGGAAGAAGAGCCGACAGATCAACAAGCCGAGTCTGCAGAAGCCTCGCCTTTAGTCACTTCGGTCCCGGATCTTGCCGAGATTGTTCCATTGGAAGCGAAGCTTGCCGGTCGAGTAAAAGACCTTGAGAAACAATTACTGATAGGCCTCGATGGCGAGCTTCTGGAAAAGAGCTACGTTGAGCTTGAATCCGCGCTGTCTGAGCTCGAAGTTAAGCTTGAAACCCTTAATCAAACAGAACAATACAAATACAATAAACTTGTCGATCTGCGGGAACTGCTCAAGAAAAAAAGTGACACGATTGAACTCGTCAACAAACCGTTATCTCAGGCGATTCGGAATCTGGGTGCGTTGAGAAAAGAATGGCAGACCGAGGAAGTGAGGTGGAATGAGTGGCAAGCAGCGTTTTTAAAAGAAGGTGAATTTGAACAACTCAGATCCATTTTCGAACGGGCGTCTGTATCTATCAATAACGCTCTTGACTTGATCTTTTCGAGGCTTGACTCCTTGCTGGCCGTGCAGGAGCGAGCCGGAGAGATTGAGCAAAAAATTGACACGCTTTATGGAGACGTCAATACTCTGATCGATGAAGAGCGGCGTATTACCCTGTTTAACGATACGCCACCGATGTTTTCCAAAAAATATGTGGCCCAGCTCAGAAATAGCAGCCTTTGGCAAGAAGTGCTCAACGAAGCGAGGTCGCTTTCCTTGACTGACAGGGATACTTTCGATCAGTATGGTTGGATCATCGTTCTCCAGACTTTTCTGACCTTCATCTTGGTTTTTTCGATACAAAAGAGAAAAGAACACTTTCAGGATACGGAGCGCTGGCAGTTTTTTGCCATGTTCCCCTATACTTCCGGGATTTTCCTGGGCTATATGGCATGCGCCCTGATCTATGAATACTATGGTGTGCCAAGTTCCTGGAATCTTATCGTCACCATAATCGGCGGAGTATCCTTTGCCCGCTTGATGAAAGGCATCGTCGATGAGGACTGGAAGCTATGGTTTATTTACGGCCTTGTCGCCACCTTGCTGATCACGAGATTACTCGATTTCCTGAGTGTTCCAATCCCAGTATTTCGTCTTTATATATGTTTTGCCGCTCTGGTCGGATTGATCTATTGCCAACATTTTGCCAGGAAGTTGAAAAAACAAAAGAAAACCGATGCTTATTACTGGTTGCTTTGTATAGGGGCATGGTTCTTCCTGATCGTCGTTTTCATTGAAATATGGGGAGGGAAATCACTTGCTTCGTACCTCTTCGTATCTTTGGTTAAATCACTTGCCACGACACTTGTATTCATCTTCATCATGTATATGTTACGCGGATTTTTTGAGTGGCTGTTCAATACTCCTTTTCTGAGAAGATCGACGGCGTTGAGCGATGGTGAAACTGACAGTATCATCATCAGGCTCGGCCGTTTTGCTGATGCCCTCATTGTACTGCTGATAATTATACCCGCCACATTGATGTTCTGGGGGGTGTATGAGAGCCTTGCAGAAGCCACAAAAGGAGTACTGAACTTTGGCTTCAATATCGGCGCTAATCGCTTTACTATTGGTCTATTGGCGATTTCCGCATCGATTTTGTATGGCTCGTTTCTGATCTCATGGTTCGTCCAAAAGCTGCTGATTGATGAATTGCTTTTTAAGCACCGCATGGAAAAGGAGGCCCGCATTTCCATAGCCAGACTGATACACTATTTCATTGTTGTTGTCGGTTTTGTCTTAGCTATTTCGGC
>Ga0316197_10001584_pt1 | contig 16147 bp, 19 predicted proteins | sample OudBiesiAoxic_MG_FD_204939 | JGI IMG/M metagenome (GOLD analysis project Ga0316197, IMG submission 204939) | Coastal sediment microbial communities from Oude Bieten Haven, Netherlands - site A oxic | ecosystem: Environmental > Aquatic > Marine > Coastal > Sediment | place: Netherlands... | reverse complement strand
GCCGAGCGCGGCCGCATCGGCAGCCGCGGCGGCCTGAAGACGCGCTGCAAGTGCAAGCCCGACGTCGGCGACGCCGATCGTCAACACCACCACAAGACCGGCGACGGCCAGCAGCAGGATGGCCGCCGAACCCCGTTCGCAGTTCACCGTTCGACTCGCATCGCAGCCCGTGCAGCAATCTCGACCGAGACGCCGCCGAAGAGGGGTGCGGCGACGCGATACGGCACCGTCACCCGCACTTCGGCGAGACTTCCGACAACATCCGGCCGACGTACGGAAACGCGTGCCGACGCGCCGTGCCCGCCCAGGGCATTCCGCGCAGCGTTGACCGCGTCGACCGGATCCGGCGAGGCCGCTGCTTGACGGGCACCTTCGCGAGCGGCGTTCACCACCTCGAGTTGGGTGCGAGCGACCAACGCAACCTCGACCAGGCCCAGGATGAGCGCTAGCACCATCGGCACAACAAGGGCGAACTCGACGACCGCGCTCCCCTTCTGACTCACCCGAGCGGCGCTCCCTTCGCCACGGACGTGACCTTGTTGAGCACCGTTGTGAAGAAGGACGGCAGCAGGTCGGTCGATGTCGCCCAGATGATCAGAGCGAGTGCGATTGCGGCGGCAGCAACGATCACAAGCGCGTACTCGGCCGTGGCCTGGCCGCGTTCGTTGGAGACGATGTGGCGCATGGTGGTTCCTTTCAGTGTCCGGCGTCCGGCCGGAGCGGTGGGAAGTCACAGGCCAAGTCGCTCGAGGCTTCCCAGCACAGCAGGGCCGACCGTGAGAAGGAGGAAGCCGGGAAGGATCAAGAGGGCGAGGGGGAACAGCAGCTTTACCGGAAGGCGGCGAGCAGCGGTGAGTTGACGCGACCGTTCCTCGGAGCGAAGGGCCGTCGCATACCCGGCTACGGCAGGAGCGAGCGGCGCCCCGGTTGCCAGCGCACGGCGAGCCACGACGAACAGACCGGAGTATTCGGATGGCACACTCCCGGGTTCGACGTGAAGCCGAACTGCCCGGCGCAGGCGAACAGACTCGTCGCCGGGGACCGCGGTGGCCGCCGATTCCACTGCTGCCGGGAACGTGAGGCCCGCCGTGAGGCCCAACCCCGCGAGTTCGGCCAGCAGGGCCTCGTCATCTTCTTCAAGCCTCGGCCGCAGCACACGGCGGGCTACTGCCCAAGCAGCTCCTCCGAGCAGCACAGAAACGGCAACAATCGGTGCAACCAAGAAGAGCAGGTACTCGGCGGCGAGGGCGGCCACCCGCCATCTCCCAAGGCAGACTCCGAAACAAAGCCCGAGGCCGGCGACCACTATCACTGCTCGGCCCTCCGCATGATCATCGCAATAACGATCAAGCCGGTGAGTTCGAGAGCGACGCCTGCGCCTAGCACGACGCCGCCGATCGTTCCGTGGGCCATGAGTCCAGAGCCGCGCCCGGTTGCGAACAACAACGCTGCGAACGCGACGGGAGCAATTCCGATCACCAAGGCCGAGAGACGGGCTTGGGCCGTGGCCGCCTTGCGCTCCCTGACGAGCTCGGCGGACGCGGCGGCCCGCTCAGCAAGCCCCTCGAACGTGTCGGCGACTCGGGCACCCGACCAGTCGCTGAGCCGGAACGCGGCAGCGGCCAGCCGGCCGTTCTCGGGGAACCGCGACTCGACGGCGTCGGCAATCTCACTCATGGGCATCCCCGCTTCTGCGTAGCGGACGGCCGGTCCCAACGAAAGCGCCGGCACACGGTGCAGGGCTTCACCGATGGCGCCACGCAGGGATGCACCGGACCGGAGCTCGGCTGAGAGAGCTCGAAAGTACGTCGCTTCATCGTCTGGAGTGATCCGGCTCTTGCGGCGGCGAATCGCTGCGACAATGCCCCACACTGCAGCGCCAACGAGTACAAACCTCGGCTCAATTGCTGAGAGCGCCGCCAGAGCGACCACCGCAGGATGGATGCCGAGCGCCAGGCCGGCGGCGAGGAGCATCGCCATCAACACGTGTAGACCTCCACAACACCATCCGGGCTCACTTCACATATGGAGGCCACGACCCGTTCCTCCGGCCGGCGAGTGACGAAGACGACACGATCGACGGCCGAACGTATCTGCCGCCGGAGGGTGTCGACCGACGCCCCGGAGTCGGCGGTCGCTGCGAGGCTCTCGAGCCTCCACAACGCCTCCTCGGGACCATTCGCGTGAATGGTCGACATCGATCCATCGTGGCCCGTGCTCATGGCCTGAATCATGTCGAGAGCTTCCGGGCCACGCACCTCCCCAACAACAATCCGGTCCGGGCGGAGACGGAGTGCGTGCCGCAGCAGTGCCCTCACCGTTATCTCGCCTGCGCCTTCGGGGTTGGGCGGGCGAGCCTCGAGACGCACGACGTGGCCCCGGAGCCGAAGCTCGGCGGCGTCTTCCACCGTCACCGTTCGCTCGGAGGGGTTGATCTCCTTTGACATCACATTGAGCAGCGTCGTCTTTCCCGCCCCCGTGCCGCCGGCGATCAGCAGGTTCAGCCGGTCCGAGACCGCCGTTCGCAGCAGTTCTGCTCCGCTGCTTGAGATCCCGCCACACTCAACGAGGGCCTCGAGGTCCGTCACCGCCTCGGAGAATCGGCGTACCGCGACAATCGGACCGTCTACCGATGCCGGGGGGATCACTGCATGGAGCCGGGACCCATCCGCGAGACGGGCATCAACTGCAGGACTGGCCCGGTCGATCCGGAGGCCGAGCGGAGCGATGACTCGCTCGACGGCGGCGACGATCGCCCGGTCGTCGGCGAAGGTGATGTCGCTCCGCCCGAGCCTGCCGTGGCGTTCGACCCAGACTTCCGAAGGTCCGTTGACCAGCACGTCGGTGACCTCGGGATCACGCAGCAGGCGCTCGACCGGTCCCAGACCGGCCAGCGCGTCGACCGCATCGGTGATCTCGTCTGTGCGAGCGAGCGGTGCTACTTCTGGAATCAGTGCCGACGCGGCGGCTGTCAACGCTCCTCGTTCGAGCGGAACGTCGGACTCGAGGAGGCGCCGAACGATTCGATCGGTCACACCCATGCGTTCTCCCACACCCGGCGCCAAGCCCGGATCCACCGATCTCCCGCGTGGGGGGCACGACCGGAGAGCAGAGCGCTGATGGTTCCGGATCCGGGCCTGGGCAGCACCACGGCGTTCGGTGGAACCTCGACCCTCCACGCTGAACGCTGATACACGGCCGGCCCGGGAAATCGGCGGAGCAGCGAACCGGGCACGAGTGGCAGAATCGGGATTGCGCTCCCGTCCGCGATGTGGCCCTGTGGGAGCCGAAACACCACTGCAGGCCAGCCGTCGACAAGCGCAAGAAGAATCTCCTCGGCGTCCTGCGAATCAACTCCACCGTTGCGCACCACAGCCACACCGCGTCGCTGGGGCGAGAGGTCGGCCTTGGTGGGCCCGTCGGCGACAAGGCTCGCCAGCGAGACGTCACCGGGATACTGCGGACCGTCGCGATCCAGATCGACCACGAGCGCGGTGCCGGCGGCCGCACCGAGTGCAAGTGGTGCGACGGCGCCGAGAACTTCGTCCTCCGGCGACCAGATGGCGAGCGCCGGCATTCCCAACTCCAAGTGACGACTCCGGGCACCGTATGGCCTCGGACCCAGCGTTTCAAGACCTTCGATTCACGTTCACGTTGACTTCCGGTTGTGCCGATACACTCGATGGTGATGCAGCAAGCAGCGTTCTTCGATCTCGACAAGACGGTCATCGCGAAGTCATCGACGCTCGCGTTCGGTAGGCCGCTGTACAAGGCGGGCTTTCTCGGCCGAAAGGCGCTCGCGCGAATGGGCCTGGCGCAGGTCATGTATCTCTTGTTCGGAGCCGACGAGGATCAGCTTGCGCGGGCAAGGGATGAGCTGCTCCACTTGATCGCCGGCTGGCAGCGCGACGAGATCGAACAGCTCGTCCGCGAGACCCTCACGGACGTCGCGGAGCCGCTCGTCTACGCGGAAGCGCTGTTCCTCATCGACGAACATGCACGAAGGGGCCGCCGAGTCATCATCATATCGGCCAGCCCGGAAGAGATCGTTCGCCCGATCGCTGAGCACATCGGCGTCCGCGAGGTGATCGCCACGAAGGTCAAGACCGACGCGCAGGGTCGGTATCTGCCCGAAGTCGACGTCTATGCCATGGGGCCGGGAAAGGCTCAGGCTATGGAGGAGCTGGCGCGCACCGCCGACATCGACCTCGAAGGTTCCTTCGCCTACTCGGACTCGATCACCGACCTGCCGATGCTCGAAGCCGTCGGGAATCCCGTCGTTGTGAATCCGGAGAAGGAGCTGCGAGCCGTCGCCGAGGAGCGCGAGTGGCCGATGCTCGAGTTCCAGCGTCCAGTCACGGTCGGCCCAACGATCCCACGCCCGTCACCGCTCACCGGGGCCGCCGTTGCGCTGTCAGCCGCCGCACTCGCGGCAGCCGTCGCGCTGCTCAAGCGCCGCTCACGCTCCTAGGAGTCGTCGTCCGGATCTGGCGGGATCGCGCCGGGGATACCGGTCTCCGCAATGGCTTCCCGGCCGACGTCGATCACGTCGTCTGTCGGGAGCTCACCATCGGCCTTCTTCGCTGCAGTTCCCCCGGCCCTGGCTGCTTCGATCTTTGCCGTGGTGAGCTTCGGGGCCGCGTAGATGAACAGGAGCACATAGGCGGCAGCGGCCACAAACCACGGCATCCGGAGCGCCAACTCTCGTGATCTGCCTGCTCCCTCAACCCCAGCAACGATCAGTCCGCCCGCAGCGAGACCGATCGGCATCATGCCCCACGCAAAAAAGCGATACACCGAGTTGACACGACCCAGCAGATTGTCCGGGATGATCGTTTGCCGAAGCGAAACCGTGATCACGTTCCAGAGGACAGCAGTGAACGAGAAGATCCCAAAGTTGATGAAGACCACAATCCAGTTGCTCGTAAGGCCGATGATCAGCGACGTGACGATCGAGGCGATGAACGTGGTGTAGAGGGACGTGCCGCTCCCGAGTGCTTTCGAGATACTCGGCGAAAGCACGCTCCCGAGGACGCCGCCGATGGCCCCGGCTGCTCCGAGGATCGCGAAGACGAAGGCGCTGACGCCGAGCACCTCCTGTGCGAAGAGGACCAACGTGGCGAAGACGACCGAACCGAGTGCGTTGAGACATCCGAGAATGATGGCCATGGGCCGCAGCAGGGGGTGGTGCCACAGCCACCTGACTCCTTCCTTGATCTCCCCCCACCAATCGACCTTGGCGGCGAGTTCCTGCTCCGAGCGATCGACGGTGAACGTACCCGTGACGAGCAGCAGAAGAGCAGCGGAGATCGCGAAGGTACCGGCATCGAAGAAGAAGGGAAGGGCGAACGCAACACCGATGAGCACGCTGCCGAGGGGTGGGCCGATGAAGCTGTTCATCACCATCTCGGCACCCCAGAGATTCCCGTTGGCGCGTTCGAGGGCCTCCGGTTCCACGACTGCAGGAAGGATCGTCTGCGCAGCGTTGTCGTAGAGCACCTCAGCCATCCCAAACAGGAGCGCCGCGATGACCAGCGTCACGTAGACAATCCAATTGGTCTCCAGATCGGCACTGCCGGCGACGGCGTCCGGCGACGGCAGCACCGACGCCTGTCCGACTACCACGAGGGCCACCACAACGGTGATGGCCGTGCGGAAGACGTTCATCGAAAACATCAGCTTGCGGCGATCGACCCGGTCGGTGATGACGCCCGCCGGGAGCGAAAACAACAGCCATGGGAGCCGCTGCACCACGGCGATCAGAGCAATGAGGACCGGACTGCGGGTAACCGCCGACGCGAGCCACGGGTACGCGATCTGAGCGACGCCGTCGCCCAGGTTGGAGACCAACGACGACGACCAGAGCTTCCAGTAGTTCGCTCCGAGCGGGATCTTCGGTTTCTTCCCGGCGGCGGTGGCCGTCATATCTCGTCCTCTGGTCCGAGCGCAGGAAGACCCGTCGGGAAGACGCCGGCAACGAACCCATAGGTCCGCTCGCCTGCCCTCGGTTCTGAAACGAAGTCGGCGGCGAGCGAGGCAAGCACCGATGCATACTCGAGGGCCTTCGACTCGGGAATCCGCGCTCGACGGGCCGTGAACAGCGGGAGCGGGTCGCCTTCGACGATCTGCATGTCGCTGAGAGCATCACGCACGATGAAGAGCGGATCCTGCATCGCACCGGGACTCGACATGACGATCGTTCGGCCCGTGCGTCCGTAGTACTTCGCGGTCAATGCCCGAACCTGTTGGGTGCGAACGACCCGCACGAGGCCACACCTCTCGAGAACCTTCAAGTGGTATCCGACGGTCCCCTTTGGCTTGCCGAGAGCCTCCGCCACGTGGCTGGTCGTTGCCGCTCGCTCGAGCAGGAGATCGAGGATCGCCAGACGGGTTCCATCGGCAAGCGCCCTGAGTGCCTCGGGTGTGTCGGCGTGCACCTCGTCGGCGATCTTGTAGTCGAGGCCGCCGGCGTCAGGATTTGACTCCGCTTTCGGGGTCTCCGGTCGTTTGGTCGACATCTTTCATATTGTCGGGATTGTTCGACCGTTTGTCAACCGAACCCGAGAACACCCACCAGACCAGCAGGGCGATCGCCACCATTCCGGCGATGATCCCTCCGATCAGCCACCAGTTGGGGCCGGGATCCGGCGGGGGCGGAACCGTTGGACGCGTCGGCGAAACAACGGCTGGATCAACGCCGAGCTCCGTGAGCGTTGAAAGCTCGGAGATGTCGGTGGCGCCAGCGGCGTCGATGGCTTCGAACGCAACCTGGACGTTTTCTCGACCCGAGAGACGGAGGATGCCGACCCACCGGCCGTCCCCCGGGTCGACGAGAGCCACGGGGGGCAGTTCACCGGCGAATGCAACCACGCGGGCGAGCACGGCCGATCGACCGCCGTCGACTTCGACCGACACCTCGATCGTCATCCCGGTGTCGACCTGGAGGGCGCGAGCCTCGGCCTCCCCGAACGGGGCACCGAGCACAACCGACAGCAGAACCGCAAGAGCAACCGCCATGCTCGAAAGGGTACCGGGGTGTGCATGGACTACGTGACCTTCAGGCTCGACGCTCGGAGCTAGCGCCCGCCCCGAGAGGACGCAGGGAACGGTCGCTCGGCGCCAGCGAAGATGATGTGGTCGGAGTACAAGGGTCCCTCAGGGTTCTCGTAGATGGACGCTGTTGGCCAAGCCGCGTACGCGCGCAAACCGAGAGCATCAACCCCCGATGCGAGGATCGCGACAGACGCTTGTTGATGTGTTTGCCAGCCGCGCGCCCCTCCCTAACCTGCGACGAACCATGAGCAAGCCCCGCACCCTCTACGAGAAGATCTGGGATGACCACGTTGTCCGCGCCGAGGACGACGGTACCGACCTCCTCTTCGTCGACCTCCACCTCGTTCACGAAGTCACGTCGCCCCAAGCGTTCGAGGCGCTGGAGATGTCTGGCAGAACCGTGCACCGCCCCGACCTCACACTCGCCACCATCGATCACGGCGTTCCGACCGCCGATCGTGCCCTCGGGATCCTCGATCCGCTTTCAAAGAAGCAGATCGACACGCTGATTGCAAACTGTGAACGCACCGGTGTGACGCTCTTCGATATCAACGATCCGCGGTCCGGCATCGTCCACGTGATCGGCCCGGAGCAAGGTCTCACCCAGCCCGGCGCCACCATCGTCTGTGGCGACTCCCACACAGCGACCCACGGCGCTTTCGGAGCGCTTGCGTTCGGGATCGGGACCTCCGAAGTTGAGCACGTGCTCGCCACACAGACGATGCCGCAACGCAAACCCAAGTCGATGTCGATCACGGTCGACGGCGATCTTCTCCCCGGGGTCACGCCGAAGGACGTGATCCTCGGCATCATCGCCCGCATCGGATTCAACGGCGGTGGTGGGCACGTCATCGAGTACCGGGGTTCGGTGTTCGAGAACATGTCGATGGAGGGTCGGATGACCGTCTGCAACATGTCCATCGAGGCCGGTGCCCGCGCCGGACTTGTCGCTCCTGACGAGACCACCTTCGCCTACTTGAAGGGACGCCCCTTCGCCCCAACCGGCGCCGAGTGGGATGATGCGCTCGCCTACTGGCGAACGCTCTCGACCGACCCTGACGCCGTGTTCGACACAGAGGTCGTCGTCGACGCTGCCGACCTCACGCCCTACGTCTCGTGGGGGACCAACCCTTCACAAACGGTACCGGTCGGCGCGAGTGTCCCCGACCCTGCGTCGTTCGATGATCCACTCGACCGTGACGCAGCCGAACGAGCCCTCGTCTACATGGACCTGGAAGCCGGAACCCCGATCACCGACATCAACATCGACGTGGTGTTCCTCGGCTCGTGTACGAATGCCAGGATCGAAGACTTGCGAGCAGCCTCCGCTGTTGTAGCGGGTCGGCAGGTTGCCGAGGGCGTCCGGGCGATGGTGGTTCCCGGTTCCGGCCTGGTGAAGCTCCAGGCCGAGGAAGAGGGACTCGACAGGATCTTCATCGATGCAGGGTTCGAATGGCGCGACGCCGGGTGTTCGATGTGTCTCGCCATGAACCCGGATGTTCTCCAGCCGGGAGAACGGTGCGCCTCGACATCGAACCGCAATTTCGAAGGTCGTCAGGGCCGCGACGGCCGAACCCATCTCGTGAGCCCAGCGATGGCGGCCGCGGCAGCGATCGAAGGTCACTTCGTCGACATCCGGGAGTGGTCCTGATGCAGCCCGTCACCGTCATCTCCGGCCAGATGGCTCCGCTGCCACGGGCCAACATCGACACCGATCAGATCATCCCGAAGCAGTTCCTCAAGCGAGTTGAGCGCTCCGGCTTCGGTCCGTTCCTGTTCTGGGATTGGGCGCAGGATGCCGAGGGAGAACTGGACCCGGAGTTCATTCTCAACCGACCGGAGTACTCCGACGCGGTTGTGCTCGTCTCCGGCCCGAACTTCGGTTCGGGATCATCTCGAGAACACGCCCCGTGGGCACTCGAAGACCGCGGATTCCGGGCGATCATTGCCCCGTCGTTCGCCGACATCTTCCGGGGCAACTCCTACAACGTTGGACTGCTCCCGGTCGCGCTCAGCGACAAGGAGGTGGCTGAACTCACCGAACTCGCCGCTGATCCGGCAAACCGGGTGATGATCGACCTCCCGGCACAGACCGTCGCGTCGGGCGACTTCGAGGCGTCGTTCGACATCGATCCTGCGGTGAAACACCGACTGCTCAACGGCCTCGATCACGTCGCTCTGACCCTCGCACAGGCCGAGGAGATCGAACGATTCGAGGAGAGCCGGCCCGCTTGGAAACCTCGGTTGTGACACCTCCGCGGTTCTCACGGCCGATCAAGGATCGTGTCGCATGAATCGACCTACCCGCCAGGAACAGGCACAAGCGATCCTCCAGCGCAAGGCACGCAAGATGGCCTCTTCGGTGCTCGGGCGTCGCGCGACGACGGCCGCCGATTTCTCGGAAGCGTTCACCCTCGAACGTGTCGACATCATCTCTGAGATACCCGATCACGACACCCTGCTCGCCCTCGGCCTCAACCGTGTCGGTCCCCGCGACGGCCTCTACGTTCTCGAGGACGACCGCGGCTACCGGGTCTACGTCCAGGAGCGCGGTATCCCGATGCGGGAGCGGCAGGATCTCACATTCGACGAGGCGCGCAGCGCGGTGATCGATGAGTTGGTGCTGCTGAACGGGATCCCGTTCAGCGTGTGAAGACTTCGTCCCCGACCTGAATCTCAACCGGCCGGTCGAGGTGGTCGACGGCGAGGATGAACCCACGGGTGCCGGTCGAGAGGAACGCAAGATGATCGGCAACCTCCTCGTGGCCGAGCACCTCGTCGGATCCGAGCAAGTACGAGGTGAACCCGGTGCAGGCAACCGCAGCCTTCGGTGATCGCAATTCCGTTTCGGTTCCGTCGGCATGCCGAATCACGAGGCCATCTTCAATGTCTTCCGCAGCAACGGCGGGGCCGTCCACCACGATGTTCTCGCCTGCGATGCCGACGGGCACCGAATCGAAGCGGTCGGCCATAGCGGCGTAGTGGCCGGTGAAGCCGATCGACAAGACGCGCTTGCCGCCGCCTTTGGCTCGGGGGTGCGCAGGATGATGGGTATCGATGATCCAACCCTTGCCGCTCCATCCGAGCATGCCGTCGGCGTTGACAACAGCTCGATCGACCGAAACGAGGGGTTCGGGAACGTAGGCACCGTCCTGTTTGAGGGGCTCCGCGTGCACTTGGAGTTTCACGATTCGACCGATCGCATCACTCATCGGGGAACTTTCCGTTTCAAAGGCATCCTCACACGCTACCCGGGGTCGGCGATTTGCGTCCGATGAATTCGCAATGGCCACCGCCTGGCCCGTTCCGCTGTGTTCGTCCTAGCCGAGGCCGAGCTGCGCACGTCGCAGTTCGACAAGGCGGGCTACGAGCGATCTCGGGAGAGACTCGTCGATGGGGAACTTGAGCGTCCCCTTGGACCATTCATAGGGCTGCAGCTCGTCGGCAAGCTCGGGGAGAACGGAACCGGAGTGCGGGAAGTAGCTGCAGTGGTTCTTGAAGTACGCGTACCCCGCAACGGCCTTCCCCTCTACCTTGAACGCCGGGACGCCGTAGGACAGTGCCTGATCCGCGTCGGGCAGGATCTCGCAAAGCGTCTGCCGGAGAGCGTCCAGCGTTGACCTCTGCGGTTCCGGTGCCCCATCCAGATACTCGTCAACCGTTGTCGACACCGATCACCTCGTTCAGTACGTCGGGGCGGTCGGTGACGATGCCGTCGACTCCCATGTCGAGGAACCGCCGCATGTCATCTGCTTCGTTCACCGTCCAGAGATGAATCTGTGCGCCGGCGCGGTGCACGCTGTTGATCAGCTTCTCATCGATCTTGAAACCGCGATAGTTGAACGGCAGCTGATAGGCCTGGACCTTCCGTCGGGTTGTTCGCCCCGCCCGCGAAGCACTCCACATCGCAGTGGCAGCGGTTGGTCCTGCGGAAACGGCAACGCGCCCCTGAGTGATCCTGCGAAAGCGGGCGATCCGCCGATCGTAGAACGAGCCGATGAGCGTGCGGTGCTCGGCGTCGGCCTTGCGGATCACCTCGGCAACCACCCACTCCTCGTCTGGTCCCTTGAGGTCGACGTTCAGCCGCGCTGCGGGCCAGGTGCGGTACAACTCCTCAAGCGGCGAGATTCCGATACCAGTTCCGCGGAGCGGGTAGTCGTCGTCCGGTCCGAAGTGAAAGGCAGCGTCGATGGATTGCAGGTCGGCCAGCGTGTAGTCAGCGACTTTGCCGGTGCCGTCGGTCGTCCGGTCGAGGGTGGCATCGTGGAACACGACGGGGATGCGATCGGCGGTAAGCCGCACGTCGAGTTCGAGGTAGTTGTAGCTCAGATCCTCAATCGCCCTCGTGAACGCGTACATGGTGCTCTCGGGCCACAGCACGCGACTGCCGCGATGTGCGAACCGAATCGGATGCTCTACCGAGAAGTAGTCGCTCACAGGATCTCCCCACGTTTGACGACTGCGGCGACGATATCGACGGCCGGGCGATACGAGATGTGGAGATGGGTCGGCGCGTCGAGGACCACGAGGTCACCGATTGCTCCGGGAACAACGTGACCTCGATCGTCGAGACCGAGTGCACGTGCACCGCCCAGGGTCGCCGCCCACACCGCCTCGTCGGCCGCAAGGCCCATGTTGAGGACGGCTAGGGCTATCACGAACGGCATCGACTCGACATTGGCGGTTCCAGGATTGCAGTCGGTCGCGAGAGCAACCGATACGCCGCTGTCCCAAATGGCTCGACCGTCGGGATAGGGCAGGCGCATAGAGAACGACACAGCAGGAAGCAGGACGGCCGCGGTGCCGGAGGACTGCATCAGAACGAGATCGTCATTGGTGGCGTGGTCGAGATGGTCGGCGCTCGCGGCGTGGATATCGGCGGCGAGGGCTGCCGCCCCCACACGCCCCAACTGGTCGGCGTGAATCCGCACATCCAGTCCGCGAGACCTCGCTGCCACGAGAACGCGACGAGCCTCTGCAACGGAGAACGCCGCCTCATCGCAGAACACGTCGCAGGAGCGTGCGAGCGGAGCACAGGCGTCGAGCATCGGGCCGCACACGAGGTTGATGTAGGCGTCGCGATCGGTGCGCGCCTCACACGGCACCACATGGGCGCCGAGGAATGTCGGAACAACGTCGACCGGGAGCGTCTCATCGAGCCGATTCGCGACCCGCAGCATGCGCACTTCGGTCTCGGTGTCGAGGCCGTAGCCGGATTTGATCTCAACAGTCGTCGTGCCGTTCGCCATCATCCGCCACACCCGGGCCGCCGCTTCGTCGAAGAGTTGATCTTCGGAAGCGGCGCGAGTCGCCGCGACCGTCGAGAGAATCCCGCCTCCGCCCTCGAGAATCTGCTCGTACGACTCGCCGCGGAGCTGTCGATCGAACTCCTCGCTGCGATCTCCCCCAAAGACCAGGTGGGTGTGTGGATCAACGAACCCGGGAAGTACGGCTGCTCCCCCGGCATCGAGTCGAGGTAGGTCTCGATACCGATCCGGCACATCGGCATCCGACCCAACCCATTCGACCAAGCCGTCAGCGATCGCAACCCCAGCGTCTTCGACAACGCCCAGAAGGCCCGGACGCGCTGGGTCATTCGTCACCAGCTGTCCAATATCGACGACCAGCAGGTCGCTCACGATTCCCACATCGGAATCCTGACGCCGCGCTGCCGGGCGACCTCCTCTGCCTCCGGGTATCCGGCGTCGACGTGTCGGATGACACCCATCCCCGGATCGTTCGTCAGGACGCGGGCGAGACGTTCGGCACCGTCTGCCGTCCCGTCGGCTACGACCTGGGCTCCGGCGTGGATCGACTTTCCGATTCCGACGCCGCCCCCGTGATGTACAGCAACCCAGGCGGCCCCGGACGCGGTATTCAGGAGAGCGTTGAGGATCGGCCAGTCGGCAACGGCATCGGAGCCGTCGCGCATCGCCTCGGTCTCGCGATAGGGGGATGCGACCGAGCCGGAGTCGAGGTGATCGCGCCCGATCACGATCGGAGCGCCTACGTCGCCCGATGCGACCAATTCGTTGAAGGCCTCGCCCGCACGGTCCCGCTCTCCGTACCCGAGCCACAGGATCCTGGCGGGCAGGCCCTGGAACGGGACACGCTCCTCGGCGAGATCCAGCCACCGGTGGAGTGCCCGGTGGTCGGGGAAGAGCACCCGGAGCGCGTCGTCCGTTGCCCGGATGTCAGCAGGATCACCCGAAAGAGCCGCCCATCGGAACGGCCCCATACCTTCACAGAACAGATCTCTGATGTAGGCAGGAACGAACCCCGGGTAGGCGAATGCGTTGTCGAAACCGCCGAGCAGCGCCTCTCCGCGCAGGTTGTTCCCGTAGTCGAAGACCTCCGACCCGGCATCGAGAAACCCGACCATGGCGGCGCAATGGACGGCCATGGACTCGCGGGCCGCGGCGATGTAGGTCTCGGGGTCGGACCGCCGCAGTTCGACGGCCTCGACCAATGTGAAGCCACGCGGAACGTACCCGTTGAGTGGATCATGAGCCGATGTTTGGTCGGTCACGATGTCGATGTCGATCTCGCGTGTGAGCAATTCCGGGAAGACATCTGCGGCGTTTCCAAGGAGCCCTACGGACAGGGCCCGTCCCTCCGCCTTCGCTGCGGAAACGCGGTCGAGGGCATCGTCAAGCGAGTCGGCCTGCTCGTCGAGGTAGCGGTGTTCGATGCGCCGGGCGATACGTTCGGGGTCGACTTCAACGCACAGCGCGACCCCATCGTTCATGGTGATCGCCAGCGGCTGTGCCCCGCCCATCCCGCCGAGCCCGGCGGTGAGCGTGAGTGTCCCTCTCAGAGACCCACCGAAGCGCTGCTCGGCGATCGCAACAAACGTCTGGTAGGTGCCCTGCAGAATCCCCTGCGTCCCAATGTAGATCCAGGAGCCGGCGGTCATCTGCCCGTACATCATCAGGCCCTTGGCTTCCAGGTCCCAGAAGGTCTCCCACGTCGCCCAGTCGGGGACGAGAAGACTGTTCGCGATCAAGACGCGTGGCGCCATCTCGTGGGTGCGGAAGACACCGACGGGCTTGCCTGATTGGACCAGCATTGTCTCGTCGTTCTCGAGACTGCGCAGCGTTCGCACGATTGCTGCGAAAGCTCCCCAGGATCGAGCGGCCTTGCCGCGGCCGCCGTAGACGACGAGTTCATCGGGATTCTCGGCCACGTCGGGATCGAGGTTGTTCATGAGCATCCTGAGGGCTGCTTCTTGGAGCCACCCCTTCGTGGACAGTTCGGTTCCGCGGGGTGCCCTGATGGTCGGCGGCATCGCTACCTCCGTTCCATGGCAGCGGCAATGCCGCCACCTTCGATGAGTTCTGCGGCAGCTTCGATGTCGGCACCAACCGGTCGATCGGCAACGAGTCGCGGCACCACGGTTCGCACCGCGTCGAGGATCGCCTGGGTGCCGGGAGCCGGTTCGAGCGGGGCCCGCTGTTCGCAGCCTTGGGCGGCACAAACGAGTTCGACGGCGATCACGTTCACAGTGTTGCGCAGCACGTCGTTGAGCTTCCGTCCGGCGCCCCATCCCATCGACACGTGGTCTTCCTGGGAGCCCGAGGTCGGGATCGATTCCACCGAGGCCGGATGCGAGAGCACACGGTTCTCGGCGACGAGCGCCGCTGCGGTGTACTGGGCCAACATGTATCCCGAGTCAACGCCGGGACGCGTCGCGAGAAACGGGGAGAGCCCGTATGAACGCTCCGGGTCGAGGATCCGGTCGGTCCTTCGTTCCGAGATCGAGCCGAGTTCGGTCATGGCGATCGCCAGGAAATCGAGAGCGAATGCGAGAGGCTGGCCGTGGAAGTTGCCCGCGGAGATCACGTCGCCATCGTCGGCGAAGATGATTGGATTGTCGACCACGGAGCCCAGTTCCCGCTCGAAGACCGCTGCGGCGTGATCAATCGTGTCCCGCACGGAGCCATGGACCTGGGGTGCGCAGCGCAGGCTGTATGCGTCCTGCACTCGGTGGGAGAAGTCGTCCTTGTGGCTCGCTCCGATCGGTGATCCTTCGAGGAGGTTGGAGATGACGCGTGCGGAGTGGATCTGCCCTGGGTGGGGTCGCAGCAGATGGACGCGTGCTTCGAACGGCCGGCTCGAGCCCATCAGTGCCTCGACGGAGAGGGCACATGCGGCATCAGCGGCATCGGCGAGGAGCCGTGCTCGATCAACAGCGAGGCATCCCTGGGCGAGCATGCCTTCCGTCCCGTTGAGCAGGCTCAACCCCTCTTTCGGCTCGAGCTGGATCGGTTCGAGCTCCTCGGCCTCGAGCACACCGGCGGCGGGGACTCGCTCGCCATCAACCAGGAAGAAACCCTCACCGATGAGCGGGAGAGCAAGGTGGGCGAAGGGGGCGAGGTCGCCGGAGGCCCCGACCGAACCCCGATCAGGAACGGCCGGGAGCAGGTCGCGGCGGAGGAACTCGATGAGGCGCTCGACGATGGCCGGGCGGACGCCCGAATAGCCCTGAGCCAGTGTTCGCGCCCGGAGCAGGAGCATCGCACGGACCGTCGGACGCTTGAGGAGATCGCCAACGCCGGATGCGTGGCTGCGGACAAGGTCGTACTGCAATTCGGTGGCCTGCTCGACCGGGATGCGGGTGTACGAGAGAGCACCGAAGCCGGTTGTGATCCCGTAGGCCACCTCGTTGTTGGCGATGATCGTTTCAACCAGGGCCCGGGCGGGTGCCATTCGCGTGGCGAGATCCGGCCCGACCTCGACGTCGGCCTTCTGGTCAGCGACGGCGGCGACATCGGCGATGGTGAGTGGAGATCCATCGACGATGACGACCATATCCCAGCTCCTCTCGTCACGATCGAGACCCGCGCGACCAGCCTACCGCGAGGCGAGGCGGCAGGCCTCAACCCACCCATTCCGCGGGCTCGCAGCGCCGCATACGGGGTGGTGAACCCTGGGTTCGCTGCGCCACCCATTCCGCGGGCTCGCAGCGCCGCATCCGGGGTGGTGAACCCTGGGTTCGCTGCGCCACCCATTCCGCGGGCTCGCAGCGCCGCATACGGGGTGGTGAACCCTGGGTTCGCTGCTTCAGAGAGCTTCGGCGAGGCGGCTCGCTTCC
>Ga0316197_10001583_pt1 | contig 16147 bp, 8 predicted proteins | sample OudBiesiAoxic_MG_FD_204939 | JGI IMG/M metagenome (GOLD analysis project Ga0316197, IMG submission 204939) | Coastal sediment microbial communities from Oude Bieten Haven, Netherlands - site A oxic | ecosystem: Environmental > Aquatic > Marine > Coastal > Sediment | place: Netherlands... | reverse complement strand
CGATCTCTGGAGTACGACGGCGCCGTGAATTCAGACGCCGCGTATGACTCAACTCAGATGGAGAGGCAGATCAATAACGCCGTTCAGGGTTCCGTGGCCCCGGGTGTGCAGGATGCCGGATTACGAGGTTGGCCACGCTGGTCGGTTGCCGGGCAGTCGGTGGCGGTGCCGATTGCCGGGCTGGCAGAGGCGGGAAGAATTGTTTCGGTCGGGCCTCCATTGTCTGCGAGGCTGAGGAGTAGGGGATCGGCAAAGACGGTGTTGCTGGCGCAGGCTAGCTCGGTCTGTCCGCCCGCGTTGAGATTCGGCCACTGGTAGTTGGCGCCCTGTCCCGTGTTCGTCCGGTTGCAGCTGGTGTTTTCCCAGATGAAGACCTTGGTGTTGTCGGCGATCAGGGTGTTTTTCAACACCAGCGAGTCACCACCGGCGATCGCCGAGGCAAATGATGTGGAACCCGCGGTTGAATTTCCGGCGATGGTGACCTGCCACAAGGTCCCTGTGACATTCTGATTGGCCGACATACCGGCGCCGAGGTTGACCCGACTATGATTGTTGGCGATTGTCACATTGGTCATATCGAGCGTTTGCGCACCAGAATTTCCCCAGACGAAGAGCCCGCCCGCACCGTTGGCGGTGTTCCCAGAGACCGTACTGGCGGTCATCATGATTTGCAGACCCTGAAGATAGAGACCGCCGGCCTGACTGAGAGACGGAGCATCGTTGACGATATTGTCAGTGACAGTAGTCTGATCAATGGTCGTTGGACCGACCCCGTTGTTGGAGACTCGGAACACTCCACCGCCGAGGGCGTTGGCAGTGTTGCCGGAAATAACTGAGCCGCAGATGTTGAAGGTCTGGTTGTTGCCGTCCATATAGACGCCGCCGCCATTGCCGCCATCCCCCGGGTTGCCGCCGGTGCCGGTTGCCGAGCTTCCCCGGACAATCGAGTTCACAAGTTCGAGATGGTTGTGCAGATTGCCGATCGCACCGCCGTTCGAACAGCGGTTGTTGAGGAAAATCGAACCCGAAATGATGGTGGTACCAATGCCAAGCGAGTACACGGCGCCGCCGGCGACATCCTGGCCGGGGCTCGGACCGACGTTGTTTTCGAAGATGCAGTCGAGAATCGTGAGGCTGCCGCCGAGCCTGAAGACCGCGGCTCCACCCGAGGCGGTATCCGTGCCCGGCAGGTCCGCCGTGTATCCGTTGACGAGGTTAAGGAACTGGAGTGTCAGCAGGGGATAGTCGCGGTCGAAGTACGAATCCAGCTTGAGGATGCGCGTGGTTCCGCCTCCGCTCAATGTGATCAGCCCGCCGCCATCGATCACGAGATTCCGGGAGATCACTTTCTCCGAGGTGACCATGATCGTGTGCGGCGCCGGACCGCAATCGAAGATGATCGCAACCGAGCCCGTGTCAGCGATCGCAGCGTCGAGAGCGGCTTCGGTGCAACTTCCTGGTGTACCGTCGCCGACGACGTGCGCACTGTTGATATTGGCGATGTCTGCGGGCAGGGTGCAGGTGGTGCCGTTGACACAGGCGTCCCCGTCGATTCGCTGGTCGCAGTCGTTGTCTCTACCGTCACAGGTCTCCAGCGTGAACACCTGCGACCAGGCGCATGCCCGGCCCGACTCGAATCCGTTCGACCAGATGGCCTGGGCGCCGGCTTGGGAGGAAGACAGGCACAGTGAAACGGCCATCAACACGACAAATGGCGTGACTCCCTGTCTCCAGGACGGCGCAGTTTCAGGCGGTGACGGACTCATGTATCGGTCACGATGTAATCTGTCGAACGGTGGCAGCACTCATCCAGAATATCAGAGGTGGAGACTACGCATGAGTTTCAATGATCACAATCGATGGGAGCCGCGTATTTCGTTGAATTTCTGTCGCGATTGATTGCTATGGCGGAGACGATTCGTGATGCGGTGATTGGCGCTTCTGGAAAATTGACCCTGCGGTGCGGTATTTCTGAAAACGGCTCCAAAACCTCAGTGAGCCGCCAACCACTCCCGTACAGCGGCCAGATCCTCTTCTCCGCGCTCTCCAAGGGCGATCAGCTCCTGTTCAGCTTCGGAAACATCGCGACGACCGTTCTCTCGCTGACCGGCCTCCCACAGTGCGCGGCCGAGGTTGAACCGGGTGACGGCGATCAACACCGGATCTGTGTCGGATTCGATTCTGATCACGAGGGCCTTTTCGAGGTGGACCACTCCCTGCGCCGCCTGCCCGGTTTCCATGAGAAAAACCCCCGTGTTGTTGGCGGCATAGGCGTAAAGCGGGTGATCCGTGCCGAAGGCGGCGGTCAAGATTTCGCCGGCTCTTCGTGAGGCGTCGAGGGCGGCCTCGAAATCTCCGGCCTGTTTTTCCAGGCTCGAAAGATTGAGGAGGCTGATTGCGATCTGAGGATGTTGCGGTCCCCAGGATTGTGAAACGATTTCGATCGATCGTTCGTGAATGGCCCGAGCTTCGTCGAATTGCTCGAGCCCTTCGAGGCAATAGGCGAGGTTGTTGAGGGCGACGGCAAGCTGTGGATCGTCCGCGCCAAACGCGTTTTCGAGGTTGGCGAGAGCCTTTCGCGACATACCGGCCGCCTTGTCGTATTCACTGAGCCCCGCGTATGCCTGCGAAAGACTGGTGGCGGTGAATCCGACGGTCGGATGGTCGGGACCTACGAGTGATTCCTTGAGTGCAAGCGAATCTTCGTAGTATTTGACGGCAGCCTCATAGTCCCCGATCGAAGAAAGGGCGTGACCCATGGTCGACATGCCCATCGCTGCATCCAGGCTTTCCGGTCCACTGATCTTGGAGATAAGCTCGAGGGCCTGCTTCTGAACCTCGATGGCCTCGCGGTGCCGGCCGGCCTGGATCAGAACACTCGCACGGTTGTCGGCGTAGTCCGCCGCGATCGGCTCGTCGCCTCCGAGGCGTTCGATCTTGGCCGCTGCGAGGTCGCTCCACCGATCGGCTTCCTCGAATCGGCCCTGCAGGTAGCCGGTGACCCACATCAGATTGCTGGCGGCGACGGCGCCCGCCCGATCATCACGGCCCTGCTCGGCTGCACCGAACGCTTCTCGCAGGGATCGCTCGGAGTCGTCCGCGAGACCCAGTGCGCTCTCCACATAACCCTTCAGGATCATGACTTCCGCGAGTGTGGGAGGGTAACCCAGATCGCGCGCCTTCGGGGTCATTTCATTGAGCCTGTCCAGCGCAGTCTGGTAATCGCCGGTCAACTTTTCCGCGGCCGCTGCCGCCAGCTGGTCGTCCAATTCGGCGAGGGCCTCACGGGTTGCTTCGTCGTCTGGTAGGGGGAGGCGCTCGACGAGGGCGGTCGAGTCTGCACATGCCTCCGGCATGTCGAGACCCACGACAGCGTCGAGGGCGGAGATCGCGAGGTCACGATCGCCTGCCGCCAGAATTACGAGCAGGTGATCGGTTTCCCGCAGACGGCGGCGAAGACACGCCATCTGGCGGTCGAGGAGGCCCTCGGAATGCTCTCCCCGAATCCGGGTCGCCTCGCATGCCTCGAGGTAGACATTTGCCCAGCGATCTGTGTATTCGTCGAGGCGGGATGCCACGGCAGAAACTGCTTCGTGTCCGAGTCCCTCAGCGACGCTGAGGAAGTGCTCCTCGAGCTCGGCTCGACGATCTGCATTCCAGACCGCTGCAACCTGCGATTCGCTTCCTCCACACAGCTGTCTCCGATAGACGGAATAACTGAAGACGCCGATGACGATCGCTGCTACCGCGATGCCTGTTGCCCAGGCAAGGAACCTCTTCCGCCTCTGTGCCGGATCGTGACGCAGAGTGTCGAGAAGGGCGTCCATATCCGGAAAACGATCTTCCGGAGAGCGGCTCAATCCTCGCATGATGGCCGTCACGATGCGGGTTGGGACCTCGTGGTCTGTCGAGGGCGGGCTGACTTCTTCCGTCTCGAGCTGAGAGATGAACTCCGGGAGGTTCGAAAACTCGCCCAGAGGGTGCCTTCCAAAAAGGGCGACGTACATCGAAACGCAGAATGCATATTGATCGGAACGATGATCTGCGCGACCTTCGAGAGCCTGTTCCGGAGCCATGTAGCTTGGGGTGCCGAGCACCGTGCCGGCCTGGGTCAGGGGCGTATCCAGAGGTGAGGAGGATTCAGCGTCGGCGACCGGCATGGTCAGGGTCTCAGGCGAAATTTCCCGCGGTTCCGAATCTCGGGTTCCAGCCGCGCGGGCGAGCCCGAAGTCGGTGACCCGAATGCGGCCGTCGTTTCCGACCAGGACATTGCCGGGTTTGAAATCGCGGTGGATCAGGCCGGCGGCATGAGCGGCCGCCAGCCCGTCACCGGCAGCGACGAATTGATCGACAATCTCTCTCCAGCCTCGCTTGTCCCGCCGTAGCCATGTCTGCAGATCGTAGCCTTCGACGCACTCCATTGCGACGTAGGGGCGGCCGTTCTCCATGCCAGCGTCATGGACTGTCACGACGTTGGGGTGGCTGAGGCGCGCCATGGCCTGGGCCTCGCGCAACAGCCTCTGTTCCGCGTCAGCACCTTCTACCTTGTCGTGGAGTACCTTGAGAGCGATCGTTCGATCCAAAGTGGGGTCGAAAGCCGAATAAACCGTTCCCATACCACCGCTTCCGATTCGGTGGACAATCCTGTATCGACCGAACTCCATCCCTTTGGTCAGCGACGCTATCGTTACCGTCTCCTGGCTACCGAAGGAATCAGCCGTTTTTTCGGCGTCGTGATCGGACCGTGTTTTTTCGTTGTCGCTCATGGCAATGTCTGATTATGCCACTCCAAATCAAATGGGTGCGACCGATCACCACCGGTGCTACCCATTTTGAGGGTGTCGTCATCGCCCTGAGCCGCACATCCCTCTCGACTCTGCGTCCTACAAAGTGGACTCTCAGTCTTTTTCTCGCGGCCATGCAGGGGTGGTGGCAATTCTCGACGATGCGACCCATATTGAAACAATCAGGCGAAACGATGGGATAGGCCCGCGACATGAGCTCGAGGGGGTTGCCATGAATCAGGGACTGCTCTTTTCACGGATCTTCATCTGCCTTGCGGCGGTTCTCTTACCCGCCATCGCCAGTGCGGAAGATCTCAGCTACGAGCTTCTCGACGCGGCAAACAGCGGCAAGACTGATGCCGTCATCCAGCTGCTTTCGCGCGGCGCCAATGTCGAATCGAAGACTTCGGAGGGCGCAACCGCGTTGGCCGTGGCCGCGAATGGGGGTTTCACCGAGACCGCAAAGGCACTGTTAGAAAACGGCGCCTCTGTGAGCTCGAGGAGCAAGGGCGGTGGCACCATTCTCATGTTCGCAGCCCAGAACGGCCACGCCTCGACTGTCAAGTTGCTGGTGAACGGCGGAGCAGAGGTCAACGCAATCAAGGATGATGGCTGGACGGCCCTGATGCTTGGCGCACAGAACGGTCACGAGCAGACAGTGGCAGCGCTCTTGAAGAACGGAGCCGACACCGCACCGCAGGGTGTGACCGGCAGCACGGCATTGACGGCGGCAGCCCAACGCGGACACACGGCGATTGTTCGGGCCCTGCTCGATGGTGGAGCTGCCATCGACATCCAGGCAAATGATGGTGGATCGGCGCTGATGTTGGCTGCTCAAAACGGCCACCTCGCAACTCTCGAGCTCTTGATCGCGCGCGGTGCCAATGTCGAGCTCCATGACGCCAACGGCCGGACGGCCTTGATAGCGGCGGCACACGCCGGCCAAACTGAGGTTGTACGGGCTCTCGTCGAAGGGAAGGCGAATGTCAACGCATCGTTGGAGGACGGGACCACCGCTCTCTTCGTGACAGCCTTCGGTGGGAATCTCGAAATCGTCAACACGCTGCTTGCCAACGGGGCAGATGTCGACGCCCGCGTACGGGGCGGCTGGACGCCGTTGATGGTCGCTTCCCAGACGGGACATGTTGCCGTTGTCGAAGCCCTGATCGAGCACGGGGCCGACGTGAACGCGGTCACCGAGGGGGGTGCCTCCGCCCTCGACATCGCCCAACAGACGGGTCAGTCCGAGGTCGTGAAGTTCCTCGAACAGGCGGGAGTCACGCCATGACCGTCGTTGCCAACAGAGTCCGGAAACACAGCAGTTGAATGGAGGAAAAGCCCATGAATGACATGACCAACTCCACGCCCACGGATCCCTCGAGCTCGCAACCTCCCCGAAAGCGCCCCTGGCTCCGCTGGGTTCTTCTCGGGTGCGGCGGCCTGCTCACGCTTCTCGTCGTTTTCGTTTTCGTGATCCTGTTCGTCGTCAAACAGGCGACGGCTGCGCCCGAGGAGGTCGTACAGACCTTCCTTGCCGAGGCTGCCGCCGGCAACCTCGAAGCCGCCCACGACTGCTTCTCGGCGCCGCTCAAGGAGGCGCAGCCGTTCGATCAGTTCGCGGCCGGGGTCAACGCGAACCGGCACCTCTTCGACGTCGCCGACACGTCGTTCAGCAACCGTTCGGTCGACATGAACGGGGCTGAATTCGAAGGCACCGTGACGCTGGAGAGCGGCACCGAGGTTCCATGCTCGTTCAAGCTGGTACGAGAAAACGAGGCGTGGAAGCTGATCGCTTATAACATCGGGAGTGGCGACGACTGACGCCCTCTCCGCGAGGTACGATGCCATGACAGATTCCTCTTCACCGACGGTTCCGAGGGAATCGGGAACCTGGGGTCAGCTCGTTTCTCTCGCAGCCGCCGTCGGCTTCCAACTGACAGCCCTCATTGCTGCGGTCCAGGCCTGGTTCACCGGCTGGCCGGGCCGCTTGTGGTTGACCGCCGGTGTCATCGTGGCGGTCGTCTTATCGTTGGTTCTCGGCCGACGCTGGCGGCAGGCACCGTTGTGGATCAGCGTCGTACTGATGTCGATACTTTTCCTCGTGACGGCGTATCTGTTCGGGGCAGACGGCGGAGGCCTGCGCATCCTCGGCGGGTCGTTCGACACGGTGGTCGCCATCTTATTCGTTCTCGCGTTGGCGCTTGCCGGCTGGCAGCTCGCGAGCCTCCCTCGTCTACCACTCTGGGCACGCCTGATTCCGGTCGCGCTCGGGATCTACGCCGCCATCCCAACGGTCATGGCCCTCATCGAGAGAATTCCTTTTGACGAGGCGCTGATCGGCCTGTGGACACATCCCTATTGGCTTCAGGGCGCCTGGATCGGGGCGGCCATCCTGCTGCCGGCGGCTCTCATCGCCGCCGTTCTCGTCGCCCTGGTTCCCTCATTGAGACCGAAGGCGTTCCGACAGCGGCTGGCTCTGCCGACCGTGCTTTTTCTCCTCCTCCTTACTCTGATCACCGCCTTTGAAATGAACGGGCGGGGTCTGTTCAACGCGTTGGGATTCGTGGCCGGCGGCGGGCCGGGCTCGCCGCCATCCGCCACCTCACCCCCGGACGTGACCGGCTCGATCTCGGCGTCAGCCGTTCGCCGGCCGGAATCTCCGGCCCTGGCACAGGAGGTGACCCACGGCGCCAGAGAACTTGTGGTCGCCGGGACGTGGGAAGAGGTCTTTTCCGGGGTCCGCGACCGGATCGCCTTCGAACCGACGCGTGGAGCGATGCGCTCTCCAAGAGATGTCCTTCTCAGTGGACGCGGCAACTCCCTCGAACAGGCTCGCCTGCTGGCGGTGAAGCTCGAGCAAGATGGACTCGAGACCCGCTACGTACGCGGGACTCTCGATCCCGACGAGGCTCGGGGCCTCCTCCGGTCCGCCTTCCCGAAGCGGGTGGAATGGGTCGGCTCGCCGCGGGCCCCGCTATCGGAACCTTCCGAGGACCCGACCCTGCTCCAGGCCATCACCGAGCACTACTGGGTCCAGCTCCGGGAAGGGAACAGTTGGTTGGATCTGGATCCCTCATTTCCGACATCGGAGGTCGGTTCCAGCCATGGGCAACCGGTCGAGCTCTTCGACAACTTCCCCGAATCGCTCGCGCCGACCGTTCGCCTGCAACTGGTGGCCGAGCGAACCTCGGCGCCCGGCCGGCCCAAGACCGTTCTGACCTGGTCGGGTCCCTTTGAGAATGTGGCAAACCTGCCGCTCGGGCTGACCTTGATCGGCCGAGGCGATTCAGCTCCCTCGCCCGAATCGAGCGGAGGGGGACACCCGGCGGCCGGTCTTCTCGGCGGCTTCGGCGGCGGCCAGGAGGAGCAAGCGGACACCAAGGAGTCACTGCAGGACACGAGGCTCATCTGGGAGGCCACTCTCTCCGTCGCCGAAGCCGCCATCGCCACGGGCACCATAGCGGAGGACGACTCGAATGGAGCGTTGCAGCGGCTCGATCTGCTCTTCGAAATCGATCTTCGAGAAGGCCGAAAATGGCTGGTGCAGCGACCTCTCTTCGAGCTCGGCGTCACCGGTGATCGACCGGGGCTCTACCAACGGTACTCCGTCCTGATGACCGGCAACCGCATCCCGGAGAGCTTCTTCAAGGAGGCGTTGAATCTGGCCGCCGACCGGAGGTCGGCAATGGCAATCACACAGGAACTGGACCGGATCAGGGAGAGGCTGGGAGCAGGCCAAGACCTCGACCAGCTTCATCGAGCCTCCGTGGACCTCGAGCGACGACTTGGTCCGGAGTCGGGCCACTTGATCAACCTGGCTTTCGCGGCGGCTTCGGACCGGCTGGCCGATGAGCTTGGAGAGAGGCTCTCCGTGGCCAGCTTTTACGACTCACCGCGCATCCTGATCAACAGTTTCGAGGGAGACGGTGGGCAGCTCGAAATCTCATTCGACCTCCGGCTCGACAGCCGGAAAGCGGTGTCCTTCCCGGGGCAGGCTCTCTTGATGCGGGAAACCTTTCTCTATGGTCGAGGCGTGATGGAGTCCGTCCTCGAGGGCGAGATCGTGAAGCTCCTCACCGGCCATGAGTCGCTGACCACCGCAGGTCTGGTGTTGGAGGCCGAAAGGCAAGGTGTTCCCGTAGCCATGTACTCCCACCGCGAGCGGGAGGCGGTCGAGAATCTCCCCATGCCCGAGGCCACAATGCAAAAGGTGCTGGCCACCATCGATCGGGGGAAGATCGTTGCCCTGCCGGAGCGTGGAATCGATTTCTCCGGCCGCTCCCGGTGGGCGTGGTGGGAGATCGAACCCGCTACCCGTGAGGCGATCGGCGTGCTCGACACCGGCCTCCACCAGGCAACCGTCCAGTACACCCTGATCGAGACCGAGGGCGCCGTAGACAACGACACCGCATGGGCCGTCGGCGCCATCACCGGAGCCGTCGACACCCAGTGGGTGCTCTCCGCCGTGCTGCTCGAGTACGGCGAGATGACCAAGGAAGCGTTGGAAAAGGCAAAGGCCTATCTGGGGACAATCTCCAGTTACCTGTGCTGGGATGTGAAGGTCGGCCACATTGAGGAGGAGAGCGAGACGATCGCCGAGGCGAGCGTTGAGATCGAGGGCTGCTGGGAAGAGGGGGCGGCGCTCGAAATCGGAGGCAGCATCGGAGCCGAGCTAACGATCATCGACAAGGGTTGGTGCGAGGCCTTCCAGAGTGGCTTCCAATGCGCCTCGATACAGATCATGAACCACTACCTCCGGCAGGTGGAATGATAAAACGGGAGCAGGATATGGATACGGCAGCCCGGCTCGTCGGATCGTGTCCCTCGAGGGTTTTCCTGATCGCTATGTTTGCATTACTCGCCCTCTGCGCGTGCGAGCGGCGGCAGATCGGCGAACGGGGCGCCGCAGATGAACGGTCAACGACTCGAACGGCGGTGGCGGAGGAACGGGTCGACGACGCCGACTTCGAGCGGCAGAATCATCCGCGAGAAGCAGAGGCAGATTCCTCCAATGAGGCAGTCCTGCTCGCGGTGGTGTCGAGCCGCCTGGAGTCGAATCTCGCCGGCCGGCATGCTCCGAGGAAAAAGGTCTTCGTCGCGCTCCAGACGAGCTGGCAGAATATCCATCCCAAGCAAGAGGTGGAGAAGTCGAAGCTCGAGGGCAAGCGCGATCACACCCTCGGAGTCGGCGGCTTCGCCCGGCGCGAGACCGCCGACGACCGGGAGTACGTGGAGGTGGACGTCGCCTACAAGATCCCGAGTCTTCGCGACCACGTGTACCTGCTTGCCGACGGCGTGGCGTATGCCCTAGACGAGGGCACCGAACCGATCGAGGGGGGCATCGACCCCAACTCTGAGCTGGTGATCGACAAGCAGGGCGAGGTCAAGGACCTCGACCTCTTGTTTCTCGTTCCTGATGACGCCGAGCACCTCGCGCTCCAGTTGCTCGACTACTCGTATGGCCACATTCTGGTTCCGGTTCGAGGGAAGATCAAGCGCGCACGTGGAGACGGTCGTCCGCCGAAGGGCTGCATCGACGAAAAAGCGACAGAGGACCTCGAGATCGCGACCCGCGACATCGAATTCAGCGACGCGTACGGGGGTCGCCAGGCTGGGCCGGGGCGCACTTTTGCGGTTGTCGATCTGGTCGGGAAGAGCCTGTCACGGGGTGGTGAGATGGGAAACGTCCTCGAGATCGACCCGACGCAGTACCTCTGGGTGACCACCGACGGTGGCTTCATGTACTACGCCCAGCCGTGCAACGGCACCGGCGGCGGGCCGATCCGCTTTACGCCGGAGGTTTTTCAACACCAGACGGTGGCCTTTCTCGTACCGGACACTGCCGACCGCCTGCGGCTCGGGGTGCGGGAACGGAACCGGGTCGTCGAGCTTGACGTCACCGAACGTCGTCCAAAGGAGATGCCGAGGGCCAGGGCGCAGCAAACCGACGGCGATGTCATGGAGGTGCTTTTCTTCGCCAGCCGCCGGCAGGCGCATCAGGTGATTCTTGATCTCGGCCTCCGGCCCCTCGCCGAGGAACGCGGCCTCGAAATCCAGCCTTCGGCCCAGTTCATCCTGGTGGCCGGCGAGCGTGAGCTGAGGATGGACGCCGGTGCGACAGAGGCCCTCCCGCACCCGCCCCCAAGGCCCTTCATCGTGCCGCCGGGAATTCCCGTGCGCTTCGAGCTGGCCTTCACCACCGACGACACTCCGACCGGTCTGAGGGTCAAAGGGTTCCGCAGCGAGACGAGGATCGAACTCGAGTAGCGTCGAGAGGAGGGTCACGATGTTTTTGAGAGTTGCTCTTCATCAAGCCCGCGCAGCTCAGCTCCTTCCTGCCGCCGCTTCGATCTGCCTGGTGACCCTGCTGGTCACGACACAGGGCTGTGGCCGAACCGAGGAGGAGAGGCCGGCTGGAGCCGAAGACAGCGCTGCCGCCATCCAGGGAGGTGGGGACAACCTCGTCTTCGATCTCGACTCCGAGGAGAGCGGGTCAGCCGGCATCGAGGAGGGGCCTGTTCTCACACCACTGCAGGTCGCCGATTACGATTTCAGCGCTGTACCCGAGGAGACCGAGCCGAATGACAAGCAGGAGGCGGCATCCGTGATGACACGTGCCGGAGATCAATGGGTGTCCCGCGGCCGGTGTGTCGAGCGCGAGAAGGACTGGCTGACTTTCACGATCGACGGAGCCCCGCAGCTCTGGCTGGTCGAGGCAATTGGCGAGAACATCCAACGGATCGACTACTACAGCGCCGTCGGGCGGGACAAGGAGGGCGTGAAAGACACGGACTTCTCCCGCTGGTCGATCGCCAACCTCTACCTGCTGCCCGGACAGCACTGGCTCCGGATCGAGGCCGCCGCCGGGGACCACGAGTATTCCGTGAGGCTCGTTCCCCTCGGACCGCCGGACCCACGTGCCGAGCGCGAGCCGAACGACGACGTCAGCCGTGCCCATCTCCTGCGGTTCGGGGTCTCCCGCTCCGGCCTGATATTCGATGACGGTGACAAAGACTACTACACCTTCTCGGTGAACAGCGCCGATCACGTCGAGCTGGCGCTGACACCGCCACCCGACCTGGCGATGCGGCTCACCCTGTGGGAGCTCAGCCGCAACCGAGCTGCTTCCCAGGTCGTGAGGGCGCGCACTTCGGAGCCGGGGACACCTCTCAGCTACCGCGCCCTCCTGCCGCCCGGCGACTACACGGCAGAGGTGCGCGCCGAGAGAGGCCGCAGCAACGCGCCGTATGAGATCCGCCTCAATCGCCTCGATCCGTTCGACCTCCCGGCCGACCTCGAGCCGAACGACACCAAGGCTCAGGCGTCTTTTCTGCCCCCGGACCTAACGGCGGTCGGGACGGTGGGCGAGTTCGAAGACGAGGACTGGTATCTCCTGCCGCCCGTCATGCAGGACACTCACGTCACATTCACCGTCGCCGACCGGCCCAGCGAGTCATTCTCCCCGAACGGTTTCCTCCAGCTCTACAGGATGGATGAGGACCCGAAAATCGCCACCCTCGAGTGGAACGCGGACGAGGGGGCCTACCACGGCACCCTGCAGGCGGGATCACCTGTGGCGGTACGCCTTCACGGTCGCGGCACGTACCGAATTGTGCTGTCGTTCGAGGACGGTCCGACGCCGAAACCCCGCGCCGAGCCACTACCGCTCGCCATCGGCCTGCCCTCGAGCTCGCAGATCTTCGCCGCCTACTGGCATCAAGGCCAGAGCGTCGACCTGCCGCTCTCCCTGACCAACCAGGGCGACTCCAGCCTGATGGTCTCGCTCGACGCCACGTCCAGTCACCACCGGTGGCTGGCCAGGCCGACCGATGCGGAGACCTCGATCGCGGCCGGCGAGAGCGTTGTCGTGCCGATCACGGTCACGGTACCCCCGGACGCCTGGGCCAACCAGCCGGTCCGGATCACGGCTCGAGCGACAGCTGCAACAAGTGCGTCCCGTACCGCCGCCGCGCACGTCGTCGCGAAGTGCGGAGCCCAACCCGTGAACCCGCACATCGTGTGGCCCTTGCCCGACGAGATCCTCGGCGGCCTCAACGCGGCGTATCTCGGTTTCGGAGGCCGACCCTTCATCGATGACAACATCGAAACGAGAGACCAGGGAGAGCTCTACGACGGCTTCACACCAAACGACGGTGGCTGGCGTTCGGGCAGGCTGCCGGGCACCGTGACCGTGGAGCTCGCCGGCCATGAGCCGGTGCGGGTCGCCGGTGTGCTGCTCAACCCGCGAACTGAGCATGACCCCGGTGAGCAGCTGCGGGGGTTCGAGATCTCGTTCTCCGTCGACGGCCGGCACTTCACACCCGCGATCTCGGGCGAGCTTTCGCGGTTTCAGACCGAGCAGGCATTCCTGCTCGACGAGCCGGTCGAGGCCCGCTACGCCCGCCTCGATCTCGAGTCGTGCCAGGCGAGACACCGAGACCGCGCCACCCTCGGCGAGTGGAAGGTGGTCTTGGTGCCCGGCGAGAATCCGTTAGGCCGGCTCAATCTCGCCGATCCCTCGCTGGGCGGCTACGTCGTGTGGTCGGATCCCCTCATTGACAGCGGAATGACGCGCGAGATCCTCAGCAACGAGGAGGAGCGTTCCTGGCATCGCATGGACGGCGTGAATCCGAACCGTTGGGTGATTGGCTTCCACCACCAGAGGGCGGCCCAGATCGAGGAGCTCCAGTGGGTCCAACCTCCCGGACGGCCGGACGAGCTCCGCCTGAGCGAGGTGCAGGTCGCGGTCAGCGAGGAGAGCCCGGTCGGCCCCTGGACTCCGCTCGGTGTGTGGCACGTCGATACCGAGCCGGCGAGTCTCACGAGCTGGGGGCTCGAACGGCCCGTGTGGGCGCGCTACGTCCGTTTCTCCACCTCAGAGCCGGGGGAGGCCGTCCACTGGCTGCTGCCCGGTACCCTGAGAATCTACGAGCGCTCGGCGGACCGGAGCTATCGCTCGATCCTCGGAGAATGGGGTCACTATTCGCGCCGGGCCGTCTTCGAAGCACTCGGCGATGCGACCGCGGCCGCGAGCTCCCGCTCGGAAGCCGACGACAATGACAACAGGCAGTCGGCGCAGACACTCGAAAGGGGCACTCGCTACCGAGGTCGCGTTTTGGTCGGTGAGGATGTCGACTGGTATCGGATCTCGACGCCGCGGGATCACAATCGGATTCGGCTGGAGGTCGAGGGCGACCCCTCCCTGCAGGTCGTGATGCACGTCGAGGACGAGCACGGGGATTCCCTCTCCGTGGACGGGATCAGCCAGCGAACGCCCAGGTCCCTGACGGTTGATTTCGCGACGGAAGGCGGCAACGAGTACTTCGTTCGAGTCGAGGAGCCGCCGCGATCGATCGCCCTGTGTTGGGACAACAGCGGCAGCACCTCCCCATTCAAGCCGACCCTGTACCAGGCCCTGCCGCGATTCGTCGCCAGCGTGCAGGCGGACCGCGAGTTCGTCAACCTCCTACCCTTCCAGGATGGTGGTGGAGACTTTCTCCTCGAGGAGTGGACCGACCGACCCTCCATGCTGCAGAGGGCCCTCAACGACTACCCTCGAGACGATGGATCGAGCCGCGCCGAGGCCGCCCTGCTGACCGCTACGACGGGCCTAGCCGAAAGGACCGGCTCCAAGGCGATCGTCTTCCTCACCGATGCGGACAGTCATTCCTATGAGCTGACCAAAGACCTCTGGAATGCCCTCGAGACGGTGTGGCCCCGCATCTTCGCACTCGAGCTCCACCGCGGGAGCGTCGCTCGACAGCAGGACATGATGCAATCGTGGGCGAGCGTCAACGACGGTCACTACGACTTCTTCCGCACCAACGCCGACCTCCGGGTGGCCTTCGATCGGGCCTCCTGCCACCTCCGCCGCCCCGCGCTCTACATCATTGCAGTCGATACCCGATTCGAGGAACCGCCTGGACCGGGAACGATCGAGGTTGTCACCGAGGAGAAGGCCCTCGCGCTCAACGCCGTCGAGCTGATCCTCGATGCGTCGGGCAGCATGCTGCAACGTCTCGAGGGGCGGCGACGGATCGATATCGCCCGCGAGGTTCTCATCGACCTCGTTGAAAACACGATTCCCTCGGGCACCCCGCTGGCCCTGAGGATCTTCGGTCACCGGACCCCGAACGCGTGTCAGACCGACCTCGAGGTCCCACTCGCACCGCTGGACCCCGCGAGGACCGCGCCGATCATCCGCGCGACCGAGGCGAAGAACCTCGCCAAGACACCCATTGGGGCGTCTCTCGAGCTGGTTGCCGAGGACCTGAAGGGAATCGAGGGGAAGATGATCGTCATCCTGGTCACCGATGGCGAGGAGACCTGCGACGGCGATCCTCGAGCGGCCATCCAAGGGCTGAAGGACCAGGGAATCGACGTGCGGGTCAACATCGTGGGCTTTGCCATCGAGGATGCGGCGCTCAAGGACACGTTCAGGAGCTGGGCTGATCAGGGCGGCGGTCTCTACTTCGATGCAACGAGCGGTGAGCAGCTGAGCGAGGCGATGCGTCAGGCCCTGCAGCCGAAGTTCCAGGTGATCGATGCCGGCGGCGAGGTCGTGGCCTCGGGAGTGACCAACGGAGAACCGGTGCTGGTACCGGCCGGAACTTATAGTGTCAAAGTCTTGACCAGCCCACCCAGCCTGTTCGAGGGAGTCCGGGTGCTGGGGGAAGATGCCGTGCGCCTGAAGGTCGGAGGATGATCTGGATAGGCACCCTTTCTATCAACGGCGCCGCTGATCGGCGACATTCGCGCGGCCTTAAGGCCACGTCGGCGTCGAACGTGTGAAGGGTGGGGTAGAACCCTGCGCCGGCTCGATCGGCAGGTACTCCCAGCTCGTCTTTCCGAAGGAGAATGTCACCTCCTCGAGCGGCCGCTGGTCGCTGCTAGACCCTTGCGGGTTGACGCTCTGGATTACCACGTCCTCCATCGTGAGGCGAAGGTATTCCTGATCATTTTCCCCGCCGGTCCCAAAGTCGATCTCGACTTCGGGGAAGTGCTCTCCATCCGCGCATGCGGTGAGTAGCTTAACTGACGAGTTGTCGACCACCTTGACGACAGCGAGTTCCTGAATTTGCACTCCGCCGCCGCGGTCTCCGAGAGTCCCGCCCCGCGAGGCCAGCGAGCCACTACCTCTCGCGCTCAGTGGGTTGGTGGATCCGGCGGTCCGCGGTGCGGTGGGATCCGGCATCCCCTGGATCTGCGACCAGTCGGTCTTATCGACCTGAATAGCAATCTAGCCGGGCATGCCGCTGATCTTCATGATCGCGGTAGTTTGTGGTGTGCCGGCGTCGATTGCAACGACACTCGCGATGAGAAAAATAGAACCAACAGCCAAAACGTTGCGCATGAGCTCAACC
>Ga0316197_10001582_pt1 | contig 16152 bp, 16 predicted proteins | sample OudBiesiAoxic_MG_FD_204939 | JGI IMG/M metagenome (GOLD analysis project Ga0316197, IMG submission 204939) | Coastal sediment microbial communities from Oude Bieten Haven, Netherlands - site A oxic | ecosystem: Environmental > Aquatic > Marine > Coastal > Sediment | place: Netherlands... | reverse complement strand
ATGCCTTTCGCGTCATCGTCGACAATGTGGATACCTGTTATCGCGTGCTGGGCAAGATGCACAACCTCTATAAACCGGTGCCCGGCAAGTTCAAGGACTACATCGCTATCCCCAAGACCAACGGCTACCAGTCGCTGCATACCGTACTGTTTGGACCCTATGGCGTGCCGATTGAGGTACAGATTCGTAGCGAAGACATGGAACGGGTTGCCGAGGTTGGCATCGCAGCGCACTGGCTATACAAAAGCAGCGAAAAGGCGGGAAGTAACAATGCCCAGACCCGTGCGCGCGAGTGGTTGCGTGAGCTGCTGGAGATGCAGCGTAATGCGGGCAATTCGCTGGAGTTTCTGGAAAGTGTAAAAATCGACCTGTTCCCCGATGAAGTTTATGTGTTCACGCCGGCCGGCGATATCCTGGAATTGCCGCGCGGCGCTACCGCGGTGGACTTTGCCTATGCCGTGCATACCGATGTCGGAAATACCTGTATTGCCGCCAAGATCGACCGGCGCCTGGCACCACTGCGCACGCCGTTGTTAAACGGTCAAACGGTGGAAGTGATTACCGCCACCGGCGCCCACCCCAATCCCGCCTGGCTGAATTTTGTCTCCACCGCCAAGGCCCGAAGCAATGTCCGTCATTACCTGAAAAACCTGCAGAACGATGAAGCCACGGAACTTGGTCAGCGCCTGCTGGATAAGGCGCTGCACAACATCAACAGCGCTTTGGCGGATATTCAGGATCAGCCGTTTGACCAGGTGATGGCGGAATGCGGCTTTAAAAGCAGGGAAAGCCTGTATGCCGATATTGGTTTGGGCAACCGCATGGCGATGCTGGTCGCTCGCCGGCTGGTGCCCGTGGAAGAAGGCAGCGAGGAAAAAACCCGCGAAACCGGGCACAGTAAACCGTTGGCCATTCGTGACACCGAAGGGATGGTGGTGCACTTCGCACGCTGCTGCCGTCCCATCCCGGGTGACGCTATTGTCGGTTTTATCAGCTCGGGTCGCGGCCTGGTCATTCACACCGAGACCTGTAAAAATCTGACTGACTTTCGCAGACGGCCGGAAAAATGGATTGATGTTGAATGGCAGCCGGGAATCAAGGGAGAGTTTCCAGCGGAAATACGCGTCGATGTCAGCAACCAGAAAGGTGTCCTGGCCACCATTGCCGCGGAGATATCCGAAACCGGTTCCAATATCGAAAACATTTCCATCGAGGAGCGTGACGGTCTGGATACCTCGATGAACTTTACGGTTGCGGTCCACGATCGCGGGCATCTGGCGCGTGTGATGCGCTGTGTTCGCAAACTGCCAGCGGTTATGCGCATCAGCCGCAGCAAGAGCTAGGGCCTGTTAACAGGCCCTGACAGGAGACAACATGCAGCGCACAGTCATTCACACGGATAAAGCACCACAGGCGATTGGCACCTATTCGCAGGCAGTACAAACCGGAAACACGGTGTATCTTTCCGGCCAGATCCCGCTGGTTCCGGAAACGATGGAGATGCTGGAAGGCAATATGGAAGCGCAGATCCGTCGGGTATTCGACAATCTGGCGGCCGTCAGCGAGGCCGCCGGCGGTAGTCTGGCCGATATTGCCAAACTGAATATATTTCTCACCGACCTTGGACACTTTCCGCTGGTCAACCAGGTCATGGCGGACTATTTCCAGGAGCCCTATCCGGCGCGCGCCGCTGTCGGTGTTGCTTCGCTGCCTAAAGATGCACAAGTCGAGATGGACGCCATTCTGGTCTTCAACGACTGAACAAGCTTGCAGAATAACCAAGCCACACTGGATACACTTCCGGTCTCGACGCTACGCGGCGTGGGACCCAGGTCAGCGGCGAAGCTGGCGGCTTTCGGCATAGAGACTGTTCAGGATGTGCTGTTTCATCTGCCACGCCGCTATGAGGATCGCACCCGCATTGTACCGATAGGCAGCTTGCGGCAAGGTGATCATGCCGTGATCGAGGCCGAAGTGGATCTGGCCGAAATCAAATATGGCAGACGGCGCAGCCTGCTGGTGCGGGTCAGCGACGGCAGCGGTTCGCTGATGTTGAGGTTCTTTTATTTCAGCAAAGCCCAACAGCAAGGTTTATCTCGGGGTACGCGGCTGCGGATTTACGGAGAACTGCGCCGTGGACCTGCAACACTGGAGATGGTTCACCCTGAATATCAGCGTCTGGCCGACGGCGAACTGGCATCAACAGAAGACCGCTTAACGGCGATATACCCGGCCAGCGAAGGTGTCCATCAGCTTACCCTGCGCAAGCTCAGCGAACAGGCATTACAGCTGTTCGAACACAATCGCTTACCGGAGTGGCTGCCGCAGGAACTGCTGGCCAAGCTCAAGCTGACCGACCTCCAGTCTGCCTTACGCTATGTACACCGACCGCCACCGGACGCCGATCTCGAGGCACTGGAGGCGGGTGTCCATTTCACCCAGCAACGCCTCGCCTTCGAAGAAATGCTGGCCCACCACCTGAGCCTGCGGCGCGTGCGCCAGCGGGCGCGCAGACTCAAGGCGGAACCGCTGGCCGCTGATCATTCACTGCTGACGAGGTTCATGCAGTCCCTGCCCTTTGCATTAACCACCGCCCAGCAGCGTGTCATCAAGGAACTGTTGCGCGATTTATCCGCCTCCCACCCGATGATGCGGCTGGTGCAGGGCGATGTCGGTTCCGGCAAGACCGTGGTGGCGGCAGCGGCAGCCATACAGGCGGTCGCCTGTGCCTGCCAGGTGGCCATCATGGCTCCTACCGAACTGCTGGCGGAACAGCACTTCGGCAATTTTGACGAGTGGTTCAAATCACTCGGTATACAGGTGGGCTGGTTATCGGGCAAGGTCAAGGGCAAGGCGCGCGGCAGGGTGCTGGCAGACCTGGCAGACGGCAGCGTCCAGGTGCTCATTGGCACGCACGCGCTGTTCCAGCAAGATGTGGCGTTCCATCGCCTCGGGCTGGTCATTATCGATGAACAGCACCGCTTCGGGGTCCATCAGCGCCTGGCGTTGCGCGATAAAGGCAAAGAGCAACAGATGGTCCCGCATCAACTGATTATGACGGCTACGCCGATACCCAGAACCCTGTCCATGGCATTGTATGCCGATCTGGACTCTTCCCTGATCGACGAATTGCCGCCGGGACGTACACCGGTGCAGACAGTTGCGCTCCCCGGCAGCCGCCGCGCCGAGGTGATCGAGCGTGTGCGCGAGGCCTGCCGCGAGGGCAGGCAGGCCTACTGGGTATGTACCCTGATCGAGGAGTCCGAATCCCTGCAGTGCCAGGCGGCGGAGGATACAGCCGTGCTGCTTGCGGAAACATTACCCGAACTCAATGTCGGACTTGTGCACGGACGCCTGAAAGAGCGGGAAAAAGCCGGCCGTATGACTGACTTCAAACAGGGTGATATAGATCTGCTGGTGGCTACAACCGTAATCGAGGTCGGCGTCGATGTGCCCAACGCGTCATTGATGATTATTGAAAATGCCGAGCGCCTCGGCCTGGCACAATTGCACCAGCTGCGCGGCCGGGTCGGACGTGGCGCCGTGCAGAGCAATTGTGTGCTCATGTACCGAGGGCCATTGTCGGCACTGGCACGCAAACGCCTGACGGTACTGCGCGAAACCAACGATGGTTTCGAAATCGCCCGCAAAGACCTGGAACTGCGTGGTCCCGGCGAAGTGCTGGGAACCCGGCAGACCGGTATGCTTCAGTTTCGCATCGCCGACCTGTCGCGTGACCACGGATTGCTGAACAAGGTGGAACAGGCAGCCGCCTACCTGATCGAAAACCAGGCCGATCATATACAACCGATCATTCGCCGCTGGTTGGGGCGCTCGGCTCGCTATGGCGAAGTTTGATGGTGCCCGACAGCGGATCCTTCGAGCGTTGGTCGTTATGTGCCAAGCAGAGCGTTCTTCAGCTTCAGGTGCACATGAAACGGCGCGAAATCTTTGTCGGAGTGCAGGAGGGGGAGCTTGTTTTCAATACAATAGGTAGCAATGATGGTATCTATTGTTTTGCGTACAGTGACGCCTTTCTTTCGTAATGTCCGGAAATTTACCGCGCTTTTTAAAACAATGGTGGTATCGAGCATGTTCACGACGTCGAGAGACATCAAAATTTCCCTGGCCTTTCGAAAGTCCTTATCTGTTCTAAATCCCTGCAATACCTCGGTAAGCACTAGGCCACCGATAGCAATGGGGTCCTCCCCAAGAACCGAGTCAAGTTTCTCAGCTTCCGCTGTGTTCTTGCCTGTGAAGTAGTCGATCCAAACACTCGAATCGACAACGATCATTTATCGGTCCTCATGTCATCGAGATCACCCACCCAATCCAGCTTGCCGCGGTACTTCTTGATATTTCGTTGCTTTTTCAGCTTGAGGAGGACCTTGAGCCCCATTTCCACAGCCTCACGTTTTGTCCTGAGCCCAGTCAGTTTCATTACTCGGCTGATGAGATCATCATCAATTACAATGTTGGTACGCATGACAATTTACCTTGTGTATAATAATCATTCACTATACACATTTGAGCATATGGGTTGGGCGGGTTCAACCCAATCGGCACACAACCAGGCTCTACACCTGACGGCTATTTCGCTGCACTCAAAATCTGCGGGTGAGCCTGGACCTTATATGGCCAAATGGAGCTGGGAGAAACACTAAATACACAACAGACGTTATTTGTTGTGATTATTCGAAGAACACTGAATTACTCGACCGTCACCGATTTGGCGAGATTACGGGGTTGATCGACGTCGGTGCCCTTGAGTACGGCGACGTGATAAGACAGCAGTTGCAGGGGCACGGTAAACACAATGGGGGCCACACAGTCATCGGTCGGCGCGACCGGCAGTACGGTGCTGGTTTCGTCGGATGACATACCCGCGCGCTGGTCAGCAAAAACCAGCATCTGTCCGCCGCGCGCACTGACTTCGTGCAGATTGGACTTCAGTTTTTCCAGCAGCTCATTGTTTGGTGCCACCACGACCACCGGCATGGACGCATCCACCAGCGCCAGGGGACCGTGTTTGAGTTCCCCGGCCGGATAAGCCTCGGCATGAATATAGGAGATCTCCTTGAGTTTCAGGGCGCCTTCCATGGCAACGGGATACTGGGCGCCACGCCCCAGAAACAGAGCATTGTGTTTGTCGGCAAAGGCTTCCGACAAATGCTGGATCTCCTTATCCAGCGCCAGCACGTTCTCGATTTCGCGCGGCAGATGCTCGAGCTGTTCAACCAGCTGGCGTTCGGTTGCCTCACTCATGCTGAAGCGGCGCCCCAGAACGATGGTCAACAGCATCAAAGCCGTCAACTGGGTGGTAAACGCCTTGGTGGATGCCACCCCGATCTCCGGTCCGGCGCGGGTCATTAAAACCAGGTCGGATTCCCGTACCAGCGAACTTTCCGGGACATTGCAGATACTCAGTGACTGACCGAAGCCCAGGCGTTTTGCTTCCAGCAAACCGGCCAGCGTGTCCGCCGTTTCACCGGACTGGGAGATGGTGACGATCAGCGAGTTATTACGCACCACCGGTTTGCGGTAACGGAACTCGCTGGCTACCTCGACGCTGCACGGTATGCCGGCCAGTGACTCCATCCAGTAGCGACCGATCAGGCCGGCGTGAAAACTGGTACCGCAGGCAATAATATGTACGCCCTGAACCCAGTCAAAGATGTTTGCGGCATCCGCGCCAAACGCTTGCTCGATCACCCGCCCCTGAAAAATGCGGCCTTGCAGCGTATCAGCGACTGCACGGGGCTGTTCATAGATCTCCTTGAGCATGTAGTGTCGGTACTCGCCGCGCTCGACGGCATCGGCCGACAGCTCTGAGCGGGTCTCGTGACGTTCAACCTGCTCGCCGTCACTGTTGTAGATCACCATACCGACGCTGGTCAGGTCGGCAATATCGCCATCTTCCAGGAAGACGAATCGCTGGGTGACCGGCAGCAGGGCGGCAACGTCGGAAGCGATAAAATACTCCCCGATACCAACACCAATCACCAGCGGACTACCACGCCGTGCGGCAACCAGGCGATCGGGTTCCGATGTACCGACCACCCCCAGTGCATAAGCACCTTCCAGGTCCTGGCAGGTATTGCGGACAGCTTCCAAAAGGTTGTCGCCCCGGTCCAGGTGGTGACAGATCTGGTGCACGACCACTTCGGTGTCGGTATCGGAGGTAAAGGTGAAACCCTGTTTGGTCTGCTGTTCGCGCAGGATCTGGTGGTTTTCGATAATGCCATTGTGGACGACCGCAACCTGGTTGCGGCAGATGTGCGGATGAGCATTGCTTTCAGTGGGTTTGCCATGGGTGGCCCAACGCGTGTGCGCGATACCCGTAGTACCGCTTACCGGTTGTCGATCAAAGGCATTAGCCAGTTCCACGACCTTTCCGGTGGTACGAATTCGTTCCAGCTGCGCGGCTTTGTTCAGGACCACCAGACCGGCTGAGTCGTAACCCCGGTATTCCAGGCGCCTCAGCCCTTCCAGGAGAATGGCTGCGACTTCACGCTGAGCAACGGCACCTACAATTCCACACATAGAGTCACACCATTATTCCTGATATTGCGGGTAAAGCTCCCGAATCTGCGGGAAGGCACTGGCTCCAAGCCGAGGCCCGTCAGCCATAATAAACCGTGTTACCACGGAGGGCATAAATAAGATCTCGGTTATTCGTTCGATTTCTTGACCGGTCGTTTCCAGCCGGGCCGTACCTGCTGCGGGCTGCGGCTCAATACCAGCTCCCCTGATGGCACCTCCCGCGTAATGGTTGAACCGGCGCCAATGGTAGCTCCGTCGCCGACTTTAACGGGTGCCACCAGCTGTGTATCGGAACCAATGAAAACGTCGTCGCCGATTTCTGTCAGGTGTTTGTTCGCACCGTCATAGTTGCAGGTGATGGTGCCGGCACCCACGTTCACTTTCGAACCCATGCTGGTGTCACCGATATAGCTGAGGTGATTGATCTTGGAACCGCAATCAACACTGGATTTCTTGATTTCGACAAAATTACCCACATGGACATGATCGGCGAGCCGGGTCCCGGGTCGAATACGGGCAAATGGACCGATGCGCGAAGCCGCGCCGATTTCGGCATCATCAATCACACAGTGACTCAATATCTCGACATCATCAGCAATAATAGAATTATTAATCAGGCAGTTAGATCCAATTATTACATTATTGCCTATTTTCGTAGTTCCACCTAATATTACATTTGAATCTATAAAGCAGTCATGGCCGGTGCTGATGTCTCCACGTACATCAAAGCGCCCCGGGTCTGCCAGCGTGACCCCTGACCGCATCAACCGTTCGGCCTGGCTACGCTGATAAACTCTCTCCAGCGTGGCAAGCTGTACCCGGTCATTAACGCCAAGAATCTCGTGTTGGTTTTCAGCGCTGACGCTGGTAACGGCGACACCGTCAGTAACCGCCATGGCGATTACATCGGTGAGATAATATTCCTGCTGCGCATTACGGTTATCCAGTTGGTCCAGCCAGCTACGCAGCCTGGTGGCGGGCGCCGCCAGGAAACCGGTGTTGATTTCCCGAATCTTCAATTGCTCTTCACTGGCATCTTTCTGTTCAACGATATCCGCCAGTTTTCCGTCGGCATCCCGGATCATGCGCCCATAACCCTGCGGATCATCCAGGCTTGCGGTCAACACCGACAAACCGCCGTTTTCCGCCTGCGCCACCAGATGCCGCAACGTTTCTGCCCGAATCAAGGGGACGTCACCGTACAGCACCAGCAGCGTGTCATTATCAGGGACCAAAGGCATGACCTGATCGACGGCGTGGCCAGTGCCCAACTGCTGATCCTGCAGCACCCAGTTCACTGCCTCATGGCCAAGCGTCTCACGCACCCGCTCACCACCGTGGCCGTAGACCACGTGGATGCTCGATGGCTCGAGTTGCTGTGCGACGCGGATGACGTGCTGCAGTAAGGGGAATCCACCGAGGGGATGCAGGACCTTGGGCAGGGCGGATCGCATGCGCGTGCCCTGACCGGCGGCAAGAATAACGACACTTAGACTCATATTGACAACCGGGGTTACACCCTCAAACGAATTGGTTCTTTATAGCAACGGATATATAAAACTGCAATTCAGGGGACTGATTACTACAATCGAGGTCAGCAGACGATCCTGCAGCCTTAGACTAATGCCGGGCAAGTAGCCACGAAAGGCATGGAGATATTTTTGCTTAGTTCCGTGTATTCGGTGGCCAGGTTCAACACGGCCCGCTGCGGACGGTACAGCTGGGAGCTTAAATTAAGGGTCATTCGACTCGGAGCGTGCCGATCAGTGCATGACGGGCTTGGAAATACCCTTCTGCTTTTCTTCTTCAGAGGCATCACGAATATCGGCGACCGTTACGGCATAGGTCAGGGTTTTGCCTGCAAACGGGTGATTGCCATCGACGGTGAGCTTGTCAGCCTCGATTTTGGAAACAAAAAAGGAGCGAGTTTCACCGCGCTCATTCTTCATCTGGACTTCAGCACCCAAACGGCGGAATTCAGGCGGCACATTGGCGATATCGTCGGTGAAGGTCATGCTCTTATCATGATAGCCGAAGGCCTTTTCCGGCGGCAGCACAACTTCAATGCTATCGCCCATCGTACAGTCATCCAGCGCCGCTTCGATATCCGGAAATATATCATTGGGACCGCCATGGACATAATAGACGGGGATATCCGACTGTTCGAGAATAGCACCGGATTCATCAATAATGGAATAGGTGATCGCCACCACCTTGTGCTTGCTTACCACTGGGTCGGACATTATAAGTTAACGCCCGGCCTTCTGGCGGATGCTGTTGATGGTACGCAGTTGGGCAACGGCCTCGGCGAGTTCAGCCTGCGCCTTGGCGTAGTCGAAGTCGCTCTGTTTGTCGTCCATGGCTCTTTCCGCCCGTTCCTTGGCTTTGATGGCCGCCGCTTCATCGATATCGCTGGCGCGTATGGCGGTATCGGCGAGCACGGTCACTACGTGTGGCTGAATCTCGAGCATTCCGCCGGAGACATAGAAGAATTGTTCATCCTGGCCCTCCATCTGTACGCGGACTTCACCCGGCTTCAATCGCGTGAGTAACGGCGTATGCCGCGGAGCAATGCCGACTTCACCCATTTCCGCCGGCGCGAACACCATATTGGCGGTGCCGGAGAATATTTCCGTCTCCGCGCTGACGATATGAATGTGGATGGTCATGGACATAGAACAGGGACCTCAATTCGCGTTACAAGGATTTGGCTTTTTCGACAGCCTCGTCGATGGTTCCAACCATGTAGAACGCCTGTTCCGGCAGATCATCGTAATCACCGTTAATGATGCCCTTGAAAGCGGCGATGCTATCCTTCAGGGAGACGTATTTACCCTCGGCACCGGTGAAGGTTTCCGCCACAAAGAAGGGCTGCGACAGGAAACGCTGAATTTTACGAGCGCGGGCGACGACCTGTTTATCCTCTTCCGAGAGTTCGTCCATACCCAGAATGGCGATGATATCGCGCAACTCCTTGTAGCGCTGCAAGGTGCCCTGCACGGCTCGGGCTGTGTCGTAATGTTCGTTACCGACAACCAGCGGGTCGAGTTGACGGGATGTGGAATCCAGCGGATCCACCGCCGGATAGATGCCGAGTTCGGCCACCTGCCGCGACAACACCAGGGTTGCATCGAGGTGGGCGAAAGTAGTTGCCGGTGACGGGTCCGTCAAATCATCGGCGGGCACGTATACCGCCTGGAAGGAAGTGATGGAACCGGTCTTGGTGGACGTAATGCGTTCCTGCAACACACCCATTTCCTGAGCCAGTGTCGGCTGATAACCCACCGCAGAAGGCATACGTCCCAGCAACGCCGAGACTTCGGTACCGGCCAGCGTGTAACGGTAGATGTTATCGATGAACATCAACACATCGCGTCCTTCGTCACGGAAGTTTTCCGCAATGGTCAGACCCGACAGCGCCACGCGCAGGCGGTTGCCGGGTGGCTCGTTCATCTGTCCGTAGACCAACGCCACCTTGTCGAGAACGTTGGCTTCCTTCATCTCATGGTAGAAATCATTACCTTCACGGGTACGTTCACCGACACCGGCAAACACCGAGTAACCGGAGGCCTCGATGGCAATATTTCGAATCAGTTCCATCAGGGTAACGGTCTTGCCCACACCGGCGCCGCCGAACAGGCCGATTTTGCCACCCTTGGCAATAGGCATGATCAGGTCGATAACCTTGATACCGGTTTCGAGAATTTCCAGGCTGGCCGCCTGTTCCTCATACGTTGGTGGCGTGCGGTGAATCGGCATCCTCTTGTCGGCGTTGACCGGGCCGGCCTCGTCAACCGGATTACCCAGAACATCCATGACGCGACCCAGGGTGCCCTGACCGACTGGCACCGAAATCGGCGCACCAGTATCGGCGACTTCAACACCGCGCTTCACGCCGTCAGTGGAACCCATGGCAATACAACGCACAATACCGTCACCCAGCTGCTGCTGGACTTCCAGTGTCAGGCCAGCTTCTTCCACCAGCAGTGCGTCGTAGATCCGGGGAATCGAGTCACGCGGAAATTCCACGTCGACTACGGCGCCGATTATTTCAACAATACTTCCGGAACTCATAAGTAAGTCCTCATTAAGCTAAATTCTGTTTTTAAACCGCCGCGGCGCCGCTGACGATCTCCGACAGCTCCTGGGTAATCGCCGCCTGACGCGCCTTGTTGTAAACCAGCTGCAGTTCGTCGATCAGGTTACCGGCGTTGTCGGATGCAGCTTTCATGGCCACCATGCGCGCCGCCATTTCGCAAGCGATGTTTTCCACCAGACCCTGGTAGACCAGCGACTCGATGTAGCGCATCAGCAGACCGTCCATGACCTCCTTGGCATCCGGCTCGTAGATGTAGTCCCAATGATGCCTCAGTTGCTCGTCCTGTGCATCACCGCTGACCGGCAACAACTGGTCTACGGTAGGCGTCTGCGTCATGGTATTAACAAAAACATTATTCGCGATATACAGGCGGTCAATCTGGCCTTCGTCGAAGGCATCCAGCATGACTTTCACGGAACCGATCAATTCCTCGACCTTTGGGGTATCGCCCAGGTGAGAGTTTTCCGACACCACGTTGCCACCGAGCCGCTTGAAGAAACCCATCGCTTTGGTACCGATAACAGCGAGGTCAATGTCGAGGTTCTGCCCCTTCCACGCTTTCATCTCAGCGATAGCGGCCTTGAACAGGTTGGTATTCAAACCACCGCACAGGCCACGATCCGTGGAAATAACAATCAAACCAACTCGCCGAGCGTCACGCTCGATCAGGTAAGGGTGTTTGTATTCCGGATGCGCCGTGCCCATGTGGGAAACCACATCGCGTATTTTTTCCGCGTAGGGACGGGAGGCCCGCATTCGTTCCTGCGCTTTACGCATCTTGCTCGCCGCCACCATTTCCATGGCCTTGGTGATCTTCTGCGTGTTACCGATACTCTTTATCTGCGTGCGTATTTCTTTCGCGCCAGCCATTGAATATCCCTAATCCTGTTTAATCGTTAGCATTTCACCGGCAGGAGCGCTCGCCTTTACTGCGTATATCTCGCTGACGGACAGCACACCCCACATTGGCGGATCAATAGGCTCCGTTAGCAACAAAGTCTTCAACTATGCTGCGAAGCCTGGCTTCCATTTCATCGCTATACACCGGATTACCGTTGATGGCGTCAATATCGCCCGCGTGGCTGGAACGCAAATGGGACAGCAGCGCGGATTCGAACGCCACCACCTTGGGGACTTCAACATCGTCCAGATAGCCTTCGTTGGCGGCAAACAGCGAAACCGCCATTTCGGCCACAGACAGCGGTGTATATTGAGCCTGCTTCATCAATTCGGTCACGCGCGTGCCACGTTCCAGCTGTTTGCGTGTTGCTTCGTCAAGGTCTGATGCAAACTGCGCGAATGCCGCCAGCTCGCGATATTGCGCCAGCGCCAGGCGTACACCGCCACCCAGCTTCTTGATGATCTGGGTCTGCGCAGCGCCACCGACACGCGATACTGAAAGACCTGCATTGATGGCGGGACGGATACCGGCATTGAACAGGTCGGATTCCAGGAAGATCTGACCGTCAGTAATGGAGATAACGTTGGTCGGCACGAACGCCGACACGTCACCGGCCTGGGTTTCGATAATAGGCAGCGCCGTCAATGAACCCGTTTTTCCCTTGACCTCACCGTTGGTGAATTTCTCGACATAGTGTTCATTAACGCGCGCCGCTCGCTCCAGCAGGCGGGAATGCAGGTAGAACACATCGCCGGGATAGGCTTCACGACCCGGCGGGCGACGCAGCAACAGGGAGACCTGGCGATACGCCCAGGCCTGCTTGGTCAGGTCATCGTAGATAATGAGCGCGTCTTCACCGCGATCGCGAAAATATTCGCCCATGGCGCATCCGGCGTACGGCGCGATGTATTGCATGGCAGCGGAATCAGAGGCACCCGCGGATACTACAATGGTGTGTTCCATGGCGCCGTGTTCTTCCAGCTTGCGCACCACCGCGGCTACCGAGGAATTCTTCTGGCCAATCGCGACGTAAATGCATTTAACACCGGCGCTTTTCTGGTTGATGATAGCGTCGATGGCAACAGCCGTCTTACCGGTCTGCCGATCACCGATAATCAGCTCTCGTTGACCGCGACCGAGCGGTACCATGGCGTCGATCGATTTTAGCCCGGTCTGTACCGGCTGGTTGACCGACTGCCGTTCGATAACACCGGGGGCGATCTTTTCAATCGGTGAAGTGAGGTTCGCCTCGATCGGACCTTTGCCGTCAAGAGAACTGCCCAGGGAATCCACAACACGGCCGAGCAGGGATTCTCCGACCGGCACTTCCAGGATGCGGCCGGTACACTTGACCTTGTCGCCCTCGGAAACATTCTTGTAATCGCCCAGAATAACGGCACCGACAGAATCTCGCTCCAGGTTCAGCGCCAATCCATACAGCTCGTTGCCAAAGTCGAGCATCTCACCCTGCATGGCATCCGCCAGGCCGTGGATACGGGTGATACCGTCGGTGAGGCTGACTATGGTACCTTCGCTGCGCGCTTCCGACGTGGCTTCGAAGCCCTCGATGCGCTTCTTGATCAGATCGCTGATTTCGGATGGATTAAGTTGCATTACTTGTGTCCTCTAGTTCGTCCTGATGTCAATGCACCAGGGCGCTGGAAAGCTGGCGAAGATGTTCCACAGCCGACCCGTCAATGACGAGGTCTCCTGCGTGGATCACTGCACCACCCACCAGGTCTTTATTCACAGAACAATTCAGTTGTATGTCGCGGCCCAGCCGCCGTTTCAGCGCACCGATAATCGCCGACTTCTGCTCTTCACTCAGTGGCTGGGCGGAGATCACTTCGGCTTCCAGCAGGCCTTCCGCATCGTCACGGAACTGGCTGTAGAGAGCAGCGATCATGGGCAACTGAGCGAGACGGCTATTTTCCGCCAGCATGTTGAGCAAATTCGTTGCGCCTTCTTCAATATCTTCACCACAGGCACGGATCACCAGGGCACCGGCATCGCTTCGGCTCAGACTCGGGTTATCCAACAGCGATCGCATGGTGTCGTTACTGACCACCGCCGCCATCAAACCCAGCAATTCGCTCCAGCCCTGTAATTGATCCTTGTCTTTGGCCAGTTCAAATACAGCCCGTGCGTAGGGGCGCGCCAACTCTGCGTCACCTTCCAGTTGCGTGATGTCCTGTGTGCTTTTTTCCGTCATCGCCGTCACTTAGATCTGGGCAACCAAGTCTTTGATCAGTTCGTCGTTGGCAGTGGCATCCAGTTCACGCCTGAGAATACGTCCGGCACCGGCGGTCGCTATATCCACTACCTGGCCACGCAGCGTTTCCTTGGCCCGGTTTACTTCCTGCTCAATCTCCAGCTGGGCGGCTGCCTTGACACGACCACCTTCCTCGACGGCCTCGTTCTTCGCCTCTTCCACGATGTCAGCACCGCGTTTTTCCGCCCGGCTGATAATTTCAGCAGCCTGCTTCTTTGCCTCGTGCAGTGTCTCCAGCGCTTTCTTGCGCGCCAGTTCCAGTTCGCGTTTGCCTCTTTCTCCCGCGGCCAGACCTTCGGCGACTCTCTCCTTACGCTGTTGTAGCGCGTGCATGACCGGTGGCCACACGAATCTCATGCAGAACCACACGAACACGATAAAGGTGATGCTTTGCCCGATCAGTGTTGCGTTAAAATTCATTGTTGCACCCCATGCAGCTATCAGCCGCCGACAACTGCGAACATGACGTACATGGCAATACCAACCGCGATCATCGGTACCGCGTCAACCAGACCCATGACGATGAAGAACTGGGTCCGCAGCATCGGGATCAATTCCGGCTGACGTGCAGCGCCTTCCAGGAAGCGGCCACCCAGGATACCGATGCCGACCGCGGCACCGAGGGCACCCAGCCCCATCATCAGGGCGCCGGCAATGTAGAGCAGAGCGTTTTCCATGTTTGTCTCCTAAATGTCTAAGTTCAGTAATTAAAAGCTGTCGTTATCAGTGATGTTCCTGGCTCGCCATATCCAGATAGACGATGGTCAGGGTCATGAAAATGAATGCCTGCAGGGTGATAATGAGGATATGGAATATCGCCCAGCCGAGCTGCAGCAGGCCACCCAAGGCGCCCATTGCGATGCTCCCGCCGTACATCAAGGCAATCAGGATAAAGATCATTTCACCGGCATACATGTTGCCGAACAGTCGCAGTGACAGTGAAAGCGGTTTGGAAATCAGCGTAACGCCTTCCAGCAGCAGGTTGATCGGGGCCATCCATTTCGGGAAGGGCTGAAACGCCAGTTCACCTAAAAAGCCACCGAGACCTTTCATTTTAACGCTGTAGTACAACACCAGCGCGAACACCGTCAGTGACATGCCGAAGGTGATATTGGGATCGGTGGACGCGACCACTTTGAGGTGACCGACACCCATCAGAGCCGCCAGCCACGGCAGCCAGTCAACGGCTATCAGGTCCATGGCATTGATCATGAATATCCATATGAAAATGGTCAGGGCCAGTGGCGCAACCAGGGGGTTCCTACCGCTGAAGGAACCGCGCACGCTTTCATCAATGAACTCGATCACCCACTCGACAAAGTTCTGCCAGGCACCGGGAACGTCGGTGGTCGCGGTCTTGGCGGCCTTACGGAAACCCCATAAAAACAATACGCCCAGGCCAATGGAAAACAGCATGCTGTCCACGTTGATGGCCCAGAAACCCATTTCAGCCGCTTCCCCGGCACTGTGTGCAAAACCCCAGTGACCGTCTGCGTGCTGGCCATAGGTCAGGTTGGTAAGATGGTGCTCGATATACTCGGCTGAAGTTGCTGGGGCTGCGGACATTGACCTAATTCTTTTTTAAGCGTTGAGTTTCCAAAATTACCAGTACAAGCTGGCCGGCAATAAAACCGGTCATCAGCGCCATGGGTTTCAGCTTCAGTAACCCCAGCCCTAGTGCAAACAGCGAGGCTATCACCAGGAAACGCTGCACGACACACAAGTACGCAGCGGCCAGACTCTGCTGTGGCGAGCGCTGCGGCGCTTTCACGTCCCGATGTGCACACCTGGCCAAGAGCAAGCCATTCGCGGTCGCCACACAACCACCGTAACACACTGACACGGCGGAAAAAGTCTCAAAGATGACAAGAAACACCGCTGCCGAAGCCGCAACCAGTGAAAACTGGAACAAAACCAACCTGCGGATCCCGGCATCCATGGGTGCTAAGGCTCAATCCTGCCCTTGATCTCAGGGTTCTATGTTTCAGCCACCTATTTTACGGGTGTGGGGCGGCAGCGATTATAAGGATCGTCGCTAGGTGGGGTCAACCGCTTATAATCCTTTATGGATATTCCGGCTATCCCTACGGCTATTGGATATGTGCCAGGATGCCATCGAGTTCATCCAGGCTGTTATAGCTGATTACCAGCTTGCCTTTACCTTTCGGATTGGCCTGCACCACGACCGGGGCACCAATACGATCCGACAGATCCTGCTCAAGGATGACCAGATCGGGGTCACGGCGGCGGGGTTGAACTTTGCGATCTGGATGATTGGCCTCGCTAATCAATTTCTTGACCAGATGTTCCGTGGCACGCACGGAAAGACCGTGCTTG
>Ga0316197_10001581_pt1 | contig 16155 bp, 18 predicted proteins | sample OudBiesiAoxic_MG_FD_204939 | JGI IMG/M metagenome (GOLD analysis project Ga0316197, IMG submission 204939) | Coastal sediment microbial communities from Oude Bieten Haven, Netherlands - site A oxic | ecosystem: Environmental > Aquatic > Marine > Coastal > Sediment | place: Netherlands... | reverse complement strand
CGACGATTGAAGGCGTTGTCGAAGACGTTGTCGACTTCATCTTGAATCTCAAGCAGGTCGTGCTTCGCATCGACGCCGAAGGCCCTCAGACCCTCTACTTGTCCGCTCAGGGCAAGGGTGAGGTCACAGCTGGCGACATCCAGGCGCCTGCCGGGGTCGAGGTCGTGAACACCGACCTCCACCTCGCGACGCTCTCAGCTTCCGCGAAGCTCGAGGTCGAGATGGGCGCTGGACGCGGCGTTGGCTACCGCAGCGCCGAGAAGAACAAGACCAGCGAAGCGATCGGTGTCATGCCGATCGACTCGATCTACTCGCCGGTGCGCAAGGTTGCGTACCGCGTGGAGAGCACGCAGGTCGGTCAGATGACCGACTTCGACAAGCTCATCCTCGACGTCGAGACCGACGGTTCGATCACTCCCTCAGAGGGGATGTCGTCCGCCGGCGGAACGCTGAGGAACCTGTTCGATCTGTTCTCGGACATGGACGATTACGACCCGCTCGAGCTTGATGAGATCATCCAGCCCGAGGCAGCCGGACAAGAGCATCTCGATCTTCCGATCGAAGCGCTCGACCTGTCCGAGCGTCCGCGCAACTGCTTGCGTCGTGCTCAGGTCCAGACCGTCGGCGAGCTCATCGAGAAGAGCGAAGAGGACCTCCTCAACATCACCAACTTTGGGCAGAAGTCGCTCGAAGAGGTTGTTGCGAAGCTCGACGAACTCGGCTTCTCGCTCCGTTCTCTCGCAGACTCAGAGTCCACAGAAAGCGTTGTCTGATGCCACAGCCGAAGAAGGGGAAACGCCTCGGCGGTAGCCCCTCACATCAGCGCAAGATCCTCGCCAATCTGGCGGCCCAGCTCATCGTGCATGAGAAGCTGACGACGACCCATACCAAGGCGAAAGATCTCCGGCCCTACGCCGAGAAGATCATCACGAAGGCTCGCCGCGGCGACCTTCACTCCCGACGTCTGGTGCTCGCGAAGATCGGCGACAACGATGCCGTAACGAAGCTGTTCGACGATGTCGCTCCGCGCTACGCGGATCGGCCGGGCGGCTACACCCGGATCACGAAGCTCGGCCCGCGTCGCGGCGACGCAACCGAGATGGCGGTTATTGAGCTCGTTTGAGCTGCCAGCTGCCAGCAAGAGACACGGAACGTCCCGGCTTCGGTCGGGGCGTTTTCGCGTGCCAGTTCGCCAGTACGCTCCATCCGATGAGCACGATTGAATCCCTGTTGTTGCACGCCACTGACATCGCCCCCGGTCCGGTCGTGGGGCGGGCGCTGGAACTCTCGGAGGCAGGGGACCCGACCAATCGAGACCGATTCGACCCCGGTCACTTCACCGCTTCCGGCTTCGTGGTGTCTCCAGACGGTTCATCGCTGCTGCTCATCCACCACCGGCGCCTCAACCGATGGCTCCAACCGGGCGGTCACATCGATCCCGAGGATCCGTCCCCGATTGTTGCCGCGGCGCGAGAAGTGGAGGAGGAGACGGGCGTGGCGACCGAACCGGTGGCTGCCCATCTGATCGATCTGGACATCCACTCCATCCCGGCGCGGGACCCTGAACCCGAGCACGAGCACTTCGATCTGCGGTTCGCGTTTCGAGCGCTCGATGCCCGACTGATCGTCGATGACGAGGTGAACGACGCCATCTGGGTGCCGTGGGCGGACGTGGAAACCTACAACGTCGACGAGTCCGTGCTTCGGGGAGCCGTCGCTCTGCGCAAGGCATGCTCGTAGCCGGTCACCGGTAGTCTGACTCCTCCCGACCGAAGGTAGGCGATGGGCGTCGTCCTCAATCGACTTCTCCAAGCGATCCGGTTCGACCGCGACGCGTTCATCTGGATGGAGTTCAACGACCGTGCGACGGGTGACGCGCTGATCATCGTCGCGGTTACCGAGGTGTTGCTTCTCATCGCAGGGGGGACTCCGCTCTTCGGGCTCATGACGGGCTTCGTCGGCCTGCTCTCCACGATCATCTCGACGGTCATGTTCTGGCTGATCTACAGCGGACTCGTGTACGCGGCAGCCGTGTACCTGTTCCGGGGAGACGGCCACTATCCGATCTATCTCCGGATCGCCGGGTTTGCGTTCCCCACGCTTCTGCTGACCATTGCGAGCACGCAGATCCTCGGCGACGGACTGATTGGAACCCTCGTCGGCTCGCTCTGGTTCCTGCTCGTTGTCGCCTACGGAACCCACTACGTGTCGGATCTGCCGCTGGACCGTTCCATCGTTGTCGCCGTGCTCGGTTGGGCCGGGTGGATCGTCGTGTCGACGATCCTCGGCGGCTTCAGCCTGTTCTAGGAGTCGTTTGCCGGATGCCGACCTACCGCATGGACCTCGCATACGACGGTACGGATTTCCACGGCTACGCACGCCAGGACAACGTGCGGTCCGTTCAGGGCGATCTGGAAGCCGCTCTGTTCCGGCGAACGGGGCCCATCAAGACAGTCGTCGCTGGTCGCACGGACCGTGGCGTGCATGCGTCGGACCAGGTGGTCAGTTTCGCGGTCGACGAACCCCTCGATGTCGACGCGCTGCAGCGGAGCCTGAACCGGCAGCTCGCTCCTGAGGTCGCGGTGTATTCCATCGTCGAAGTACCGGATGATTTCCATGCTCGCTTCTCCGCAACCGGGAGGAGGTACCGGTATCGCATCTGGAACGGACCGGTGCTTGACCCGCTCTCGGCCCGGACCGCCTGGCATGTGGAGCGTCCGCTCGATGTCGCGGCAATGGACCTGGCCGTCGGCGGCCTCGTGGGAGTCCACGATTTCGCATCGTTCTGCCGACAGCATCAGGGTCGTTCGACGATGCGCGAACTGCGAGAGGCGACCTGGGAGCGCTCTGGCGACTTCGTGGAGCTGTCGATCGCTGCGAACGCCTTCTGTCACCAGATGGTCCGCTCGATCGTGGCGATCTCGGTCGAGGTGGGGAGCGGGGCATTCGAGCCGTCGGACGTGTGGGAGATTCTCGAAGCACGCGACCGGGCGGTCGGAAAAGGATGCGCCCCGCCGTGGGGTCTCACCCTCACCGCCGTCGAGTACGACGCCGCGAACCCAGGGTTCTCCACCTCGCATATGACGCCGTGAGCCCGCGGAATGGATCGAGACTGAGACCCGCGTGATTCTGTGGGCTGACGGCGTCAAATAGGATGCGGAGAACCCTGGGTTCGCGGCGTGTTTTGGGCGATCAGGGTGGCGGATCAGTTCCGGTTGGCCTTATGTTCGCTGACCCGATACCATTCAGACTCGCTCCCGGGTCCCCGGGGGTATTTCGTGCCGTCTGAGGACTCCCGATGAAAGCCAAGCTGCAAAGAACATTCACGCCCACGCCCGCCGACGTCGACCGCACCTGGTACGTCGTCGACGCTGAGGGGATCCCGCTTGGGCGTCTCGCCTCTGAGGTCGCCCAGATCCTGCGTGGCAAGCACAAGCCGACCTACGCCCCGCACATGGACATGGGTGACTACGTCATCGTTGTCAACGCCGGCAAGGTCGGTGTCAGCGGAAACAAGGAGACCGACAAGGTCTACCACCGCCACTCCGGTTTCCCGGGCGGCCTCCGCACCGACAACCTCGCGTACGTGCGCGCCGAGCATCCCGAGCGGATCGTTCAGAGTGCCGTCAAAGGGATGATCCCGAAGAACCGACTTGGCCGTCAGACGCTCTCGAAGCTCAAGGTTTACGCCGGCGCTGATCATCCGCACGAGGCTCAGAAGCCACAACCGCTCACACTCACGTACGGAAAGGCTGAAGCCTGATGACAAAACCGATTGCTCAGGCGACCGGCCGACGGAAGACATCTGTCGCCAGAGTCCGACTCCTCGACGGAACCGGACAGTTCACCCTCAACGGCAAGAGCCTCGACGACTACTTCCCGGTGGCATCCCATCGCCTCCGCATCGTCGAACCGCTGAAGTTGACGGAACTCGAAGGACGCTACGACGTCATGGCGACGCTTGAGGGCGGCGGCACGACCGGACAGAGCGACGCGCTTCGCCTCGGCATCTCCCGTGCACTCGTCGAGATCGACCCCGAGCTTCGGCCGCTACTCAAGAAGGCCGGGTTCCTCCGTCGTGACGACCGCAAGGTCGAGCGCAAGAAGTACGGTCTCCGCAAGGCCCGTCGCGCTCCGCAGTTCACCAAGCGCTAACCCAGGCCTTGTGCCTGCCCGCTCTCGACTGCATCGGGGGACGACGCCATGACCGAGAGACACCTGTTCGGCACCGATGGTGTCCGTGGCGTCGCCAACGAAGTTCTCACCCCTGAGATCGCGTTCGATCTCGCTCGCGCTGCGGGCGAAGATCGCGACGGCCACGTTGTGGTCGGGCGCGACACCCGGCGTTCGGGCCCGATGCTCGCCGCTGCGCTCATGGCGGGATTCAACTCGGTCGGCGTCGACACGATCGACCTCGGGATCATTCCGGTCGGCGCCGTCTCACGCCTTATCCGGGACTCCGGGGCCACTTGTGGCGTGATGGTGAGCGCCTCGCATAACCCGGCCGCCGACAACGGCATCAAGTTCTTCGGTTCCAACGGCACGAAACTCTCCGATGCCGACGAAGCCGCGATCGAAGCTCGATACTTCGTCGGGGCGCCGTGGCATCGCAGCGTCGGGGCGAAGGTTGGGATCCAGACCGTGATGTCCGACTCGGTGGATCGCTACGTCGACAGGATCATCCAACCGGTCGAGTACTCGATGCGTGGTCTCGAGTTCATCGTCGACGCCGCGAACGGGGCCGCATTCCTCGCCGCTCCGACCTTGTTCGAGCGTGTCGGGGCCACCGTGGAAATCATCAATGCAGATCCCGACGGCATGAACATCAATCGAGGATGCGGGGCAACCCACCCCGAGGCTCTCGTCGGCGAGGCTCGCGGACGAGTCGGCCTGTCGTTCGATGGCGACGCCGACCGACTCATCGCTGTGGACGAGGATGGCGTTGTTGCCGACGGCGATGTGATCATGGCGATCTTCGCTCAGTGGATGAAGGAGCGGGACCGCCTCAAGAACGACACCGTCGTGGCGACGGTGATGTCGAATCTTGGTTTCCGCAAGGCGATGGAACGCCTCGGCATCTCGGTCATCGAGACGGCCGTGGGCGATCGCTACGTTCTGGAAGCCATGCGTACCTCGCGAGCCGTAGTTGGCGGTGAGCAGTCGGGCCATGTCCTGCTCGAGGATCGAGCGACAGGAGACGGCCTGCGCACCGCACTCCGCCTCATGGAAGTCATGGCGTCGACCGGCAAGGAGCTGAGAGAACTCCGCACGGTCATGGAGGCCTATCCGCAGGTCCTCGAGAACGTGGTCGTGAAGGACCGGGCCTACGAAGACAATGCCGCGATCGCTGCATCGATCGCCAAAGCCGAACGAGCCCTCGCCGGGCGCGGGCGGCTCCTCGTGCGACCCTCCGGGACCGAACCGCTGGTTCGTGTAATGGTCGAAGCACCGTCCGCCGCCGAAGCCGCGGATGTCGCGGGAATGGTCGCAAAGACGGTCAAGGCCGAACTGGCGTAGGGCAGTCGCCGGTCGCCAGAACGGTACGAGTTCGGTGCGGTTCGGTAGCCTGGCGTGGGAGGTCGAGATCGTGCGTTCATCGGCGATTGTCATGGCGGCGCTTGCCTTGGCAGCATCGGCATGCAGCCAAGGATCTGGTTCGTCAGACGGGGCCGAGTCGACGGCAGCACAGTCGACGCAGCCGCCGACGACTGTCGCGCTGCCCTCCTCGTCCACCTCTGAGGCTGTCGAGAATCCGGTGTCCGAAACCGAGCCAGAGACGGAGCAGGAAGCCCCACGAGGCGTGCCTGAGGCTATCGAGATGTACTGGCCTGCGGCGGTGGTGACGACCGGACGGTCAGCACCGCCCCTCGTCGTCCTCGTTCCGGGCGGTGGCTGGGTCTCCGCCGATCCGACCGGACTCATTCCGCTCGCCGAATCGCTCGCCGATGCCGGTGCGATCGTCGCCACGATCACCTACCGCACAGCGAGCGACGGGGTGTACTTTCCCGAGCCCGCCGAGGACATCGCCTGTGCCGTCGCCGCGACTGCCGCTGCGGCCAGCGCTTCGGGAACCGAAGCAGGTGAGATCGTCGTCGTGGGTCACTCGGCCGGAGCCCAACTGGGTGCACTCTTCGCATTGCGCCCGACGGAATTGTCAAGGCGCTGCGCAGATCCGGTGGCGCCACCCGACCGGTTCGTTGGCCTCGCTGGTCCGTATGACGTCGCTCAGATCGGCCCCTTCGCCTCAGATCTGTTTGGCCCGAAGAACACCGATCCGGCGGACTGGACGGACGGGAATCCGGTCGATCATGCGGCGCGGCGACCGGACCTCGATGTGCTCCTCATCCACGGCAGAGCCGACCGCGCCGTCCCGATACATCTCACGGAAGCCTTTGCGGCTGCTCTCGTCGACGGCGGTCATCATGTCGAGACCCGATACCCCGATGGTGTCGACCACCACACGGTCTACTCGGCTGAGTTCGCCGCCCCGCTCATCGCGACCTGGTTCGGTTTGTAGCAGCCGCCAATTCAGTCGCCAGTCGCCCTCTCGGCTACTCAGCTACTCGGCTATTCTCTCAGGCACAACTGAACGACCGACCGGAGAACATCCAAGCGCCTGCCCTCGCAGCAATGCGAGGTGACGAGGAAGAGGGATTATCGAACAGTCGGCGGGTGCCCTCTCGGCCGCTCACGGTCGTTACGGGGTCGGGGAAAGCCTGGGAGTGATCCCGGGGACAAACCCCTCCCGAGTGAGCCAGGACCATGTCCTGGAGCGCCCTCCGGTCGCCAACCTCAAGGAGGACGCGCGCGTGTGCGGAATCATGGGCTACGTCGGCCCTCGCGAAGCAGCACCCATCATCATGGATGGGCTCAGACGCCTCGAGTACCGGGGCTATGACTCAGCCGGGGTCGCTGTGACCAACGGCTCGATCGATGTTCGGAAGGCCGAAGGGAAGATCGTCAACCTCGAAGCGCTCCTCGAAGAGGAACCGCTCAGCGGGACGATCGGCATCGGGCACACCCGATGGGCAACGCACGGTCAACCGAGCGACCTCAACGCTCACCCTCACACCGATCCCAGCGGCGAGTTCGTCGTCGTGCACAACGGGATCATCGAGAACTTCCAGATGCTGCGAGAGGATCTCGAAGCGGGTGGTGCCGTCCTCACGTCTGAGACCGACACGGAGATCCTCGCCCACCTGATCGCCGAGGAATATGACGGCGATCTCGCGGCTGCAGTCCGCCGTGCCGTCGAGCGGGCGGAGGGCGCATACGCCCTGGTCGTCATGACCACACGCGAGCCGCGAACGATCGTCGCAGTGCGCAAGATCAGCCCGCTTGTGGTCGGCCTCGGAGACGGCGAGACCTATCTCGCGTCGGATATCCCTGCGCTGCTCCACCGCACCCGAGACTTCCTGATCATCGAGGACGATGAACTCGTCACGCTCACGGAGGACGGCGCCGTCGTCGAGACGATCGCCGGCGACGCGGTCGACCGTGACCCCATTCACATCGACTGGGATGCGGAGCAAGCCGAAAAGGGCGGCTTCGAGCACTTCATGCTCAAGGAGATCAACGAGCAGCCGACCGTGATCACCGAGACCCTTGGCGGGCGCCTCAACGAGGAGAGCGAGATCTGGCTCGAGCATGTCGAGTTCGACGACGACTTCGCCAGGGAGATCGAGACGATCTGGATCACGGCCTGTGGCACCGCCTACCACGCGGGCCTGGTTGGCCGCGAGATCTTCCAGCGTGTTCTGCGCATCCCGACAATGGTGGAGTACGCCCACGAGATGCGATATGCCGACCCGATGGTCAAGGAAGGCGACCTCACGATTGCGATTTCTCAGTCGGGTGAGACGGCCGACACCCTGGCCGCAGCGCGACTCGCGGCGGATCGCGGAACCCGCATGTTGGCGCTCACCAACGTCGTTGGTTCCACCCTCAGTCGCTACGCCGACGACATTCTCTACACCCGTGCGGGACCCGAGATTTCTGTGGCGTCGACGAAGGCATATATCGGCATGCTCATCGGCCAGTACTTGCTGGCGCTCCGCCTTGGACGCGCCCGGGGTTCTGTCAGCCGAAATCAAGCGGCTCACATTGCTCATGGCCTGGCGCATCTACCGGCGCAGGTCGAGGCGATACTCGACGACGACGCTCCGATCATCGAGGCTGCGAGCGCCATCGTTGATGCGAACGACATCTACTTCATCGGCCGTGGCCTCGACTATGCCGTCGCAATGGAGGGGTCGCTCAAACTCAAGGAGATCTCCTACCTCCACAGCGAGGCGATGCCGGCTGGCGAATTGAAGCACGGGACGCTCGCCCTTGTCACGGAGGACGTTCCTGTGGTCGTCGTGATCACCCAACGTGCAACGTACGACAAGACAATCTCGGCCGTCCAGGAAGTCAAGGCACGCGGTGGCAAGATCATCGCGGTGGCCTACGACACGGATACGCAGATTGGGAAGTTCGCCGACATCGTGTTGCGGATTCCTGAGACGGATGACCTCCTCGCGCCGGTCAATGCTGCCGTTCCCCTGCAACTGCTGGCCTACCACGTGGCGCGATTGCGCGGCCACGACATCGACCAGCCGCGTAACCTCGCGAAGTCGGTCACCGTCGAATAGGCAGACGACCGCCCAGACGACCAGAACCGGGAGCAGAACGCATGGACATCATCGGTCTCGGAGTTGACCTCGCCGAAGTCGAGCGCGTCCGCAATCTGCTTGCCCGGTACGGCGACGCCTTCCGCCAGCGGTGCTTCACCGACCACGAGTGGGAGTATGCCCACCGCTTCAGCGACCCGGCCGGGCGCTTGTCAGCGCGCTTCGCCGGCAAAGAGGCCGTCATGAAGAGCCTCGGAACCGGCTGGCGACGTCTGCGCTGGACCGACATCGAGATCACCGGGGGTGGACGTCCAAGGGCGGTCCTGACCGGGCGGGCAGCGATCCGGGCTGAGGTGCTCGGCGTGACCGAGGTCCTGGTCACCGTGACCCACACGCGGGATCAGGCGGTCGTGATGGCGATTGCCGTGAAGGGCGAGACCTGAGCAACGAGCCAGGAGCCAGGAGCCAGAACAAAGCGAAGCGGCCGCTCCGAAGAGCGGCCGCTTCTTATGGTCGAACCCGTCCCGGGGAGGGGTTGTCTGCAGAGTGCGGAGATAGGCGACGATGATCTGCAGACCACAATCCGGTGCCGATGAGATATCACCCGGAGGTGATGTGTCCACTCCCATCGAGGTGCCGGACCGATATACGGGGCCGACCGGTTCTTGAACTACTGAGTGTGGTGTCGCACCCTTCCTGGCTCTTGGTCAGACTCCGCGTCATCCGACCACATCATTTCCGCACTGTGAGGGTACGGGTCAGATCGGATTGCCCCTAGGGTCGAATGACCCGGTTCTCAGATTCCTCAGAGCGCACCGTGACCAACCCGTAGTCGTTACCCTTGCGGCCATGCGCCCCTCCTGGATCGAGGTCGACCTCGACGCCATCGAGTCAAATGTCCGTGTGATTCGCTCAGCGATCTACCCGGCAGCGGTCTGCGCCGTCGTCAAGGCAGACGGCTATGGCCACGGTGCCGTCCCGGCTGCGCACGCAGCAGTCGCAGGTGGAGCATCGTGGCTTGCTGTCGCTCTTGTGTCTGAAGGCGTTCAGCTTCGCGAGGCTGGACTCGAGGTTCCCATCCTCGTTCTTTCGGAGCCGCTTAAGGAAGAACTCAACACGGTGGTGGAGTGGTCGCTCACGCCGACCGCCTACCGGGGCGAGTTCATCGACGCGGTCGCAGAGACCGCTGCCCGCGAGGATGCGACACCCTATCCCGTGCACCTCAAGGTCGACACCGGGATGCACCGAGTCGGTGCCGATCCGGCAGCGGCGATCGAACTGGCACGTCGCATCGACGCCGACGAACGCCTGGTGCTCGAAGGCATCGCCACGCACTTCCCGGTAGCCGAGTCCGATGCCGAGTACACAGGACGCCAAGTGGTGGCCCTCAAGCAGTTCCGCGACCTCCTCGGCAGCGAGGGCATCGAGGTCGACTACGTCCATGCCGCGAACACCGCAGGCGGACTCGAACACCCCGACGCCCGATTCGACTTCGTGCGGGTCGGTCTGGGTATCTACGGCCTTCGACCAGCTCCCGAGACGGGCAGTGATCTCCCCCTCACCCCGGCAATGCGTGTGGTCTCGGCCGTCACATTCGTCCAGCGGCTCCCCGCCGGGGCACGCCCGTCCTACGGTCGGGTCCGACCGCTCGACAGACCATCGACGGTGGCAACCGTGCCCCTCGGGTACGCCGACGGTATCCCGCGACGCCTCTCCGACCTCGGCGGCGAGGTGTTGATCCGAGGGCGGCGATACTCGTATGCCGGCACCGTGACAATGGATCAAGTCGTCATCGATGTCGGCGACGATCCGGTCGACGTTGGTGATGAGGTCGTCTTCATCGGCCGACAAGGCGACGAGGAAGTGACGGCGACCGAGTGGGCCGATCTGCTCTCGACGATCAACTACGAAGTGGTGTGCCAGTTCGGTCCGCGCCTGCCGCGCCGCTACTTCAAAGGAGACGCCTGATGACCCTGCCCACGATCACATCGGTCCCCGGCGTCGCGGTCGGCCACTACACGGACGATGTCGCCGCGACCGGGGTCACCGTGCTGACCTTCCCGGAACCCAACGTCGCCGTGGTCGACGTGCGCGGAGGAGCCCCTGGTACGCGGGAGACCGATGCGCTCGGACCAGCGATCAAGCCCGTCACCGTCAATGCGCTGATGTTCGCCGGCGGCTCGGCATTTGGCCTCGCTGCAGCGACCGGTGTTTCCGCCGAACTCGAGCGGGAAGGGCGCGGCGCTCCGACTCCCGCTGGGCCGGTCCCGATCGTTCCGTCGGCCATCGTCTTCGACCTGATGACCGGAAACCCGCCGGGACGGCCTGGACCGGTTGAGGGCGCAGCTGCCTATCTCGCCCGCTCCACGGACCCCGTCGCCCTCGGACGCGTCGGCGCAGGTGCCGGCACCACCGTCGGCGCATGGCGCGGCTTCACCGCCATGCAGTTCGCCGGCGTCGGCTCGGCCGCGGTGAAGGTTGGCGACGCGACCGTCGGTGCGCTCGTTGTGCTGAACGCGGCAGGCGACATCTTCAGCCTCGAAGGGGACTCACTGACCGGTGGAGAGCATGCCGCGATCACGGCGCCGGTTGGGCCGGCAGCGGGCGACAACACGACCCTCGTGTGCGTCGCGACCGATGCCGGGATCGAGGATCGCAATGAACTCCGTCGCATCGCCATCCGCTCGCATGACGCCATTGGAGGCTGCATCCGGCCGACCCACACCCGCTACGACGGCGATTCCACGTTCGTGGTGTCGTTCGGTTCGGAGTCCGCGGATATCGATGCCGTGCAACAGGCTGCTTTCGTGGTGGTTGGGCGGGCCATCGAATCCGCGCTCCTCGAGTCCAGGGGCGGTCCGTGACCACCGACGGCGCGACCACGATGGACGAACTCCGAGCGACCGCCATCGTTTGTACAGCGTGCCGGCTCGCAGAGGGGAGGACGCAGGTCGTCTTCGGCGACGGGGACCCGCAGGCTGACGTCGTATTCGTCGGCGAAGCTCCCGGGCAGCGTGAGGACGAGCAGGGCATCCCATTTGTTGGACCCTCCGGGAAGCTCCTCGATCGTCTGCTCGCCGAGATCGGCCTCGAGCGTTCGGATGTCTACATCGCGAACGTCGTGAAGTGCCGCCCCCCGAAGAACCGCGATCCGAGACCCGACGAGATCGAGGCCTGCAAGGGATATTTGAGAGAGCAACTGAGCCTCATCGATCCCAAGGTGGTCGTCACCCTCGGCAATTTCTCGTCCAAGCTGCTCCTGAACACCGAGACCGGCATCACCCGACTGCGCGGCACCGCGTACGAATGGTGGGGCCGTTACCTCGTGCCGACGTTCCACCCGGCCGCTGCGCTTCGGGGCTCCGCTCAGGTTCTCGAGGACATGAGATTCGACTTCGGACTCATCCGGGACGCCATCACCGGTAACCTCCCAACGCACACCGATGAGACTGAGACCGACGCCGAGGCCACGCCGGACGATGACCCCGAGCAACTCGGACTCTTCGGAGCATGAGACACGCATGATCACCACACGAACCGACTCCCCTGCAGAGACGCTGGCGCTCGGGCGCCGACTGGCCTCGGTCCTGATCCCGGGTGACGTAGTGCTGCTCGGCGGATGTCTCGGCACCGGCAAGACCCTGCTCACGGGCGGCATCGCAGAAGGGCTCGGGATCCCCGACCAGGTTGCGAGTCCGACGTTCGTGATCGCACGTGTCTATCGAGACGGGTTCCTTCCACTCGTGCATGCGGACGTGTACCGCCTTGGGTCGATTCTCGAATTCGAGGATCTCGATCTCGAGGAGACCGCAGCGGCTGGAGTTCTGGTCATTGAGTGGGGAGAGGCGATCGAGGAGGCTGTGTCTCCCAATCGCCTCGTGATCGAGATCGAGATCGATGGAGAGACGGGACGCAGCTTCCGGTTCATCCCCCACGGTTCCTGGGCTGGCCGTTCCCTCGAGGGGATCGTATGAAGATCCTCGCCATTGAGACCGCGACGCCGGCTTCGTCGATTGCGCTCGGAGACGGAGCGTCATTGGCGGCAATGAGTGTCCGAGTGGACCGCCGGGGTCACGTCGGGTTCCTGATGCCGGCAATCGACTTCTGCTTCGAACAGGCCGGGTGGGAGCGCAATGACATTGATGCCGTGGCCGTTGACGTCGGCCCCGGCCCATTTACCGGGATTCGGGCAGGGATCGCCACCGCGCAAGCGTTTGCTGCCGGAGTTGGCGCACCGCTCGTAGCCGTCTCATCGCTCACGGTTCAGGCGCTGCGTGCCGCCACCGGGCGCCGCCGCATCTGGTCGGTGGTTGACATGCGGCGCCAGCAGGTAGCGGTCGCCCCATACCGGCCCCTGCCCGGCGGGGTCGCCCCCGACGGATTGCCGGAGGTGCTCGGTTTCGAGGAGTTCCGTGCTGTGCTCGACACGCAGGAGTCGGACACGCTTGTGGTCGGAGACTGGCAGGCGTTGCCGGACGCCATGTGGGGAGGTCTCCACCGCGTTCGTCGTGGCCGACCCCGGTATCCCTCTGCCGACGTGATGCTCGAGATAGCCGCGATCCGCGTCGCTCACGGGGACTTCGTCTCGGCCGAGGACGTGCGACCGGCCTACATGCGTGAGCCCGATGTGCAGATCAACTGGAAGCTGTTCCGGTCCGAGGGGCTGTGGCCGTGATCATCCGAGCCATGTCGCGCAGCGACGTCCCCACGGTTGCCACGCTCGAGCGGGGCATCTACCCGCAGCCGTGGTCGGCCAGGGTGTTCTTCGACGAACTCGGCCACGCCAACCGGTCATACGTCGTTGCCACAGCGGGCAGCGACATCATCGGGTACGGCGGGCTCATGTTGGTTGAGGCGGACGCCCACATCACCACCCTGACCGTCGCTCCAGCCAGCCGCCGCAGGAAGCTGGGAACACGGATCCTGATGTCACTGGTCGAGCGTGCCATTGGCCGCGGCGCACGCCATCTGACGCTCGAGGTGCGTGCGACGAACACGAACGCTCAGCAACTGTACGAGCGTTTCGGATTCGCCCCGGTCGGGAAGCGCAAGGGCTACTACGCCGGGGAGGATGCAATCGTCATGTGGGCGCTCGATGTCGATGCCGAGGAGTACGCCGTTCACCTCGACTCAATCCGATCAGAGCTGGAAGGGGAGTCAGCATGAGCGATCCACTCGTGCTCGGGATCGAGACGAGCTGCGACGAGACCGGCGTTGCCGTGCTCGAGGGCTTCGACGTCCTTTCATTTGTGCTCGCATCACAGACCGAGGAGCACGCTCGCTTCGGTGGGGTCGTCCCTGAGGTCGCCGCCCGTGCCCACGTCGAGGCCATCCGTCCTCTTGTGCATCAGGCGATCGGTGCGGCCGGCGTGCATCCCGATCAACTCGACGCGATCGCTGCAACCCAGGGCCCCGGGCTGATCGGCGCTTTGATGGTGGGTTTCGCGTTCGCCAAGTCCCTGGCGTGGACGCTCGAAAAGCCCTTCTACGGCATTGATCACATGGAGGGTCACCTCTATGCGCCGCGCCTCGAATTCCCCGAGTACGAGCCACCGGCGATCGTGCTTCTCGCTTCCGGTGGCCACAGCCAGATCGTCCACGTTCGCGAGTGGGGTGAGTACGAGACGCTCGGCACCACGATCGACGATGCAGCAGGCGAGGCGTTCGACAAACTCGCTCGCTTCGTTGGACTGGGGTATCCAGGGGGGCCGGCCATCGACGCCGAGGCAGAAGACGGCGACCCGAAGGCGGTCGCCTTCCCCCGGGCGCTGAGGGATCGGCCGTTCGACTTCTCGTTCTCGGGTCTCAAGACGTCGGTCGTCACCTACCTCGAGAAGGCCAGGGATGACGAGACGCTTCCCTCGAGGCCCGATATCGCGGCGTCGATACAGGAGGCGATCGTCGATGTGCTCGTCGAGAAGACGTTCAATGCGGTCGAAGAGACCGGCGTCACATCGGTGGGCGGTGGCGGCGGCGTGCTGGCCAATCGCCGGCTGCGTGCCCGACTCCGTGAAGAAGCCGCCCGACGTGAAGTCGATCTGTTCATTCCCTCGATCCGGATGTGCACCGACAACGGCGCCATGATCGCCGCGGTAGCCGTCGACCGCTTGCGGGATGGCATCCCTCCCGATGATCTGGGCAGCGACGTCGACTCCAGCATGCGATTGGGTTCGTGAACAGGGGAATCCGGCTCGGCCGGATTGGGGGCGTCGAGATCGTCATCGACTTCTCGCTGCTTGTCGTCACGGTTGCCGTCATCTGGATTCTCTTCGTCGACATCGGCGTTGCCTATCCCGACACCGACACGTCGGTCGCCACTCTCATCGCCGTGCTCGCCGGTGCCCTCCTCATTGGATCCGTTCTCGCTCATGAAGGCAGCCACGCGATCGTCGCACAGCGGCGGGGGATGCACGTGCGGCGTATCCAACTCCTCGCGTTCGGTGGCTACACGCTCATCGATGGGAAGTCGGAGCGACCGCCGGATGAGTTGGCCGTCGCGGCGTCCGGACCCATCGTCTCGCTGCTGCTGGCCGGCGTCCTCTGGCTCATTGCCGAACTCGCCTCAGGCATGCCGGAAGCCCAGGATGCGATTCGCTTCCTGGCGTTCGTCAACCTCTTCATCGCGGCGTTCAACCTTCTCCCCGGGTTTCCGATGGACGGTGGGCGGGTGCTTCGCGCTCTCGTGTGGCAGGTCAACGGAAGCCGCATCCGTGCTACCGAACTGGCGGTTCAGGCTGGTCGCATCTTCGGCTGGATCGTCATCGGGGTCGCGATCGGGTTTGCGTTCGTGACGTTGAGTCCGTGGGCGCTGCTCGGCGCCGCGCTCGGGTGGTATGTGCTTCGCAGTGCAGAGAGCGCCGGTCGTCGCGAGCTCCTGATCACGAAGATGGACGGAATGGTCGCGGGCGATGTGATGCGACCGACGCCCGATCCGGTCCCGGGTGACATGTTCGTGGGTCGGGTCATCGACCTCTATCAGATCGGCGCCCGACTGCGGTCGCTGCCGGTCGAGGTCGATGGGCGGATCCGTGGTGTGCTCGGGGAGGCGGAGATCGATCGCCTCTCGCCGGCTCGTCGGGTCTCGAGTCGTGCATCGGCGGTGATGTCCAAGATCGGACCGGGGGACGTGGTTGACGTCCGCATGCCGCTCGATGCCATGGTTCACCGGCCCGCCGGCAAGACCGGGCGCCTCGTTGTGGTACGGGACGGACGCGCCGTCGGGATCATCGAGGGCACGGATCTCGGACGGGTCATGGAGGACGCCTGACGGCCGGAGCCCCCGATTGCAGCACCCCTGACCGAAAAACCCGAGTCGGGTCGACGCAGATTTCTTGATATTCTTCGAGAAATCCTGGCAGTCGGGAGTAAAGAGTGCCAGATTCGTGTTATGCTTAGCACTCGCAGTAACCGACTGCTAAACGTGAAGGAGGAGTCGGATGAATTTGAAGCCTCTCGGCGACAGGATCGTCGTGAAGCCGCAGGATGAGGAAGAGTCTCGCACAGCGAGCGGCCTCGTCATCCCGGATACCGCTAAGGAAAAGCC
>Ga0316197_10001580_pt1 | contig 16184 bp, 10 predicted proteins | sample OudBiesiAoxic_MG_FD_204939 | JGI IMG/M metagenome (GOLD analysis project Ga0316197, IMG submission 204939) | Coastal sediment microbial communities from Oude Bieten Haven, Netherlands - site A oxic | ecosystem: Environmental > Aquatic > Marine > Coastal > Sediment | place: Netherlands... | reverse complement strand
CCAGAAATAGGAATCGCTGATGTCACCGGTCTTCTTGGTGAGGTCGATGTAGAGATCGGCATACGAGTCATCCTTCGCGAGCAGGCCGAGCACTTCGTAGCACTCAGCCATGCAGCGGACGACATCTGCGTTCCCAAGTTTGTAGAGGAACGAGTCGGTCTCCGCCTCGACGATGTGGTTCTCCCCGGTGTATGGTGTCCGCCAGATCTGCAAGGTGTGGTGCTTCTGCGCCTGCGCCTCGCTGCGGAAGTAGATGAGCTCCCCATTCTCAAAGAGGCTGTAGCCGCTGCAGACAATCGGTGTATCGACCCTCTGCTCGATCAGGTTGTAAGGCATCAGGATGTAGTCGCCGCTGAGCCGGTTGTAGAAGATGTAGAGGAAGTCCTCGCCGTTCGATGACGCGATACGGCGGTCGAAGAACATGTTCGTGAGATCGCTCTCGAAGATCTTCGTCTCCCCGGTCTGGAGGTGGTAACCGTTGGAGAAGATGATGCCGTGATCGTCCGGGAGGAGGACGCACGAATGCTCGATCGAATCGATCCGCTGGACCTGTGATGTCTTCTCGTTGAAAACCAGGATGCGGAAGTCCTTCTCCTGGTAGGGTTTGATCTTGAGGACAATGAGGCTGCCGACCGTCGCGAAGAAAATCTCCGCGTCGTCGAGCGTCTGGTCCGCATTCTCTACCGGCTCGTCGTAGATCCCCTGGCCAGTCGAAGTATTGTCCTCGATCTTGACCGTCAGGTCGCCGCCGGTGGTCTCGACGAATACCCGGTCATCGATCGATATATGGGGGTGCTCACCAGCGCGATGCATGTCCCGGTGGGCACGCACCCATTCGAACTCCTGCTGCGGTGGGAAGACATACTCGTGGTCGTAGCGGTTGCCTATATAGGTGAGCGTCCCGTCCCCCTCGATGCGGAACTTGAAGGCCTTTAAATCGTCGACCCCCCTCCCGATCCGGAACCCCATGTAGAGGTGGGGGCCGATGACCATGAATTTGACGAAGATGGTCTCCTTGTAGAACTTGTAGAGGTACTTGAAGTCGGTGACAAAGTCACTACCTCCATTGACCTCGATCTCCGAGAGCTGGAGCTCGTGGAAACTGTGATCCTCAGGATTGTGGGTATAGACGGAGAAGACGTCGGAGATCTCGGTGGTCGATTTGAGCCCGAGCTGGACATTGTAGCCGAAGATGAAGCGCTCGGCACCGATCGCAACCATGTCTCGGGCGGTGCAATTGTTCTTCGTCGAGACGCGCTCGGTCGCGAGCAATTGCGGCTCGATAGCCCCGAAGACCGACTGGCGGTCCGAATTCAACTTGCCCAGCCGCTCGCGCAGCTCCGCCCCGTGCTTATCGAGGCGGGCGCGGATGATCTCGTAGGCACCTCCCTCTAGCCCGTGCTGGGCCGAGCTGGCGGGGGTCTCCGAGATGACTTCTGGCGAATCTTTGGACATAGGGTTGTGCGTCCTAGCGGTGTGCGCGGGCTCCTAGATCGCCTGCTGCGCTGAATTCTACTACCCGATCGACTTGATTACCTTCTCTGCCTTCTCGCCCGCGATGCCAAACCTGTTGGTAGCATTGAGCAGGGAGGAGAGGCTGTTGGCCGTCTTCTCGTCCGGGCTAGCACTGAGCATCTTGCCGATGACAGCACTGATACTCATGTTCTTCATGTCCTCGCTGGTGACACCGAACTGATCGATCCAGGTGGCGATCTGAGTCTTGAAGTACTCCGGGTCACCATTGAAGAACGTGTCCTTCACATCACTCAGCGCCCTGCTATTGTCCACCGCCCGATCGATCGATTTGCCGGTCGTGATCGCTGAGGTGATCCGGTCGAAGAATTCGGTCTCGCCGCCAACGATGTCGATGTTGGCCGACTTCAGCGCCTCCCCGACCACCTTCGACTGCTCCGCGGCAATATCGCGTTGCACGTGGATCTCCGCGAGTTCGACAGCCTTCTGCTTATCAAGCTCCAGCTTGAACTCCTCGTGGGACTGTCCAGCCTCTTCGAATAGCTTCATCGCCTCCGCCTTCTTATTGATGCCGTCGGCCTCCGCCTCGAACTTGAGCCTGGAGACATTCGCTTCGGCGGTTCCCTGCTTCTCGGTAGCCTCAGCCTTGGCGAGCAAGACCTGCGCTTGACCGAGCCCGGGTGCCGCTGTCTCAGCCGCAGACGCATCCGCGAGCATCTTCTTCGCAGACGATTCCTTCTCGGCAGCCTGCTGGGTGGCCTCGGCCTCGATCACCACCTCCTCGGCGTGCAGCTCGGCCGCCTGCTTGGCGGCTTCCGCGGCCTTGACCGTGCGGTAGAGTTCCTGATCTGCGAGCATCAGGGCCGCCTCTTTGTCTGCTTCCGCCTCTTTGATCTTGCGGACGAGCGCCTCCTGAGCATCCTTCTCCGCGAGTGTGACCGCGACCTTCTTCTCGCGGTCGGCGCCGGCGAAAGCTTCGGTATCGAGGATACTCTGCTGCTCGACAACCACGGTCTTCTCGAGAGCGACCCGCTCCTTGATGACCTCTTGGATATTGCGCTTCTCGACCTCGACCACCTTGTCCCGCTCGATCCCCTTCAGGGCAGTGACGCGGTCCCGCTCGATGATCTCGAGCATCCGATCGCGCTCGACACGCTCGATCTCGACCGCGTCCGTGCGTTCTTTGTTCCGCTGGGCAACCAGCACCTGCCGGTCCTTGTTCTCCTCCGCGATCTTGATCTCCTCCTCGGCAGCGATGCGCGCCTGTTCGGAGCGCTGGCGCTGCTCCTCGGCGACCTTGACAGTCTCGGCAGTCTCCCGGGACTGGACGGTCTCGACCTCGCGCCGCTGTTTGGCCTCTGTCTCTGCGAGCTGTCGCTCGAGCTCGAGGATCGCCTCGCGGGCTTCGACATCCTGCTGCTTGATCACCCGCTGCTTATCCCGCTCGATATGGTTGGTGAGCTTCGACTGCTCGGCCGTGCGCTCGGTAATCTTCTTGATCCCCTCGGCGTCGAGGATGTTGTCAGGATCCATCGAGCTGAGCTTCGTCTGCTCCAAGTAGTCGATCGCGGCATCCTCCATGACGTAGCCGTTCAGATCGGTACCGATCACCTTGAGGATCTCATCCTTGAACGTATCGCGTTCCTCGTAGAGCTCGACAAATTCGAACTTTTTCCCGACTGTCTTCAGCGCCTCGGAGAATTTGGCATCGAACAGGTGCTCGAGCGTCGCCTGGTTCGAGGCGCGCTCGGTGCCGATCGACTGTGCGACCCGCTTGACCGCATCGGACTCCGGGTTGACCCGGACAAAGAACGCCACCTTAATGTCGGCACGGATGTTGTCCTTGCAGATCAAGCCGTTCTCGGCGCTCCGGTCAATCTCGATGCGCTTCACCGAGATGTCCATGAGCTCGACGCGGTGGAAGATCGGCACGACGAACATGCCGGTAAAGCGGACTAATGTCCCCCCGACACCGTTGCGAACTAGCGCCTTCCCCTGAGGGACTTTTTTGTAGCACTTGATGAGCAGCACGAAGAAAGCGACGAGGATGAGCAGCCCGATGACCAGGCCAACTTTGAGCACATCCGCAGGGAACGCGGCGAGTATTTGGTATTTCATTTGCTAGATCTCCAGTTGGTCTCCTTCGAGACGTTTGACAATGCAGGTTTGGGTTTCAGTGTTGTAATCGATTACTAGCGCAGTCTCGCCGCGCCCGACCGGCACCGCCCCCTCGGGGACGCGCGCGTTGCAGAGCGTGGGAGCCCCCTGCCTGACGACCTCCAACTGACCGAAGGACTCGTTGATCTCAGCGGTCTTGGCGACCCCGGTGTTGCCGATGATCGGCCCGGCGTCATCCCACTCCTTCTTGAGCCCGCGCATCAGCGGTTTGAGCGGCGCCGTGATGATCCGCGTCAGCAGCGCACTGACAAAGAGGTTGGCGATCAGGAGACCGCAGGCGACCAGGATGCTCTCAGCAGGATTCAAGTAGTGGTTCGAGATCAGCCCGATCATCCACATGAAGACAAATTGGAATGAGAGCACGACCATGAGAGGTACCTCGTGGATGTTGACGAATCGGGCGAGCGCCATCATGACCCCGCCACCAATGTCGCCGTGGGCATCGACATCGAAGTCGACATCCGCCGCGGCATCGGCCCCCAGGTCGACGTCCGCATCGAAGCTGCCGACATCGAGCATTCCGAAACAGACCGAGATCCAATAGGCAACGGACAGCCCCAGCATAAGCGTGAGCGGCAGGTTGTAGATCAGTAGTGCCTCGTGAATTATTTCCCCCATTTGATTGGTGTGAGCTTAGGCGCTCGCATCCAATCCATCCATTATAAATACTACCCGCGATTATAATCCTCTCACGCAGACCCTAACTGTCCGGCCTCTGAAAAAATCAACACCGCTTGACTAGACGCGGTGGTTCCAAGACTCGGTTCAGCCAATCTCTGCCGAAGTCAATCACCAGGGGATCGTGGAACAGGTAGTGAAGATGTTCCGGGTACTCGCGAAACTCCTTCATCTGGATCTGCAATTTCGAGTAAAACTCACGGGCGTACCCGATCGGGCAGACCTCATCTTCTCCCCCATGAGTCATCAGGAGGCGGAAGTCCTTGCTCAGATTCTTGTGGTGCACCGAGATCCTTTCCCTCGCGCCGATGAGTTCGGACGCGAATCTCATCGATACCCGATCATGCCCCTTGCCGTCCTCCGGAGGCGGTTGCTCATCCGGCGCGCCAATCCGCCCCATCGATGGGGTCACCTTGGTACTGATCGTGTGGCCCGGGAGGATCAGCTTGCCGATCCTCGCGAGAGCCGCAGCCTTCGGACCACGTCGGTAAGTCGGATCGACAAGGCACGCGTTGACCCAAGCGAAGGCGAAGTTTCCAGGATAGCGGGTGAGGTAGTCGAAGAGGAGCAAGCCGCCAGTCGAGTGCGCGAGCGCGCCGATTTTCCCACCCACCGGTTCGACCATTTCCCTCAGCGCTGCCCGCGCCTCGTCAATCACGGTATGCACATCACTCAGGCGTCCGACCTGCCCCCGCCTCCCCTCCGATTCACCGTGCCCCGGCAAGTCGATGCCGACCACCGCGATGCCGATCTCGGTCATCGTCTCAGCCACCTCCCGGTAGCGCTGAATGTAATCACCGAGGCCGTGCATCACGACCACTCCGGCGCGCGGGCGCTCTCCGGCCTCGGGGAGGAAGACCCTCATCGCCAGTCTCTTCCCCGTCGCTGAGTCGTAGGGGCTAAGGTTCTCGATCATCAGCAATCAGGCACAAACGGAGTGGCGTATCGATCGCCAGTCGAGGAAGGGGCAAAACCGCCCGGACTGCCCACCCTCGAAGGCGGGCCGGGGGATGGTGCGCGATACAGGATTTGAACCTGTGACCCCCACCGTGTCAAGGTGATGCTCTACCCCTGAGCTAACCGCGCATTCCCCGCCGAACTCTCGACTGGAAAGGCTATCCATACCCTCGGTCTAGGGGTCTTCGCAACCTCTTTTTCCTGCTGGAGATCTGCCTCCCGACGGAGCGGGGCCACCGCCCAATAAAATCCCCAGCGCCAGGCAAGCAGGATCCTCGGAGTGCTAGCGGAGAAGGATGAATCGACCAATCGCATCGAGGCGCGCTCCCGCCCCGGGATCCCTATGCCTGGCACTGCGCATCGACCGCTTGCCAAGTGCCAGGCAAGCGAGCCCGAGGCCAGGATCACACGGACACCCCCGAACTGGCCGACACCTCCAATCACCACCGAGATGGCAATGGTTCAAGATGCCCCGACGGCCAGCGGATCTGGCAAGGTGCGCCGTCCAGAACGCGGACTGCAAGTCCAAGCCCCCATCGCACGAGGCCCATATGCTATCCAATGCTTGCACGGCCAGCGCTTGAGCCTCCGCTGGTTGACGCCTTCCAGAACTCGGACCGAGATTCCAAACTCCGAGCTCGGGAATGATTGGTGGGAGAACGCAAAAACCCGGCAGGTCGTGAGACCTGCCGGGTTTTAAAGTGAAACAGAAGTTTCAGTGATCGCGTCAGATACGGCCGGGTCTCCCCTGCGGCATGTGACCGATCATGTCGTCAACTAACGGCGCTTCTTGGTTGCCTTCTTGGCAGCCTTCTTCCTAGGAGCGGCCTTCTTCTTGGCAGCCTTCTTCTTAGGAGCGGCCTTCTTCTTTGCAGCCTTCTTGGCTGTCTTCTTGGCGGCTTTGCGCTTGACGGCCTTCTTCTTGACGGCCTTCTTCTTGGCAGCCTTCTTGACGGCCTTACGCTTGACGGCTTTCTTCTTAACAGCCTTGCGCTTGACGGCCTTCTTCTTAACGGCCTTCTTCTTGACTGCTCTCTTTACAGCCTTGCGCTTGGCGACTTTTTTCGTTGCTACTTTCTTTGCTTTCTTCTTTGCCATGGTCTTGTGTTGGGTTAAAGCCCGGCACTCATTTGCCGGGCTAGAGTTTTAAGTTGTTTTAGCAATTTTTGCAAACTTTTTTTGTGACCTTCGAGTTGTTAAGCTCTAGCCGATTCGCAGCGTGGGGCGGGGCGAGCAGGTGCTGAGGGACACTGCTGACACCGGGCGAGTGCACCTCTGGACGTTTTGGCTAACAACTGCATGCCACCCATTTTGAACCGCAATTCCTAACAACTTCAAGCCCCCAAACCAGTGGGTTCCGGATGTCGCGGCACTGCCGTTCCCCGCGGCGGCGCGCGCCTGGTCGGGCGCAAGTTGAGACATGAAGTTCATCGAATATTTTCTGTGACTGTCCCTCGTTTATCGGAGCTTAGAAGCTTCGTCAAGAGTAATATTTAAGCTTCATTAAGTTCGCCAAGCCCTATTATGATAGGTTCTGGCAGTTTCTAGACAAAAATGTCAGCCTTCCTTTAGCATCACCCCGACCTGGGAGCAGCCCTCGATGCGGTGATTGCTCAACGTCGTGGGGAGGATTCGAGAGTGGGCGCAGCAGCGCCGGCTTCTGCCCAGCATTCTGCGGCGAGCGCCTGTGCCTCAGGGTTGGCGAGTGAATGCCATCTGGCGGCCACCCTGCCGCCGCCGCCCGCGCTAGGCGGAGAGGACGCGGTCGCGACCGATCCCGCGCAATTCAAAAATGCGCAAGATGGTGGCCTCGATCAAGTTGTTCGGGCACGAGGCCCCGGCGGTCACACCGACCACGATTCTTTTTTCCGGATCGAGGATGTTTTTTGAGTATGAGATCTTCTCGCGGCGCTCGGTGAGGTCGAAATGGAGGATTTCCTCGAGCGACTTCAGGCAATCTGAATCGCTGACAAAGAACGAAGGCAAGTGCTCCTGCCCGATTTCGACGAGGTGGGTCGTATTGGAGGAGTTGTAGCCGCCGACAACGATTAGCAGATCCATCGGTCGGTCGAGCATCTCGTAGAGGGCGTCCTGCCGCTCTTGGGTCGCACCACAGATCGTGTCGAAAAACTGAAAATTCTCACCTGCCCTCTCGACGCCGTCGCGATCCTCGACGGCCTTGGCGATCCGGCGCTGCAGCTCCTCGGTCTCTCCCTTGAGCATTGTTGTCTGGTTGGCAACACCGAGTTTTTCGAGGTGGGAGTCCGGGTCGAACCCTTCTGAATAGGCGCCCTCGAAGCGCTGTAGAAACTCGCTGCGATCCCCCCCCTCGCGGATGTATTGGCACAGGTAGTCGGTGTCCTCGAGAGTCAGGATGACGAGGTAGTGCCCCGCCCCCTCCCCGAGCGCACGCGAAGCGGTGGCGCGGGTCTCTTCGTGCGCGGCCTTGCCATGGATGATCGAGGTCATCCCGCTGCGTGCGTACTGGCGCACGCGCTTCCACACCGACATGACATCGCCGCAGGTTGTATCGACCATCATGCACCCCTGTTCGTTCAGCTGGTCCATCAATTCTGTCTCGGCCCCGAAAGCGGGGACGATCACCACGTCATCGGCACCGAGGTCGGTCGACTTGGCATCTGGCCTGTCGCCCGCGAGGTTCATGATGCCCATCTCCCGCAGCTGGCGGTTGACCTCAGGGTTGTGGATGATCTCGCCGATCAGGTAGATGTCCTTGTCGGCGAAGACCCTCCGGGCTGCGTAGGCGAGGTCGATGGCCCGCTCGACTCCGTAGCAGAAACCGAACTGCTTGGCGAGGCGCACGGTCGTGTTCCCGATGGTGATGAGGCCGCCGAGCGAGCGGAGCTTCTCTACCACGCTGCTGCGGTAGTGCTCCTCGACTTCCGCCTGGACTCGCTCCATGACCTCGGGCGTGCGTACGTTGACGCGGCGCGCCTTCCTCTTCGGCGGTGTCGGGCTCGCGGCGGGATCGTTCATCGTCACAGCCTGCTAGTTGCGGTAGCTCGGGGTGCTTGGGTGCTCATCGAAATACCTCTGCGAGGTGATGTAGTTCGCCGGCGGATCGGGGTCAGCGAAGTCGGTCGGGCGCGGGACATTGCGTCCCTCGCTCGCGTCCTCGGGCTGCGAGTAGGCGATGTTGACAGGGACGCCGGCTCCGACGAGGTCGAAGAAGGTCGGTGCGACGTTCTTGTGGATGCGCAAGCAGCCGTGGCTGCGCGGCCGATCCCACACCGAACCAGAGTGGAAACCGTAGCCAGATTTAAATTCGACCCAGTAGGGCATCGGGTAGCCGACGTAGCGGGCACCCGACGGGGTGTCGCTGCGTTTGCCGGGGATGATACTGCCGGACGAGTGGAGGTGGAAGCCGTAGGTATTCGAACGTTTGCGTGGCAGGCGGTTGAAGGTGCGGAAGTTCCCGGTCGGGGTCGGATTGCTCGGTGTGCCGATGCAGGTTGGAGTCGCTAGCAGGGTGCGCCCTCCCTCCTTCACATAGACCATGCTGTTGTTGAGACTGACCTTGACGCTGACCTTCTGCTTGTTGGTCGCCCGGTAGGCAGGCGTATCGTAGTGCGTGTTCACCAGCGGTTTCGAAGTGCAGCTGGCAGCGAGCAGTGCACCGAGGACCGCCATCGAGCAGGAACGGAGAGATTGGAGATTCATGGTCACGGGTAGAAGGTTAGATCGGGAGTCGATCGAAGCAAGCCGCTGCAGCTGGATGCCGCGAGTCGGGGCTGCAGACTCTATAGAGGCGGCTGCCCGATCGCTCAACCGCCAATCCAATTCCTAGGCATGATTCGCCCACCACGAACCCACAATCCCCTGAAGATGAGACCACACGGGAAAAAACGAATTTTCTTCATCAAGATAGTTGACATGTCTTGATTATCCGTGCTAGCTTACCTCCGTTACTAGTCAGTAACAATTTGTTTGTGTTTCATGTTTCCAGGCGCCCGGCTCGCAAGAGCCGGGCGTTTTCCTTGGATCAGCCGAGCTAGCCCGCATTTCTCGTGCCCTTTCGGCGATTCCTTGCGAAGCCCGACAGCTACAGCGTTGCGCTTGATCCCTGCGCCGCGCGGTATGTCTACACAGGCCACCGCCGGAATTGGCGCGCGCCTCGTATCTATCAGGCTTCGCTGGCGGGTCGCTCGAAACGTACGAGAAATGCGGGCTAGCGGCGTCGGGTGGTGGTTCGCCCGGCTGATGGTCGCCGCGAATTTGGCACGCGGAACACGTCATCGGGGATCTCATCGCCGATGTCGGTATTGCGGCGGATGATCCGGGCGAGTGTCTGTGCTTCGACGACAGTGACGAGCTCTGGCTTCAGGTAGTTCTGGTACCAGAAGCGATCGCCGTCCCGCAGGCGCCGGAATTGATCTGCGAGCACCGCCCGGTGGGTCTCGCCGACCATGGCTCCTTCGACGTGGCGCTCAGCGAGCATGCCGACCCACGGGTCGACATCGTCGGGAGCGATGTAGACTGACGACAGGCGGCTGACGACAGTGGCGTCTGGATTGATCTCACTGAAACCTCGGACTGGGCGCAGGCCGTAGGCTTCGCGGACAGCGTTGTATGAGGGCAGACCGTGATCGCGACCACGCTGGATGTTGAGCGAGGCGAGATCGAATCCGCCAGAGCCCGGTGCACCGAAGAGGAAGTTGCGCACGCCGTCGACGATTTCATTGTCCAGTTCCTGGCACCGCTGGACGCAGAGGCCGCGGAGAATCGGATCCGGACCGATGCTGGTCATCAGAGTCGGGTCGAAGAACGAGTCCTGAAGAGCCAGGTTGCCCGAGTCGATCGTCTGCATGTTGCTATCGAGGCAGAGCAGCTCATCGGAGAGCATGCTGTGGCCGAGGCGGTAAGCGGCGGCGGCGAAAACGTTGCTGATGCCGGCGTCGATTTGATCGTTGTAGCCGCTGTATGGCGGGATGGAGCCTTCGCCGAGCAATACGGGCAAGAACTCGCGATAGGTGATCGCCTGCAACTCGGCAGCGACCATGGCGCGGGCGGCCTGGTAGATCTCCTCACCGCTCATCCGTTGGTTGGCGTCGCGCATCGTGGTCGCCCAGTGGTTGTGCTCGCGGACGAAGACCGTGTGCAAGGCGGTGAGACCGGCCTGCTCATTGGCACGCACGTCGCCGGCGAGGAAGAAGCTCGGATCGAGACTGCTTGGCGCATTCGCGAGGCCCGTGGAGTTGAAAGGAAGCAGTCCCCCTTCGCTGGTGGCGAGTCTGCCGGAACCGTCCCGCAATCGCAACACGAAGGCGCGCTCCTCATCGCTACCGTAAACATTCGAGGCATCGATGTAGGCGGTGATCTCGTTGATCTGCTGGCGGACCCCATCGACGGACGCGTAGTCGGAACGGTTCAAACCGATGATGGCAGTACCACTCGAGCTGGGATCGAAGAACGGATCACCGGCCGGCACTGCGATGTCGAACGCCTCGGCCGGGCTCACCGTAGGCGTCTCGTCGAGGTCGTGGTCGACGAACTGCCCCCACTGCCAAACGAAATCCGAGGCCCCGGCCGAGTTCGGGCGGGATCCGGTCTGCGCGGCGACCGCATTGCTAACCGCACGGGCACTGGGACGGTTCGCACCCGATGGTTCGGAGACGCCATCGGCGTAGGCGGCCGGCGCACGGCGGGAGTAGTGAGTGGAGCGCATCCCCCACTCCGGGTTGCTCTCGTTGTTGCGGTAGCCGTCGATGCGCCGCGACTCGAGCGGAAATTCGAAAGCCGACTCCCCGCCCGACGGCGGGGAGCCCGGCGCTCGCCTGGAAGTCTCACCCTCAGCTTGCTGCGCGTCGATTGCAGACGTCCTCTCGCCCGATGGGAGGGGGATGGCGGCAGCACGCCGTTCGGTCTGCGGTTTCCCCCCCTTGCGCTGGGCGCTGGCGATCTGGGTCGATGTCGCCGCGAGGAGACAGGCTGCGGTAGTGGTGATAGCGACAGTGGATGTGCGAGACTTGCTTTTCATGCTTGGGTATCCTCTCTGGTTTCTTTTCTTGTTCGATGCTGGCTGGTTGATTCCAGGCGACACCACAAGAGAGCACCCTTGTGTGAAGGGCTCGTTTCGATCGGCGCAGAGAATTGTTAAGAGAATGTAAATCTTTGCCCAGCGGCAGCCTTCATGGGTATTCTAGGGGCGTGGAAGACCAAGCACAGACAAGCTCCATGCAGCTGCTCGTCATCGATGACGACCGCAAGCTCTGCCAACTGATCAAGGAATACCTCGAACCACTCGGGTACTGTGTGACGCTTTCCCACAACGGGCTCGACGGCGTCGAGCGTGCGACTAGCGGAGAATTTGGCGCCGTGATCCTCGACGTCATGATGCCGGGGCTCGACGGCTTCGAGGCACTCAAGGAGATCCGCAAATCGAGTGATGTGCCGGTGCTGATGTTGACGTCGCGCGGCGATGAGGCGGACCGGATCGTCGGACTCGAGATCGGTGCGGACGACTACCTGCCGAAGACCTTCTCGACCCGCGAGCTGCTAGCGCGCCTGCGGGCGGTGACAAGGCGGAGCCGGCGCGCCCCGGCGGACGAGCCGGCCGACGAAGAGATCACGATCCGGGATCTGCAGATCCGCCCGGGATCGCGTACCGCGAGCCTTGGCGACCTGCCCCTCGAACTCACGCCCGTCGAGTACGAGCTTCTGGAGAGCCTCGCCAGGGCGAAGGGGCGTGTGAAATCCCGCGAGCACCTCGTCGATGAGATCGCGCACCGCGACTTCGATGTGTTCGACCGCTCGGTCGATGTCCACGTATCAGCCCTGAGGAAAAAACTGGGCGACGATCCCAAGTCGCCGCGCTTCATCCGCACGGTCAGAGCGGTCGGGTATCTGATGATCGATCCGGCGCGTGAGCCGTAGCCCAGAAAGACCCACCGATGCAACGCGCCCGATTCCCGCTCTACCTCAAAATTCTGTGCCTGTTCCTGCTGAACGTGACCCTGCTGGCGGTCTCCCTGCCAGTCCTTCTGCGCGCGCAGCTCGGGCTGGGGCTCGACTCCCTGCTCAGCGGGAGCTCAGGAGAGAAAATCGAGCGGGCCCTGCGCCTCATCAGCGACGAGCTGAGAGAGACGGAACGCGATTCCTGGGATGCACAGCTCGCCAGGTTCTCCGACGCCTACGGGGTCACCTTCACGCTTTTCCACTCGAGCGGGAGGCAGATTGCCGGGCTTGAACTGGAGCTGCCTGAAGAAGTGCTTGCCACCTTAGAGGAGTTCGCCCCAGAGAGGGAGGGCGGGCGACCACCACGAAGGCGACCACGCCTCAAACAACAGCCCCACCCACTCTTCCTCGAAAAGCACAACGGCTACTGGCTCGGCGCACGCGTGCAGATCGCGCCTGCACCGGCGCGCCTAGGTGGTGCCCCGCGCCCCGCCGTGCCGCCTCTGCCCGATGGGCAGTTCGATCCCCCTCCGGATATCATGCTGGTATTCTCGAAACACCTTAGCGGCAACGACCTGTTCCCCGATCCCCGTTCGCTGATCGCTGCCAGCATCGCAATCGTCTGGCTGTGCGCGCTCTTCTGGATCCCCTTCGTCCGCGGACTAACCCACTCACTGGCGAAAATCCGCGACGCGACCCACGACATCGCAGTCGGCAAGTTTGACACGCACGTGTCAGAACAACGCAGTGACGAGATCGGTCAGCTCGGCCAGTCAATCAATCAGATGTCGGGGCGCCTCGAGGGATTCGTCGATGGCCAGCGCCGCTTTCTGGGCGACATCGCCCACGAGCTCTGCTCCCCGATCGCGCGCATGCAGCTGGCGCTCGGAGTCCTCGAACAGCGCGCTACAGACCAGCAGAGACCCCGCGTCGACGACGTCCGCGAGGAGCTCCAACACATGGCCGAGATGGTCAACGAACTCCTCTCCTTCTCCAAGGCATCGTTGAGCCCCGAGAGCGCCGAGCCAGTGATCATCGTGCTAGCACCATTCCTGCGCGAGGTGGCAGAGCGCGAGATTGGTTCGCGCGACGCGGACATCGGGCTCGAGCACTCGGATGGGCTGGCCGTCGTCGCCGACCGCCAGCTGCTCGCGCGGGCGATCGGGAACCTGTTGCGCAACGCGGTGCGCTACGCAGGAGAATCAGCGGCGATCTCGCTCGATGCCTGCCAGGCAGGAGAGGGCAAGATCAATATCATCGTGCGCGATTTCGGCCCGGGCGTCTCCGACGAGGATCTACCCCGATTGTTAGATCCGTTCTACCGCCCGGACAAGGCGAGGACGCGCGAGCGTGGCGGCACCGGCCTCGGTCTGGCGATCGTCAAGACTTGTATCGAGGCCTGTGGGGGGAGCGTCTCCTACCGGAATGCCGACCCGGGATTCGAAGTTACCCTGACGCTCGACGCGCCGCGTTTCGGCTAGGACGAGCGCGCCTCCTCGCATTCCGCAATCTACGCACCGGGCGCGGAAATGGTGCTACACCCCGCGACCCACTCACCCCGCCCTGCTGCAGGCACCGTAGCACGACGCTAGAAGTCCTTCGCGACCCCGATCATCGCCTCGATGACGCCGCTGCCCGCGTTCCCGGCTTCGCCATTGGAAGTGTAGAGAGCGTCGATGTACAATCGCATGTCACCTTCGAAGAACCAGTCGAGGCCGAAGCCGCCACTCGCCTCGAGGTCGGAACTGTCTGCCCGGTAGTAGAGCCCAGCCATCGCACGCGTGAAGAGCCCCTCATGCCACTGCCCCTCGTGGCGTAGCTCGAGCCCGTGGCGGCTGTACTCGGGTTGGATCAGCTGGGCTGCGAGCTCATCAGCGGCGGCCCCGAAAGGGAAATCATCTCCTGAGCGATCGAACTGTTCATACGTAGAGTGCCACGCGACGAAGTAGTTCGACCGGCGTTCTTCCTGATTCAAGCGGTAGGCAAGATCGAAATCGACGCCCACGCCATTGCCAAACTCATCCCCATCGATCTCGACCCGGCGCGCGATCGCCTCAGCGCTGATGACCACGCGCGGGGTCAGCTCGCGCTGATACATCCCCGAAACGCGGTACTGCCGGCCATCGAGAGCCGCTAGCTGAGCGCTATCGTTCGCCCGCTCGTTCGCGCCGACGCCCAGCAACCAGGCGTCCGCATATAGCCTCGCCCGCTTGCCAACTGTCACCGCCCCCATCACGCCAGCATCGGAACCACCGATCCGTGCCTCTGCGTAGCGCCCGCGCTCGAGGCTGCGCTCGGCTGATAGCCACCCCTCCATGCGCTCGTCCTCACCGAGCTCGCTCCCGGGACCATCCAGATCGATGTCCTGCCGCGTGAACTCTCCGCCCAGATACCAGTGCTCTCCAAGACCCTTGCGGATTCTCGCCTGGGAGGTCACCAGAGTCCCCTCATCGCCATTAATCGCACCGACGCCAGCGGACGCCTGTTCCCCTTCCCGCATCCGTAGCTGCGCACGATTGCGCACCACCGACTCGCGCGCTAGCGGACGGCTGCGCGGATCCTCCAAAACCTCTGCGTAGGCGGCTTCGGCCCCATCGAGATCTCCAGCCGCATACGAGAAGTCCGCCAGCTGGACGAGGAACGGGTACAGGGTCAGGCGCGGAAATTCGCTGCGGAGCGCCGCAAGCTCCCCAGCCGCAGCCGCCTCCTCCCCATTGAGGAACTGCAGGACCGCTTCGGCTGCAGCCGTCTCAGCCTCCCCGGCATACTCGTCGCGCAGACGCTCCACCGCGGTCTGCGCCTTCTCCAGATCCCGCCAGACGAGCGCGTCGTCGAGATCCATCAGGAGGAGTTGCTTCCTGGCCGTGTCCACCTCCATGGCATCGTACCCGCTACCGCTCTCGATCACCTCGAAGATCTCCCGCGCCTCCTTCTTCTTCCCCCGGTCTAGCTCCACAAATCCTAACATCGTCTCAAATGGGAACGGTGCCGGACCGCGGTGCGCGGTCTTCATCTGCTGGAGTATGAGCTCCGCCTCCTCGTAGCGCGCTGCCGATATCAGCGCGGACGCCATCAAGCCCTGACTATTCACTCCTGGATCCAGCTTCTGCAGCTTGTCGCAGAGGCGCAGCGCCTGATGTGAGCGCCCAGTCTCGATCATCAGCCGCGCCATCCCCGCCAGCGCCTCCTTGTTGTTCGGATCCCGTTTCAGCACCAGCTCAGCCGCCGCGATCGCATTGTCGAACTCCCTCAATCCCTCATAGAGCTGCATCAGCTGAAGCTGATCATCCTTCGGGGCGACGGCGGCCATGCCCATGGTCGCCTCGTCAATCGGTCCGTCCGGTGCCGAATCGGGGAGGCCAGCTCCTGCTGGATCAGCTCCCGACTCCGCTGGCAAAAACAGAGTATCCGACATCTCTACCGGCTCGCCCTCCAAGCCGCGCAACTCGCCCCCTGACCGCCCGCCATCCGCAGGCTGCGGCTCGTTCCCATCATCCGCCACGTCCTCGTCTGGCGGAAGTTCCGGAATCGGACTGCGCAGCTGACCATCCTGAGCCCTGACAAATTCTCCCAGCGCTAGCAGCCAGATGGCAGCTGTCACTGGGCCTAAGGAGAGAATAAATTTCATAATAAGCAGGGTGAAATATAAACTATTTTAAAACAATTTACAGCTATTATTGTAATTCCTATTTTTTACTAGAAATGATTCGCATTCTCTGTAATGATATCGTTTACCAGAATCTTGAGTGTGGTTGATCTGTCGGCGGCATCTCCAGTCCCTGTTATTTTAAAAATATCTCAATCCCTCGACCCGATGACCCCGAGCCCCTTAGAGCCCTCTCATCAATCACCGTCGTATCGGCTGAGATGGCTCTTCCTCCCAGTGCTGCTGCTACTCTTGTCGTCGCCAGCGGGTCGGGTTCAGGCGGCCGCGGAGGGGAATCTGGTTGCCCGGGAAATTCTAGTCGTGACTGGCATCGCGG
>Ga0316197_10001579_pt1 | contig 16188 bp, 16 predicted proteins | sample OudBiesiAoxic_MG_FD_204939 | JGI IMG/M metagenome (GOLD analysis project Ga0316197, IMG submission 204939) | Coastal sediment microbial communities from Oude Bieten Haven, Netherlands - site A oxic | ecosystem: Environmental > Aquatic > Marine > Coastal > Sediment | place: Netherlands... | reverse complement strand
GACGCTGAGTGGGACATCGAGAGGCCGACCGTGGAGCCACGCCAGAACATCTGAGCTCGATCCCTTGCCGACTGCGGCAGCATCAACGGTGAGACCGCGCGACGGTTGCGCTGATCCGTCTGAGCGACGCTCGAGTGTCCATGCCTGCTCAGTGTCCTCAGCAATCAGCGCAACCGCCTTGCCTGGGGGAGTGGCGGCGGCATCGGCCTCATCCGTAAAGGAGCTGGCGACGGCCTTCATGGCATCCAGGATCGGGAACACTTCGGTGAGTACCTCGTCGATCGCCTCGGAGTGACACTCCGCGTTCGTCGAAGCGTCCCGGTCGCACATACTGGCCGCATCGGTGAGGTGAACGGTCAGCTCGGTCCCGGCACGGCGGATCCACCAACGGGCGGGCTCGACGCCGCCGAACGCCCACGTAGGAGTGTCGAGATCGGATCCCGAACAGCACTCCACGAACTCGGCCACACCCGCCTCGAAGTCAGCAATGCTGGCTTGGTGCCCGCCGTCACCGACCCGGCCCATTCGAGACATCAGACCGTCGGGCGTCCACTGATCGACCGGTGTCGAAATGTTGTAGGGGTACCAGGCACCAAACGCCGTGGCAAGGTGGCTGCTGAGATCCGCAGCGGTCCAGCCCGGACAAGTGGGCACTCGTTCGTCCGAGTCGGTCTCTCGAAGCATGGCTGCGATCTCGGTCGCGTCACCCTCGATCCAATCGATAATCGCTGCGAGATCCATGTGGCAAGGTACCACGACGCCCGAATCGGGGGTCTGACGGGTCGCATGCAGGAGACAGACGAGCCCCGGCGAGACAGCTGTCCGAAGTCCATCACCACTCCCACAGCGGTGAGGTGCTCAGGAATGCGCGTCGTGGCGTTCAACTCCGAACCGCCGATCGCGACTGTCGAATATGTACGCGGCCGGATGTGGCCCGCCCGTGCCCGTCTCCGCTTCTGCGACTTCGTACCGGTCTGACCTGCGATCTGCCGGCACCACGAGCGCCACCTTGTTGGTAGCCCACCTTTGCACGGTGCTGTGCCTGGATCGTTGTGACTTGATCCTCTGGCCCATCGCATCTGACCGATGCGACGATGGGTACCGACTCAGCCCACGCAAGGAGGCCAGACCATGAACCACCACGACGAAGGCAGAGCGGCCGCCATCGACCGCATCACCAACAAGCGCGACTTCAGGAACCACGCGCTCGTCTACTGTGCCGTCAACACACTGCTCGTGGTCATCTGGGCTGCATCCGGTGCCGGCTACTTCTGGCCGATCTGGGTCATCGCCGGATGGGGCATCGGTCTCGCTGCTCACGCCTGGCAGATCTACGGAAAGAAGCCCATCTCCGAAGACGACATCATCGAAGAGATGAACCGAGTCGAGAATCCGTCCAGCCGCACGTCTTCCTGAACCGACGTCGTCGATGTCACCTGACACCACGGACCCCGAGAACCCCGTGACCCCGTTCCCATCAGCCCAGCAAGCGAATCTCGACCTCGTGATGCGAGCAGGAACCCTCATCCGCACCGGCTTCGCCAACTCCGACGAGGAGCTGTTCGCACAGGACTTCGTGTTCCACTTCGTCAACCCGCAGCTCGCCGAACTCGATGGCGACCACCACGGCTACGACGGCTTCCGCAGCTTCTTCGAGCGACTGCACCAGGAAAGCGACACCGGCTTCCACAACGAACCCCATTCGCTCACTCCCTACGGCGACGAGCTCGTCGTGGCGTACGCGACCAACACGGTGAGCTTCGGGGGCACAGTGCTCGACGTCGACGCGATCGTCGTGTGGCGGATCGTCGACGGGCGCATCAGCGAAGCGTGGGACATCCCAGCGATCAACACCGTGCGCCCGCATCAGTCGCGCACCGAATGAGCCCCGCGCCTACAGCAATCTCCGAGACGTGGGCCGCGCTCAACGCGATCACTCACGGCCGATCGATTGCCGGTCGATGAGAACCGCGATCGAGCACCGGGCGGTCGCGGCCTCACACCGTCGGCGGCGGCGGGATGATGTGAGCGTCCATCAGCACCTCGGTGGTTCGGCGCGCCTCGGAGATCGTCCAGCGAGCGTCGCGGACCAACGCCTCCTCGGTCTTGGTGACCGCCGCCAAGCCCTGTCGTTGGGCGGTCAACGCGGTCGCTGCCGCCACCAGTGGTACGACCTCCCATTCGGTCATCGTCGGGAGCAGGCCGTGTTCGAGGCCGCGCTCGCGGGCGAACCGGGCTAGGACGTCGGCTGCGGCCAGCGCCATTTCGTCGGTGATCGATCGGGCCCTCACGTCGAGCACGCCCCGAAAGATGCCCGGGAAGGCAAGCGAGTTGTTGACCTGATTCGGGAAGTCCGAACGGCCGGTCCCCACGACCCGTGCCCCAGCCTTCGTGGCGGCCGCCGGCCAGATCTCCGGCACCGGGTTGGCGCAGGCGAACACGATGGGGTCGCTCGCCATCGCAGCGATCCACTCGGGTCGGATCGTTTCAGGACCGGGCTCGGAGAACGCGAGGCAGACGTCTGAGTGAGCCAGCGCCTCAGCGATGCCACCCGTGACGCCCCGCGCGTTGGTGGTCTGACAGATTCGCCACTTGTCCGGATACTCGCGCTGGCGCTGCTCCAGGTCTGTCCGCCTGGGGTGCAGCGTTCCTCCGCGGTCGCAGGCGACAACGCGGGCGGGGTTGATACCGGCGGCGACGAGGAGTCGCAGCGTGGCAACGTTGGCGGCACCGATGCCCACGAGCGTGATGTCGACGTCGTGCAGGGCCTTGTCGACCACCTCGAGCGCGTTGGTGAGCGCGGCGACGACGACGGTGGCCGTGCCTTGCTGGTCGTCGTGCCACACCGGTATCCGCAGGGTCGATCGGAGCCGGTCGAGCGCCTCGAAGCAGCCGGGCTGCGCGATGTCCTCCAGATTGATGCCACCAAAGGAGGGCTGGAGATGTTGGGCCAGGGCAATCAAGTCGTCGATCGTCGACGTCTCGACACAGATCGGGACCGCATCGACACCGCCGAGGTACTTGAAGAGCAGGGCCTTGCCCTCCATCACCGGCAGGCCGGCCTCGGGACCGATGTCACCAAGTCCGAGGACACGGGAACCGTCGGAGACGATGGCGATCGAGTTCGCCTTGTTGGTGTGCTCGAAGACGAGATCAGGGTCGTCAGCGATGGCGCGGCTCGCGGCCGCGACGCCCGGCGTGTACCAGAGGGCGAAGTCGCGAAGCTCACGAATCGGAACCTTCGGAACGACCTGCACCTTGCCTCGATAGAACGAGTGCAGGCGCAGCGACTCGACCGACGGATCACCTTTGCGCTGTGGACTCGGCTGAGAGTTCATCGGTCGGGCCTGTCGTGCGCGACCAGTGTGTATGCGAAGTAGGTGGTGCAACCTTCGGTTTCAGTGGCATCGACGTCGTGCTCGACGCCGGCGGGGATGTGGACATACGACCCTGCGCCGAGACAGCGGCCGAGCACGTCGGCGTGCCCGGCAACCAACCGGTACTCGTGGCGATGTCGCCGGTGCGTGTGTCGATCGAGTCGCTGCCCCGGATCGACACAGAGCACGCCGGTCCGCGACATCCCGTCCGTCCACGGGATCCGCAAGACAACGCCGACACGGTCACCAAGGGGATTCGACGGCTTGGCATCGATCTCCTGCGGACCGATCGCGATGGTGCGAGATTGCGTCATGATGCCAGCGTCCGCCTGGACGTCACCGGCTGCCAGAGGCGGAAGGACCATTGAGCCACACTCATTGGCTTTCGCCGCCTCGGCGCTTGGGCCATCACGTCAACGCCCTCGGGATGGCGCAGACCTAACGCGATCACTGTCCGTGGTTCGGTCGTACCTCACCGAGGCGATTATCGGGTGCCCGGTATCGGCCGAAGTCGAGTGGTCGATCGTCGTCGAGCCTGGTGTTGCGGCGCTCGCGTTATGTGCGCCATCGCCCGGACCGCCGGTCCGTGATGTTGCCGGTTGCCGCACGCGGGTCTGTCAGGAATTTTGTGGGTTGGTCGTGATCTGATGGGTGCAGCGGGATCGCTGCGCCAGGAGGAATCACTTCCATGGACAACACAGATGACACCGTAGACGGCCGGCTTGTGCCGGCGACGAGACCCGAGGTGGTGCCCGATCTGGGTGATGTCGCCGAGCAGCTCGTCGCCCAAGCAAGAGCGGACGGCGTGAACTTGACCGGGCCCGGCGGTGTGCTGACCGGCCTGGTTCGCAGGGTGCTCGAGACCGGCCTGGAGGCCGAGCTGTCAGACCATCTCGGTCACGACCGTCGGGGCAGATCGGCGAGCGGCAACGTCCGCAACGGCACCTCATCGAAGACCGTGACGACCGAGGTCGGCGATGTCGAGATTTCGGTGCCGCGCGATCGTGACGGGACGTTCGAGCCGGTGACGGTGCCGAAACATCGGCGGCGTTTGGAGGAGTTCAACGCGTCGGTCATCTCTTCGTATGCGAAAGGCATGACGGTCCGCGAGATCCGCAACCATCTCGAAGAGGTGTATGAAACCGAGATCTCGCCGGACACGATCTCGAAGATCACCGACGCCGTCGTCGAGGAGTTGACCGACTCCCCGGGCTGCCCGATGCGATCCGGGCGATCTGGCCTCGCGCCGACGTGCAGACCTGTGTGGTTCATCTCGTGCGGAACAGCCTCCGCTACGCCAGCAAGAAGGACTGGTCGAAGATCACCAAACAGATGCGACTGATCTACACAGCGCCGACCGTCGACGCCGCCCAGGACCGTCTCGACGAGTTTGCCGACGAGTGGCGAGCCGCGTATCCGGCGATGATCGGCGCGTGGGAACGGGCGTGGGATGATTTCGTGCCGTTCCTCGCGTTCCCGCCCGAGCTGCGCAAGCTGGTGTATACGACGAACGCGATCGAGTCGTTGAACGCCCGCTTCCGAAGCGCGACACGCCAACGCGGTCACTTCCCGACCGAACAGTCAGCGTCGAAGATCCTCTACCTCGCGATCCGCTCACGCGAGGAAGGACGCCAGAACCCAACCGGTCGAGTGCACGACTGGAAGACTGTCCTCAACGCGCTCACCATCCACTACGGCGACCGCCTCACCAACCCCGGCCAACCGGCCAACTGATCAATGACAACCACCACGGCCCAACCCACAAAGAATCTGACAGACCCGAACGACGTCACCGGTGGAGCACGCCAAGAGACTTCGCACCGTCGGGGCGTCAGGTCGAGTTCTGCTGTTCTCGGGCGCGCTCCTCGGCAAGGTACTTCTGATACCGGGGGTTCTCGGGTCCGTCATCACCGATGAAGTAGTAGGCAACGTGGAATGCGAGCCCGATGCCCCAGCCGATAGTGACCCAGAAGGCGGCCGGGGGCACGATCAACCACAGGAATGCGTTGATGATCAGGTACGTGGCGACGTGCCACATCACGTCGGTCTGGTCCTTCACGCGCTTGGCTGCACGTTCTTCAGGTGTGCTGTGTGCTTCAGTAGCCATTCGTACCGTCCTCCGGTGGCGCGGCAAGGTTGCCTTGCGAACCTCACAACCTCATTCTTGGCGCCGTGCTCCGAACCTTGTAGAGGCGAACGCCCCATCGGGCCACCACACCCGCCAGTGTCTGGCCTCGGAACCTCGGCGGTGCTCGCGCAGCGCCTCAGCATGTTGCGGGCCTCCCGTGCCGACCAATCACAAGAAGCCTCACCCAGCTCTCTGGCATCATCAGGCCGGGCCGTGCCGATCGGCAGCCCGGCCCCGGCGACGGCGACGACGTCGAAGGCGACCGGCTGGCAAGTACCGGGTTTCGGGCGTGCGGCGACTCTGATCCGGTGACCGGGGAGGCTTCGCCGCCCAACTCTTGGTCCGATTGTCGGGCGCTCGGTGTGGGCGGTTACCGAGTGGTGGCCGACAAAGCGGGTCCGGCTCATCGGGCGTCGAAGTCGGGCGCCGAGTTGGTGACTGCGTACGAGTCACGCCTCGGCCAGGAAGCAGTTCTTACGTGCCTGGGGCGCGCGGCCCGCCATCAGATCTGTGGAAGGGTTCCGGCGTGGACATCAGTGTCACGGTGTGTGAACTCCCCGACGACCTGAACGAATTTGCCACCGCCTGGGGCCAGATCCAGCGTCACGTCGAGACCGAGTCGTCAGACTTACTGATCCTCAACGAGGCGCCGTTCGACCGATGGTTCGCGCTCGCGGACGAGTACGTGGGGGACGTCTGGAACACCGCGGTCGAACGCCACGGGACCGCGATCGACAGCTTGCAGTTGCCGTGCGGCATCGTCGCCACGGCTCCGATCAACCAAAGTGGTCGCCGATACAACCGGGCGTTCAGTTGGACTCCCGATGGTGGCATTCAGCCATGGCGGCGGAAGGCCTATCTTCCCGACGAGTCCCGGGCGCTCTGCTTGGGCCGCGCGGGTGCAGCCAGTGACGTGTTGTGTCGTGATTCCGAGTGGTGGAGTGTGCGGCACCCTGTCCGAGGCTTGGGTCAGGCGTCGCTGAAACCGGCGAACCGGGCGGGTCAACGCATGGTCAGCCCAACGCATCATCACTCGACCCCCGACCATCCGGATAGGGACCGTCGACCGAGACGTCCCGCACGATCGTCCGATCCGAGGAAGGTGAGGCGGGGTAATGTCCCGTGACATCCCTCAACCGGGTTGAGCTCTACGTGGCCGCTCGCCCGGATGACAGAACTCTCGGGGCAGACGGTTCAGGTCGGTTGGGCCCGTGCTCGACCATGCGAAGCCTCGCCGTTACGGGCCTCGCGGATCAGCGGTGGCCCAACATGCTCAAGGCAGCGACTGCCGATCCGCGGGCACCGGCCATGTCCAGATCGGTCACGAGTGCGAACGATGCGATGTCGCGCTGCTCGTCGCGCAACAACGTGTGCTCCTTGACCCGTTCGAGGAACCAATCGCGGAACGACGGCTCGGTCTCGACCACGCCTCCCCCGAGGAGGTACACGTCGGGGTCGGTGAAGTTGGCTGCGATCGTGAACAGTCGGCCGAGCGCCATCGCCTGCTGCTCGAAGATATGGCGGGCCATCTCATCACGTTGCTCACCGAATGCCCGAACCTGCTTGGCAGCATCGAGCGGGTCGACGCCCACGAGTTCGTGATCGGGGTAGCGCGTGAGCCAGTAGGGCAGGAGGTTGTTCCGGATACCGGTGAGCGACGCAACGCTCTCGGCGTCACCGACGAAGCCGCAGTTGCACCTCGGTATCGGTTGCGCATCGTGGAGCAGACCGTTCATCGGGATGTGTACATGTCCGAGCTCCCCCGCCATCCCGGCCGCACCCTTGACGATCCGTCCGCTCTCGATGACGCCACCGCCGAGGCCCGTCCCGACGATGGCCGAGATCGACGAGCGCTCTCCGCCGATCGCCCCGAAATGCTCATGGTGGGCATACAGCGCAGCGGCGTTGCCGTCGTTGTTGTAGATGACGGGCAGGCCGAGCTCCTCCTCGAGCGCGGTGCGGAAGTCGTGGCCCTTCCAGTCCTCATGCGCAAAGTTGGTGCCGCCGTGGGATGAAATCACCCCGTGAGCCGTCGCCGGCCCCGGTGTGTCGAGGCCGACTCCGAGCACGTCCGCTCGATCGATGCCGGCCAACTCGATCGCAGCCTCGAAGGCGTCGCGAAGCGCGCCGATCGCCGCCGACGGCCCTTCGGTGACGCGACTCGGCAACTCGACCAGACGGTCGATCAGGAAATGTCCATCGCGATCCATGACCGTGAACTTGTTCGCCGTGCCACCGTTGTCGAGCCCGACAAGATACGAACCCGAGCCGCTCACGCGAGCACCGGGGTGCGGGGGCAGCTCAGCCACGGAGCTGACGGACCTGTCGAAACGATCACAACACGGGATCCTACGGCACGAGTCCGGGCTCGTCAGCGGGCGAACCGCTGGTCCGCTGAATCGGGTGAGCCCTCCGAGCAGCTGTGTGCCTACGACAACGCACATGTTGGCCGACGACCACGAGCGCCGCAGCAGGTTGTCCAGTCGGAAATCACCGTGGATCAGCGTCCACGGCGCGGCGGCGAGTGATGCGCTGATCTTGGGGGCGCGTTCCTGGATCTCGTCGAGGCGGGCGACCGTGTCGTCGCTGAGGGCGTGTCCGAACTACTCGATGAAGGCATCGCGGTTGCGAACGTAGCTCGCCTGGAAGACACGTGACGCCCGATTCGTCGGCCAGATCTTGTCGTACGCCGGCCAGCTGCGACGGCGGCCGCGCGTCGTTCATGTCCTCCAGGACCAGGATGTATCGCCGCTTGCTCTTCGCAGCCACCTTCAGGAACTGGGTGATGACCCAGTTCACGACCGTCGATCCGTTCGCGAGCGCGTCCGTGAACCACTCCGCCGTCAGCTCGTTGGAGCGTTGCGGGATGTGCGGTCACTCCTGTTCCGGGCGACGCTGGGGCATGGTTGGTCGACGCATGGTCGTGTCGCGCGAGTTGCACCGCGCGTGGATGCCGTGGCGCCGACGCCGCCGGTCGGCACACTCCGGCCCCCGCCCGTACGGTGAGGATCGACGAGCCGACGGTGGGTCAGAGCCGGTTGCGGACTTCCTCGGGGAAGCGCTCGTCGGTTGCCGGTTCGATGCCCGTTCCCATGTCGAGCGCAAACCAGAAGGCTCCGTCGGCTTCGTTGAACACGTAGATCTGCTCCGTCTCGAGCGACGTGTCGCTGGTGGGCGCGGCGCTCACTCGGGCCCACCAGCGTCCTTCGTTGTCGCGGGCAGCGGTCTCGAGTGACCACGAGAATTGGTCGCCCGTGAAGTCGGTCTTGGCAACGAAGTACGCCCTGGCGATGTCGATCGCCGCGTCCACCTGTTCCACGCTGAGGTCCTCAGTCTCTGGTTCCGCCTCAACCTGCCCGGCGTCGCCGCCGGCTGCAGTCGTGACGACATCGTCTTCGATGACCTGCGCGGTCGTGGCGCTGTCGTCGGTCGCGACCACGACGGTGGACGCTGTATCGGTGGACGTTGTGTTGCTCGTCGTGCTCTCTTCGCTTCCGTTTCCGCAGCCGGCCGCCCCCAGGAGTCCAATGATCAACAGTCGTCCGACACCACGGACCGGACGTCTCCGCACGCGTTCGCTCATGTCACGCTCCTCCCTGCGGACCCTGCAACTCGGCAGCGTCACGTCACTGGACTGGCTCGCTTCTCAGCGTCGGTCGCGTGCACCCGCACGTACAGAGGCGAAAGGCCCCGAGGCCGCCATGACCCGTGTCTCCGTCCGCCGACGAGCGAATCGGTTGTCATCGGCGGAGAATGCAGGACCGCGCCAACGCCCTGTTGGGCACGAGCTGTGGCGTTTTCCGGGTGCTCACCGGCCAGACTGAGGGCGTGGATGCCGTTCGACCCCGTGACGTAGAAGCACACGAGCTCCAGGTGACCGATCGACTCGTGTCGACGATTCGGTCATCGATCATCGGACGGGACGAGATCATCGATGGTCCCTTCGGACCTCGCCCTGTCGTGTATGCGGACTACACCGCGTCGGGTCGGTCGCTGAGCTTCATCGAGGACTACCTCCGCGATGTCGTTCTGCCGCTGTATGCGAACACCCACACCGAGGCGTCGGGTACCGGATTGCAGACCACACGCTTCCGCGAAGAGGCCCGTTCGATCATCGCCTCGTGCGTTGGCGCAACCGAGGAGCATGCGGTGCTGTTCTGCGGGAGCGGGGCAACCGGAGCGATCGACAAGCTGATCGGCGTACTCGGGCTGCGAATTGCCTCGACACTCGACGATCGGTACGGCGTCTCGGAACGGATCGCCCCCGAGGATCGTCCGGTCGTGTTCATCGGCCCCTACGAACACCACTCGAACGAGCTGCCGTGGCGCGAGTCGATCGCCGACGTCATCATCGTCGACGAGGACCTCAACGGCCACGTCAGCCTTGAGCACCTCGAGCGTGAACTCATCCGCCACGCCGACCGGCCACTGAAGATCGGGTCGTTTTCGGCGGCATCGAACGTGACCGGCATCATCACCGACGCCGACGCGGTGTCGACACTGCTCCACCGCCATGGCGCGCTCTCGTTGTGGGACTTCGCCGCCGCTGCACCGTACGTGGCGATCGACATGGGCGAGGCGGGAGATCAGGGCGATGGGTCGTTGGCGTACAAGGACGCCGTCTTCATCTCGCCGCACAAGATGATTGGTGGGCCCGGTACCCCCGGGGTCTTGGTCGCCCGTCGAGAGCTCTTCACCAATCGAGTGCCCGACGTTCCCGGTGGCGGTTCGGTCACCTACGTCAACACGACCGAACACGATTACCACCATGCCGTCGAGCACCGGGAAGAGGCCGGCACGCCTGCGATCGTGGAGTCGATCCGTGCCGGTCTCGTGTTTCAACTCAAAGAAGCGGTCGGGGTGGATGCGATTACCCGGCGCGAGCACGACTTCGTGACCCGGGCGATCGACTCCTGGGACGCCGATCCCAACATCGTGGTGCTCGGCAGCCACGACGCCGAGCGGCTCTCGATCGTCTCCTTCGTCGTCCGCCACGGTCCGGATGGCAAATACCTCCACCACAACTACGTGGTGGCGTTGCTCAACGACCTGTTCGGTATCCAGTCGCGGGGAGGTTGCTCCTGTGCCGGTCCGTACGGACACCGGCTGCTCGGCATCGACATCGATCGTTCACACGAGTTCCAGCGCGAAATCAACCGTGGTTGTGAGGGGATCAAGCCCGGGTGGGTTCGCGTGAACTTCAACTACTTCATCGCCGAAGCGACGTTCCGTTACATCGTCAAGGCGGTCCATATCGTGGCGCAGCATGGTGCGGCGTTGATGCCCGAGTACCGCTTCGAACCAGACACCGGCCTGTGGCACCACCGGGATGCACACACCGACCCGGCGATGTCCCTGCTGGAGATCTCGTACGCGGACGGCGAGATGAGTTACGAGAACCGTCGCATGCGTGGCTCGCTCGATCTCGACGAGTTTCTCACCGAGGCGGATCATCGCTGCCGTGAGGCACAGGGCAGCCCGGCGAGCCAATGCTGTGCACCGGAGACGAACGAGGACTTCGAGCACCTCCGCTGGTTTCCGTACCCGGATGAGGTGGGCGCCCGACCCTCGACGTCGCCGTGACCAGCTGCCGTCAGAGCCGCTCGAGGATCGGCGCCCACGCGTCGAGTTGACGGAGCACCTCGTCCCGACCGTGGGACGGCAGCGTCAGGACCGCGCGGTCGACGCCTTCGTCGAACAGGTTGGCCAACCCACCCGGGTCGGTTGTTGCGCCGAATACGCTCACATCGATCTCCGACCGGTCACGGGCGCTGCGTTCGCAGGCCTCGTCGAGCAGCGCGAGCCGACTCGCGAGCGATGGACGGGCGCTGATCGGTAGCCAACCGTCGGCCCACTCGGCCACGTGCCCGAGCAGCCTGGGGCCGGCACCCCCGCCGATGTGCACCCTCGGACCGCGTGTCGTGGCCGGCTTGGGCCACGCCCACGATGGTGTGAAGTCGACGTGTTCGCCATGGAACTCTGCGACCTCGTCTCGCCAAATCGCGCGCAGCGCACCAACGGACTCGCGAGTGCGATCCCAGCGTGTCGCGAAGTCGACGCCGTGGTTCGCGAGTTCCTCGCGGTTCCAGCCGAAGCCCACGCCCATCTCGACGCGGCCGCCACTGAGCGCGTCGAGCGTCGCGTACTCCTTGGCGGTCCAGAGTGGATCGCGCGCCGCGAGGAGGAGCACGCTGGTGCCGAGGCGCAGCCGGGTCGTCGCCGCTGCGGCCATCGCGAGCGACACCGTCACGTCGAGCAGACGCGAGTACACCTCCGGCAACGGTTCGCCCGAGAGCGAACCCGGCCACGGCGTGTCACGAGATGTCGGAATGTGGCTGTGCTCCGGCAACCACAACGACTCGAAACCGCGTTCTTCGACCGCTCGCGCGAGTTCGTTCGGGGTGATGCCGCCGTCGCCCGACAGCAGCGAGATACCGATCCGAGCCGTCGTCGTCATGGCGTGAAACGTAACGTCGGGGGTGCCGCCGGACGAGGCGGAGCGACAGCCCAAACCCAGGGAGACGATATGCATCTCGCCGACATCGGCCGCTACTGGTCGACCAACCGCCCGGACGACGTCGGTTTGCGCTTCGAAGGGCGTGACTTCACATGGCGCGAGATCGACCGCCGCACCGATGAGCTCGCAGTCGGCCTGGCTGCGCTCGGCGTCGGGCCGGGCGACCGGGTCGGGTTGTTGATGAGCAACCGTCCCGAGTGGTGTGAGGTGGCGATGGCCACGCTCAAGCTCGACGCGGTCGTCGTGCCGATGAACGTGAGGTTCACAGCGACCGAAGTCGCATACGTCGTCGACGACGCCGACTGCCGGATCGTCGTCAGCGAGGAGAGCTTCGAGTCGGCCCTGGCCCAGCTCGGTGATCGTCGGGTCGTGTTCGCCGCCGACCTCGACGATCATCGCCTCGACGGTGGGACGATCGAACCGCACGCCGGTGGGGGCGACGCCGCAGCATTCATCTGTTACACGTCGGGCACGACGGGCGATCCGAAAGGTGCGATCCTCACACACGCGTCATGGAACGCCGGCTCGCAGGGTTGGGCCCAGGCGATGGCGCTCGGGCCGACCGATCGAGTGCTGCTTCCGTTTCCGCTCGCATTCACCGGCGGGCTTGCAGTCTGGCTGTTCACGTACTGGGCGGGGGGCTGCGTGGTCCTCGAGCGCGAGTTCGATCCCCAACGCGGGCTCGAGCTGATCGAGTCCGAACGGATCACCGGCCTCTTTGCCGTGCCGGTGATCTATCAGTCGATGATCGAGCACCCGAATTGGTCCTCGACCGACGTGTCGTCGTGGCGGGTCGCCTCGTCGGGTGGTGCCGCGGTGCCGGAGTCGTTGATCCGCGCCGTGCAGGCGCGGGGCGTGCCCATGGCTCAGGGGTACAGCCTGACCGAGGCGTCAGCCGCGGGCACGGTGCTGCTCCCGCACGACGCGCTCCGCAAGCTCGGCTCGGCGGGTTTGCCGGTCATGCACGGTCGGATCATGATCGGCGACGCCGACGATCGACCGGTGCCGACCGGTGAGATCGGCGAGATCCTCGTCGGCGGTCCCCAGAACATGGCTGGTTACTGGAATCGACCGAACGAGAGTGCCGCGGCGCTGCGGAACGGGTGGTTGCACACCGGTGACCTCGGCCGGGTCGATGACGAGGGCTACCTCTACGTGGTCGATCGTGCGAAGGACATGTTGATCTCGGGTGGGCTCAACGTGTACCCGGCCGAGATCGAGCGGCTGCTCGCGTCGCTCCCAGGGATCGCCGAGGTTGCTGTGATCGGTGTGCCCGACGACCGATGGGGCGAGACACCCGCGGTGATCGCCGTTGGCGACGCAGATGCAGTCACCCCGTCCACGGTGCTCGATGCGTGCACCACCGACCTGGCCGACTTCAAGTTGCCCCGATATCTGGTGGTTCGCGCTACGTCGTTGCCGAGGAACATGTCGGGGAAGGTGCTCAAGCGGACCCTGCAGGACGAGTATCGCGACCTCACCGACCTCGGGGAGGCGATCCGCTGACGCAGCAGCGAGCGGGAATCCTTGGTTTCCTCTTGCATTACGATCGGCCGTAGGGTCCCTCCCCATGCGCGACCTGATCGATGTTGAACTCGCCGGGTTGCTGCTCTCGGCTGCTCCTGACGCGATGATGCTCGTCGACAGTGAGGGCGTGATTCAGCTCGCGAACGACGCGGCAACGGCCATGTTCCAGGCGTCGGACGAGATGCTGGTCGGCTCCGCTGTGGAACTGCTCGTTCCTGACGACGTCCGGTCCGGTCATGCGGCGCTTCGGCAGAGCTACACCGACGAGCCGACGAGGCGGCCGATGGGCATCGGGCTGCAGCTGGAGGGGCAGCGGCGGGACGGGTCGAAGTTCCCCGTCGAGATCAGCCTCAGTCCCGTCGACCTCGCCGGCTCCCCGATGACGATCGCTGCCGTGCGTGACGTGTCGGACCGACAGCAGACCATGGAGCGCCTGGCGCTGCTACGCGACCGTGAGCGGATCGGGCGCGACATCCACGACATGGTGATCCAGCGGATCTTCGCCGCAGGCATGTCGATCCAGGCGGTCGTCGGACTGGTTGAGTCGCAGGACGTCAGGGATCGTCTGAGCGAGGTCACCGACGGTCTCGACGAGACCATTCGGCAGCTGCGGCAAGCGATCTTCGAGATCGGGCGGTCGGACGATCGCCAGAGTCTGTCGAGCCAACTCGCATCGATCGTCGATGAGCGGGGGCAGCACCTCGGCTTCGTCCCCGAACTTCGCGTCGTCGGGCACCTCGACGAACTGCCCGAGTTCGTGGCGGACCAGCTCATCGCGACACTGACGGAGTCGCTGTCGAACGTTGCCCGCCATGCGGATGCGACCGAGGCACGAGCAACGATCGAGTGCACCGCAGGCCAGGTCTCACTTGTGGTCGAGGACAATGGCGTCGGCATCGCCCGGCGGCCAAAGACAAAAGGTGGGCTCTCGAACATGATGTGGCGCGCCGCAGAACTCGGCGGCTCGTGTGCCATCGAGGCCAACGAACCCTCGGGGACGCGTCTCGTGTGGGAAGTCCCCCTGTAGGTCGCGGCGAAACGCTGACGTCCCGATCTGCACGCCTCAGTCGTCGTGGTGGCTGCGCTCTTCGAGGCGGGCCGCGAGCGCGGCGGCTTCGGTCCGGCGTGACATCCCCAGCTTCGACAGCAGATTCGACACGTAGTTCTTCACGGTCTTCTCAGCAAGGTACATCTCCTCGGCGATCTGACGGTTCGTCAGGCCCTCTCCGATGTAGTCGAAGATCCGCAGCTCCTGTGGCGTGAGCTCGTCGAGGCGACCTTCTTCGCTGTTGCGGAGGCGCCGCATGGCGATCCTGACCGCAGCATCGTCGAGAAGCTTGCGACCGTCATGTACCTGCCGGATCGCCTCGATCAGATCGTTGCTGCGGATCTGCTTCAAGACGAATCCCGCCGCGCCGGCGAGTCCGGCGTCGACCAGGGCGCGGTCACTCTCGAACGAGGTGAGGATCAGGCACTGCACGTTCTCGAACTCGGACCGGATCTGCCGGCATACGTCGATGCCGCTGCCGTCGTTGAGCCGAACGTCGAGCACCGCGACATCGGGTTGGCAGGAGCGCACGAGCTCGATCGAATCCTGGACGCTTCCGGTTTCTCCCACGACACTCATGTCGTCTTGGGCATCGAGTGCGGCGCGGACGCCGCCACGAACTACTTCGTGGTCGTCGAGCAGAAAGACGCGGATCATGCCGCCATTGTTGCCGCTCAGTCGTCGCCCTGCACATTGTCGTCGTCGACGAGGTGCGGGACGACCACCATCGGACGTTGCACCTGGTGTAGCAACCACGTCGACACCGACCCGAGGATGGCCGACCCGATCGCTCCGTGTCCACGCGCTCCCATCACGAGGAGATCGGTGTCATCGGCGACCCGGCAGAGCTCCGTCCGGGGTCGACCTTCGATGAAGTGCCGCTCGATCTGTGGCTGGTCGAGTCCCGGCTGCTCTGCAGCCACGTCATCGGCGACCTGGTCGACGAGGTGGTCGAACCGCTCGCGTGCGAGGTCGCTCGCTTCGGGGAAGAAGAACTGATCTGCGCCGACCACGATCGGGGTGACATCCCACACCATCACGCAGTCGAGCACCGCGTCGGGGTCGGCGAACCCGATGGCCCAGCGCAACGCGGTCATCGCATTCTCGGAGCCGTCGAAGGCAACCACCACGCGTCGGGTGGCGCGAACAGGTGCCGCGAGCGGAATGATTGCTGTGGGGACCGGCGCGTGTGTCGCGCACTGCGTACTCGTCGAGCCGAGCACGAGTCGGCTGAATCCGCCGAGTCCGCGCGAGCCGAGGACCAGCAGTGCAGCCTCGTGCGCCGCGTCGATCAGGACCGACGAGGTCGACCCCTCGCGTACGTCGACCTCGACTTCGATCGCCGCGTCGGCCGCACTCCTGTCGGGATCGAGACCGAGCTCCGAGCGGACCCGTCCTGCGGCAGCTTCGGCGGAAGCAGTCGCCGCCTCCTCGACGACCCGCACGTCCCACGAGGGAGCCGACGGTCCCATCGGAGCGAGCGACGGCACGGTCGGGATGTTCCACGCGGTCGCGATGCGAATCGTCTCAGCGCGACCCCGAGCGTGCTGGACAGCCCACGATGCGGCGTGATGTGCACAGTCGGAACCGT
>Ga0316197_10001578_pt1 | contig 16196 bp, 14 predicted proteins | sample OudBiesiAoxic_MG_FD_204939 | JGI IMG/M metagenome (GOLD analysis project Ga0316197, IMG submission 204939) | Coastal sediment microbial communities from Oude Bieten Haven, Netherlands - site A oxic | ecosystem: Environmental > Aquatic > Marine > Coastal > Sediment | place: Netherlands... | reverse complement strand
ATCGCGGATCGCGCCTGCCTGCCTGCTGAGCGGAGGGCACAGGCTCACTCAGTCCTGCGTTTGGACTCGTCCAGACGGTAGGCGCGAGCCCAGAGTCGCCTGCCATCAAGATCCCCACCGATCACGATCACGCGGGCCAGATCGAAGTCTCGCTCGATGATACGGAGCTGGATAGGATCGGAGACGATCGCAGTGCCTGATCCCTCCGAACCAGGAGGGTGGGATTGCTGATCGCGCAGCGCTTCCTTATCCTCTGCCAGTAGCATTGGGTCGTCGCCGGGATCGATGACGAACGGCTTGGAGAAAGTCTCATTGCCAGCAGCCGGGTCTGCCATTGCCCCGAGTTCAGTGGTCGCCTTCTCGTAGCCGTACCTGGCCGAATAGACGATCCCTGCTCCGAAGAGCAGAGCGAGCGGAAGCCAGATGATTGCCGACAAGGGGAACCGCGGCTGCGGCTTCGGATCATGATCCGGGTCGAGATGGTGTTGGGTAAATGTCGTGGGCACGGCTTGCTAAGTATCTGATCTCAAGTGCGCGACATCAGGCGGTTGCCACGCCTGAGCAGCTCGCTCTCTTCCTCACTCAGGCTCAAGAATCCTTCACGCGCGACCTTATCGAGAATCGGATCGAGGTCTGTCATTTGAAATTCTTCCAGCTCGGGGTCGACGGGGCTGATCATCCCAGCATTGAAACCGCCGGGCGGGGGGGGCAGTAGCGCGGTCGAGTCACCGCTGCTGGCAGCGTGTCGTTGTGCCTGCAGGTCGGCGCGCGTGAGAGAGCGCCCGACGCCGCGCGCCTTGCAGTAGAGGTAACCCGCCAGCGCCCCACCCAGGTGCGCGAGGTGCCCGACATTCGTGATCATTGCGATGTCGGCATCGGGGCCAGCGATGACATCAACGAAAAAGAAGATCACGGTCACCGCCACCATGCCCGCCACGAGGTATTTCACCCGCATCCGCACCGGCAGGATCAGCCCGAGTAGCACGAATACCCTCCTCTCGGGGATGAGCATCCCGAGGGCCACCAGCAGGGCGTAGGCCGCCGCAGAGGCGCCGACGATTGGATCTGGAAAGACGAGCACGTGGGCGATACCTCCGAGCAGGCCGCCGAGAATATAGATCTGCACTAGCGCCCGCCCGCCGAGGAACGACTGCACGACCCGTCCGCAGACGAACACCATCAACATGTTGAGTCCAACGTGAAGAGGCACGGGGACCGCATGGACGAACATGTAGCTAAACAGGCGCCACCATTCGTGATCTGCAGTAAGATCGCTACGGGCGAGGCTGCCGAATTGCATCGTCTCCATCCGGCCCTCGTAGAGCCGGTGTTCCTGCAGAAAGCCCGCCGATTGGAACAGGAAGATCACGATATTGATCATGATCAGATACCCGAGGGCGCTTCCGAGAAATGGGCGATTCTGGGGGCGGATAGGCGCGGCGGACATGGATTCGGAGGGGCAGAAAAAGAAAGCACAACGCCAGCCGCTTGTCGAATCTCCCGTGGGCTTGCCGCTGCTGGACAAAGCCGGTAAGCTGCCCTACGATTTCTTCCCCTGAGTCCCGATATTCCAGCCATGAGCACCAGAACCCCTGCCATCCTCACCTTCGCCCTTGCCCTCTTTTGTGTCGTTACGTCGTCCGGCCCGCAGCGCGGCCTCGCGCAGACGAAAGAGATCGAATCCCACCCTGCCTACCAGGTCGTCGTCTCCTACCTGACCTATGCAATGGGTCAGGATTGGCCGAAATCGGCCGCTCTGATTGATGCGAAATCACTCTCGAGCCTCCGCGACCGTTACATCGCCCGCATCGGCTCGGCGCGGACGGTGCAGGAGGAGATCGAAATGTGCCGCGCGCTCGATTGCACCAACCTCACCGAAGCGAAGACGCTAGACCCCAGCGATTTTTACATCCGCTACCATAAAGGGATCGAAAAGCGCTACAAGGTGAGTCAGGAGAAGCTCGACACCATCATGCGGACCAAGCGGGTCAAACTGCTGAGTCTCGCAGAGGAGACCCACAGTGGCGAGGAATACGCTCACGTATTGGTACGCACCAAGCATCAGAATGGCACCAAGGAAATCTCGAGCTTGGAGCTGATTTCACTTCTCAAAGTTGATGGGAAGTGGCTGGTGACACTCGACGCGTCGAAACCGACGGTCGAGGACAGCGCAGCCGAATCGGGAAGTGCGCCAAAAAAGTAGACGAGGGGTTTGCGAAGGTGCCGAGCGTGGCGCCAGTGGCAGTCGAACCCCGCAAGATCAATCCGCCCGGAACAGAAATCTCGGAGCCATCCAATCAGGTGGCTGAGAAAGTGGCTGCTGTCGAAAGCCCGCGGCCAAACGTGGCGGACGGAGCCGATGCGGAGCAGCCGGGTGGGTCGTCGCCCCTCATCCCGATCCTTGCCGGCGTGGTCGGCCTCGTGGTGCTCGCCCTCCTCGTGAAGGTGTTGAAAGCCAAATAGCGGATGCCGGGCAGTGTGCGTGGGGAGACTTACTGCCTTGCCTAGCCCTTCTGCATGGCGAGCTTTTCGAGGGCGCTTAGCCGTTCGAGCATCGGTGGGTGTGAGTAGTGCATGAAAACGTAGAATGGATGTGGCGTCAGGTTCGAGAGGCTGTCAGCAGACAGCTTCTTCAGCGCACTCATCAACGAGCGTGGCTCGCCCGTGACCTCGGAGGCGTAGGCGTCGGCCTCGAACTCGTTCTTGCGGCTGAGCACCGACTTGCCGATCGACAGCAATTTCTCGATCGGCTTGAAGAGCATAAAAAAGAACACGAGGCTCGTATAGACTGAGACCTCCTTGACACCGAAGGCTGCCGAGAGCCCCTCGTTCTTCATGAACAGGCCCATCAGGAAGAAGATCACCCCGATCTCGACGATCCCGAGGGCGATTCCCTGCACGATGTGCTTCTTCTTAAAATGGCCGATCTCGTGGGCGAGGACTGCCACTAGCTCCGGCGTCGACTGCTTCTCGATCAGCGTGTCGTAGAGCGCAATTTTCTTGTTCTTGCCGAATCCGGCGAAGAACGCGTTCGCTTTGGTCGAACGGCGTGAGCCGTCGATGACCGAGACTTCGCTAAGGGGGAAGTCGCACTTGCCTGCCATCGCATTGATGCTGGTTTTCAGCTCTCCGTCTTCGAGCGGCTCGAATTTGTTGAATAGGGGGAAGATATACTTCGGCCCGATGTAGGCTAGCAAGAGGGAGAAGACTGTCATCGCCGCCCAGGCGTAGACCCACGCATTCTCGAACGTGCCGAAAAACCAGAAGATGAGGGCGAGGATCGGGGCGCCGAGGACGCCTGCTAGGAGGATCCCTTTGAGCCGGTCGACGACGAAGGTCTTCGGCGTGGTCTTGTTGAAGCCGTACTTCTCCTCGAGGACGAATGTGTCGTACAGATCGAAGGGGAGTGCGATGATCGTCGAACCAAAGTAGAGTAGCGCGACGAAATACAATCCGCGGATGACCTCGCTCTCCGACCAGCCGCGCACAATCCCATCGAGCCAACCGAAACCACCGAGCACCCAAAAAATCAGGAAGACGAAGAGGCTGAAGGTTGCGCTGATAACGTGAAAGCGCGTGCCGTCCCTGGTATACTCCTGCGACTGTTCGTATTTCTCTGCATCGAACGTATCGGCGAACTCCTCAGGCAGCTCTGGCTTGAGCGCTTTGAGATTGAGCAGTTCCGCGAATAGGTCGAGGTGGTACAGCGATACGAGAGCGACCACGATGATGATGAAGTAGAGATTGTATTCCATAGCAAAAAGGTGAAGTGGCGGAGCGGGGCGAGTCGGCAAGCGACTAGGCACCCACAGGCTGGCGCGCTTCGTAAAATTCCATGTAAGCGGCGATGATACGCTCGAGCTCGGCGAGGCTCGAGACTGACGAGAATTGGGTGCGCAGCAGCTTGCCGCCGACGAGCCCGCGCGAGTAGGCCATCAGTCGCGAGCGCATCGCCATCATCGTGTGCCGCTCGTCCCCGTAGCGCCCAGATTCGAGCGCTAGTTTGCAGTGTCGGCGCACGAGATCCCATCGCTGCTCCACGCTGGGAGGCTCGGCGTGGTTGCCTGTCTCGAGGAACTGCTTGGCCTCGCGGAACAGCCAAGGATTGCTCATCGCGGCCCTCCCGATCATCACCCCACTGACGGCGGTTTCCCTCTTGCGCCGGGCGACATCCGCTCCGCTGGCAATATCTCCGTTGCCGATGACCGGGATGCTCACCGATCGGGCGCAGGCGTCGATCACCTCCCAATCAGCCTCGCCCCGATAGCTCTGCGAGCGCGTCCTCCCGTGGATCGAGATCGCCTGGATGCCGCTCCCCTCGAGAATCTTGCAGACCTCTAGTGCATTGATCGACTGCTCGTCCCAACCGATGCGGATCTTGGCCGTTACCGGGACAATATCACCGATCCCCCGGACGATGTTCTCAGCCACGCTCGTGAGCGCCGGGCAATCCTTGAGTAGTGATGAGCCGCCGTTCTTCGCCACGACCTTATTCACCGGGCAGCCGAAGTTGATGTCGATAAAATCCGGCCGCTTCCAGTCGATGATCTTCTTCGAGGCCTCGGCCATGCGCATGCCATCGCCGCCGAACAGCTGGACGCCCAGCGGGCGTTGGGCGTCTCCGAACTCGGTATATTTCCGTGTTCGGTCATCCTGTCTGATGATCCCTTCGGCCGAGACGAACTCGGTCACCATCACGTCTGCCCCGAGCTCTTTGCACAGCGTCCTGAAAACAACATCCGTCACCCCGGCCATCGGTGCCAGGTAGAGTGGGAAGTTTCCATTTTCAAACCAGGGTAACATGCTAGTATTCTGCTGCGCGCAAGGTATCGAGGATCCCCGATGGATCAACCGCGAATCAGGCATGGCGCCCGAACTCAAAGAGCAGTTGGAAGCGCGGATTCCCGAAGAGATGGGCGGGATCCGGGAACGCATCGGAGACCTCGAGGAGAACACCAAACCGATCGCCCCGCATCAGGCGCTGGGGCGCTTGACCTGGCTCGACGGCAGCTGGACAAGCGGGCAAGGAGGCTGCTCTCGCACGTCTCAGGGACGGGCTGGTGCGCCTGCAGATCGCGATGGCGAATCTCTCCAAGCCGGAATTTGGGCCTTGCCAGAATTGCGGGAGGGCGATCGCGTCCGCACGGATGGAAGCGTCGCCAGAGAGCACACTCTGCATCGGGTGTGCCTGAGCGCCCCCGTTGCAAAGTTTCTGGCACTTTGTAATCGCCGTTCTCCGCCAGCCTGCTAGCATGGTTCAAATACCATGAGCGAGACCCAATTCGACATCAACGAGCTACGCGAGAAACTCCCCGAGTTCAACCTGGGCGCAATCAAATGGCTTTCGATTTTCGCCATCGCCGCAAGCGCGCTCTGGACCTCGTTCTATTCCATTCCCGCTGATTCTCGCGGCGTGATCTTGCGTTTTGGCAAGATGCAGTCGGCGCTCATCACTCCCGGGCTTCATCTCAAGCTCCCATTCTTCATCGACCGTGTCTATATCGTGCCGATCGAACGCCAGCTGAAGCAGGAGTTCGGATTTGGCACGGAGGGCGCCACCGACTCCTCCCAATACTCCCGGTTCGCGGACGAGCAGATCGCCGAGAAGTCGATGGTGTCCGGAGACCTGAATGCGGCGCTCGTCGATTGGGTCGTCCAGTACCGGATCACCAAGCCGGAAGAATACCTATTCCGCGTGCGCAGCCCGAAGGATACCCTGAGAGATGCCTCCGAGTCGATCATGCGTGAGGTCATCGGAGACCGGACGATCGACGAGGTGATTACCATCGGCCGTGAGGAGATCCAGCTGACCGCCCGCGAGAAGCTGCAGGAGTTGCTCGACCTCTACGAGATGGGGATGACGGTGCAACAGATCCAGCTGAAGGCGGTCAACCCGCCGCGTGAGGTGAAGTCGGCCTTCAACGAAGTGAACGAGGCCCAGCAGGAGCAGGAGACATCGGTGAATATCGCCAATGGTGAATACCAGAAGATCATCCCGGAGGCCAAGGGGCAGGCTGATCAGAAGATCAGCGAGGCTGAGGGCTATGCGCTGCAACGGGTCAACGAGGCCCAGGGTGATGCCTCGCGCTTCAATGCGATCTACACGGAGTTTCTCAAAGCGCCTGAGGTCACCCGCCAGCGGCTATACCTGGAAACGATGGCCGAGGTGTTGCCCCAGCTGGGCGACAAGACGATTCTAGACAAGGACATGCAGCAGGTGCTGCCGTTCCTGCAGCTCAACCAGAAATAGAGGATAGGATGAAAAACGCGCTAAGAATTATTATCGGTGTCTTCGCGGCCGCTCTGCTGGCGGTCGTCACGGGAGTCGCCTACATCGTCACCGAAACCGAGCAGGTCGTGGTGACCCAATTTGGGCGACCGGTCGGCGAGACGGTGACGGAGGCCGGGCTGCACTTCAAGATGCCATTCGTGCAGAAGGTGAACCGCTTCGATAAGCGGGCGCTCGAGTGGGACGGGCCAGCCAGCGATATGCTGACCAAAGACAAGACCTTCATCGTCGTCGATACGTTTGGACGCTGGCAGATCACGGACGCGAAGCAGTTCTTCCTGCGGCTGCGAGACGATCGTAGCGCCCAATCACGCCTCGATGACATCCTGGGAAGCGCCACCCTGGCGACGGTCGCCAATCACGATCTGATCGAGGTCGTGCGCACCTCGAAGGATCGAGTGCCAGCCAGGGATGAATCCCTTGCAGAGCAGGACATGGACAATGACCTGAAGCCGGTGAGCAAAGGGCGCGTCAAGCTCGAGGAGGAGATCTTTACCGCTGCAGCAGAGCCGCTGAAGGACTTCGGGATCAAACTGCTCAACCTCCGCTTCAAGCGGATCAACTACCACCCGACCGTTGTCGGTAAGATCCACACGCGCATGATCTCCGAGCGAGCCCAGATCGCGGCCGGGTTCCGTTCGACCGGTGCCGGTGAAGCGGCACGCATCATCGGCACCAAAGAGAGGGAGCTGTCACGCATCAATTCGGAAGCCTACCGCAAGGTCGAAGAGATCCGTGGCAAGGCGGATGCTGAGGCGACCGCGATCTACGCCTCCGCCTACAACCAGAGCCTCGAGTCCGCAGAATTCTACCAGTTCGTAAAGACCATGGATCTCTACAAGGAATCACTATCAAAGGAGGCTTCGCTCATCCTCTCGACGGATAGCGAAATTTTCCAGTATCTGAAGGGCGCTACTGGAGCCGCGGAGCCCGGAAACTAATAGGTCACGGCCACCGGGGTCCCGTGCGGACTCTCTACAAAGAAGCGCTCGGCCATGTGCGCCGGCATCCTGATGCATCCGTGGGAAGCGGGGAAGCCTGGGAGATACCCTGCATGCATTCCAACGCCACCTTTGATTCGCATGAAATGCGGCATCGAGGCTCCGACAAACCGTACGCCTGGCGGTGGGTTCGGCTTCAAGCGCACATCGACATCGTTGTCGATCACGTTGCCGGCGCTATCGATCCACTCGCCATAGAGGTTCGATCGATGATTCGCATTCTTTTGAATAATCGAAAAATTCCCCGTTGGAGTATCGAATCCCTCACGCCCCGTCGAGATCATCGACACGCCCACCAATTCGTCACCTTTGAAGTAGTAGGCTTTCTGGTCTGACAAATCGATTTTGATGCGCGGAGGACCCTGCACCCCATCACCATCCCAATGAGAAACCGTATCGATCGCGCTGTTCTGACCGCTTGCGGCGGCCGAGTTGCGCGGGAGGTCGCTCAAATACTGGGTCTGCCCACGAGTGCTTGAAGTTTCCACAGTTTCCCCACAAGACGCGTAAAAAATACAGGTCAAACCAACAAAGATGAGAGAAAGAGGCGTTTTCACAAGTTTACAAATTCAAGCTTCCGAATCACAAAAACCACTACGCTGATGCACAATTTCCGGATGCCGTGGGAATTACGTTCAGAAACACGCGGTGGTCAAGGTCTCAAAGATTCCCGTTGCGGGGGGTGGAAGGGGCTATTATTAGAGATTCTGCCAGAATTTCGGCTCAGAATTATGCCAACCTACGAATATGAGTGTGAGAAGTGCGGCAAGCACTTCGACGTGTTTCAGAGCATGAACGCCGAGCGCCTCAGTGTGTGCCAGGATGAGGCCTGTGGAGGGAAGGTCAAACGCCTCATCGGAACCGGGGCAGGGCTACTTTTCAAAGGCAGTGGCTTCTACATCACCGACTATCGCAGTGATTCCTATAAGGCTGGGGCTAAGAGTGATAGCGCGAGCACTGGGGGGAAATCAGAGTCCAAACCATCAGATTCAAAGAAGTCTGAGTCCAAAAAATCGGATTCTGGTGGAGGTAAGAGTTCGAGTTCGGGAGGATCTGGTTCGACAAAGGGTTCCAGCTAGCGTTGCCTAGCGCGGGCGGGTCAAAGATTTTTTTCAGCGCCTATTTGCATGGTCAGGGAGGCTGATTTCGGCTAATTTGACCCCACTGTAAATGACTACGTCGATGGTTCACGTGATCGGAAGAGCAATGTTGGTTTTCGGCTTCCTGCTGGGCATCGCTCCTGCGTACTTGGCACAGGAGCGAATCCCGTTCCCTGAGAACCAGCGCGACCCTCACAGCGGGTCGACCCGGAGCGAGTTTGGGGAAATTGTGGTGAAGGGATCGGACGCCTACACACGCGGCACCTACTGCGATTTTGCGGTCGCCTCGAGGAAGAGCTTTCAGGATTTGATGAAGTTCAGCGGGCGTTTGAAGTTCCCCCTGATCATCGATCTCAAACAGGTGCCTGGGAATCGCGTCAGGGGGCACCCAGTGAAGCCGGTGATCATCGTCAGTCACACCTACAGCCCGAATATCCAAGTGGCGTTGTGCGAGTCCTTCCGTTTCGCCGATCTGCGCGAAGAGCTGGTACGATTTTTTCTCATGGACTACGCTCTGCGCAATCATGTCAACGTCCCGCTGCTCGTCGAGCAACGTGGCTCGGATCTGATCCCGCAATGGTTGTGGGCCGGAGTCTCCGAGGCGGTCGGGTTCCGGGAGGATGGCGAACCCAGCGAACTGTTCGCGGCGATCTACCAGGCTGGGACGATGATGGGGGTCGATGACATTATCAAAGCGAATCCAGACGAGATGAGTTCGCTTTCCCGCGCTGTCTATCGGGCATCGGCAGGCGGGCTGGTGCTGACCCTCCTGCAGCACGACGCCGGTCCCGCGCGGATGCGCAATTTCATCGATGCCCTCGCCTCGGAACCACAGGATCAGGAGGCGCTGCTGCGCAAATATTTTCCTGGGGTCAGCGACTCCAGTAATAGTCTCGAGAAGTGGTGGGCACTGCAAACCGCACTGCTCGCCAAGCCGACGTCGCTCGACATCTTTTCGATCCCAGAAACTGAGGAGAAACTGAAGCGGGCGCTCGTCGTCGCCTTCATGGAGGATCGGGCAGCGGGCACTGGTGGGGAGGGGTTGCAGGACGGGCCTCGCGAGCGGCGCTCGTTATTCAAGTTGTTCAAGAAGCGCGGTGGGGAGCCTGAACCGGATCCGGACTTCGAGTCCGAGCCGCTCGGAGCGGAGGCGATCCCGTTCGCCGAAGAACAGGAGCGAGTCACCTATGCCCTCGAAGATTACAGGGTCTTCGAAAGGCGCGAGGATCTTGCGGAGATCCTGCACGCTTGCGAGCTGCGCCTGGTACAGCTGAGCTACCGATCGTTCCCGCTCTACCGCCCGATCATCAAATCCTACCTCGAAATTATCGAGGAAATCGAGAGTGGTGACACGAAGGGCGTCGATGCACGCCTCGCAGCGCTGGCCGAGAACCGCCGGGGATTTCTCCAATCAGGACAGAGGGTGGAGGATATCATGAATCTCGACGCGGCCACTGCGGGCAGCCATGCTTCGGGTGCCTTCGATGAGTATCTACAACTGTTCGAACACCTGCGGCGCAGCAAGCCCGAGCGGGAGGACGAGATCTCAAAATACCTCGATCGGGTGCAGGCGGAGTTTGAGTAATCTGCCTGCAGCCGATGAATCGTTTGACGTGGCACGAGAGGTTGCTCATTGTCGCAGTCGTCCTGCTCGTCCTCACCGGGGCGGCCGTCCGCTACTGCCGGGCGCTCCGCGATCAACCCGACCCGGTAAGTGATGACCGGACGGCACCCCTCAGCGATCATGCCGATGGATTATGAACAGACTAGTTTCGAGGAATACATCCGCCTGGCGCGGGAGGCCGATCCGCGTTTCGACGCCGATGCCTACCTGTTCCTGCGCGACGCCCTCGACCTGACCGTGCGTGAGATGCGCAAGCAGTGGGACAGCGAGGATCGCCATGTGAGCGGCCCGGAGTTGCTCGATGGGTTCCGCCGCCTCGCCCTGCAGCAGTTCGGCCCCATGGTGCCGACTGTCCTCGAAGCCTGGGGGATCCGCTGCACCGACGATGTCGGAGACATGGTCTTCAACCTGATCGAGATCGGCGCCTTCGGTAAGAGCGACTCCGATTCGAAGGAAGACTTTGTTGCAGTCTACGATTTCCATGACGCCTTCGTCCTACCCTTCCGCCCCGAGACCAAACTAGAAAGTGAACCAGAACCCTAGCCACCTGCAGCTCCCCGAATCCGATGCCGAGTGCGTCACTTTGCCGAACGGCCTCACGATCATCGTCAAGGAGGATCACAGCGCGCCGGTCGCCAGCGTGCAGGCCTGGGTGAAAGTCGGGAGTATCGACGAGGGTTCGTGGATGGGGGCGGGGCTCTCGCACATCCTCGAGCACATGCTCTTCAAGGGAACGCAGCGCCGCAGCGGCAACCAGATTGCGCAGGAGATCCAGGACGCCGGCGGCTACATCAATGCCTACACCTCCTTCGACCGCACCGTCTACTGGGTCGATACGCCAAGCTCGGGGCTCGCCGCGGCGATCGATGTCCTCGCCGACGTCCTGACCGGTGCCTCTCTTCCCGAGGGCGAATACGAGAGCGAGCAGGAGGTGATCCGGCGCGAGTTTGCGATGGGTTTTGATGATCCGGAGCGGACGCATTCCGAACTCCTATTCAAAACCGTGTTTCGCAATCACCCGTACGGTCAGCCGGTGATCGGCCACCTGGACATCTTCGATCAGCTGACACGCGATGATGTTCTAGATTACTACCGGAAGCACTACGTGCCCAACAACCAGTTCTTCGTCGTGGTCGGGGATGTCGATCCGGCAGAGGTGATCAACCAGCTCCGCGCCGCCTATGAAGGGATCCCGCGGCGCCCCCACTACAGGTCAAGCGTCCAACGCGAGCCGGAGCAACTTGGTCGTCGCGAGGTGCATGAAGAGTTCGGCACCGAGGTGACGAAGTTGTCGCTGGCATGGCGCGTCCCGGACCTGACCCATCCCGATATTCCAGCCCTGGATGTCCTCGCCGCGATCCTCGGCCAGGGACGTAGCGCCCGGCTCTACCGGAGCATCCGCGAGGAGCGGCATCTGGTCACCTCGATCGGCGCCTACTGCTATACGCCGAGGGACTCCGGAATCTTCTGCATCGGTGCCGAGTTGGAACCTGACAAGCGCGACGCCGCCCAGTCCGCGATCTTCGAACTCATCTGTGAGATCAAGGATGTGGGAGTCGATGAGAAGGAGATCGACAAGGCCAGAAAGCTGTCTCTGGCGGGCGGGCTCCAGGATCTCACGACGATGCGCGGCCAGGCCTCCGACCTCGGATCAAACTGGATGGTGACCGGCAATTTGGATTTTACCAGGGGCTACCTTGACGCGGTCCAGGATGTATCAGCGGCCGATGTCCAGCGGGTGGCACAGATCTACCTCCGTGACACTTCCCTGAGCATTGTCTCTCTCAACCCGAAAGGTAGCCAGTCGAGAGCGAAGATCCTCCCCAGCTTCACCACACGCGGCCGGATTTCGCGCCACACCCTCTCGAACGGGCTCAAGCTTCTCGTCAGGGAGGATTGCCGCCTACCCCTAGTATCGGCTGGGATCGTGTTCAAGGCTGGCCTTCTCGCCGAGACCGCTGAGACCAACGGCATCAATGCGCTCTTGACTAGCACAATACTAAAGGGCACCAGATCGCGCAGCGGGGAAGAGATCGCGGCTCAGCTCGAAGGGGCGGGGGGCGGCATCGGGACCATGTCCGGCAACAACAGTTACGGGGTATCGGTCGGGATGATGGAGCCGGATACAGCCCTGGGGCTCGAACTGCTCGCCGACGTGACGCTCCACCCAAGCTTCCCCGAGCGCGAGTTCGGCCGCGAGCGAGAGGCGCAGCTGATCGGGATCCGGCAGGATGCCACGCGCCCGATGAGCGTCGCTTCCAAGCTGATGCGCCAGCACCTGTTCGGCCTGCACCCGTACCAGTGGCCACGCAGCGGCACCGAGGCCGTGGTTGCCTGTCTCGAGCGCAGCGCGGTCGCCGATTTCCACGCCCGGCACGCCATTGCAAGCAATGCGGTAGTCGCGGTCTTCGGCGATGTGAAGACCAACGAGATCGTGGAACAGGCGGAAGAGTATTTCGCGGCGGTCCCATCCGGGGAGCTGCTGGCGAAAGCGATCCTCCCGCCCCCGCTATCTGGCGAGCAATCCGTGGAGGAGAGTTTGGATAAAGAGCAGGCGGTCGTGTTGGTCGGGTTCCGCAATGCTGACATCTTCAGTGCCGACCGGGTGGCGCTCGACCTGATCGACGAGGCGTGTAGCGACCTCTCCTCGCGCCTGTTTCTCCGCATTCGGGAAGAGCTCGGCCTCGCTTACTACGTCGGCTCGAGCCAGATGCTCGGTCTGGTGCCTGGCTCATTCGTCTTCTACGCCGGGACCTCGCCCCAACAGGCGGATCGGGTGCGGGACGAACTTATCAAGGAGATCGCCAAGCTCGCTGCCGATGGTCTGACACAGATCGAGCTCGAGCGGGCGAAGAGGACGATGGTCGGCAAACAGACGATCGAGATGCAATCCAACAGCTCGCTGCTACAGGTAGCCTCGCTGAACGAACTCTATGGCCTCGGATTCGATTACCACGAGAAAACACTCGCTGAGATCGAGGCAATGAGCGTCGGACGTGTCCGCGAAGTCGCAAGGAACTACTTCCACGAGCAAGCCCATGTAATCGTGAAAGTCTCGCCCGAAGGGTAGCGGAACGAGGCCGCACCACCGGGCGAGTGCTCGGGGAAGTAACCGCCTATTCTAGGAGCTCTCCAGGGAAGAATTGTCGGGTTATTCGACACCGGAGTCCCCCCAGAAAGGGGGGGGTGGTGCTCACGAGAAGACTCGAACTTCCACGGGTTGCCCCACAGGATCCTGAATCCTGCGCGTCTACCAATTCCGCCACGTGAGCTTGAGTGATACGAATACGTTGCTGGTAGCAAGCGCGTAGGTATCACGGGCACTGTCGATTCTCAAGTAAAATCCTAGCCTCTTGGAAAGCTAGCGCCCGACTGTGCCTCCGGCGAGGGGTTTGATGGTGAAGATGAGGAACGGTGGCTGGCTCATATTCCGCCCGTCGTTGAAATTTGGCATCCGGTGGAGCTGGGAGGCGTAGAAATAGAGTCGGTCGTCCGAGCCAAAGCAAAGGCCGGCGGGCCATAAAAACCGGGCGTCGCGAATGTATTGTTCGTACTTCTTCAAGCGTGGGTTGATGATACCGATCGCTTTTGATACGATGTCGGACGCGTAGACGTTGCCCTTCGAGTCGATCGAGATGCTGTCGCCGATTGGTTTCTCGGCCCATGGTTCGAGATGAGAGGTTAGTTGTTCTGCGTCGAGTGAGCTGTCTTGCAAGGCGGAGGCTTTGATGCGGTAGAGGGTGTCACCTTTCATCGGTCCGTAGTAGACCCAGTCTCCCTTGCGGTCGACAGCGATCGGATTCGCGCCGGCGAAAGGGAGTAACTTGGTGCCATCGACACGTTTCGCAAAGACTGGCTTGCCATCGATGTGTAGTTCAATATTGTCATCTGGAATGACTGAATAGTGCCCTTGCAGCACGCGCCGGGCCAGGCCCGTCTCGATGTTCACGACGATGAGCGCAGCGTCCTTTCCCCCAGCGGGATCAGAGATGTAGAGGTAGGGTTCCTCGGGGTCGAGCGCGAGGTCGTTGATGAATGAGGTTGGGATCACTGCGGGTGTCGGCAGGTAGATGATTTTTGCGAGCCGGTCATTCTTCGAATCCCAGGCCACGAGTTTCGGGGTCGTCTCGCTGCGGCGGCCATTGTCGAGCATCCAGACTACCCCCTTCTTATCCGATTGGAGCCCCAGCACCGAATCTAGTTTGAGCGGTGAGCCGCCCTCGGTCTGGTTCATCGATGGGTTGGGGAAGTCGCGGAGTACTCCGGAGGGAGTGATTTCGACGACTTGGACATCGGCTCCCTGGAACTGGTGCACGCTGAGGATGATACTGCCAGCCGGGGTGATCGTCATGCCACCGGGCATTTGCATGAGGCGGGCAGAGGTTTTGAGATTCGCCTTCGGGTTGGCCCAGGACTCAAATTCACCCGCCGAGACCGAGAGCAGCCCGACGCACCATCCGATGAGGGTGCGGAGAACGATCATCGAGTGGGAGGAGGATCGGGCTGGCATTGGTTTCCAAGTGGTTTTAGCCGCTCGCGAACTCAAGGTCAAAGCTTCGTTCATCTAAGTAGACAATTTTGGCCGACGGGAAATGCTAGAGGAACAGCTCCGGGTAGTGCTGGCTGGCAACCTCCTGGCAGCGTGCGAAAATGGCGCCTGCATCAGACATCTGCAGTGCCTCCCTCGCGAGGGCTTCGCAGGTCTCAGTGCTCAAGGAGCGGATGGCGCGCTTCACTAGCGGGACCTGGAATGGGCCGACGCTGAGCTCGTCGACCCCCAATCCAATCAGCAGCGGGACGAGGCTTAGCTCCCCAGCGATCTCGCCGCAGATCCCCGCCCAGATCTTTGCCTCGTGGGCGGCATCGATGATGGTCTTCAGCAGCCGGACGATCGCCGGGTGCGCAGGTTGGTAGAGGTTTGCGACGCGTTCGTTCACCCGGTCGACGGCGATCGTGTACTGGATCAGGTCGTTGCTGCCGATACTGAAGAAATCGACCTCATTGGCGATCTGGTCGGCGATGATCGCCGCGCTCGGGACTTCGATCATCGCTCCGATCTCGATCCGGTCGTCGAAAGCGACGCCGTCGGCGACGAGCTCCGCCTTGGCCTCCCGCACCAGCACCTTCGCCTGGCGCACCTCGTCGAGTGAGGAGACTAGCGGGAACATGACACCGACATCACCGTGGGCGCTCGCACGGAGGATCGCGCGGAGCTGGGTCTTGAACACGTCGGGGCGCTCGATCGAGACGCGGATCCCGCGCCAGCCGAGGAACGGGTTCTGTTCGGCGACACCGCGTAGCTCCGCCGGCAGCTTGTCGCCCCCGATGTCCATGGTGCGAAAGATGACGCTGTCTGGAGCCACCGCTTTGACAATCCGCGAGTAGATTTTGGCCTGCTGATCCTCGGTCGGCAGGTGGGGGGAGTTGAGGTAGTGAAATTCCGTCCGGTAGAGGCCGACGCCGCGCGCCCCCTTCTCTCGGACAAGGGCGGTCTCGTGTTCGAACTCGATATTGGCGGACAGGGTGATCGAGCGCCCATCGGTGGTCTGGCAGGGCAGATCGACCAGTTCGCTGAGCTGGAGCGTGACTTGGCGTTGTTTGCGTTCGAGTTCTTCATACTCCGCGATCGTCGCCTCGGTGGGATCGAGGATGACCATTCCATTGTAGCCGTCGAGGAGAACCTCCTGGCCGGTGTGCAGGTTCTGTGTGAGGTTCTGAAGACCGACGACCGCAGGGAGGTTGAGCGAGCGCGCAATGATGGCGGTATGCGAGGTGTAGGACCCGACCTCGGTTGCGAACCCGCGGACGATTTTGCGATCCATCGAGGCGGTGTCCGACGGCGTGAGGTCGTGGGCGAGCAGGATGTGCTCCTGGTGGGCGGTGCGTTCGCCCGCAGCGCTGGCACTGGTCCGGGTCAGGTTGCCGACCACCCGCTTCGTGACATCCTCGATGTCGACGACACGCTCGCGCAGGTAGGGGTCGTCGATCTTGCGCAACGAATCCATGTAACGGTTCATGATGCGGTAGAAGATCGATTCGACATTGACCTGTTCTTCGCGCAGCGAGCGCACCACCTCGTCGAGCACGCTCCGATCCTCCAGGACTAGGAGGTGGGCGTCGAAGATGCTCGCATCGGTGCCGCCGGCATCGTGGGCGATCGACTGCTGCAGTTCGCGGATCTG
>Ga0316197_10001577_pt1 | contig 16200 bp, 13 predicted proteins | sample OudBiesiAoxic_MG_FD_204939 | JGI IMG/M metagenome (GOLD analysis project Ga0316197, IMG submission 204939) | Coastal sediment microbial communities from Oude Bieten Haven, Netherlands - site A oxic | ecosystem: Environmental > Aquatic > Marine > Coastal > Sediment | place: Netherlands... | reverse complement strand
AACTTAAATTTAATATAATACCATTTACAAATGAAACCATAAAAATTGCAGGTCTTCTGGTTTTAATGGTGGCTATTTTCTATTTCGTGGAATTTACTTTTAATCCATTAATTAACATTGTTTTAAAAAGTGTACTTATTACTAGCTTTTATGTTGGAATCTTATACCGATTTAAAATATCTGAAGATGTCTTTGGCGTTCTTTCTGGATTTTTAAGAAGAAAAGGGAAATAAAGTAAACTATTATTTTAATGAAATCTCAATTTTAACTAATATAATTATCCGGAGATTTCCAATAATAACCCCGCAGGGACTTATCCACTGCGGGGTTAAACAACTAACCAACCTAAAACTCTCTTTATTATATCTTTGTACTTCTACTTCGTGTATTGTTACTTTTTCCGGAATTCCTGGAAGGACTTCTACTTACTTTTTTATTAGAGGTACTTGCCCTCTTAATAGTTGTACTTCCTGAATTTCTACCAGAAGGCTTAGACGCAACTGATCGTTTTGTTACTGTCTTAGTGCTAACGGTCCTGCTTTTTGTTGCAGATCTTACCGGTCTTTTATAGCTACTGTTGCTGCGCTGAACTTTTTTACTACCTGGAGTTGCCGCAACTTCCCTTTTTGTTATAGTTCTACTTGATGCAGACCGCATAGATCCTTTATCTCTATTTCTAACAGCAGTACTTTTAATAGTTCTACCAGAATTGGCAGGAGTTCTTTTTGTACTATTAACCGATGTTCTATTAGATCTGTTCACAGTTGAACTGTTTAAATTCCTTTTGGTATCAGTTCTATTGCTTCTTTGAGCAACTGCTTTCGTATTTCTTACTGAATTACCGGTTCTGTAATTATCGCCTCTTCGCGAATTATTTTCTCTGGCAGTCACACGTTTATCATTTCTGTAAACCTTGCTGCGCCTGTTGTAATTTTTATGATGGTCATAATGATGACCCACCCTGGCATAGGCTCTCCTATGATTATAATGATATGGTCTGTAATACGTATATCGCACAGGGTTGTAATATCTTCTGTATGGGTTATTGTATACCAGGCAGTAACCAGCTGCAGGTCTTACGAAATAGCCGTAATAGGGCCTGTATGTATAATATTGGTTATATACGTTAACAAATCCTGAGTAATGGCTATAATACCCTCTGTTATTATAATACACGTACATTCCACCAACTCGTCTCACTCTTCCATTTCGGTACCATACATCAACACCACCAATTTGATTAACACGTCCATAATAATCATAAAAGACAGGTACATTTTGAACTTGAATAACTGCACCATAATCATCATATTGAACATATGGATTATAATCATAACCTGAATTGAATGTAAGGTTGGTACTTCCGAAATTCACATTAGCTCCTACATTAACACGGTTGTCAATATAGAAATCGAATTCTCCATCCGGATAAACGGAAAACGTAATGCCATTTTCAACAAAGATGAAGGAATTGTTGTATTTATAAGCATTGCGTATTGCAACCTTATTTTCCACGGTGGCTGCCATGGTACCCGCAGTACCTAAAAAAAGAGCCGTAAAAATGAATATTAAATTTCTCATGATATAAGGTTTTAAATTTCCGAATGCAACTATTTACATTCACCCAACTAATACCAAACAGTGTGCCAGAAATATTAATATATTTATAAAACATTGTAAATCAAGTAATTAAAAATTATTATAGCCAAAGAATTCAACTATAATTTATTTTTTTATAGGGAAAGAAGGTTTTATTAATTGGTACTATCGCAATTTTTCGCGTAAGTATCGTGCTGTATGAGATTTGGCTTTTAATACAATTTCTTCAGGGGTGCCTGAAGCAATAAGCTCACCGCCTTTGTCACCTCCTTCGGGTCCTAAATCTATAACGTGATCTGCACATTTGATAAATTCTATATTATGCTCTATAACAACAATAGAATGACCCCTGGCTATTAAAGCGTCCAAAGATTTTAAAAGCTTTTTAATGTCATGAAAGTGAAGCCCCGTAGTAGGTTCGTCAAAAATGAATAAAGCCTTCTCTTTAGTAGTCGCTTTTACAAGGAAAGACGCCAGTTTAATCCTTTGTGCTTCTCCACCTGATAGGGTAGAAGATGATTGGCCTAAGGTTACATAACCCAGACCTACCTCTTGAAGGGGACGTAATTTACCAACTATTTTTGTTTTTAAATTAGTTTCAAAGAATACAATGGCATCATCAATGGTCATGTTCAATATATCATCAATATTGGCATTTTCAAATTTTACCTCTAGAACTTCTTTTTTAAAACGCCTTCCACCACAAGTATCGCATTCTAAATGAACATCAGCCATAAACTGCATTTCTACAGTTATCTCACCTTCTCCTTTGCATTTATCACACCTACCACCATCTACATTAAAGGAGAAGTGTTTGGCTTGATAAGCTCTGAGTTTGCTCAATTTCTGTGAGGCAAACAATGCCCTGATATCATCATAAGCTTTAATATACGTGACCGGATTTGAACGAGAAGATCTTCCAATTGGGTTTTGATCTACGAACTCAACGTTTTTTACAGACTGAAACTTTCCGGACATTTCTGTATATTGACCTGCCTTTTCCCCATATCCGCCTACTTCTTTAAGTAATATTGGGTAAAGTAATTTTTTTACCAATGTACTTTTTCCACTTCCTGAAACTCCCGTAATTACTGTGAGCATATTAAGTGGAAAAGTGACATCAATATTCTTTAAATTATTTTCCCTTGCGCCCTTAATTTCAATAAAATAATTGGAAGTTCGGCGTATTTTAGGAACTTCAATTTCCATTGTTCCATTCAGGTAACTTGCCGTAAGTGAAGATGATTTTAGGATTGTATCCATAGGCCCGTGGGCAACTACTTCACCTCCATGTGTACCAGCTTCCGGACCAATGTCAATAACCTCATCTGCCGCAAGCATTATATCTTCATCATGCTCAACAACAATAACGGTATTACCTAAATCTCTGAGAGATTTTAAAACTATTATAAGATTCTCTGTATCTCTCGGATGTAAGCCAATACTAGGTTCATCCAGAATATACATAGATCCAACCAAACTACTGCCAAGAGATGTTGCCAGGTTTATTCGCTGACTTTCTCCACCAGATAGCGTATTTGATTTTCTGTTGAGTGTTAAATAGCTTAAACCAACCTTTTCCAAATAGCTTAGTCTGGATTTGATTTCTGCTAATAATCTTTTTGCAATTTGCAAGTCATATTCATTTAATGATAGCTTATCAAAAAATATGATTAAGTTTTCAATTGACAATTCCACAAGATCTGAAATAGATTTGTTATCAATCTTAATATAATTGGTTTCCATTCTAAGGCGCTTCCCTTTGCAGGAGCTACATTTTGTTTTTCCTCTATATCTGGAAAGCATTACCCTATTTTGAATCTTATAGCTCTTTTCTTCTAATTGCCGGAAGAATTTATCTATTCCTATAAAATGCTCATTACCTTGCCAGATCAATAGTTTTTGCTCCTCACTAAGTTGATACCATGGTTTATGGATAGGAAAATTAAATTTATAAGCAGAATTCACTAATTGATCTCTATACCAACTCATGCTCTCACCGCGCCAGGGAAATATGGCATTTTCAAATACAGACAAGCCCGAGTTAGGTATTACAAGATCCTCATCTATACCAATTACATCACCATATCCTTCGCACATTGGACAAGCCCCGTAAGGATTATTGAAACTGAAGAGATGTGCGTTAGGTTCCATAAAAACCATCCCATCCATTTCAAACTTATTGTTAAATTTAGTCACCGCTCCATTATCGATTTCTTCAATAAAACAGTAGCCTTTACCTTCAAAAAAAGCTGTATCCACTGCGTTTGCTAATCGATTTAGAAAATCTTCATCATCTTTCTTAATAATTCGATCTACAACCAACTCAAAATTATTTCCAATATCTTTTAAGGATTCATCAATACGCAGGACTTTGCCATTATGTTTTATCCTTGCATATCCTTGTTTAGAGAGCAATTGTAAAGATTTCACCGGATCCCTGTCTTTTGAAATAACAATTGGAGCTAACAGTAAGAGTTTGGTACCTTCATCAAAAGATTTTACGTGATTTATTACATCTGTTACGTTATGTTTTTTAACTTCTTTACCGGATATAGGTGAATAGGTTTTGCCAATTCTGGCATAAAGAAGCTTTAAATAATCATAAATTTCCGTTGTTGTGCCCACCGTAGAACGTGGATTAGTGGAATTTACCTTTTGTTCAATGGCTATTGCCGGGGCTATGCCTTTTATATAGTCTACTTTGGGCTTATCTAATTTACCCAGGAATTGCCGGGCATATGAGGAAAGGCTTTCTACATAACGACGTTGGCCCTCGGCGTAGAGCGTATCAAAGGCCAGACTGGACTTCCCGGAACCCGAAAGTCCGGTAATAACAACTAATTTATTTCGGGGGATTACTACATCAATATTTTTAAGATTATGCAGTTTAGCCCCTTTGATTATGATATTTTCCTTGGGATTTACTTCGGTTATTGCAGACATTTCTTCCGTTAGGTCCGCAAAGATACGATATGTTGAATTCAAACACCAATAGGTAGTCTTTTACATCTAAATTCTGCAATATCACAACATTGTTGACCTGAGAAAATATTTTTTCTCTATATTTGAGGCATAATAACTAAAAAATCCGCCTATACGCGAAAATTACTTTTTTGAACATTAACCTGAATGACTAAAGTCCTTTCCCAAAAGAAAGGCCCCTAAGTTTAACCAAAAAAGTAATTAGTATGCGACCACAAGTAGCGGACTCAATTTTAGTTCAGAATTACATTAGCGGGGATGAAAAAGCCCTGGAAACTCTAATAAACAAGCACAATCAACGTCTTACCAGTTTTATTTATTCCAAGGTCCTGGACAGGGCGATTGCTGAAGATATCTTTCAGGATACCTTTATAAAGGTTATAAGGACCTTAAAAAGAGGTGCCTATAATGAAGAAGGTAAGTTTTTACCTTGGGTAATGCGCATAGCTCATAATCTCATAATAGACCATTTTAGAAGGAATAAGCGCATGCCCAAATTTGAAGGGAGTGAGGATTTTAACATTTTTTCGGTTTTGGGAGATGATAAGCTGGATGCTGAGAGACAGTTAATTAAAGACCAGATAGACAGTGATCTTGGATTATTAATAGAAGAACTTCCTGATGATCAAAAAGAAGTTCTTATAATGCGTATATATAAGGATATGAGTTTTAAAGAAATATCTGAAAATACAGAGGTAAGTATTAATACTGCTTTGGGTCGAATGCGATACGCCTTAATTAACCTAAGAAAGATCATAGAAAAGAACAATATTGTTTTAACGAATTAATAGGTTCTATAACGACTAATACAAATGGTTCCATAATCGTTGCGTTATTTAGACATAACATTAACACATATGGAACAGATTTACCCGAGACAGCAAAACAAATGTAAGCTTGTAAAAACAAAGCCAGAGACTATACAGTTATTACTTCAGTATTCTAAGTCTTTGAATATTGTAAATCACAAAGGACTTACATTTGAGAATAATTTGAATTAACCATTTCCCTATATTATTAGGATATACATTAATCCCTTTGATAATACGTCAAGGGGATTTTTAGTTTCTGGTAGTTGCTCAAGTCACTTATTTAAGGAATTCGAACTAAACGGAGAATATTTCCGGCTTGCGGAAAATCAGTTGGCAACTAAATTATTATGGAATTATTGTATCAAAAATTGCCAAATCGCTCTTTGACATCAAAAATCAGGGGTTTTACAACATAGTTTTTCTCAGACCTTGGTATTTGAATACTTTTAAATTGTAATTATGAAATCATAGCTACTATATATTTAAACTATTAACCAAAGGGCCATCAAAAAGAAGCTCCTTTATATTAACCAAAAAATACTACCAATTATGGAATTTGAAATTGATGATTCAGAATTAGTAAGAGACTATATCAGCGGCGACGAAAAAGCACTTGAAGTTCTTATAAACAGACACAACCAACGTATTAGTAGTTTTATTTATTCCAAGGTTCTGGATAGGGATATAACGGAGGATATTTTTCAGGATACTTTTATAAAGGTAATTAAAACCTTAAAAAAAGGATCTTATAGTGAAGAGGGAAAGTTCTTGCCGTGGGTAATGAGAATATCACATAACCTTATTATTGATCACTTTAGGAAGAACAAGCGTATGCCTAAGTTTGAAGGAAATGATGATTTTAATATTTTTTCGGTTATAGGTGACGACAAACTTAATGCAGAAAAACAGATTATTAAAGATCAGATAGATAGTGATCTTGGATCGTTGATTGAAGAATTACCCGATGATCAAAAAGAGGTTCTGCTTATGAGAATTTACAGGGACATGAGCTTTAAGGAGATTTCTGAAAACACCGGAGTTAGCATAAATACTGCCTTGGGAAGAATGCGATATGCACTTATAAACCTCCGAAAGATAATAGAAAGACATAATATTGTTTTAACAAATTAAGAGCAAGAAATACATAAAAGCAATATTTCCATTTTAGTTGCGTTATTTATACATAACAATACTATAATAATATGGAAAAAATTTACTCAGAAGAACAAAATGCTTGTAAACTGGCCAAAACCAGTCCTGAGACGATTCAATTCTTACTGAATTATTCCAGGTCCTTCAGAGTTACGAAGTACAAGACATTCAAATTCGAAACAACTTTGAATTAAGAAAAGATAGCCCGCAATTAGCGGGCTTTTTTTATTTTATAATAATCTTCCAATATCTTTTTTCTCCCTATCGTTTTGGTTATTTGGTCTTTGTCCAGATCCCAGCCTCTGGCCGGCGAATATTGACGACCATACCAAATAATTTGAAGATGCAGATCGTTCCATAATTCTTTGGGAAATAACCTTTTCGCATCTTTTTCGGTTTGAACCACATTTTTACCATTAGAAAATCCCCAACGATACATTAAACGGTGAATATGTGTATCAACCGGAAAAGCCGGTATACCAAATGCCTGAGAGACCACTACACTTGCCGTTTTATGGCCAACTGCCGGTAATTCTTCCAATAAGCTTATTTCCGATGGAACATTACCCTGGTACTTTTCTATCAATATTTCAGACAGGCCATGGATTCCTTTCGACTTCATCGGTGAAAGCCCTACTGGCCTAATAATTTCTTTTATTTCCTCAACAGACATTTTAATCATGTCGAAGGGATTATCAGCTTTGGCAAATAATTTAGGTGTTATTTGGTTTACCCGTATATCTGTACTTTGTGCCGATAATAATACGGCGATTAGTAATGTATATGGATCTTTATGTTGCAACGGCACTGGTATAACAGGATATAATTCCTGCAGTTTTTCTATTGCAAAGGATACTTTTTCCGATTTCGTCATTTTTGTTTAATTTTACAATGAAAAAAATAAACACAAATTTAATTTAAAATAGACAATGAACACACTTAAAGAAGGTGATAAAGTCCCTGATTTTACATCTGTTGATCAGGATGGTAATTTGGTAAAATTAAGCGATTATTCAGGTAAGAAGTTAGTGGTATTTTTTTATCCAAGGGCTAATACTCCCGGATGTACCGCAGAAGCTTGCAATCTTCGCGATAATTATGCGGAACTCCAATCAAAAGGTTATGCACTTCTAGGGGTTAGCGAAGATTCTCAAAAAAAGCAAGCGGGTTTTAGAGATAAATATGAATTTCCATTTCCGCTTTTGGCAGATGAAGATCATGTCGTAATTAAGACATTTGGAGTCTGGGGTCCTAAAAAATTTATGGGCAGGGAATACGATGGTATTCACAGAAAGACTTTTATTATTGATGAAAGCGGTTTTGTTACAAAGGTTATTGACAAAGTTAAAACCAAAGATCACGCTGCCCAGATTCTGTAGAATTAAACTATCAGCATAAAAAAAGGCCTTAATACTTAAGGCCTTTTTAATAGAATTTAAGCATTAAGCTTTTTCTTTTAGTTTATCGTCAGTTCGCATAAAAAGGTGTTCTTTCTTTATTATTTCCGAAATACCTTCTGGCAGCATTTTCTCCCAACCACCTTCTCCACTAGTGATTTTTTTCAATACATCTCTGGAGAATATGTCCATAATTTCAGGATCGTAGTCTATAATATCCATTACTTTCCCATTGTACTTAAAAAATTTGTATAACTCTTTCATTCTCGGATGAACCTTCACGTTATTACTGGTCATGATCTGACCGGTCTCCGGATTCTTCATCGGATAGAGATATACAATAAGTTCTTTAAAGAATAACTTGCCAAAAGCTTCCAAAATACCACCACTTAGGTGCCTGTAATATTTTTCGTCAAAAATGTCCACCAGGTTATTAACTCCCATGGTAAGACCAATTTTTGCCTTGGTATAATTGTTAAAGTATTCAACCAATTTAAAATATTCCTGAAATTTTGAAATCATCACAGAATGTCCCAACGAACACAATAATTTAGCCCGGTCCATAAAGTCGCTTTCATCTATTTCACCCGAAGCTCTTAAATTAGACAATGTAATTTCAAATATTACAATGGAATTATCTTCATCAACCGCCGGATCACGGATAAAAATTTCATAGGACTTTTCAAACATATCCATGTTCACTTTAGTCACAGGTCTGAAACTCCCTCTGAGGGCAAGGATATTTTTTTTATATAGAATAGCCGCAGGAAGAAGGTTATTCCCGTCGGGTCCAAACATAACCGCATCGGTCATATCATTTCTAATAAGTTGAAGACTCATAAGTCTGTTGTCAACGTTTGCGAAATTCGGACCCGAGAAATTTACCATATCAATCTCCAGGGTATCCCGGTCTATATGGTCATAGAGGTATTTTAATAATTTTCTGGGTTTATTATTCTTGTAAAATGCACCGTAAATGAGATTTACACCAACTATACCAAGGGTCTCCTGTTGCAGACGTGCTTCGTTTTGCATAAACCTGACATGTAATATGATCTCATCAAATTCTTTTTGAGTTGGATCTAATTGAAATCGGATTCCTACCCAGCCATGACCTTTATATCGCTTTGAAAAATCTATTGTTGCGACCGTATTCGCATAGGTAAAAAACAGTTTATCCGGATTTTCCTCTCTGCTAATACGTTCTTCCATAAGATGCATTTCATGAGAAAGCATCTTTTTTAGCCTGCTTTGAGTAACATACCTGCCTGCAGTTTCTACACCATAAACGGCATCGCTAAAGGATTTATCATAGGCACTCATAGCCTTAGCTATTGTACCCGAGGCGCCGCCTGATCTGAAAAACCATCTGGCGGTTTCTTGACCGGCCCCTATTTCTGCAAATGTCCCATAGATATCGGGATTTAGATTTATTCTAAGGGTCTTAGCTTTTATTGAAGGAATATTTTCAAAAGCCCGATCCTTTTTGAATACTGAAGCCATATATAGTTTGCTTTAAGCAAAGTTAACAAGATTGGCGTATCTATTAAATAAATAAGTTATAAATTTGAAATAAATAGATGACAGGTTGAAAATAACTTTTTTAGGCACTGGCACATCGCAGGGAATACCGGTTATTGGAAGTAATCATCCGGTCTGTTTAAGTAAAAATCCCAAGGATAAAAGACTTCGAGTTTCTGTTCTGATTTCATGGAAAAACTATAATTATGTAATTGATTGTGGTCCTGATTTCAGACAGCAGATGTTAACTAATAAAGTTACCAAATTAGATGGTATTCTCTTTACTCATGAACATGCAGATCATACGGCAGGTATAGATGATATTCGCCCTTTTTTCTTTAGGCAAGGTGATATTCCTGTTTTTGCACACGAAGATGTAATCTTATCATTAAAAAGGAGATTTGACTATATTTTTGCCGATGAGAACAGGTATCCCGGGGCTCCGGCGGTAAAGGTGAACCTGATACGGAATAATGAACCCTTCATAATCGGAGACCTTCCAGCAATACCAATTGAGACTTATCACAACCGATTAAAGGTTTATGGCTATAGAATAGGTGACTTTGCCTATCTTACTGATGTAAAGACTATTTCTGATGAAGAAATAAATAAACTAAAAGGAGTTAAAGTACTGTCTTTAAATGCATTACGAATAGAACCACATCATTCTCACTTAAACCTCAAAGAAGCTCTTGAATTGTTAGATATAATTAAACCTGAAATAGCATATCTTTCTCATATAAGCCATTATTTGGGTTTTCATGATGAAGTGGAAGAAAAATTACCTAAAAATGTACATTTGGCATATGACAATCTTGTTGTCTCGGTTTGAGTTTCAAAATAATAATTTTAGTTAGTTTAATATCTTTAATTTTATGAAAAGTAGAATATTTATTTACCTGTTCATTTTTGCCGCTTTGTTATCGCTTTACTTATTTGTAAGCAGCAATACCATGTTAGAGAATAAGGATTTAAAAATTAAGAATCTGGAATCTGAAGTTAGCGTACTTCAGGATTCTGTTCAAAAATTACAACTTCAGGTTTTTGATATGCAATATTTTTCATTGCAAAATAATGATGATGCCCTGTCGTATTATGATCATCTTGGACTGGAAAACCCTTCTCGCTATATTTCAGATAAGTTATTGGAAACCAATGAGCAGAAAGGAGATAATCCATTGGTTCCGTATGAGGGAATGGAAAGTGATTTTAAGATCAATAAGATAAAAATACTAAATCATCAATGGATAATAGCAGATTTTTCAGATGGTAAATATTGGGGAGAACTACTTTTAAAATACGAGTTGAAGGATGATATGGGTGTTAATTTTACAATGATGGACCATCTTTTATATACGCGGAGTAATTAAATATTTTCTTCAAGCCATTTTCTAAAGGAGTAAAAGTTTTGGGGCGAAACCCCATGACCTACAGGAAATTCCTCATATTTATAATTAATCCCAAGCTTTTTTAAGAGAATAGGTGCTTTTTGAGCCCATTCCGGTGGGATTACCTGGTCTACCTGACCGTGGGAAGCATAAATGTTAAGATTTTTATAGTCGTTTTGAGCGTAATTCTTTTCTAGGATATTCTCATCTATATAGCCACTTAGGGCCACCACATTTTTAACCTTATCCGGAAATGAAAGTGCAACGGCATAACTTAAAACTGTACCCTGACTAAAGCCCAACAGAGTGACATTATCTTTATCTAATTGATAGGCTTTACAGGCTTCCTCAATAAAACTAACAATTTTGTTTCTCGATGAAATTGCTTGTTTCTCATCACTCCATTTTCCAAATGATGCATCAAAGTTAATGGCATACCAGGCATTACCAAAGGGAGGTAAAGGATATGGCCCTCTTGCAGAAATAATAAAACATTCTGAAGGTAATTCTGAAGCGAACGAAAACAAATCTTCTTCGTTGCTGCCGTATCCGTGAAAAAGAAAGATAACAGGTGGACGACCATTTTTTATTGAAGAAGGCCGAATTATATGATAAAGGGATAGGGGTATTGTTTCCATTCTATTGAATAAAGCTAAACCATTGCTGAAATGAGGCTCCCAGGATTGGAACAGGCTGTTTTTTATTATTCAAAGCTCCCATAAGACCATATATCCAGAGAACAAAATAAAATATATACAAACCTAGCCATACAAAAAAATTGAACCATTGACTTAAAAAAAGTGCACAGCCCATAAAAACCAGATGCAAACCAAATGCCTGCCTTGTATGAAATCTTGCAAATTCATTTTTTGGTTCCATATTCATGGTTATTGCTATTAAAGAACCAATAATAGTAAAATAGGCTATTATCGCTGTTGTTTTTCCTTTCGCTACCGAATCTTGTTCCAAAACCCTTTTTTTCTAATTAATACTTAAGTTATTATTGTTTCAGACTATGATTTGATTGTTGGCTATTATTCCGTAAATCTTACCTTTCATTTTTTCACCAAAAAACATACTGTTCTTTGAAGTTGAATTACAATGCTTTTTTGTATAAATAAACTCAGATTCAGGATTAAAAAGAGTAAGATTAGCCAAAGAACCTTTTTTAATAGTCACCGGACTTAATCCAAAACGTTCTCTTCCTTTAGATAAAAGGGTGACGGCCGTTTCTGTGTCGAATAACTCATTTAAAATACCAAACGCATTTTCAAGACCTATGGTGCCATAGGCAGCATTATCAAATTCTATACGTTTTTCTTCAATATCAATTGGTGTATGATCTGAGGTTACAAAATCTATAATGCCTTCTTTAAGGCCTTTTATCAAAGCACTTATATCTTTTTTCGTACGAAGTGGAGGTAAAACCTTGTAATTGCTATCAAAACTATCCAAAACATCGTCAGAAAACAGCAAATTATGTACAGCAACACTACAACTTATGTTAAGCCCCTTCCGTTTAGCTTCCCCAATAAGCCTAACGGACTTGCCCGTAGATATTGTTGGGATGTGGAGACAGCCTCCAGTGTATTCCAGAATAAAAAGGTCTCTGGCAATTTGAAGTTCTTCAGCCAGTGCAGGAATTCCCTTTAACCCAACCCTTGTAGACGAAATACCTTCATTAACAATACCCTTGCTCATTATTTGCTTATCCATTGGAAAAGAGCAAACTAACCCTTTAAAATCCTGGGAGTATTGTAAGGCTATCTTTAAAAGATTTGAATTTGCAATAGATCTCTTAAAATCATAGAATCCAACAGCCCCCGAATTCTGCATGTCATAAAGTTCAGCAAGATCATTACCTTCGCTAAGCACAGTAAGAGTCCCCAAAGGGTGTAATTTTGTCGGATGTTCTTTGGCGGCATTTTTAAGAAAAACAATTGCGCCACTGCTGTCGGGCAGAGGATATGTGTTAGGATTAAGAACAATATCGGTATAGCCACTTCTTGCTGCCACTGTGATTCCATTCTTAATGGTTTCACGTTCTTCGTACCCTGGCTCACCAAAACTTACACTGCTATCGAACCAACCGGCAGAGACATGCAAATTTTTTAATTTTAGTGTTTTTATATTCCCGGCAGGCTTAATCGATGTAGATATTTCTTCAATAGTCCCATTAAGAATAAGGATATCGCGTTTTTTTAAATGAAGTTTACTGTTGGTTTTGTCAACAATTGTGGCAGATTTTAGAAGTATGTTCATTTAAATATTTTTTGAATAAGAACTTCGGCCAGCATAAAAAGCAAAGCAAAAATAGTAAACCATTTCCATAGCTCAGTTACTCTGTTGTCTTTTTCCATGGTTTCAAAGACTTCGGTTAAATTATTTACGCTATTATTATTTAAAATGTCCAATTCAGCATAAATAGATTCGCTTTCTGTTCTGGGGTAATTAAAACTAATATTTTGAATAGGTCTGGAATCTTCACTAATCGTATAAATACCATCTTTATTAGGATTGTAATTAAAGGTTAATACAGTTTTATTTGAAAAAGACTGTTGTTCGGGTATAAATTCATATTCTTTCCTGGTAACCTTTAGAATATTATCCTTTGCCCATTCCGCCTTAACATCTATTGTGGTAATTTGTCCCAGGGTATTATATAATTTAGGCGATTTAAGACTATTTGACCCAATACTATAAAATGTAGGGACAATAAGAGGAGAATTCTTAAAATTAGAATTTGTATTGTTGATAGCAGCCGTAAGCAAGTATATGCCATCCAGTCCTACAATGAAAGCAGATTGATCCTGTAATGAAAGTATTTTTGGAGCCGTGGTTCTGGTTTTGAAATAGCTTGTGACTCTTGGATATTGAAAATTACTTACTCTTTGGGCAAATACATTCTTATAAAGGGGATGATCAAAGTTAATTCCTGTGATGTTGCGTTCTTCATCAATTCTATTTATAAATGAAGTGGAATAATAATTACCGATGAAACTATTATAGCTTTCAATATTTGAATCAAAAGCAGGGATAATTATTAGATGACCACCTTTCTGAGTATAATCGCTCAAAGTATTTTTGAGTGATACAGGAATAGTTTTTAATTCATTTAAAACTATTAGGTTTTGCGACTCCAGTATGCTATAATTAAGATTATTCATTCGCACATCTGCAAATATGAATTCATCTTCGGTAAATATTCTTTTTAAATACTCACTATCAGACTCGCTTACAGATAATACTTTGATTTTGTCCTTTTGATTAATATTAAAAAACAACTGATTATCATAAGGCAATCCAATATCTGATATTTCAATTTTTCCTATAATAACTTCGTTGGCAGGCAATGTAAATGTAACATTAGATTTTCTGTTCTTATCAAAAGTTGCTGCCGTTTTAGCAATTAATTTATCATCATTATATAAAGAAACAGGTATAGTTTCCAAAGCACTTGTTGTAGTTAAATTCACCGAAAGATCTATTGTGGTTGCATTTACCTCAGCGACATATGCCGAATCCAAAACACTATTGTCAAGATTTTCTGCCTTAACCCCAACCATAAATGTTTGGATATTTCGCAAAGTATCGGTTTCCTGCAAAGCGGTTCTGTTTTGAAAATCAGAGACTAGCACCAAATATTTAATGGATTTTTCATCTTCGCTAAAGAAATTTTTCCCTTTAAGAAGGATATCCTTAAATCCTAACTGATTATAAGTATAAGGCAGGTTCAAAAGCTCGTTGCGAACGTCCATCAAGTTGATGTTGCTAAAAACTTTATCATTAGTGAAAAGAGTAAAAGTATTATCCTTAGGAAGACCTTGTAATAACTTCTGAACTGCATCCTGGAGCAGCGTTCCATTCTCTGTTTTGGCCTGCATGCTAAATGAATTGTCCAGGTATATTACGGTTTCTTTGGCATATGAAGCAGACTCCTTAGCGAGATAGGGTTGTGAAAAAGCGAGGATAAGGCCTGATAGTAATAATAGACGGGAGAAAAGTAAAAGCCATTTTTTTATCGTACTGCTTTTGCGAGATTGGGAAACTACTTTTTGTAAAAGCTTTACGTTAGTAAATGGAGTTTTTTTAAATCTCCGAAGCTGAAAGAGGTGAATCAATATGGGAATTAGCAGCAGAAAAAAGGCCCAAAGGAGTTCCGGATATTTAAACAGCATTCCCAAATTTGATTTGACAAATATATAAAGTATTGAGAAGATATTGCCTAGTTATTATGACAAAATTCGGAAGGGAATCAAGTAGATTGAAAAATTGAAATTAATATCAATACTGAGTCCACTCGAAAAAGATAATAAATGGTTGATTAAAAAAATCTAGTCTTTAACAAAAGAAAAAATAATCGACCATAGAGGATTGACCCAAATTTAAAAAGAAATTCGTGATCATTTTCTGAGCCTCTTCATTTGCAACTGTAACTATACTTTGTGGTTTTTCAAGTTTATGGAGATAATTAAAATGTCTCAATTCCTGTCCATAAATATTTTTACCTATTTTTTTTGGGTTATCGCATAACCAATAAAAAGGAATATTTTGCTTTAACAATTCTCTGGCAAGGCTTTTTCCTTTATCCCCGGCACCCCAAACGGTTAAAGGTCTTCTGTGATCATGGTGAAGCTTCAGAAAGTAATACAGTTTTAATTGTAAAAAATAATTCTGAGCATAGTGCTCACTGGTTCTTGAGGTTCGGGTGTCATAGTCACGCCATTTGTGCAAAATCTCATTACATGGAATACACTGCAAACCACGCTCATAAAATCGAAACGTAAGATCATAATCTTCAGGGTATATATTGGGCTCAAAAGCACCACATTCTTCTAAATCTATTTTGTGGACCATCCAGCAAGGGGAGGGGATAACACATTCCTTATAGATCTCAGAGAAGTTTACTCCTTTGGCTGTAAGTTTGTTCAACCATTTTTCATATCGCATATAACCATTGCCGACTCCACGATCCGAAAAATAACGAACACCTCCTACTGCAATATGTCCTTTTCCATGTTTTTCTAATGATGAAGCCATGATTTCCAGCTTTTTGGAGTTCATTATATCATCAGAATCCATTCTTGTAAACAATTCACCTTTACTTAAATTATAAGCTGTCCTGAGTGCTGAAATTATACCATCTCCTTGATTGGAATGTACAATTATTCTGCTATCCCTTAATGAATATTCTTCAACCACAGCACGGCTGTCGTCTGCTGAATGGTCGTCTATAGCCAGGACCTCCCAGTTTTGGTAACTTTGAGATACAATAGAATCCATACATTCCTTCAGGTACATCGAAGTGTTTTTAAAAGGAATTAAAATGCTGATTAAATAATTGTT
>Ga0316197_10001576_pt1 | contig 16210 bp, 15 predicted proteins | sample OudBiesiAoxic_MG_FD_204939 | JGI IMG/M metagenome (GOLD analysis project Ga0316197, IMG submission 204939) | Coastal sediment microbial communities from Oude Bieten Haven, Netherlands - site A oxic | ecosystem: Environmental > Aquatic > Marine > Coastal > Sediment | place: Netherlands... | reverse complement strand
TGCCGCGTCGAGCTCGCTGCAGCTCACCCCCTGTTCGACGCAACGATCTGTGTTCCAGCGACAAGTCGGCTGCTGGAGCACGCGAGCGTAGTAGTAGCTGTCCTCTCCCGGCTTGAACTCCGGATCGGTCCAAACGGCGCACAAGGTCTCGGCGCCGCCGGTCGTGTCGACGGTGCAGTCCGCGTTCGGATTGGGTCGGTCCGGTGCGCCGGCGATGGTCAGAACCGAGGTTTCGACGCTGCCAGCCTCGGTCAGCTTGCCCTTGATGACTTGGATTCTTTCGAGTGGCGCACCCTCGGCGTCTTGGGCGGCGAAGACGACAAAGCTCGGAGCGCCCTGCGCGCCATTCGGAAGGAGCGACCCCATCGGGACGGCGTTCAATGCACCCGATTCGACCGGGGTCTCGCCGGCAGTGAGTTGGTCGCATACGTCTTCGGGTATCGCTTCGAACGTTCCATAGCTCCGGACCTCGATCCGCGGGCCGCTGGTCGAGTAGGTACGCCGCGCGCGAAGCGCTTCGAAGATCGCTTCACGGGTGTTCTCCGTCGCCCATACCGCCGCCAGGCCACCTGGGTTGTTCGAGAACGCGATGCTGCGCCGGAACGCGCGATCCTCGCACTCGGGATCGTCGAGCTCGCAGGTCCACTGCCCGAGCTGGACCGCCGGATCGTTGTCGAGCACGCCCGCAGCACCGATGTAGCCGACTTCGTCGACGTCGCCCGGGTTTGCGTTGTGCTGGTCGGTCGCGCCCACGAAGCCGAACTGATAAGGATTGACGCCAACGACCTTGCGCGCCTTGAGCCCCTCCGCGAGAGCACCGCGCATGAAGTCGTTGGGCGCCGAGCATGAAAACGGAACCGCCTCTTCCGATTGGTCGCTGGTGATGCGCGTGCAGACGGTTTCCTCGGGCGGAAGACAGCGTGGGCTGTCCTCTGGCCTTCCCGTGCAGATGGGCTTGTTGTTTTCGAAGAAGCACTCCGCGTCAATCTCGTCGTTGCCGAGCCCGTCGAGGCCGAAACCCGGCATACACTCTGATTGGCCCTTCAGCTGGTGCATCTCGACCACGACGTCGTTCTTGGCGCGAAGGGCCGCGTCCTCAGGCGTGAGTGGCTCGTTGTTGCGGCCGGCGAAGATCCCTTCGGTCCCCACAGGCAGGAACATCCGCCCCGCCGATAGATTCGGATTGTGCGGGATCGTCAGATATTCGCAGCCGTCCTTGTTGCCGCAGGCGGCCTCCAGATGGTCGAAGAGATCCCAATGGTCTTCCGTCGTCGCGTACGCGAAGACATCGTCCGGTAGGTCATCACCAAGGAACAAGACGTTGCGGTGGACCGTCGATCCATTGAACAAGGGGGAGAACTCGTACGCAGGAAACGAGGTGAACTCGCAGGGATCGTTCGCCGCGTTCGCATCTGCGATGACTTGCGCCCAAGCATCCGATGTTGGCGCTGCATCCGGGAAGAGCGCCCAAATGAGCTCGGGATCGATGACGTTACCGCCCTGCAGAAAGAGCTCGATGTTATCGAGGATGATCGACTCGACGGCTCCGCAGCTCGCCGCAGGGTCATCCCTGCGGCATTGCTCATCGAATAGCCCCAAGAACTCGGCGTGATCGCTTACTGCGGCGAAATCGAGGGGGCGATCGAGCTGACGCTGCTCACAGGCCACGTTGCGGTCTTCACAGGCGACACCGACCGTTCCGCCTTTGGCAAATTCGTAGGCTTCCCGAGTTCCTTCCAAGGAGTTGAACCAGAACGAGTCCAAAGACAGCCGCGTGTGCACGTGTGTCTCGCCCCAAAGAACGCGCATCTTGGGATCGAAGTCGTCGCAGGCTTGTGTTCCGCCGGTTCCGCCCGAGCCGCCAGCGTTCGAGCTCTCGGTGCAGCCCACGGCGAGCGCCGCTAGCAGGAATGCGATTGCCAATCGTTTGTCCATCACACCCACCATTGAGTGGCTCGCGCCACGCACCAGTACCCGGCTAAGGTTCCGATACCATAGATCGCGGCGGTCTCGAAGGACGACCGACGGTGCGTAACTGTGACGCTCCTTGGCGCGACGCGGCGGATCGCCCACATTGCCGCCATCGCGGCCAGCACCACCCCGATCTGCCCAGCTTCCACGCCCAAGTTGAAGAGCAACAACGGCGCCGCGATGCCATCTGGGGGTAGACCGATTTCGGCGAGCGCACCCGCGAAGCCAAATCCGTGGAGGAGCCCAAACACGAAGGCGACGACCCAGGGAAAGCGCATCGTCCAGGTGTCGCGCTCATCCCGCGCGAGCTCCACGGCCAGTAGCAGAACACTGCAGGCGATGAGCAGCTCGATGGGCGCCGTTGGGACACCGACCCAACCAAGCGTGGCCGAGGCGAGCGTGATGCTGTGACCCAAGGTGAAGGCCGTGACTGCGGCAAGCACGCCGCGAGCGCTCGCACCGGGCCCGGCCCCCGTGCGCGTGCGCGCCACGATCAAGAGCAAGCAGAGCACGAACAGGAGATGGTCGAAGCCCGACAAGATGTGATCCACACCGAGCGAGAAGTAGCTCGTGTCGAGCCCCGGCCCTTCCGCGTCGCGCAGCCCTAACCGCGTGGACGGCGAGCCACGTCGCACCATGGCGTGCCATTCATCGATGCCCGGCGTTTGGAGCTCGATGAATGCCTCGCCGACCATGGCGTCGAGTCCGAGGACTTTGATTTCCATGCCTGTCAACGGCGAGTCGCACTCGACCGTCCAACGTTCCATCACGCTGTCGCCGCGTTGGGCCCGCAGCGGTTCAGTGGCATTGATGCAGCCCTCCGCGAAGCGCACGCTCAACCACGCGCCGCGCCCTTCGAGGGTCGGATGCTTGACCAGCACGTCTGCAGTGCGGTCATCCGAGCTCTCGATGCTGACGAGCGCGCTCGCCAAGCCATGCGCCATCACGTCGGTGCTGCCGAGGAGCGCAAGGACGGCGCCTGCGAGCGCGAGGTGCCGCCTCATTTCTGCCTCGGTGGCGCGTACCGCGCTTTCAGACGCTCGAGGGCCTCCGCGTTCATCCGCGCGCGCTCGGCCCGAAGCCAGTCCTCTTCCACTCGGGCCCGAATCGCCTCGAGCGTAGGTGGCGGTGGGGTCGTGCGGTCTGTCACGAGGACGAGATGGAGTCCGTAGGCCGAGCTGAGTGGACCCGCCCAGAGCCCCATGGGCACGTCCGCCATGGCTTCGGCGAGCTCTCGCCCGAACGCTCGCCGGATCTCCGCGTCCGTCGCCGCCTCGAACGCAGCGCCTCGAAAGAACGGATCGCCGCTGACCTGCGCTTCAGGATCGCTTTGCAGCACTTCCGCTGTGGCTTGCGCGTCGTCCACGAGCTTGGCGCCGCGCTTGCTCCGACTGAAAAACAGGTGCTCGAAGCTGGTCGTTCCGGGCTCCGCGAAGCGTTCGGGATGGTCGCCGAGCCAGGTACGGAGCTGGGCGTCGCTCGGCGGCTCGAGCCGATACCTGTCTTCCAAGAGGAAGCGCATGCGTTGCGCCAAACGACGTCGCACGATGGTGTCGTTGCGGTCGATGCCGAGCTCCACGGCCCGCCGATAGAGAACCTCTTCTTCAATCCACTCGTTGATGAGCGCTGCCTCCTGCTCCGCGGAGGGAAGCTCACCGCGCGCAGCCCGCCAATCTTCGCGGAGCTGCGCGATGGGTGCGTCTTCCGGGGCCACATAGTCGGACGCCGACCGGCCAAAGAGCCAGTGGTGCGCCGAGAAGACTAGCGAGCCCAGAATCAGAAAATGCAGCAGCGGCTCACGCCACCACCGCCGGCGCTCATTCATGGGGCGATGCTACCACGGCCCGCCCTAGGAACCCCCGCCGTGGCGCCGCAGCCGAGCCTCGGCTCCCCAATTAGACGCTAGCGGAACATCAGTCGACGACCTGTGCGACCAAGCCGGTGCCTTCGGGCAAGGTGACGTCACCGCCGGTGCGCAGAAGCCCGAGCCCGTAGGTCAGAACCGCCAAGGTCACCGAGCCCTTGATGCGGCTCTTGCCCTCGAAGCGTTGTGGGGAGTCGTCGAGTCGCACGACGTTCCCGTTTGCGTCCGTCGTGCTCTTGAATGACACCTCCATCCAGCCGGGTCGGCCGATGCGCGGGTTCTTGCGCCTCGCGACGTTCGCCATGACCAGCGTGCCTTTGTGAACGACGATGGTGCCTTCGCTGTTGGTCACATCTTCCAAGACGGCGAAATAGGGTTGCTGCCCCGTGCTCGTCGGCTTTTCGGAAACGGCCTCACGCGACGCGATTTGAAGAACCGCCACCACCGGGATCGAAGTGCCTGCGGGCACTCCCGCCTGGTCCGACTTGGTGGCGACCGCCTCTGGTTGAGCTGTCCGCACCTGGCGCACCGGTGATCCGCACGCTGCCAGCGTGACGAGCGCGAGGGCGGCTGCAGCGCGTGCGCCTCTTGCCAGTCCTCGGTCAGAGTTTGCTTTTCCTTGTTCTGTCATCCGCTACTCCTTTGTTGCCCCTCAATCTGTGGCATGCGTATCTGCATTGAAATCAGTTTTTATGCACTCATGCGTTGCAATCATGCAATGATAGCCTCTTGGATCGCTGGGACGACCTTCGGATATTCCTCGCCGCGTTTCGTGAGGGGAGCTGCGCGGCGGCTGGGGCGCGACTTGGCGTCAATCAGAGCACCATCAGTCGACGGATCTCAGCGCTCGAGAGCGCCCTCGGCGTCCGGCTGTTCGACCGGACCCCAGATGGGCTCGTTCCGACCGCGGCCGCGGAGGAGATCGTTCCTCGAGCCGAGCTCTTCGAAGCCACCGCCGCCGAGTTGGTTGACGCGGTGGAGGGACTCGACACGAGCTTGGATGGAGTCGTGCGGATCGCCTCCCCGTACTTGATCGCGAGCGAGCTACTGGCTCCGTCGCTCCCTGCGTTCCTCGCAGAGCGGCCCGGCCTGCGTGTGGAACTCATCGCGGGCGACGCGGTCGTCGACCTTACGCGGCGAGAGGCCGATCTCGCGCTGCGTTTCGTCCGACCCGAGCGCGGCGACCTGGTCGTGCGGCGTGTGGGCACTTTGCGTTTCGACGTATTCGGAGCGAAGCCGTATCTCGACGCGCATCGAGGCAAGTCGCCGGAGGAGCTGGCATGGCTCGACTGGGACACCACGCAGGCGCAGTTGCCCGATGCGGCTTGGCTGCGCGCAGAGCTTCCAGGAGTCCAGCCTGTGCTCCGGACCAACAGCCTCGCGGTGAGACTACGTGCAACCTGCGCAGGGCTGGGCGTCGCTGTGTTCGCCCGATCGCTCGCGGCACTCTACCCGGAGCTCGAAGCACTCAAAGGCTTGCCCCCCATTCCAGAGGTCCCCGTGTGGTTGGTCGGTCATCGAGCGCTCCGCAACTTGCCCCGAATCAAGGCGGTCTGGGCCCTTCTCGAGGAGCTCACTACCGAGTTTGCCTGAGCGCCGGCGAGCTCGCGCGTACGAGGTGTGCCTACTGGAACGCGCGCGCTTGGTTGCGGGCGTGTGCCGAGACCGCGGTGGGTTGTGGGTACATGAGTTTCATGGCCAGATCGAGTCTCGGTGTCGGCCTCTCCACCACGCCTTCCGGCTTCCCCTCGGCGCCTGTCTTCATCCAGAGGTCGCCTGTGTCGTTCCCACGCTCCGTGTAGCGGAGCTCGCCCTCCGGCCGGGCAGGCTCTGATGAGACCCAAAGGCCGCCGAGCCCGTCATCCGTGGTGAGCCGCGATAGACGCGTCGTCTCGGTTTGATGAGTAGATACTGAACACCCTACGCCGACTGTGGCCAGGGTGGCTGCGATGAATAATGACGCACTGTGCATGTCGAACCTCCTGTGCGCGGGGCTTGCAATCGCGCACACAAGGATGGTCGAGTGAATGCGTGCTTTTCTCTATCCGTAAAACGTTTGGAATCCGTACGTAAATGGTTTGGGGTCGAGGTGGCGCATACGTAATTGTTTTGGTTTGGCGTTTTCGAAGTTGTGAGGGACGCCGGCGGTGCCAATAGTCGGTGTGTGGATCAGGTCACTTCGACACTCATCGATCTCGTCGAGGCCGCATACGACCTCGATGTAGAGCCCGACAATTGGCTTCAGCACGTAATGGACGTGGGCCTTCCACTTCTCGATCAGGGTCTGGGTGTCGGCGCGCTTTCATTCACGCGACCACTCGACGCCAACAAGGTCGTCATTCATCAGCAGTACGTTGCGTCCGGACCACAGGACTTTCCCGAGCGCAACATGCGTTTCACCAGTGGCGGGAGCGCCGAGGTGAGCCAGGCGATGACCCGGCCCGGAATGGCGATGACGCTCACCGAGTGCGCAGGTGACGCGTACCTCGAAGACGTCGCACGCTGGCGCGAGTGCTTCGACTACTCGCAGGACGCATTCGGTGTGACCGCGGTCGATCCAAGTGGTGAGGGTGTCCAGATCATCGCGCCGCTCGCGGAGGTCACCAACCTCAGTCCGTCAACGCGCCTACGCTGGCAAATGGTGGGGGCTCACTTGGCCGCCGGCCACCGCTTGAGAATCGCTGCCGAACGGGAGTTTGCAGAAAACAGTCCAGAGTTGCCCTGCCGGGCCGAGGCCGTCGTTGATTCAAAGAGCTTTCGAGTTTCGGATGCCGCGGGCGCAGCTCGACTGAAGTCGACCGCGACAGCGCTCCGCGAGGCAGCGGTGAGAGTCGATCGGGCTAGAGGGAAGCTTCGAAAAAGCGATCCTCGGGCGGCATTGATGACCTGGCGCGGCCTCTCGCGCGGCCGCTGGTCTCTGGTCGATTGGTTCGACACCGACGGTCGACGCTACATCCTGGCGGTCCCGAATCCGCCTTCGCTGCGCGATCCGCGCGGGCTCAGCGAGCGGGAAAATCAGGTCGTGGAGTTCGCGACGCTTGGAGACAGCCACAAGTTGATCGCGTATCGGCTGGGGATCGCCCGGAGCACCGTCACCAACAGCCTGCGCTCGGCCATGCGCAAGTTGGGGGTAGCCACGCAGGCTCAGCTCATCGCCAAGATGAGCGGTTTTCCGAAAGAGCGAGACACCTCGCACACCTCAAGCTGAGCAGGGAAGCAAGGCTCCAAGCTGACCGAGCCCACTGCCCTGGAATAGCCCGCCTACCGGAGCTACTCTCAAGCCCTCTTGATCACCTCGCTCGATCACATCCACATTCATGCCGCCGACCCGATGGCAACGATTCGGTTCTACGAGTCGCGCCTAGGCGCTGAGCATCTCGGGTCCATTCCGTCGGGCGAGGGCGGGAGGAATCACGGCGTGCTCCTCGGCGGACAGCTCTTGGTGATCAGCGAGTTCCCGCCAAGTATGAAACCTGCCCAGCCGCCTGAGGTGGGCGAGGGCGGCCTTCGCGCCGGCTTTGGTGTGGCGCACTTCGGGCTCCAAACCGACGATCTCGACGCTGTTCTCGCCGGGCTTCGTGAGGCAGGTGCCGAGGTGCACGCCGAGCCGCGGCGCACCGGATCGGTTCGGTACGTCTATGTCACCGGGCCGGACGGAGTGGTCATCGAGCTCACCGAGCTCCATCTCCCGGCGCGCCTCGCTCGTTTCATGCCCTTGCTCGGCGGCGTGAACAGGGCGATCCACCTGACCCGCAGGGCCCTGGCAAAGCAGCTTTTCAAGTAACGGCTTGTACGGGGTGTCGCTCCGTTCGCGCGACACTGCCGCGTTTCGTCCTAGAGTCGAGCCATGCCCAAGCTCAAGCTCACCTATTTCGACATCCACGGGGGTCGCGCCGAGCCCGCCCGGCTGGCTCTGCACATCGGCGGTGTCGCCTTCGAAGACGACCGCATTGGTTTCAAGGAGTTCGGTGCCAAGCGTGCGGGCTATCGTTTCAAGCGAGTCCCGTTGCTTCAAATCGACGACGTCGAGCTCAGCCAGTGCAACAGCATCAACCGCTACGTGGGCAAGCTCGCTGGCCTCTATCCGAGCGACGCTCTGCAGGCCGCCTATTGCGACGAGGCGATGGACGCCGTGGAGGACATCACCTCGCAACAGGTCGCAACGATGTTCATCAAGGACGAAGCCGAGAAGAGGGCCGCACGCGAGACGCTCGCGGAGGGACCGATCGCTCTCTACCTTCAGGCGATCCAAGCGCTACTCGAGGCGCGCGGCGGCGAGTACTTCGCCGACGGACAGCTCACCGTGGCCGACCTCAAGGTGATGGTCTGGGTCCGCAGTTTGCGCTCCGGCATCCTCGACTACGTCCCGGCCGATCTCCCGGACAAGCTCGCCCCCAAGCTCGTCGAACACCTCGACCGAGTTCTAGCCCACCCCAAGATCGCCGAGTACTACGCGCGCTTCTCCTGAGCGCCGCGAGATCCTTTGCGCGTTGGAGCAGACCCCCTTGCACCCCGAGGAGAACTTCTCCACGATGCCGCGATGAGCTCGCGCTTGTCCTTAGTCTCCTTGGTCCTGTTGGCGTCCGTCGGCTGCGCACAGAGCAGCTCGAGCAGCGCAGCTTCCCGGGGCCCCGGCCAAGAACCCTGGGCTCTCGTGCCCGAAGACCGTGTGGCGGAGGAGTGCGGCCTCGACCCCGCGTTGCTCGCCGAAGCCGATGCGGAGATCGGCCGGGCGTACGGCGTGATCCGCTATGGGAAGCTCTGCCACGAGCACTATCCCACCAGCCTCTATCCGGACGGTGGCGACGAGCCGGAGTTCGTGTTTTCCGCCGCCAAGACACTTGGCGGCGTTCTGACTGGCGCCGCGGTGTGGAGAACGAAGGACTTCGAGCGAACGGGTCCGAAGACAGGGCCGTTGCGCGACACCGACCGCGTCGACCATTGGCTCGACTCGTTCTCCTTCAATCCCGATGCACAGATCGGGCACGTGCTCGGGATGGTTGCGCTCAACGAGGACCTGAGCTCACCCGAGCTCGACTTCACGTACGACCTCGTTGGCGCCGATCAGATCAATCGACTCAACGATGTCGTCGCCGCGGCCATCGCCCAGGACCCTGCCCTCGGCGCCAGCGTCGACGAGTTCCTCAATCTCTATCTCTTCGGTCCGCTCGGCATGATGGACTCCACCTGGGACGGGGACTCGCCGGACAAGACGTTCGGCCTCGGCTGGACCAGCACCGTTCGCGACATGGCACGCCTCGGTCTCTTGATCTTGGACGGGGGTCTTTGGAACGGCGAGCGCCTGGTTGGCGAAGAGTGGATGTACAAGATGACCCACCCTTCGTTCGAGATCGCGAACACCAGCTACGGGTACCTGACCTGGTTGATTGCGCGTTCCAATGCCGACAACGACGATGGGATGGGGAAGACCACTGAGCCGACCGCGGAGTGCACGCCGTCTGCGATCTGGAACGCGTACCCGCACGGGCTTTCCGAATCGCCCGACTGCAACTACATCGCGACTCAGGACTGCAGCCAGGGAAATGACGTTGGCGTTTGGTACGCCGCCGGGCTGATGGGGAACTACATCATCGGTCACCGGGGTCTCGATATGGTCCTGGTCGTCAAGAACATCGGAAGCAACAACCAACACGTCGTTTGGGACGCCATTCGTCCCGCCCTGCTTGCGCTCGACCCCACCTTCGCAGGCGACGAAGACGCCTTCTGCGACGCCTACGCGGCCGGGAACTACGCCCCCGACCTCTGGCGCGCCGCCTCCTCGAGTTGTGCGGGGCGATGTGAGGTGGATCGCAGCTCGGCGGAATGAGTGTTCACGGCGCGATTAAGCCGCTAGGGTGAATTGCGCAGCTGGTTCCGGGGGGGACTGATGTTTAGGAAACCAAGTAAGACGACGAATCTCCGTGCGCAGCTAGGTAAGGCGCTCAAGGCGGAGCGCCTCGACGAGGCGCTCGGTTTGTACGAGCTGATCGAGAAGCAGGCGCCGGAGGAGGCACGATGGTCACATCGTCGGGGCGACCTCCTTCAACGGATGGGACGCAAGGACGACGCGGTGCTCGCCTACGAGCGCGCGGTGGATCTCTACGCGGCCAAGGGCTTCGTCGCGCGCGCCGCCGCGATGGCAAAGCTGATCATCGCCATGGATCCCAGCAAGGGGGACGTGCTCGAACGCGTTGATCCGAACGCAGCGCGTAGACTTCATCGTCAGAACCGCGCGGTCATCGTCACGGCGGACGACGTGCCTACGGCCGAATACGAGGGGCCGCCCACCGACACACAGAGCTTGATCACCGACGCGCTTCCGCTGATCGCCGATCGGAGAGCACCGCGGGGTGAAACACGATTCACCAAGCCCGAGAAGACCGAGGACGTCACCCTAGACTTCACGGACGTCGAGCTCCTCGAGCCGGCCCCGCCCGCAGATCCGCTCGTCAGCGAGCGGCCGAGCGCCACAGCCCTGGCGCAGCTGCCGTCGATGCCGCTCTTCGCGGAGGTGCCGCGGCGCCTGCTTCAGGTGCTCGTCAAGGAATCTACGCTCGTCGATGTCGGCGATGGTCAACGCCTGACGACCGCCGGGACGAGTGCCGACGCATTATACGTTCTCGTCGAGGGCAACGCAGTCGGGTCACGAGATATCGATCACCAAAATCTTCTTCTTGGCGAGGGAGACATCGCAGGCGTCGCGTGCCTGCTCTCGAACGTGAGCTACGCCGAGGACGTCGTCGCTTGCGGCCGGGTCCGGGCGCTTCGCATCGGCAAGCCACTCTTGGACGCCCTCGTACAGCAGCATCGCCCTTTTGGCGACGTTCTCCTCGAGGCGCTGAGCCGACGACTCATCGCGACCCTGCTCCGCACCAATCCGATCTTCACGGGGTTCGACAAGAGCACACGGGCGAACATCGCGCGCCTTTTCGAAGTCCGACGAGCGCGCGCTGGCATGCGGCTCGTAGAAGCCGGAAAGCGTTCCGACGGGATGTACCTTCCGCTCCATGGCCAGCTGATCGTTCGTGCGCCGAGCGGGAAGCGTCTTGGCACGATGGAGCTCGGCCTTGCGATCGGCCAAGACTCGCTCCTTACTCGCGAGCCCTCGCGAATCACAGTCGAAGCAGCAAGCGACGTGCTCGTCTTGCGCATGCCCGTCGAGCGGTTCAGCAAGCTCCTGATGAAACGCCCCGACATCGTGCAACGCTTCCAAGTGATGCACCGCCGATAGCACGGGGACATGCTCCCCCTCTAGAACCGTCGCGATTCCAACCGCTTACAAACACAACCGCGAAAACCCCCTTGGACACCCCCGATCCCAGTGCGCCTCGCCCGGCGCCAATCCCATCCGCGATTGACGTCCTCTATCACGACGACGCCATCGTCGTCGTCGACAAGCCGTCGGGGCTTTCCGTTCACCGTGGCGACGACCAGGGCACGACGTTTGCGCTCAACTTGGCGCGCGACGCGATTGGTCAGTGGGTCTATCCGGTGCATCGCCTCGACCGGGCGACCAGTGGCGTCCTGGTGTTTGCGCTCTCTTCGGAGTGTGCGCGCGTGCTTCAGGGTGCATTCGATATCCGTGACGTCGACAAGACGTACCTCGCGCTCGTCCGTGGAAAGCCCCCATCACACGGAGTCATCGATAGTCCGATGGAGAAGCGGGAGGGCGGTCCCAAAGTCGAAGCCGTGACCGAGTTCGAGACCCTATTCGTGTCCGATGTCGCACGCGTCTCCCTGGTGCTGGCTCGACCTCGGACCGGCCGTCGGCATCAGATCCGCCGCCACCTTCGCCGCATCAATCACCCGGTCGCCGGGGACGTCAACTACGGCAAGGGCGTAGAGAACCGTGGCTACCGTGCCGAGCTCGGCCTTTACCGGCTTGCTCTCCACGCACAGCGTCTGTCGTTCCCGCATCCCGCTACCGGTGAGCGCGTCCTATTTGAAAGCTCGGTGCCCGATGACCTCGCCAATCCGCTCCGTCGGGCCGGTGTTCCCGAAAGCCTGATCGGGCCGCGCACGCCTGAAACCCACTGACGCGCGCGCTAGGGAAAGATTCCGCGTTCCGCGTACGACGTGGCGAGCGCCTCGAGCGCCAAGCCGTACGCTGCGGTGCGCACGTCGACGCCATGTTTCTCCGCGAAAAACATCGTGCGTTGATAGCCTCGGCGCATGACGTGCATCAGGCCGGCGTCGACCCTTTCGACGTCCCAGTGCTCGCTGTTTCGGTTTTGCACCCACTCGTAGTAGCTCACGGTGACGCCGCCCGAGTTCGCGAGCACGTCCGGGATGATGGGGATGCCGCGGTCCGCGAGCACGGCTTCTCCGTCCGGATTCACGGGTCCGTTGGCCCCTTCCGCCACGAGCTTCACATTCAGTGCCTTCGCCTCCTCTTCGCCGATCTGATTTTCGAGGGCGGCTGGGATGCAGAGGTCCGCGGTGGTCTCGAAGAACTCGGTTCGCGAGATCGCCTCGCCACGCGGATATCCGGCGATCGATCCGTGCTTCTTCACGTGCTCGCTGAGCTTGTGTGTGTTGAAGCCCTCTTCGTTTCGCAGGTATCCCGTGTGGTCGCCTGTTGCGATGGTTGCCACACCGAGCTTGGCAAGAAGCCCAGCGGTGTGTGAGCCGACGTTGCCAAATCCCTGCACCATGGCGGTTGCGCCTTCGAGGGAGAAGCGGTTGTCTTTCGCCCACTCCTTGATGCAGTGGACGACGCCTTGCCCAGTGGCCCGCTCTCGGCCTTCCGAGCCACCCGAGGTGATCGTCTTGCCCGTCACGACCGCTCGCTGGTCGCTCTTGTCGTTGGTGCCGCCCGTGTTCATGAAGGTGTCCATCATCCAGACCATAGTCTGAGCGTTGGTACCGACGTCCGGCGCCGGGATGTCGTGCGATGGACCGATGTTGGAGCTCAGCGCGTGCGTGAACCGCCGTGTAATCCGTCGAAGCTCATCTTGGCTGTGCTCGCGCGGGTTGAACTTGATCCCGCCCTTGCCGCCGCCAAACGGGATCCCCATCAGGGCCGACTTCCACGTCATCTGCGAGGCGAGCGCCTTCAGCTCGTCGAGCGACACGTCCTGGTGGTATCGAATGCCTCCCTTGAACGGCCCGAGGATGTTGTTGTGTTGAATTCGGTAGCCCTTGAAGAGCCTCATCTTGCCGTCGTCCATGCGCACCGGGAAATGGACGATGATCTCGTTCTTCGGTTCGCCAAGGATTATCCGGACGTGGTCAGGCAAGCCAACCACGTCCGCAGCCTTGTGCAGGTAGCCTTGGACGATCTCGAAGAACGGATAGTGCGCGGGCGGGACGGACAACCGATACATTTCACCCGCATGCTAACCGCACAGACGCGTTCCCACACCAAAAAACGCGCCTCGGAAGAGACGATCCGGGTGGTGCGCCGATGGCTGAAGCCCCGACTTTCCGCTACGTTCGTACCTGGCTCGTCGCATGAACATCCTCGGAATATCCGCATATTACCATGATAGTGCGGCTGCGCTTGTGCGCGACGGCGACATCGTCGCTGCCGCTCAAGAGGAGAGGTTCACCCGGCGGAAGCACGACTACGGTTTCCCGCGGCATGCGATCGACTACTGCCTCGCGGAAGCGGCGATACACCGAAGTGAGCTCGACCTCGTCGTATTCTACGACAAGCCTCTACTCAAGTTTGAGCGCCTGCTCGAGACGTACGTCTCGTACTCGCCATCCGGGTTCAAGCTTTTCCTGATGGGGCTGCCGCTGTGGTTGAAGCAAAAACTTCATACGCCGCGGGAGCTCCGAAAAGGGCTCGGAGGTGAATACAAAGGCCGGTTTGTCTTTCTCGAGCACCACGAGTCGCACGCTGCGAGCGCCTTCTTCCCGTCTCCTTTCGAAGAGGCAGCAATCCTCACCTTGGACGGCGTCGGCGAATGGGCGACCGGAAGCATCGGGGTAGGGCGGGGCAACCACATCGAGCTACTGCAAGAGCTTCGTTTCCCGCATTCCTTGGGCCTTCTCTATTCCGCGTTCACCTACTTCACCGGGTTTCGCGTCAACAGCGGCGAGTACAAGCTCATGGGCCTCGCTCCTTACGGACGTCCCATCTACAAAGAGCGGATCTTGAGCGAGCTGCTCGACCTCAAAGAGGACGGCTCGTTTCGCATGAACATGGACTATTTCGCGTTCTGTTACGACGACCGCATGACATCCGCCAAGATGAGCAAGCTGTTCGACGGACCGCCGAGGGCATCTGAAACCGAGATCACGCAGCGCGAGATGGACATCGCGGCGTCGATTCAGGCGGTCACTGAAGAGGTCGTGCTACGAATGGCGCGCCATGCGCATGAGGTCACGGGGATGTCCAAGCTCACGCTCGCGGGTGGTGTCGCCCTGAACTGCGTGGCCAATGGACGCGTCCTCCGGGAGGGGCCGTTCGACGAGATCTGGATTCAGCCCGCTGCGGGGGATGCTGGGGGGGCTCTTGGCGCCGCGCTCTTCGCGTGGCACCAGTTGCTCGACAAGGCTCGCGACAACGGGGGCAAGGACAGCCAGCGTGGATCCCTGTTGGGGCCGAGCTACTCGGAAAGCGAGACGCGCACGTGCCTCGACGCCCAGGGTGCGGTCTACGACCACTACGCGGACGAGGCCGCGCTCTGTGACGCGGTCGCAGAGTTGCTCTCGGGACAGAACGTCGTCGGGCACATGGCGGGGCGCATGGAGTTCGGGCCACGCGCGCTCGGAAACCGGTCGATTCTCGGCGACGCCCGCTCGCCCGACATGCAGGCGACCATGAACCTCAAGATCAAGTTTCGCGAGTCGTTCCGCCCATTCGCGCCTGCGATCTTGCGAGAGCACGTCGACGAGTTCTTCGAGATGCGCCCGAACGAGGACAGCCCGTACATGCTCTTGGTCGCTCCGGTCAAGGAGGACAAACGCCTCGCGTCCGATGGCCCCGCGACGGGATTGGACAAGTTGCACGAGAAGCGCTCCGTCGTCCCGGCCGTTACGCACGTCGACTACTCGGCGCGTGTGCAGACGGTCGATTCGGAACGGCATCCGAGGTTCGCGGGAATCCTCACGGCCTTCAAGACCAAGACTGGCTGCCCGGTGTTGATCAATACCAGCTTCAACGTCCGCGGTGAGCCCATCGTCAACACGCCGGAGGATGCCTACCGGTGCTTCATGGGAACCAACATGGATGTTCTCGTCATAGACAATTTCGTCCTCGAGAAGTCCAAACAACCGAGCGCCCAGACCATCGATCGGGACGCCTACCTGAAGCAGTTCGCACTCGACTGACAATGAGCAAACTCGTCGAAATCAACTTCAACCCCGACACGAAGACCTTGCGCCAATTCGGCATCATCGCTTTGGTCGGATTCGGTGTTCTGGCTGCCCTCGCATACTACGAGCGCCTAGTCTTCTCGTTTGGCCTCGGAAACGCCCGCGTTCCACTCGCTGTCGCGCTGGCCTCGCTTGGGGCCGTGGCCGCGTTCTTCTCGCTGGTCGCACCGCGCGCCAACCGCGCGTTGTACGTCGGGCTCACGCTCCTGGCATTTCCGATCGGTTTCGTGCTCTCCTATGTCATCATGGGCACGCTGTTCTTCCTGATCATTGGCCCAATTGCCCTCCTGTTTCGACTCTTGCGGCGCGATGAGCTTCATCGGGGCTACGATCCCAGCGCCGTGAGCTATTGGCACAGAGCGCGCGCCGCGCGAGACAAAGAGAGCTACTTCCACCAGTATTGAGCGACCACGATGGCTGAAGACCAAGACCCCAGCGACGACTTCCTCGAGCAAGCTTCCAGAAAGCAGGCCGGGCTCGTCAGCGAGTTCATCGGTTTCCTCAAGGCCAACAAGAAGTGGTGGTTGGCGCCGATCATCATTTCGATCTTATTGCTCGGACTCCTCGTCGTGCTCGGCGGGACGGCCGCGGCACCCTTCATTTATACTCTCTTCTGAGAGGAGCTCGGCCATGCGCGCGCTTAAGTGGATTCTGGGTTCGATTTGCGGTCTCGTGCTGCTCGTCGCCGTCCTTGCTGCCGTTGCATGGGCGCGACTCCATCCGTCTCCTCCTGGCGTTCAGGTTTGGCGGAACGGGAAAGTTCTGACAATGGACGCACGAGGAAGCGTCGCGACCGCGCTCGCACTCGAGGGAGATCGAATCGTTGCGGTCGGCGGCGACGAAGACATCGAGCCTTGGATGTCCGATGCGGACTTGGTCGTCGATCTCGGAGGTCGCACGGTCGTGCCTGGCTTCATCGAGGGACACGGCCACTTTCCCGGGGCGGGGCTCGCCGCTGTCGGCGCGGACCTCAATAGCCCACCCATCGGCGCAGTGGGGAACGTGGCCGAGGCCATCGCAGCGCTTCGCGTGGTCAACACCGAACGGCCT
>Ga0316197_10001575_pt1 | contig 16214 bp, 25 predicted proteins | sample OudBiesiAoxic_MG_FD_204939 | JGI IMG/M metagenome (GOLD analysis project Ga0316197, IMG submission 204939) | Coastal sediment microbial communities from Oude Bieten Haven, Netherlands - site A oxic | ecosystem: Environmental > Aquatic > Marine > Coastal > Sediment | place: Netherlands... | reverse complement strand
ATCCCCTCGGGGATCCTCGCCGATACGCGCGGTCCGGGGATCAGCGTCACCCTGGGTTCGCTGGTAGCTGGCCTGGGGTCGATCATGGCTGCGGCCCCGCTCGCCTGGGCGCGAGCGGCTTCGTCCATACCTATGCCGCGGTGAAGGAGGTATGTGCCCCGCGCAGCGCCGGCATGGCGATCGCGCTGGTAAACACCGGACTTTTCCTCGGTGCCGCCATCATGCAGCCGGCATTCGGCTGGGCCCTGGATCTGACCTGGGACGGCGATCTCGTCGAAGGCCTCAGGCGCTATGCCTGGGCGGATTACCGCAACGGACTTTGGCTGTCTCTCGGCCTTGCCGTACTCGCGGTGATGGCGGCACTGCGGGTGCGTGAGACACATTGCCGCAACATCAGCGCGGAAATCGGGTAAATTAGCGGGCGCCGAGGCCGCCATGGCTTTGTTAAGCGGGTATGCGGGGCGTGCCTGAGGGGAAGATTAAGTGTCGAGAAGTACCGCCATCCTGGTCGCGGTGGCCAGTCTGCTGTTGCTCACCTGGGCTACCGTCGCGCTGCGTCAGAAGCCGATTGCGTCCGACCTGGGCGCGCGGGTGGAGCGAGCCCTTGCGGCCTACGCCATCCCCGGCCTGACGATCGAGGTCGATGGGCGCGATCTGCGCCTCGCCGGCGAACTGCCGCGCGACATCGAGCCGGGCTATGTCGCCGACATAGCCGATGAGGTCTGGGGCGTCCGCGTGGTGGATGTCAGCGGCCTGAGGCGGCAAGGCTCCGCCTTGGCCGAGGACGAACGACTTGATGCGCGTTTCGAACCGAGCCGAATCGTGCGCCTTGGAGGCAGTCTTGCGAACCCGATGGATGCCGACGCTTGCCAGCGCACGATGGTGAGGATTGCAGCGGTCAGCAATGTGCACTTCGAGGCAGGCGCGGCTTCCCCCATGCTTGAGAGCTATCCGGTGTTGAACGACTTGGCGACCGTTGCCTATCAGTGCCCCGGCAGCCGGATCATCATCGGCGGGCACACGGATGCCAGCGGCGACCGCACGATCAATCTGCGGCTGAGCAAGGCAAGGGCCGAGGCGGTGGAGCGTTTCTTCAATCTGGCCGGCATACCGGCCGAACGGATGCAGAGCGTCGCCTACGGAGACAGTCAGCCGATCGCCAGCAATGCCACGCCCGAGGGCCGGGCAGCGAACCGGCGGATCACCTTCGACGTCCAACCCATCCAGTAATCCCGCGGAGCAGGACATGAGCTATCTGATTACCCAAACCTTTGTCGCGCTGCTTGTTGCCGGACTGCTCGGTCTGCTGCTTGGCTGGTATCTGGCGCGGATCGGGGCGGCTAGTGCTCGCAGCGCGCTGCTGGCGCGGCTGAAGAATGCAGAAGACGATGTGCGCGCCCTGCGCGGCGAAGTGGATGTCGCTGTGAACGCGCGCGGCAGCGCCGAAGCCGAGCAGCAGCGTCTGGCCGACGAACTGGCGGCGCTGCAGGCCTCCGGCAAGCAGGGGGCGGTCGATGCGAATGAGCTGGCCGATCTTCGGGCGCGGTTGAAGCGGGCAGACGACGATGCGAAGTCCCTGCGCAGCGAGTTGGACGCAGCGGCAAAGGTGCGCGGCAGCACCGAGGCCGAGCGGCGGCGCCTGGCTGACGAACTTGCTGCGCTGCAGGCGGCCGCGAAGGCGGATACGGCCGATCCGGATGAGCTGGCCGATCTCCGGGCCCGGCTGAAGCACGCAGACGACGATGCGAAGTCCTTGCGCGGCGAGTTGGAGGCGGCGCTGCATGCACGCAGCAATGCCGAGGCCGAGCATCGGCGTCTGGCCGACGAACTGGCGGCGATGCAGGGGTTGCAAGACGGGCAGGCCGCGGACGTCGCCGCATCCGAGCCAACGCCGCGTATACTCGCTGCGGTCGCTCAGGCCGCCGCCTCGCTGGCCCAGGATACTGCCGACGCCGAGCCCGATGACCTGCAACAGATCAAGGGTATCGGCCCGAAGATTGCCGACCGGCTTAACGAACTCGGCGTGTTGCGCCTGCAGCAGATCGCCGAGTGGACACCGGAGAACATCGACAGGGTGAACCAGCACCTCAAGTTCAAGGGCCGCATCGAGCGGGAGGAATGGATACCTCAGGCAAAGGCGCTGATCGCAGCGCGTGCGATTGCCGAGTAGCGCCCTCAGTCGGATAGTGCCAAGCGCCAGTCAGCGATCCGAGGTCAATGGCACCTAATTGACGAGCGGGCAGGCATGCAACAGCGCCCCGGCACGTTCGATCCGCGGGATACCGTGAATCCGTCCGTCGGTGGAGACGCGACTGCCGCTTCCTGTGGCAGACGCCGGCGCATCGAAAGCGCAGGAGCGCTCTCGGAAACCCTCGGTTGCCGCCAGCTCAGCTAGTCAGCGAGCCATTTGTTCAGCGCACCGATCAACTGTCGGGCCTGATCCGGGCTGGAGATATTGAACTTGGATTTCTGCTGGTATTCGCCGCTGCGCTTCTGGTAACGGCGTATCGAGTACTTGTCCTTGCTGTACTCTTCCTTGCGCGCATCCCAGTCTTGGTAGCGAAACAGGATCGTAGTCCAGGCACCCTTGGAGAGCACCTCCTTGTCCAACTCCTTGACGACGTCGACGCCGCCTTCGCTGTAGTTGATAGTGAGTTCGTCCGGGCTGCTCGCCATGCGTGATTCTCCGTTCAGGTCAATTGCCGTCAGGCGCGCGACCTTAGCAAAGGACCTGTCCGACCGCCAGCCGTCAGCGTGCACCCTGGCGTTGCAGCAGGCTGATCAGTTCACCGACGTCGAGTTCCCGCGCCAGGTCCAGCGCCGAGATGCCGGTAGCGGTCTGCACATTGACGTCCGCACCCTGGTTGACCAGGTGGCTGGCCAGCCGGTGGTTGTCCTGCCGAATGGCGATCAGCAGCACTGTATCGCCGGCAGCATTGCGCTGCTCGATATCGGCGCCTTGCTGTATCAGGATGCGGATGATGTCACGGTCGGTGACGCCGGCGGCCGCCGCCTTCAGCAGCAGCGCCGAAGGGTCGAGGGTGGCGCCACCGGCCAGCAGTACTTCGGCGAGTTGGGTGCGGCCGTTCAATATGGCGAGATCGAGCGCGGTGTCGCCGTCGGCGGTCGGTCGGTCGATATCGGCGCCGTGCTTCAGCAGCTCCTTGACCATGATGATGCGGCCCTGTTGCGCGGCGGTGTGCAGCGGGTACTGGCCATTCGGAAGCGCTGCATTGACATCGCTGCCCCAGTGGATATGGCGGGCGAGCTGATCCAGGTCGCCGCGCTGCACAGCGAGGTAAAGTGATATCGTGGGCCGGTCGGGTTCGCTGCATCCGGTCGCGAACACGATCACCACGGCTAAGACGACGACCAGGCGAATGCTCATCAATGGTCTCGTCCGCTCATTCGGGCACCACAGTGGTCAGCCCGAGGGTCTCCCAGGCCTGCATGCCGCCGCGATACCATTTCAGCTTCGATGCCGGGTAACCGAGCCGCAGCAGACCCCGGATATTGGTCGGTGATTGGCCGCACCAGGCGCCGTTGCAGAACAGTACCAATGTCTTGGCATCGCGGAAATTCCATAGGGCTTCGCCACGCTCCGCACCGAACTGCTTTTGCATGATGTCCGCGATCTCTGCCTCCTCGGTCGCGCGCCGGCTGAGCCGTTTGTAATGAATGTTGACCGAGCCGGGGATCGTGCCTTTCTCCAGCCAGCTGGGCCCTCGCGAGTCGATGAGCAGAATCGAATCGTCACCCTCGGCAATGCGCCGGAGGTAGGTCAGCATCTCGATTTCGCCGATGGTCTCGACACCCTCGGGCATTCGAATCGGTTGAATGCAGAACGGCGGACATTTGCGCGAGGTGCGTTGGAAGTCAGGCGTAATCGCATTCGTCTGGTCCTGATTGCGCTCGATGCGCAGCGCTTTCCCCCGGTGCTTCACGTCGACGCCGTCCAGGTCGGGCGTGATCTTGACGATGGTTTCGGCCGCAGCCGGGGTTCCGACGGCTAGCAGCAGCGTCGCGCTGATGATGACGGGACCGAATCTGTTCCTCATTGTCGATACAGCAATTCATCGTTTGGCATTGGTTGAATCATATCGAATAACGCCGGTGCGTGGACGAGGCGATTTCCGCGTTAAGATTGGCGAATGATTGGAAAGATCCTTTTTACCCTTGCTGTGATCCTCGTCGTTGCGCTCATCTGGCGCACGCGCAGACCCACAGACTCGCAGGAACGCCCGCCGCCACGCCTGATCAATCCGGCACAGCCGCGTCGCTGGCCGATCAAAGGTCTCGCACTCGCGGTCGTTGTGTTGATGCTGCTGGCATCCGCTTATCTCCTGTACGACCACTGGCGCGACAATAGCGAGGTAATCTTCATTCGTGTCGTGGATGCGAGCAGCGGTCGTGCCGTCGAGTATCGGGCACAACGCGGCGACATCGAGGACCGGGAATTCGTGACCACCGACGGACGCCGCGTCGTGTTGGCCGACACCGAGCGGCTGGAGACCTCGATGATCAGGTCGCCGGGCGTGCTGGACCGAAATTGAACGCCACTGACAATCGCGTCCGTTTACTGGCGTTTTGCTCCACCTCGTGTGGCAGGTCTGGGGGGAACAGCACCAGCAGGCCCGGCCTGGGGGTGACTGAGATCACGGCCTCGTCGTCTCTCAATAACAGCCGGCCGCTGCCTGTCGGGCATGCGAGATAATAGACGGCGGAGAGTAGCTCATCGTCCTCTTCGTGGCTGTGCAGCGTGGTTCGGTGTCCGGGGTGCATCTCGTTGAACCAGAAACCATGGTGCAACCGATCCCGCCCGAGGATGCCGGTCGCGGCCCGTAGCGCGAACTCCCGAACCGGCGTCAGTTCTGGCAGCCGCGCGGTTGGGATATAGGTGTTTTCGAAGCGGTCGCCAAAGCTGTGTGTACGCCGGACATCGGGCGCGTGCTTCTCGCGTCGGAAGGCCGCGATCAGCGCGTCGTTTGTCGCCGTGGCCTGATCGAGTTCGGCGAAGAATACCGGCGAAAGCGCGGTAATTCCGGCGGGCAACCCGGCCAATGCGATTCTAGCCTCAGTCTCGGTCATCACGGCCGGTTGACGCTACCGGGCAATGTACGAGTCCACCGGCGACCAGTTCGCAGCCGGCGGAGGCGACTGGTGGTGTGCGGCATGCGGCACCGATGTTGAGAAGCAGGAACACTCCAAGGGTCAGGTAGACCACACGCATCGACTCAGCCTGCAATTCGCAACCTGTCGGGTAGTTTCTTGCGCTGGCGCCTGTATTGCAAACGGCAGTGCGCGCGCTGTCGCTGAGCTGCAAAAGAAAAACCCGGCCACCGCTCGCGCGGGACCGGGTCAATGGCGAGAAATCATCTCGCCTGTGCCGAGATCGAGGTGCGGTTCAGGCGCTGGGCGGCGCCGTCGCTGCGGTAAAAAGTTTCAGGTCCAGGTTGCCGTGTGCTTTCACTCCGGACCCTGGGTCCGAGGCGAGTTGTGCCGACAACCGGCTGGCGAGTTCGCGTGCCTGTTCGCTGGACGCAAGCTGCGAATCGGGCACCCCGCCCAGTTCGCCGGCCAGTCGACGCCTGGCGCGCCCCAGGTCGACTTCCCGGGTTGTCGGTGCCGGTGTATTTTCCGGTTCCTTGCTCTGGTTGCGAGCTGTCGACTCATCGTCAATTTTTCGTTGTTTTGACGGCGCTGCCGCCAGAATGTTGTCGCTCGCTATCGAATTTCCCACATGTCCACCCTGTTTTCGTCAATTCTTTGGCGAGTTTGCCGACTTTTTCCTGTCTTGGTGTATGATATGCAGGACGCGTGCCAAGGAACTCGAGGGCCTCGCCGGGGACCAACGGCAAGGCCGTTGAATCAGTGGACCGGCAGGCATTGGCCAGCGCTCCGGCGTGTTCGGTTCGCGGATCGAGGTGACTCACCGTATCCCGCGGGTAAGATGCCCGGGTGCGCAAGGGGGCCTGAATAACCGATGTTGGGACTGGGGGGATGCCATCAATGCGCCGCCGACACAGAATGACACCGCGCCTGCGCACCTGGCCGCCGCTCGCCGTGCTGTGCTGCCTGGTGCTGCTCACGGCTGCGGCGACCGCCGAACGCGGCGAGCGACTCGATTATCGAGTGAGCTATCGCGGTGTGTTCACCCTGGGCGAGGACATGCCCATCGCGGACCTCAGCCTGGAGAGCCGCGGCGCCACCGAAGTCGGGTTGAGCGAAGTGCGGCTCGAGATCAGTTCGCACGATTATCCGCAGGTCGAGTCGCTCTACCCGATCCGCTACCGGCTCCGCAGTTGGGCCGAGTCAGGCACCGGCGAGCTGTTCGCTTTTTCCGTCTACGAGCAGACCCGCGATGACCGGCATCGCCTGTTTCTGCGTGACGAGTCGGCCTCCGGCACCAGGCGTCACGACCTGCACGCCGGTGATGGCCGCGAACAGATGGCGCAACTGAACGCGGGTGCCAGGCCCAGGGCACCGGCGCTCGCCGGGCCGCTTTTCGATCGCCTGGGCCTGCTGCAGCGGATCAGGACGGAGGACCTGCACGCGGGGGCGGAATACCGCATTCCCGTGACCAATGGCCGGAAGCGATTCAGCTACCGTGTTCGAGTGGAGGGTGAGCAGTTGCTGAGGCTTTCGGAAGCCGCCGTCCCGGCCTGGAAACTGCGCGTCGACGGGATCGTAACCAAGGCGGACGGCAGGCAGGAGGTTGCGCACCTTCCTTTGTACCTCTGGCTGAGCCAGGCGGCAGGGCGCACGCCGCTGCGGGTCGAGGCCAGGCACGCGATCGGCCTGTTCCGCATTGAACTGGATGGTTGGCCGGCGGAAATCTTGAGCGTGCGCCGGGCGCCGATGGCGTCGCTCAGTCGTCCACCAGTTTCAGGTGACTGATATCGGGGATCGGACGGGGCGGCTTGTCCACCCGGCAGTCCTCCAGCGACCCGGAATTCGGCGGCAGCACCTCCAGCGAGCCGGTGTCGATTTCCACTGCCGGCGGTGGGTATGTGTGATCGATGGTTGCGCCCGGTTCAGCCAGACGCATGTCGCCAGCGCCGCGGGTGGTGGTGCCACCGTTTGCGGCGGCGGCCTTGGCCGGTGGCGGCGCACCGCTCGGGACGATCTGCAACAGGGCTCCGGCGTCACGGAAGGTTGCCCGGTAGCGACTCGCGGCCTCCGCATCGATTCCCTGCTTTACGCGTAGTGGCTTGCCGGAAAACAGCCGATCGACCTTCTCTCCCTCGACCTTGAACAGTCTTGCGACCGCGGTGCGTACCTCGCCGGGGTCGGCATCCGGCAACATTTCGCCGAGAAAATAGACATCGAACGTTTGCATGCTTCTACCCTGATTTCGAGGTTGTTGTTCTTGATGCACGAGATTGTTCGGGTATTGGCGGCAGCATCGCCGGCAACCTTACGAGCCGCTCAGACGTGTGACTCGCGCCACTTCTCGAACTGCGAAACGATGATCTCAGCGGCGGCATTGTTTTCGCCGTAGGCCAGCATTGTGCCGAAGATCTCCGTCAGCGCCTGGCGCAATGCCTGGGCATCGCGCCGCGCCTGCGCCGTGAAGCCACCGTCGACCGCCAGATCGATTGCGGCGACCGACGCGGTGCTGTCCCACCATTCCTCGGCGTTGATCGCTTGGCAAGCGGCCTTCGGGTCGCGTTCGAACAGCGCACGCGCAATGGCAGCGAGATTCGCCTCGTAGACGTGGTCGTAGTGCCGCAACAGCCCCTCTGTCCGTTCGAGTGCCTCCAGCATGACCCCGCGATGCCTGGCTTGGTTGCAGCGCGCGGTCGCGGCTACCTTGCGGCGTTTGCCTGATTGAGCAGATTGCCGATCAGTTCGCCGTCCAGCGGCGTCAACAGATGGCCCTCCGCCATCGAATAGGTCCTGGCCCGGCCGGCCAGCGCGGGTACCCGGTTCAGGTCCTGGCTCGGCGGTGGCACGACAAAGTCGCCGGGCATGTAAACGGTGCCGATTCGCATGATGCTGGTGTAGCCGATGTCCGGGTGCGGCTGCTGGTTCAGCCAGAAAAGCAGATTCCCGGGCCGCGGCGGCGTCAGGTCGAACAGCAGGCCGCGGCTCATCTGCGCCGTTGCATACAGGGCATCGCCGGTGGCACGGCGTACCAACCAGCTCTTGACGAAGCCGAACATGCCGCTGTTGTCGGTTGCTTCCAGGGCCTGCACGGCCCGGCCGGTGCCCAGATGCGGCGCCGCTATCGTTATCAGTTGCCGGATGCCCAGCGTGCCGTGACGCACCAGTGTCATGCGTGCCACCACGCCGCCGGCCGAGTGCGCGGCCAGGTTGACCGGCTCTTCGGGATGGCGTTTCCGCACTTCGTGCAGCATGGCTGCGAGCCAGTCGGCCTGCACCACGACCGGGGCCTGCGAGGGCAGGCTCACGGTGTAGATGGGTTTTTCCGCACTGCCGGCTTGTAGCGGCTGGAACAGCACGCCCCGGGTGCTGAAGCCGAAGTTGCCGAGGTGCCGGTAACCGCGCCGATGCAGGCGGTCCATCGCGCCCGCCTCGGCCCAGCTCTGGGCGCTTCCCAGATAGCCGTGCACCAGGACCAGCACGTCGGCCGAGGCCGGCCGGAAGGTGAACAAGGTGAGGGCAGCAACTGTCAACAACCACTTTTTCATCGCGAATTTCCTCGGTGAGCCTGGCTCATATTATAAAACGCTGATAATGGGTGCCAGGTCGTATCGTCGGTTCTCGCGTCTCGCAGTTCAAAAAAACTCATCGGACCCGATCATTGTTGGCGGGTTTTCGATACGGAGGGGGGCATCGGGCATTTGATCCTGGCCCGGGTCTTCTAGTGCAGGGGCTTCTGATGCTTCCTGGCGTGTGGTTCCACCAGTGGCAGGGAGGCATGATGCGCAAGCATCCTCCAACTGCCATCGACCAGCCGATAGACGTTGCTGGCCAGCACCCGCGCGCGGCGTTCACCTGAACCGCTGCTGACAATTTCCTCGACCGTGTGCACCGCGAGCACGGCGTCAGTGCTGGTCTGGATCAGTCGGTATTCGACCTGCGGGGGTTGGCTGTCACGGAAGATCTCACCCCAACTGGCCAGGACCGCGTCGATTCCCAGCAGCAGTCCACCGCCCGGGTGGACACAGCTTGCCTTGGCCGAATCCAGCCATACGTCTTCCATCTGACCGATATCGAGACGGCGAAACGCGGCATAGAACGCCGCTTCGGTATCTGTCGGGTCTGGAAATGTCATCTGCTTCGGGTTCATTCAGCTTGTCTCAGCCGAGATAACGTCTCTGCCACTCTTTGTACAGCCCATAGACGTGATTGCAATATTCGATTCTGTCATGAAACAGTCGTGGATCGATCGCGTCGAATAGGTAGTAGTTTGCCCGATTATTTCGGGTGTTCATGATGTTGCGCATATTCTGGATCAGACTGTGGCGGCCCCAGTGAAAATCATGCAACGCCTCGTAATGCAGATAGACGGGTACGATCGGTATCCCTGTCTGCAGTGAGATGCCGAACGCGCCATAGCGAAAAGCCGGCTGCAACCGCGGACCCTTTATTCCACCCTCCGGGTACAGTGCGATGTTGCGGCCGGCCGCCAAGTGCCGTTCGATTCGCTCTGCCGCTTCGGCGCGGGATTCCCGCGATTCGCGCCTCACAAAGATGGTCCCGGCCGCAGCGCCGATACGGCCGACCAGCCACCATTGCCGCACCTCCTCTTTGGCCAGGTTGTCGACGTCGAACAGCGAGGGTATGCCGACATCCTCGAATGCGGACGGGTGATTGGCGATCAGGATGAACCTCTCGGGCAGCGGAGCCGCGTTTTTGTGATGCAGGCGCAGATCGACGCCGAGTGCGTGTACCCAGGTCCGGCTCCAGGCCTGAAACAGTCGGCGGTACCAGGTCCCGAGCCAGGTATCGGGTAGATAGCTGCCGATGTAGAGGGCGAGTGTGAACAGGATCAGTTCTGTCCAGCCCAGCAACAACCACAGGGCGCGAGCCAGCGCTTTAATCATAGGGGGTTCACGCCCCATCCTCCGGGTACAGTCCTGCCAGCAGTTTAGCGCGCCGGCGAGTGAATGAGGTCGTGCATGTAATCGGCGGTCTTTACCCCGAGCACCATGCGTGAGACCACGCGGTCTTCGATCAGTATCAGCGTGGGTGTCGCACGAATACCCATTTCACGGCTGATTTCCGGGTATTGTGTGATATCGAGTTTGAATATCGCGGCACCGGTGGCCGCGAGTTGATCAACCTCTTTCGACATCGGTCGGCAGGGCGCGCATTGCGGACTGAAACAGTAAACCAGCGCCCGGCCTTGCACCTCGGAGAGCGCAGGGAAAGGCGCATACAGCGGGTCAGCCGGGCGCCCCTCGGCCGCCCGTGTCGCCACCTGCATATACAGGATGTAGAGAATCCAGGTGGCCGCGAGACCGACAACCGCGTAAATCAGCAGACTCACTTGTGGCGCCCACTCCCGGGTGGGTGGAGACCGATATCGGAAGGTTGGCCGCGGATTGCGACTCCGGGTAGTCGGGAAAATGCCGTCAACGGCAAGCTCCGACCCCTGATGCGCAGCACGGCCTTCAGTCTTCCGGGTGCTCGGTGTGGCGGTCCGGGTTCCGACGTTCGTGCATCAGGCGTTTGTGGCGCAGTCCGCGCAGGTTGCGCAGGCCCATCAGCAAGGCGCCGATGCCAAGCAATACCAGCAGCGCCGCGACGTTGCGGAACCCATCACCCTCATCTGGTGCAGCGACCGCGAGGCTGGCAGGGAAACCCGTTAGTAAGGCCAGGTATCGCGATTTATGACTGTTGATCATAGCTTCTGGGCACCCCGGCTCGCGGTGGATTATCCATTATTCGAAGCAATTATCCTGCCTGCGCAAAAAATGATTGCCTTTACAGAGAGATAGCTGCTTCCCGCCGAGCAAGGCATGACGAGTATGTAAATTCCCTCGACACCCGCCATCGGTCAATCGGTCAGGTTGGCGCGGCGTCTGCCGCTATCCGGTACATCGAGAATGGGTGGAGGACGACGGGTTGGTCATGCCAGACGAATGGGCGGTACCTTTGGTGGTTATGGGTATGCTGCTCGCCATGCTTTTCATGGCAGCGCTGGTCCACCGTTACCAGGCACATCAGGCGCATGTGCGCGCGGCGGTCCGGCGCTCCCGGTTGCGCATTGACGGTATCTCTCAGTGTCTTACCGAGTTGACGGGTGTTCCGCTGTCCCAGGAGCTGCGGGTCGCATTGCGCGGGGAGATGCTGGCCCGCTATCAGCAAATCAGGCGGCTGCACCCGCGCTACCCGGATATTGCCGCGACGATTCGGTCTGCCGAGCACGCACTCCAGGGCGAAGGTGCGCGGCCAAGCCATGGTGTGGGCCCGGTCGAAGACGATCGGGCATTTCGCACCACCATCGCCGCACTGGATGCGCTGATCGATATCATTCAACAGGCTGAAACCGTCCAGCCGATCCCGCGCGACGTGCGTGTCATCTTCTGCAGGGAGCTCGGAGAACGCCGCGCCGAGGTCATGGCCAGATTTCATCTGGTGCAGTCCATGCGTTGCGAAAGCGAAGGCAAGATGACCGGCGCCCGCGGGCATCTGACGACACTCTCGCACATTCTGCGCCAGCGAGGCCCGAGTACGGATTTCGTGCGCGAACTGTATGCGGAGGCGGAAGCGGCGCTGATCGCGCTTACCGACCGACAGATCGGTATCAGCCCCGCTGCACCGGACGATGCCGGGGAGCCGGCGGCTGTCGATCAGCGGCGATCCGCATGACCGGCGACCCTTGGATCAGCGTGCGTCGCGCAATACCTTGAGATCGTCGATATTGGCGCAGAACCCCAGCGCGTCGACATCTGCCACAGTTTCTTCTTGAAGCACCTGATCGCAATGTGACTTGGCGTCACAGGCATCGCAGCGCTCCATATGCTGCTGGATTTCGACCGCCTGCCGCTTGTGCAGGTATTGATCCTGGTCGATTCCCAAGTACTTCAGCATACGCGACAGCCGCAGCTGATGCAGCGCCCCTGCGAGTCCCTCGCGGAAACGATGGCCGGCGCGCAGGTTGCCCAGTATCGCAAGCGGCAGGCGGACCAGCAGGTACAGCATCAGCCCGGCGAGCAGAAAGGTAATGATCAGACTTGTAACATCCACGGCCAACCTCCAAGCGTCGTTCACCGATTCTTGGCCAGTATGCCGGGGGCCACCTTGATCTAGATCAGTCAGCGAGTCGAGTCCACCCCGACATAGTTCCATGCGCTAACTATTAAATATCGAACAGACTGTCTGCCGCGTTCCTCAGCGCGTCGGCATCCTGGCCGGGCCGGTAGACCTGGTCGGAGGGTTCGAAGTAGTCGCAGAAGTTTGCGCGGTCCTTGTCGCGCACCGGCTCGGCGATCGGCTCCTGGCAGTCGTTCGGCCGCCCGGGTTCGTAGAAGCGGCAGTTCCGGCACACATGCGTCTGTTTGCGGCAGGCCCTGCATTCGCCCTCGCGTTGGTAGTCGCCGGCCGTCAACCCGGCCCCACACGACCAACAGACGCCTTCGGCATCTGGCGACATGGATTCTCCCTGGGGTGGTCCCATGGCAACGTTCTCATTCCCCAGAGTCTAGCGCACACTGGTTTTCCGCAGTGCCCCGAATGGCTGCTAGCGAAAAGGCCCCAGCTTGACGGCGGCAGCGCGTTTGACCACTATTTACCGAGACCGGCGATGGCCAAGATCTGTCGCCACTCGGCTCCGATCCATATATTCCCGGCGAAAGGTGGAACGCTTCGAACTGCACCCCCTGCTTGCAGCAGACTGTCGCCCGGTCGGGGATCTCGCCCTGTCGCATGTGCTGCTGTTGAACGACTGCCGCTACCCCTGGGCGATCCTGGTGCCGCGCCGCGCCGCGGTGCGCGAAATCTACCAGTTGGATGACGCCGACCGGCGGTGCCTGCTGGAGGAGTCCTGTCTTCTCGGTGAGTTCATGATGCGTGCCTTCCGCGGCGACAAGCTGAATATCGGCGCGCTGGGCAACCTGGTCCCGCAACTGCATCTGCATCACGTGATACGTAACGAGGCGGACCCAGCCTGGCCTGGCCCGGTCTGGGGGCATTCCGCGGCGGTGCCCTACGCTGAGGGCCTGCTGGCCGAACGTGTCGCCTTGTTGCGCGACGGTCTGGGGCTGGAGGGCTGAACGGTTCGTGTGAGCCGCCGGATCAGACCGGCAGCGCGGATTCGCCACTTACCAGTCTCTCCTTGGCGTCCCTGCTGAGCCGCTTCACCCGGTATTCGACTCGCTGCGCCTTGCTGCGATCGCCGAGCGGATAGGAGTAGACCAACTCCAGCGGCCCTCGCCCACGCAGGCGGCGTGCGCCGCGGTTCGAGCCATGGGCCTCGATGCGCCGTGCCACGTCGGTGCTGATGCCGGTGTACAGCGAGCCGTCGTTGCAGCGCACGAGATACAGATACCACACTGCAGTCAGGGCCTGCCACGCTGTGACGGCAGCCAATGCTCGGATTCGAGCACGGTAAACTGTTTCAGATAGTCGTAGGCATTATCCGAGAACTGGAGGAAATAACCCGCCACCCCGCGCCCTCGGCGCACCGCTTGCATGCGCTCGAGACGGATGCCGTTGTCTTCCAGCGCTGACCCGATGTGCCGGATCGCTTCGAGCGCCCCCTGTCGGCGCGGTTGCTTGCGGAATGCGTTGCCATTGTGGTCCGGACGGTGCCGCAGTTGCGAAATCAGTATGGTCCGGCCGTCGCTGCCCGCTGCCAGCGTCATCCGGTAATCGGCAAATGCAATTGGTCGGGTCGCACCCTGCCATATCGAGCAGTCGTGGGTGAGCCTCACTGGAAATTCACAGGTCACCCTGTGGCTGGCGTAGTCCGCCGGGTTTAGGTTCTGCACCGACGCCAGCACCGCGGGTGTGCCGAGCAGGGTCAACAGGATGCCGGTTGCGCAGATGCGGCGCTGAAACTTGGGTTTGGCGAAAGGCATCTCGAAATGCTAGCGCAAAACCCGCAGAGTGCCAGTCGCCGCAGACGGTTCCGGCCAGGTGGTCGCCGACAGACGCCGCGACTCAGCAACGCACTGGGGGCACGAGTCAGCCAAATGGAATCGACTTTGCTCGCGCCCCGGCGCATTCGACTCGCCGCGCGCCCGCCGCGAATCCTCTCTGAGCGCGATTGCGGTACTCCCGCGGCAGATACGCACATCGAACATGCCGGAGCGCTGTCGAATACCGGTGGGCTCGTCAATTCAGGAGTGCCATTCGGTTCCGCCGAGCGCGGCCTCGAGTTCGGAGGGCCTGGCGGGCACCCCGACCACTGCATGCAGTCGGAACAGCTCAGCCAGCTTGGGGACGTGCCGGATCTGGCCACTGTCGGCCAACACCACGATCCTTGCGTCGGGCGCAAAGCGCCGCAGGCTGTGCAGCAACACGTCGAGATTGCTGACATTGGCACCCGCATAGTTGTTGCCATAGCCGTAGAAGAAATCGGCGACCAGCAGGTCGGGCGGCTCCCTTTTCAGGCTGCTTATCGCCTTGCGTTGCGTGCTGAACACGAGTCGACGGTAGCCCAGCGCATCGCACAGGCCCGACAGATCGGGGTGTGCGGGTGATTCGATGATGTCGTATAGGAGCGTCATCGGCATACCTCGGTCACTCGCCATCGCGAGACGCGGTGCCGGCCGATCGGCGACTGGGCCTTTTGGTCCCATCGCGACGGCGGTCGATAAGCTTGAGCGCCTGCATCGCACCGCCAATGCTGCCGACCAGGAACAGCACCACGAGTAGGGCAATTTCCATGATGATGGGGTGCCTGCGACTGCGTTGCTCACCTGTACCTGATAATAACGGGCGTGCCCCTCGGCCGCAAAGACGCCGCGGCGAAACGGATGTTTCAGGCACTGGCGGTGATCCCGGCCGAGTCGCTACACTCGCGATCGTGCAGCAAGAGGAGACCACCATGCGCTCGTTTTTGTCGTTCGTCCTGATGGCTGGCGTTTTCTGTGTCGGCGTGTCTCATGCCAGCGATCTCGAAAAGGAGAAACGGTGGGCCAATCAGGTTGTCGATTCGCTGCTGGACGGAGAGGCCGTCTATCTCAATGACGGGCAGACTGACTTCCTTGCCCTGGAGACTGCGAGCACCGCGGACGGTTCACGCAAGGCGGCGATTGTCATGCATGGGACCGGGGTGCATCCCAACTGGCCGACTGTGGTGCTGCCGCTGCGCGTCGGCCTGACCGAATCCGGCTGGCAGACACTGTCGATCCAGATGCCGGTCCTGGCCAACGAGGCCGAGCACGCGGAGTACGCCGCGGTCTACGATCGGGTGCCCGGCCGGATCGATGCCGCGGTCGATTATCTGCGCGAGCAGGGTTTCACCAGTGTGGTGCTGATTGCCCACAGCCAGGGCTCGACCATGGCGGTGTATTACCTTGGCGGTGAACATCGTCCGGTGGACGGCCTGGTCGCGATCGGCATGTCCGGCGGGATCCCCGGTGGGCCGATGGACAGTCTGTCGCGGTTGCCCCGCCTGAGCCTGCCTGTGCTCGATCTGTATGGTGGTGAGGATCTCCCTGAGGTTATCGAAAGTGCGCCGGTGCGAGCCGAGCGTGCGGCCGAGGCGGGTGGTGACTACACGCAACGGCGTGTCGATGGCGCCGATCATTTCTTCGAGGGCGAGGAGGGCGAGTTGGTCACCGAGGTTGATGCCTGGCTTGACGCGAGGTTCTAGTGGGCTGCCTGGTAAGTTCGGTCACACTCAGCCGATCCACAAGCGTCATCGGCAAGGCTCGCGAGCGCCGAACTAGCCGTTGCTAATTCAAGCGAGCGAAACACAGGCGATGGCGCTTGTGTACCGGCCCGAAGGGAGCCTCGCTACCTGGCCGATACCGCGTTGCACTTCTTGAAAAGGGCCTGCCATTCCCTGCGAAGTGCGCCTTGTCTTGGCCAGGTAGCGGGGCTCTGAGAGTAACCGAATTTACCAAGCAGCCCACTAGCGCAGCGTGCCCGCCACCGTGGGGCTGCGCCGATGTCTGCTTCGGCAGGCACGGCCCGCCCGACGTCCGCTTATGCGGCGAACTGCTCCGGTGCGCTGTTATCTGAATCGACGGCGGGACCCACTAGTCCAGCACGCTCGCCAGGGCCGCCTCGATGTCTTCCATCGCGGCGCCTGGCTGGATGTCCAGTCCGACTTGGCCACAAAGGCGGGT
>Ga0316197_10001574_pt1 | contig 16216 bp, 13 predicted proteins | sample OudBiesiAoxic_MG_FD_204939 | JGI IMG/M metagenome (GOLD analysis project Ga0316197, IMG submission 204939) | Coastal sediment microbial communities from Oude Bieten Haven, Netherlands - site A oxic | ecosystem: Environmental > Aquatic > Marine > Coastal > Sediment | place: Netherlands... | reverse complement strand
TCGAAGCCCTCGTCGGTGATGACGACGGGTTCCTCCTCGAGTCGGTGGAGGGCGGCGAGCGCTGGGCCCGGTGGTCATTCGTCGGGTGGGACCCCGCATTCACCGTGGTGGCCCGCAATGGAGTGAGCGACGCCATCGGTGCCGACATCGACCTTCCGGAGGGCGATCCACTCGAGGTCCTCGACGGACTGCTCGATCGCTATCACGCACCGGCCGGCGAGGAGTGCGGATTCCCTGGCGGTGTTCCGCCGCTGCATGGCGGTTTCGTGGGATACCTCGCGTACGACGCGGTCCGTTATGTCGAGACGCTCCCGAACCGACCCCCCGACGACCGGAACCTTCCTGAGATGGTGTGGCACGTCGGGGGCGCCCTCGCCGCTATCGATCGCTTCCGCGACACCATCCTCATCATCCGCAACGTCATCATCGGCGACGATGCGGGCGGCGCCTACGACGGGGCGCGGGCGGCGATCGAACGCGATGTCGGCCGACTCGCGGGCGCCACACGGCGAGCCCCGGGCGTGCGACCCGCGTTCGACGTGGTCGCTGCGGGCAAGCCGAACACCTCTCAGGCCGACTTCGAATCCTCGGTTCTTCAATCGATCGACTTCATCAAAGCCGGTGACGCGTTTCAGATCGTCCCGTCCATCCGATTCGACGTCGAGTTCGATGGTGACGCGTTCTCTGTCTATCGGGCGCTGCGTCTGGTGAACCCGTCGCCGTTCATGTACTTCGTACGCCATGGATCCGTCTCAATCGCCGGGTCGTCGCCCGAGCTGATGACGAGGGTCCGTGACGGGGTCGCGTACAGCCGACCGATTGCCGGAACCCGGCCCCGGGGCGCCACGCCGGAGGTCGACGCAGCGCTCGAGGCTGAATTGCTGGCGGACCCAAAGGAACGTGCCGAGCACGTCATGTTGATCGACCTGGCGCGCAACGACCTGGGCCGGGTGTGCGAATTTGGCACGGTCACCGTGGACGACCTGATGGTCATCGAGCGGTACTCGCACGTGATGCACATTGTGTCTGGTGTGTCCGGCGCGGTCCGTGACGGCCTGGGGCCTGTGGACGTGTTGCGTTCGACGTTCCCCCACGGGACGGTCACGGGCGCCCCGAAGATCAGAGCGATGGAGATCATCGATGAACTCGAACCGACGGCCCGCGGCCCGTATGCGGGGGCAGTCGGCTACGTCGACTTCTCCGGCAGCCTTGACACGGCGATCGGTCTCCGGACCATGGTGTCGGACGGTACGCGAGCATGGATCCAAGCCGGTGCCGGGATCGTGGCCGACAGCGATCCCGCATCTGAGTACCGGGAGTGTGTGAACAAGGCGGCAGCCGTCCTCACTGCTATCGCCGCGGCGCCGCACCTGAGATGACTCAGGGGCACTTCACCGTTCTCTTACGTTTCCCAAACATGGCGGCGCGATCATTGCATGACACACGGACGGGATGGTCATGACCGGTGGAGGCGTCGTGCTGTTGATCGAGGATGAAGCGGAGATTGCGGATCTGCTCCGCATGGCGTTCGAGCGTGAGGGGTTCAATCTCGTCCACGCGACGGACGGCGAGTCAGGTCTCGAACGGATGCGCGAACGTGACCCCCGAGCGGTGCTCCTCGACGTTGGCCTGCCGGGCATCGACGGATTCGAAGTCTGCCGCCGGATCAGGGCGGTCTCCGACGTCCCCGTCATCATGCTCACGGCCCGCGACACCGAGATCGACACCATCGTCGGCTTCGAGATCGGGGCCGACGACTACGTCACGAAACCGTTCTCGGTGCGTGAGTTGGTTGCGCGCATCAAGGCGGTGCTCCGACGCAGCGAGGAGACCCCGGTCCCGCGGAGCGTGCTTCACGTCGACGGGTTCGTGATCGACGGCAGTCGGCGCGAGGTGACGCTCCCAGACGAGAGCGTGGTCCGCCCAACAGCCCGTGAGTTCGATCTGCTCTGGTACCTGGCCGAGCACGCCGGTCTCGTGCTCTCGCGCCGCCAGATCCTCGAGGCCGTATGGGGATACGACTACTTCGGCGAGACCCGCACGGTTGACGTCCACGTCCGGCAACTCCGCAAGAAGCTTGAGGGGCTGCCCCTGGAGACGATCTGGGGTGTCGGATACAGCGTCGACGCATGAGCGGACGGGTTCCATGACGCGCCACATCGCCATCTGGACCGTCGCCATCGCCGTGGCCATGCTTGTGGTCGGGCTTGCCGGCGTCGGATATGTCAACCGGGTGTTGCAGGCCGAGGCACAAGATGAGCTGTTCCGGCAGGCCGAAGCGACCGGCAGACTGGTCGAGAGTGCGCTTGCCGACGTTGGACGCAACCCCGGTGCAGGGATCGAAGGCCAATTGCAGGCCGTCCGCGCCGATGCAGTTCGGGTCCTTGAGTGGGCCCGCGTCGTCGGCGGCCACGACGTGGTGGAGGCCGTGCTCGTGACGCCGGTCCGTACGTTCCCCCTGTCACGGGGTCAGGATCTCGTCCCGCTCCTCCCGGTGGACCTCGAGGAGCGTGAGGCGCTGACGCTCAACGTCGACGGAACCGAGACGCTCGCCACGGTGCAGCGTGTGCCGTTGGGAGCGAGTGAGATCGTCGTCGCGATCGGCCGGTCTGCACCGCTGCTGCCAGCTCGCGAGATGACCCGGGCGTTGCTCCTTGCTGTCGTCGTTGGCGTGGTCCTGGTCGTGGTGTTCGGATCAACCCTCGCGCAGTGGATCCGGCAGCGTCTCGCGGGTCTCCAGACCGCATCGCATCGCATCGCGGCTGGCGATCTCGCTGCGCGGGCTCCGGTCGACGGAGACGATGCGATCGCAACGGTCTCGGTCGCATTCAACGACATGGCAGAGCACCTTGAAGCGACGCGAGACCGGGAGCGGCAGTTCCTGATGAGCATTGGGCATGATCTGCGTACTCCGCTGACGACGATTCGGGGGTACGCCGAGGCACTCGACGATGGAGTGATTGGTCCGAAGGACGCCGAACGCGTCGCCGCCGTGCTCCACGTTCAGACCGACCGTCTTACACGGCTTGTCGAGGACGTCATGCTCCTGGCCCGGATTGAGGCACGTGAGTTCACGTTGCGCCCCGAGGCGATCGACGTTGCGGCGCTTCTCGGTGGCGTCGTCGACACGTTCCGCACACGTGCCGAGGATGTGGGGATCGTGCTCGACTACCTGTCGAGCGGCGACACGAGCGCAACGGTCGACCCGGATCGGCTCGATCAGGTGTGCAGCAACCTCATTGAGAACGGTTTGCGATATACGCCGGAGGCCGGCACGGTCTCCATCGTCGTCGGGGTTGATGATGCGGGTATCCACCTGATGGTGGGGGACACCGGGCCGGGAATCGACCCCGCCCATGTCGGGCACGTCTTCGATCGCCTGTATGTCGCTGAGCGGTACCACCCGGTTCGGCCGGAGGGGAGCGGTCTCGGCCTGACGATCGTTCGAGAACTCGTCGAGGCCATGGACGGCACGGTCCGGGTAGAGAGTCAACCGGGGGAGGGAACCCGGTTCTTCGTCGATCTGCCGGCGTAGCCCTGCGGCGACGGCATACTCACCCGATGCGAATCCTCGTCGCCATGATCGCCTCCGCCGTGCTCGTCCTTGCCGGATGCTCCGGTCCGGATGTCGACACGTTCGGTGTCGACCTGTACTCCTCGGTGTGCGCACACTGCCACGGGAGCGACCTCGCCGGTGGCGTCGGACCGGCGCTTGGACCGGGATCGAACGCCGCGACCCTCACCGACCAGCAGATCGTCGACGTCATTCGTATCGGTCCGGGGGCAATGACGTCGTTCGGGAACCGGCTGAGTCAGGCTCAGCTGGACAGCCTGGTTGACTACCTGCGCGCGGAGCAGGGGGCCTAGCCGCTCATGATGCTTGCCCGCATACTCGCCGATGCCAGACTCCGGAGTGACGCGTCCGTCGGCCGACGGTCCGAGTTCGAGCGGGCCGCCGCTGCGGCGGAGCCTGCCAGGGGCTTCGCCTCCGCTCTGTCACGCCCCGGGCTCTCGGTGGTCGCCGAAGTGAAACGCCGTTCGCCTTCTCGCGGCGTCCTGGCTGCCGGGCTCGATGCCGTCGACCAAGCGATGATCTACGAGGCGGCCGGTGCAACGGCCGTCAGCGTGCTCACCGAACCGCTTCATTTCGATGGTTCGATCGAAGACCTCGTCGCTGTCAGAGATGCGGTCTCGATCCCGGTGCTGCGCAAGGATTTCTTGCTTGAGCCGGCACAGGTGTGGGAGGCACGAGCCGCAGGGGCCGATGCGGTGCTCCTGATCGTCGCTGCTCTCGAAACCGATCTGCTGGCCGAGATGCTCGCCACCGCGAAGAGCGCAGGTCTTGACGCACTCGTTGAGATCCACAACGCCGAGGAGGCCTCCATCGCCCGAAACTCCGGTGCAACACTCGTCGGCGTCAACAATCGGAATCTCGCGACGTTCGTCACCGATCTGGCGGTCGCCGAGGACCTGGCGTCCTTTGTGCATGCACGCGACGTCGTGGCCGTCGCCGAGAGCGGAATCCACGGTGTCGAGGACGCCAGGCGCATGACCGACGCCGGGTACGACGCCATCCTCGTTGGAGAGGCCCTTGTGGTCGCCGACGACCCGGCAGCGGCGCTCCGGCAGCTGGTCGAGCACTCATGACCTGGGTGAAGGTCTGTGGCCTCACCAGCGAATCCGACGTGGCAGCGGCCGTTGATGCCGGTGCCGACGCACTCGGGTTCGTCCTTGCCCAGGCTTCGCCGAGGTGCATCAGCGTCGAGCGTGCAGCGGACCTGATGGACGGCGTCTCGGTCGTACGGGTCCTCCTCACAGTCGACGCGTCCCTGGAAGACACGGCGGCGGCTGTGGCCGCGACCGTCGCGGATGGCCTCCAGCCGTACGGCCGCCATTCCGACGAAGTGGCGGCGTGGGGCCAGGCCAACGGGATGCTCGTGCTTCGCCCACTCCGTCGAGACCCAGCCAGGTCCTGGGGCATCGGGATCGTCCCCGACCTCCAGATTCCCCTCCTCGATTCGGCGACGGGCACTGCGCTCGGAGGTACCGGGGTGCCGCTCGACTGGGGAGACGTCGAGCGGCCCGAGCGGCGTTTTGTGCTCGCCGGCGGCCTTGACCCGGCAAACGTCGCGACCGCCATCGCTGCCCTGCGTCCGTGGGGCGTTGACGCCTCGTCCGGGCTGGAGGTGGCGCCTGGAGTCAAGGACCCCGCTAGGGTCGCCGCCTTCGTAGAGGAGGCGAAGAGCCAATGATCGGACCAGACGAACGAGGACGTTTCGGAGCCTACGGCGGCCGCTACGCGCCGGAGACACTCATGCCCGCCCTCGAAGAACTCGAGCAGGCCTTCCAGACAGCCTGGAACGATCGCGAGTTCCGGGCGGAACTCGCGGAGTTGCTCGACACCTACGTCGGCCGGCCGACCCCGGTCTACCACGCACGGCGCCTCTCGGAGCAACTCGGTTTCGACCTCTGGCTCAAGCGTGAGGATCTTGCTCACACCGGCGCGCACAAGATCAACAACACCATGGGGCAGGCTCTGCTGGCGAAGCGGATGGGGAAGCCTCGCGTGATCGCAGAGACCGGCGCAGGCCAACACGGTGTTGCCACAGCCACGGCGTGCGCGCTCCTCGGCCTCGATTGCGCCGTCTACATGGGCGTCAAGGACATCGAGCGGCAAGCCCTGAACGTGTTCCGGATGGAACTCCTCGGCGCCGAGGTCATCCCCGTCGAGTCGGGCGCCGGCACCCTCAAGGATGCAGTCTCAGAGGCGATGCGCGATTGGGTGGGGAGCGTCGAGAACACCCACTACATCATCGGGTCTGTTGTCGGCCCGCACCCCTACCCGTGGATGGTTCGCGAACTGCAACGGGTGATCGGCGATGAGATGCACGAGCAACTGCACGGCGCGGCGGAGCCAGATGTGGTGGTGGCCTGCGTCGGGGGAGGGTCGAACAGCATCGGAGCGTTTGCGACCTACGTCGGAGATGATGTCGAACTCGTAGGCGTCGAAGCGGGAGGATTCGGTCTCGGAACGGGCATGCACGGTGCGTCGCTGATCGAGGGAACGCCCGGTGTTATCCACGGGTCGTTCACCTATCTCCTGCAGGACGACGAGGGGCAGGTGCTGGAAGCCCACTCGATCAGCGCCGGTCTCGACTATCCCGGTGTCGGCCCCGAGCATGCGGCCTACCGCGACGCCGGCATCGTGCGGTACGAGTCGGTGACGGACGAAGAAGCCGTTGAAGCCCTCCACCTTCTATCGCGCACCGAGGGGATCATTCCGGCGCTCGAGTCCGCGCACGCGATTGCCTGGGTCGTTCGGGAGTCCGCGGAACTGATCGGCAAGACGGTGGCGGTGGTGCTCTCTGGACGCGGCGACAAGGACGTGATGCAAGTGGCGGCCCTCGATGACTGACACCGGACAGCAGCGCCTCCGAGAGTTGTTCGCTGGTGTCCGGTCTGATGGCCGCACCGCGCTGCTGCCATTCCTGACGGCAGGCCTGCCCGACCAGGCGACGTCGATTGCTCTTTTCGAGGCCATGGCGGAAGCCGGCGCTGACGGATTCGAGATCGGCATCCCGTATAGCGATCCGCTGATGGATGGCCCGGTCATCGCCGAAGCCGGTGTCCGATCGCTCGCCGCCGGCACGACGACTGCTACCTCGTTCGAGATCGCCGAAGCGGTGTTCGCCTCGACCGGGAAACCGATCCTGCTCATGACGTATACGAATCCGGTGCTGCACTTCGGGATCGACGCGTTCGTGAGCCGGGCCGTGGCGAGCGGTGCGGCCGGCCTGATCATCGCGGACCTTCCCGTCGAAGAATCGGCGCCGTTCGTGGACATCGCAACGGCCGCCGGTCTTGGAATGGCGCTGTTCGCCGCGCCGACGACGAGCGACGAGCGTCTCTCGCAGATCGCGGCCGCGCGTCCATCGTTCATCTACGGCGTCGCCTCGTTGGGTGTCACCGGTGAGCGGGTCGAACTGTCCAGCCGGGGGAGCGCTCTCGCCGACCGTGTCCGTTCGATCACGGACGTTCCGGTCGTGATGGGGGTGGGCATCTCGACGCCCGCACAGGCCGCGTCGGCTGCTTCCAATGCCGACGGAATCATCGTAGGGAGCGCGCTCGTGCGGCGGGTGCTCGATGCGCCGGATCCGCAAAGTGCGGTCTCCTCGGTCGGCGATGCGATCCGCGCACTTGCTGCTGCGTTGAGGGACTAGTCACTTCGGTGACACCCACGAGGGTTCTCCACTCGAAATGAACCGCGCCGATACCGCATTGAACGCCCGTTGCAGGGGCGCGGACATGGAGTAGTACCGGGAGTGGGACTCGAACCCACACGAGCTTTCGCCCAGCGGATTTTGAGTCCGCCGCGTCTTCCATTCCGCCATCCCGGCGCCGGGTCATGGTATCGAACGGAAACCGCTACCTAGGCGGCCGACTACCTGATATCGGGCGATGTGAACACGAAGAGTGGCAACCGAAGTAACGGAGAGTGGTTGCAGTGAGATTTGTACAGACCATGCGCGAAAACGGGCATGAACGCGGCGCAGCGATGGTCGAGATGGCCATCGTCGCCCCGTTGATGATCCTCTTGGTCTTCGGCATTCTTGAGTACGGCCTGCTCTTCCAGGAGAAGCTCACGATTGCCTCTGCCGCCTCGTCTGCGGCACGCACTGGCGCCACGATGGGCACCCGCGCCGAAGCCGACTTCGCCATTCTCCAAGCACTCGAGGCCGGTCTCTACGACCAGGTCGATGCCTCGGTAATCATCCAGGCGGACATCTTCAAGGCGAATCCGATCACGGGAGCGAAGACGGGAACCCTGAATCGATACACCTACATTGCTTCGAACGTCGGATGCAAGTGGTCCCCTTGTCCAGATCCGTCGTTGGGGCCCGTCACCTACGGTCTTCCGAGTGCGTGGGGTGATCCGGCCGGCCGCGACACCGAACTCGATCCGGGCGGCGGCGGCCTCGACGTTCTCGGCGTCGAAATCACCTACCACCACTCGTCAGTGACCTCGTTCATTCCAGGCGTCGAGCGGGACTTCACCGAACGCGCTCTCGTGCGTCTCGAGCCTGCCACGTTCTCAGCAGGACCGTGAGGTAGACATGCGAATTCCACGACAAATAGCAGCCCTCAGAGAAGAAGAATCGGGTTTCGCCCTCGTCATGGTGGCAATGGTCTTGACCGTGCTCGTCGCAATGGCCGCGTTCGCCGTGGACTTCGGCTGGTTGTACTGGAATGGCATCAAGATCCAGCACGGCGCAGACGCGGCGGCGCTGTCGGGTGTCGTGTACGAGCCGAACGACCGGACCACGGCGTACGCAGAGGCGCGTGATGCTGCTCGCGAGAACGGCTACAACGACCTCGACGCCGGTACCTCGGTGACGCCCGTTGACTTCGCCCAAGATCCCACCGCGGTGCGCAACTCGAGTCAGTTGGCGGTTACCGTGACCGACGACGTACCCACGTTCTTCATGCAGGTCTTCGGAGTTGACACAGTCTCTATCTCGAAGCATGCCATCGCAGAGTATGTGCTGCCTCTCGCCATGGGGAGCGACCTCCCGTACTTCGGCAACGACCCGGCGCTTGGGCGAACCCCGAACTTCTGGGCCAACATCCATGGGTACTACACCGGTAGAAGGATGGGCGACCGCTACGCCTCCCAGTGTGCAGGCGGTGCCGCCAGATACGGGTGCGACGAGAATCCCGAAGTGCGGTACTCGACGAATCCAGGAACGGACGACGCCACGGGCGGCTACGTCTACGGTATCGAGGTACCGCCGGGAGCAAACGGCCTCAGCGTCGACGTCTTCGACGGCCCGTTCTACCGCGACGGGAACGACCATTTCTTGGTTGGGGACAATCCGCAGGGAAGCAACGAGGCCGAGCAGGACGGCGGGCCGACAACCCACTTCCACCTCTATGCCCCGGATCCAACACCCCTCGACACAACCGATGGCAACGTCCTGTTGTGCTCGGTCTCGTTCGGTCCGGAAGACAATTTTGCCGACTTCGACGGTGACGACAACGTCGGCTCCTGGGATAGCGGTGCACTGAGGTGGCGAGCGGATCCCGACGACGATCGGAACGGCGATGGTTGGTTCGACTGGGACGACGTGATCCTGGAGCCGTCTGTGGACATCAACAGTCTCTGGACGAAGATGTGTGGAACTTCGTTCAACAACGGTCCCGGAATCTACCCGCTCAGAGTCCTCATTGAGGATCCGGGCGACACTCCGGGCGCCGACTACCGCGGACTCAACCGCTACTCGTTGCGCGCATGGACGTCCTCGGGATCGACGCCCCGGATCTACGGCCTGGGAGACATGTCGTTGTATGTGAACGCCTCAGGCAATACCGCGACCTTCGACTTTGCCGAGGTTGAAGAGGTTCACCGCGGGAAGACGCTCGTGATCGAACTCTGGGACTCCGACTCGGGGATCACCAATGTTGCCATCAAGCAGCCCGGCGGCGGAACCCAGGAGTGTGAGTGGTCGGCGACGAACCCCGGCAACCCGGGCGACACTGACAGCGATTGCAGCATCCCGACCGGTTCGCTGAACATGAACGACCACCAGATGGAGATACGACTCCCGATCGACACGGGCTACACCTGCGCCTCCGGCGGGACCGATTGCTGGTGGACGATCGACCTCATCTACAACAACGGTGCGAATGATACGACCACCTGGGCCGCCCACATCGAGGGCAACCCGGTCAAGTTGGTCGAGTAGGACGCCGATACGCTCGGTGAGCTGCGGGAAGGCGCCTGGAAAAGCCAGGGCCCGGTGGTGTGGTGGAGCATGCGACGGCGCGAAGAACGACTGTTCCGGATCAACGATGAGATCGCGGCCCTGCGCCGCGACGAACACAACGCGTTCGAAGAGTTGATCGTGCTCGGCCATCTCGACGACGACGCGCAGCGCGACGCTGCCGGTGGGAACTACGTCGAAGCCGCAGATGCGCGCGAAACGGCAGGCGATGTTGCTCGCATGGAACGCCACGTTGCAGAGCTGCAGTCGGCCCGTGAACGCCTCGAGCGGAAGCGCGACCAGATGCTTGCGAAGCTGAGTGGCTGAATACGCACTTCGGGTCACGCGACTACGATCGGCAGATGCCGAAACTCGCACTTCTTGACGGCCACAGCCTCGCCTACCGGGCGTTCTACGCGCTGCCCAGCGACCTCTCCACCTCCTCTGGTCTCGTGACCAACGCCGTGTTCGGGTTCACGTCGATGCTCATCAAACTGCTCCAGGATGAGCGACCGGACGCGATTGCCGTTGCGTGGGACGTGAAGGGCCCGACCTTCCGAACCGAGGCCTACGACCAGTACAAGGCCCAACGCGAAAAGTCCCCCGACCTGTTCGTCGAGCAATTGCCGCTGATCGACGAGGTCCTTGGGGCCATGGGCGTTGAGCAGATACGGATCTCAGGGTTCGAAGCAGATGATGTGATCGCGACCCTCGCTACCCGCGGTCGCTCGGAGGGATGGGACGTCGTCGTGGTAACGGGCGACCGTGACGCCTTCCAGCTCATCGAACCGGGTGTCACGGTCCTCTACACCGTTCGTGGCATTTCGGACGTCGTACGGGCTGATGCTGCGTGGTTGAGGGGACGATACGGCGTGGAACCGGAGCAGTACGTCGACTACGCCGCCCTTCGCGGCGATCCGTCGGACAATTTGCCAGGCGTACCAGGGGTAGGCGAGAAGACCGCAGCGAAACTCATTGAGAAGTACGGAACCGCCGCGGCCGTCATCGACGCCGCTTCGGATCAGACGCCGAAACTGAGAGAGAACCTTGCAGCCGCGGGACCGCAGGTGCTGCTGAATCGCGAACTCATGGAACTGGTGCGCGATGTGCGGATCGACACCGCGATCGACGATTTCGTCCTTGGCGAACTCGAGGGCGATCGCATCCGCCCGGTCTTCGACGCCCTCGCGTTTCGCGGACTCTGGGAGCGACTCTCCGACGTCGGCACCATCGAGAGCACCGGTGCAGACGAGTTCGACGTCGAGGTGGTGACCGCCATCGATCGCGACCGGGTCGAGAGCGCTGTTGCCGACAAGGACCTGGCCGTGGAGCCGGTATGGGATGCCGGGACACTTGCCGGGGTGGTCATCGCCGGTTCGCCCGCACTCTATGTCCCGGCCGAGGCGCTCGATCCTCTGGCGAACGCGCGGTCGATCGCCGGTCATGATGTCAAGGCATGCGTCCGTGCGCTCATCGAGATCGACGTGGACCCTCCGCGGGTGTCGTTCGACACCGCGCTCGCCGCGTGGATCGCCAACCCGGCGCAACGGGCGCCGGATCTCGGAGAACTCGCCTATCGGGAACTCGGGCTGTCCGTCGAAGACGCCGAGAGCTCGGCCAAGGTTTCGCAGGGAGCGTTTGACTTCGAAGGTGGCATCGACCTCGAGGCTGCCGGACGCCGAGCCGTGGCTGTCGGGCGGCTGATCGAACCGCTTGCAGAACGCCTCGCTGCCCGAGGGGGCCTCGGCCTCTACGAAGAGGTTGAACTCCCGCTCATCCCGATCCTCGCCCGCATGGAAGTCGCAGGTATCGGGGTCGACCGTCCATTTCTCATCGGTCTCGGGGACCGTCTCCGCGAGCGTCTCGTCGAACTCGAGGGGCTGATCCATGAGGCAGCTGGTGGACCGTTCAATATCAAGTCCACCCTCCAACTCCGCGAGGTTCTCTTCGAGCGCCTCGGACTTCCTGTGCTCAAGAAGACACCGAAGGGTGCGCCGTCGACGGATGCCTCGGTGCTGGAGAAGCTGCGTGACGAGCACGAAATCGTGGCGTCGCTGCTCTTGTATCGGGAGTTGGAGAAGCTTCGCGGCACCTACGTCGAAGCACTGCTCCGACTGGTTGACGACGACGGGCGTATCCGTGGCCGATTCAACCAGATGGGAGCAGCCACCGGCCGGCTCTCCCAGGAGCAGCCGAACCTGCAGAACATTCCGGTGCGGTCCGCCGAGGGACGCGAAATCCGCAAGGCCTTCGTCGCCGACGCGGGCCACACATTCGTGGTCGCCGACTACTCGCAGATCGAACTCCGCATTCTGGCTCACCTCTCAAACGATCCCGGCCTGGTCGAAGCATTCGAGCAGGACCTGGACGTTCACGCTGCGACGGCGGCGAGAATCAACGGGATCGGAACCGACGAGGTAAGTGCGGATCAGCGGCGGCGTGCGAAGATGATCAACTTCGGTCTGCTCTACGGGATGGAGGCCTACGGCCTTGCTCAGCGCCTCGACATTCCGAGGGACGATGCCCAGAGCCACATCGAGATCTACTTCGGCCAGTTCCCCGACGTACGGGACTTCCTGAAAGGGGTCGTCGATGCGGCACGCGTGGACGGCTACACCACCACCATCCTCGGTCGCCGTCGGTATCTGCCCGAACTCATGAGTTCGAATTTCCGGGATCGGCAGGCCGGGGAGCGGATGGCCCTCAACGCTCCGATCCAGGGTTCGGCCGCCGACGTGATCAAGAAGGCCATGATCGAAGTGGATCCAATGCTGGGAGCCTTCGATGCTCAGATGCTGCTCCAGATCCACGATGAGTTGGTGGTCGAGGTCCCGGTCGATCACATGACTGAGGTCGCCGGGCTGCTGAGCGAAGTTATGGAGGGTGTCGTGGATCTGCGTGTTCCGCTGCGGGTCGACGTCGCTTCGGGACGTACATTGGCCGACTGCAAGAGCTGACGTCTTGCCTCTTGACGCCGATAGGCGTTAGCATTCCATTCAGCTTCGGGCCGCGCCTTTCGCGCGCGCGTCGAAGTGACCCACGTACACAGGAGTCGAACCCTTTCCATGACCACGAACGAGAACGATCTCGCCACCACCGGCGAGGAGCGTGCGGACGCTCCGGAGGACGCACCCACCATTGCTGACGCAACCGAGGCTGCCGTCGAAAAAGTCACCGAGGTCGCCGACGCGACCGCAGCCGAGAACGCCGCAGTGGATGTCGTTGAAGAGACAGTCGAGGACGTCGTTGCTGACGCGCCCGCAGACGTCGTTGTCGACGTCGTCGAAGAGGCCGTTGTCGACGTGCCGGGCGAATCCCCCGAGGTCGTCGTTGCGGAAGTGGCGGCGGAAGCAGTTGCTGCAGAAGAAGTCGCACCGGAGCCAGCCCCCATCCCACGCGGTGAGCGGCCGGCCATCACGGCTCCGAAGCAGATCGCCGATCTGCCGGACGATCTCTCAGCGGATGACTTCGCTCGCGCAATCGAGCAGACCGTGTTCGAGTTCAAAGAAGGCGACATCGTCGGCGGGACTGTCGTCCGGATTGATCAGGACGAAGTCCTCGTCGACATCGGCTACAAGTCTGAAGGCGTGATTCCTGCGAAGGAACTCTCGATCCGGAACACCGCAAACCCGGCTGAGATCGTCACCGTGGGGGAGGAGATCGAGGCGCTGGTCCTCCAGAAGGAAGACGACGACGGCCGCCTCGTGCTCTCCAAGAAGCGAGCGCAGTACGAGCGTGCGTGGGGCCGCATCGAGCGGATCATGAACGAAGGCGGTACCGTCGCCGGTCCGGTGATCGAGGTCGTCAAGGGCGGTCTCATCGTCGACATCGGTCTTCGCGGCTTCCTGCCAGCCTCGCTCGTCGATCTCCGCCGTGTCCGCGATCTGCAGCCGTTCATCGGCGAGACGATCGAGGCGAAGGTCATCGAACTCGACCGGAACCGCAACAACGTCGTGTTGTCGCGCCGCGCCTACCTCGAAGAGGAGCAGGCAGAGCAGCGTCACGCGTTCCTTGCGGACCTGAAGCCGGGAGACGTACGCGACGGCGTCGTGTCCTCGGTGGTCAATTTCGGTGCGTTCGTGGATCTCGGGGGGATGGACGGGCTCGTCCACGTATCCGAGCTCTCATGGCAGCACGTGAACCATCCGGGTGAGGTGGTGAACGTCGGAGACAAGGTCACCGTGCGTGTCCTCGAAGTCGACTACGACCGGGAGCGCATCTCGCTCTCGATCCGTCAGACGACGCAGGATCCATGGGAACAGTTCATCGAGGGCAGTGATGCTGGCGATGTTCTCGATGGCGAAGTCACCAAGACAGTCCCCTTCGGTGCGTTCGTTTCGGTGGGTGAAGGAGTCGAAGGACTCGTTCACGTATCGGAGATTGCGATGCATCACGTCGAGAGCCCAGAGCTTGAGCTTTCGATCGGGCAGCAAGTTCGGGTAAAGGTCACCGAAGTCGATGCCGACAGACGACGAGTGAGCCTGTCCATCAAACAGGCACTCCCCGAGTGGGAGGAGCGCTCTTCGTGGAGCGATCGACAACCGAGCAAGCCCAGAAGAAGGGAGTTCCAGCGTGAAGACGAAGCAGAAGCAGAGCCTTCGTTCAACGCGGATGCCTCGCTCGAGGCCATCCTTCAGGAGCTCAAAGAACGGGGCATCGGCCGCAACTGAACCAAGCAACCTTGGCATCAGGCTGTCGCCGGTACGAGGCTCAGGTCGCATCTCCACGGTACGTGTCGTCTCCCTTCGGGTATCCGAAATGACATCACCGTTGGGGAGGGCCAGCTGACATGGGACGCAGGACAATCGTTCTCGTCATCGCAATAGCGCTTGCCGCCGTATCCGCGTTCGCCGTCTGGCGATACCTGACTACGGTCGAGAGCGACATTCGCGCTGACATTGCCGAAGTGCAGGTGTATCGAGCAACCGAGCTCATCGCCGCCAAGACCACCGGGGAAGAGTCTCAACCGTTCATCGAGCCGGCGCTTGCGCTCCGCGAGAACATCGTGTTCGAAGGCTCCACGATCATCTGTACCGGCCCCAAGGACGAGAACGCCGGTGAGGATCCAAACGCGTTCGGATGTCCCGAAAACCCGCGCGATCTCACCAGCACACTCGCCGGCCGAGTTGCCGCAGGACCCATCAGTGCCGGGCAGGTGATCACGACCGACCAGTGGGTCGAGGTGACGGTTTTCGAGGACATCAGTCTGTCCGAGGAGATCGCCCAGGGCAAGGTAGCGATCGGTATCCGTCCGGAAGACGTCGGTGCTGCCGGTGGGTTCATTCGCCCCGGTGACCGCGTCAACCTGATGGCATCGGCGTCGGTTCCGATCAACAGCTTCCTCCAGGTCCTCGAGGATCCAGAGTTGCGCGCGATCGTGCTCGGCGAGGACTTCCAGTCAGCCCCTGCGTCTCCGCCGTCATCGGCCATCGTGGGCGACGACACGAGCGGCGAGCCTGCAGAAGCCGATCCGGTCGCAGGACTGGCAGCGACGTTCCCGACAGAACTCGACTTCACCCAAACGATCCTCCAGGACGTCGAAGTGCTCGCCGTCGGCGCGGACACGCCGCCGAACCGAACCGGTTCCGGGCTCACCCCCGTCGGCTCGCAGATCATCGTCCTCGAGGTCACACCGCAGCAGGCAGAGCAGATCGAGTTCGCACGCCAGTACACGACGGTGGCGATGGCGCTGCTGCCGGCTGACGTTCCGTACACCCCATTCGATTCGGCCGGCGTCATCGTGGACGACCTGTTCACGCTGATCGACCGAATCCAAGCACAGGTGGAGGCCGCTCTTGGTGGCACTGGGAACTAGCACCGCACCCGACCGGACGGTCATGCTCGTGTCGAGCGACCAGAAGTTCGTCGACAGCGCCTCGCGCTTCTTGAACGGACACAAGGTCTACACCGCCCGGAACGTGACGGATGCGCAGCGCCGGATGGTCGAGGAGCACATCGACCTTGCAGTCCTGGACTCGTCGTTTGCCACCGAATCAGGTGTCATCGACGGCGGCCAGTTGCTGCAGGTCGACCCCGACCTCCCCATCGTCCTCGTGGCATCGACGCTGGATATGGCTGTCCTGCGGGTGGCGCTCCGAATCGGGTACAAGGACGTGGTCGACTCACCCGTCGACCGGATGAAGATGGAAGCGATGCTCGGCCTCATCGAGGACCAGGCACAGCGCGAGATCCTCAAAGAGTCCAAGACCCGGATCGGTCGGATCATCACGGTCATGTCACCGAAGGGTGGCGCCGGCAAGACGATGACGACGGCGAATGTCTCTCTACAGCTGGCCATGTGGGGCGACCCGAGCCGCGTTGTCGTCGTAGATGCCGACCTTCAATTCGGTGATGTCTGTATCGCAATGCAGATTGACCCGGTCCATACGATCGTGGAAGCGTCGCGGGAACTCGACGAATTGGACGAGGAACTGCTCGAGAGCCTGCTCTCGACA
>Ga0316197_10001572_pt1 | contig 16225 bp, 15 predicted proteins | sample OudBiesiAoxic_MG_FD_204939 | JGI IMG/M metagenome (GOLD analysis project Ga0316197, IMG submission 204939) | Coastal sediment microbial communities from Oude Bieten Haven, Netherlands - site A oxic | ecosystem: Environmental > Aquatic > Marine > Coastal > Sediment | place: Netherlands... | reverse complement strand
AAGGCTGTTTTTATCATTAATAAACAATGCCAATTAAAATCACAAAATTAGTAACTGAAATCAATTAATCGTTATTAACGATTGGTAGTCTAATATCAATCAAAAAATAGTACGCCATTTAGGTATATGTATTTGTCAGTAGTGAATTTTGCTTGTTTAAATATATATGTCATAATCTATATGTCATGTACAATATTGTCATCACTTAAGTGACACTTTAAAGGCATTATGTACATATTTGGGTATTTAAGAGCATCAACTAACGAACAAGATGCACAAAGAGCCAAGAGCAGCTTAAAGTCTTTTGTTGAAGAAAAAGGTCGTCGCGTTGCTAGCTGGTATTGGGAGAATGTTTCAGGTGCATCTTTAAAAAGACCTGAACTGATGCGTTTACTTGATGATGCTGCACCAGGTGATGCAATTTTAATAGAGCAAGTCGATCGCCTTTCTCGTCTCAATGACGAAGATTGGATCACACTCAAAGTTCTTATCCAAGAAAAGAATCTTAAGATTATCAGTCTTGATTTACCGACCAGTCATACAGCCCTTTCGGCACATATTAATGATGAGTTCACAAGTGCGATGCTCAGAGCCATTAATAATATGATGTTAGATATGCTGGCTGCGATTGCACGTAAAGATTATCAAGATCGCCGTCGACGCCAAAAAGAAGGCATAGAAAAAGCGAAGAATGAAGGTAAATTTAGAGGGAGGCAGGCTGATTTAAATAAGCACGAACAAATTTACAAACTACGTGTAATAAACGGGCTCAGTATTGCTGATACAGCTAAGCTCGCTGACGTGTCATATCGCACTGTTATTAGGGTGGCTCAAAGCTACAAAGGGGTCTAATTGCAACTAATCAGGTAAGGTAGAGCGACCCCAGTGATGGGCTCAATGATTACTGGTAAACAACCTCAACATTGAAGAGACGATTCATGAAGGCGGATCTCTCCCGCACAAGAGTTTTACGTTCATCATGACGAAGCCAAAAATCAAACTGGCCTTTGTTGGGGTTTTGTCGCAAATAGTAAATTTGGACATTTTTTGTTTTTTTAACTATCTGTTTCAATTGATTTTAAATTTGAACATTTGCTAAAAAAACCTATTTGCGACAGAGCCAGGTTGGTCATGATAACTTAATGGAATAATTGAGCATTATCTGAGCGCTTCAACATTAAAGCCTATCCTGACGGGACGCTATGGGGTGGGATGGTTCATTACATTAAAGCCGCTCTGTGCTGGTTGTGGTGCAACTGACGAAAGCCCTGTTCTATAATTTACATTATGAGTGTGTTATTGAGGTGGTCTTTGTGATTTCTGTATTTAATATTTCCAATGAAATGATTGAAATACTCCGAAGATATGGCAATAAAGCTGTAACTCTTAAGTGGGAGCAATTTTATACTTTAACAAACAGAGATCAGTTACATGAAGAATTTCTTGATGAAGTTACAATTGAACTGAAAAAGCATGGTGTTCGGATTATTTATGGGAGTAACGTAGTTATTGTTGTTCGAGATTTTTGTTGGTTTCCAGTGGATTTATAATTCGGTTTTGTTAAAAAAGGGGTTGTGTCGCAAAGTTATTACGAAATACAAACGTACTGATTTCCAAATATAATTAGGCTGCAAACGCGTAAAATTCATCCCAAACAGATAGACATTCAGGGTTGTCGAGCTGACAATTTTTGGTTTTAATGTAATGAACCACCCCATAATCTACCGCGAGACGGGCATGTTGCAAATAATCAGATAAGACAGATCTACCCAATGATGGGCTTAATGATTACTGGTAACCCCCCTCAATATTGAAGAGACGATTCATGAAGGCGGATCTCTCCCGCACTAGGGTTTTATGTTCATCATTGCGTAACCATAAATCAAATTGACCCTTATTTATCATCCGTAATGACTCAAACCCCTGAAGCGTTGACCAGGCGCGTTTTCGTATTTTGAATCCACCGGTAGCGACAGTCAGCTTCTTTATTGGGGCGTGATCCGGTTCGATACCATTATTGAGAAACTTCACTTGCCGCTGTTCTACATCCGCTCGTAATCGTCCTTCTTTTTTCAAGCGAGCAATCACATTGGCGTATGAAGAATGCTTGTCAGTAGTTAATGTTTTAGGCTGACTATCTATGTCGTAATATCTCAGACAACGCCTAAGAAACTGATACCCGGCTTCTTTATTTCGCTTGTGTGAAAAATAGAAATCCAATGTTTCACCCTGTTTATTGATAGCGCGATAAAGGTAGTGCCATTTCCCCTTCACTTTGACATAAGTATCGTCGAGCTGCCATGAGGTGTCTGTCCGGATGAATTGATGGCGACGTAATTTCTTCCGTAATACCGGAGCGTATTCAATAAACCAACGATAAATGGTCGAACGATTCACCAAAATCCCTCGCTCTGCCAACATATCTCTGAGGTTGGCATAGCTCATTGGTGTTGAACTATACCATCGTAAGCACCAAAGGATGATTTCAGGAGCAAAATGTTTCCATTTGAATTCATCCTTAGTCATTGGGTGCTCAGAGGGTTAGGTAAAGGTGGGATTTTGGGCTGAAGCAGATTTTTTTTGCAACATATATGAACCATCCCTATTTGCACGTTAATTTTTAGTGATGTTGGTATAGATCTAAGTTGCAGTCATATATTCGGCATCTAAGTTAAACTTGTGCCCTGATGTAAATCCGCACTCTTCTTCCTCATCAAGCCCATGGCCTCTAACGGCCGTGTTGCAAAGCAGGTTTTAGAAGAGCAGGTATGACCTATCTTTCATCATCTAAAAATAACTCACGCAAACTTATTGAAATGCTTACTGTTAGGTTGATGTTAAGCTACTCAATATTGTGTATTAGGCAGCCACCTTTTGATTGTTGAAATCAAATTCTTTTCCCGTACTCAGAATGGACCAGATGATCCTGGCATTCTTATTCGCCAGTGCAACTGCCGCTTTATTAAAGCTAAGCGTACATTTCTTCGGTGTTAACCAGCGGCCATATTCGTTGTCCAGGTTTTTACACTTCGACAAGGCTGCTCTGGCACCGTGAATTAGCAAGGTTCGCAGGTATATATCTCCTCGCTTGCTGATACCCAAAAGAATCTGCTTGTCTCCGCTAGAATGCTGTTTTGGTACCAGACCAAGCCATGCGGACATGTGCCGGCCATTCTTAAAAACATGGGGATTTGGAACTGCGGAAATCATTGCTGTTGCTGTTAATTCGGCGTTAATGTTGCAAATAATCAGATAAGGCATATCTATCCAGTGATGGGCCCAATGATTACTGGTAAACCACCTCAACATTGAAGAGGCGATTCATGAAGGTGGATCTCTCCCGCACAAGAGTTTTACGTTCATCATGACGTAACCAACAATCAAATTGCCCCTTGTTCAACATCCGTAATGATTCGAATCCTTGGATAGTTGACCAAGCTCGTTTTCGTATTTTAAACCCACCGGTGGCTACAACAAGTTTCTTGATGGGGGCGTGATCAGACTCGATACCGTTATTGAGGTACTTCACTTGCCGCTGCTCGACATCCGCTCGCAGTCGTCCCTCCTTCTTCAAGCGAGCAATCGCATTGGCGTATGAGGAATGTTTGTCGGTGTTTAATGTTTTAGGCTGATTGTCTACGTCGTAATATCTCAGGCAACGCCTAAGGAACTGATAAGCGGCTTCTTTATTACGTTTGTGGGAGAAATAGAAATCCAGCGTCTCGCCTTGCTTATTGATGGCACGGTAAAGGTAGTGCCACTTCCCCTTCACTTTTACGTAGGTTTCATCGAGCTGCCACGAAGAGTCCGTCCGGATAAATTGATGGCGACGTAACTTCTTACGTAATGTCGGGGCATATTCAATGAACCAACGATAAATGGTCGAACGATTAACCGAGATCCCCCGTTCTGCCAGCATGTCACTGAGGTTTGCATAACTCATCGGGGTCGAACCATACCAGCGAAGGCACCAAAGGATGATCTCAGAGGCAAAGTGTTTCCATTTGAATTCGGGGTTGGTCATTGAATCGCTGGATTAGATGGGAAAGAAACGATTCTGAGCCCAGGCCTGATTTTTTGCAACATATATGAACCATCCCTATTTGCACGCTAATTTTTAGTGATGTTGCTCTAGATCTAAGTTGCAGTCATATATTCGGCATCTAAGTTAAACTTGTGCCCTGATGTAAATCCGCACTCTTCTTCCTCATCAACGCCATGACCTCTAACGGCCGTGTTGCAAAACAGGTTTTAGAAGAGCAGGTATGACCTATTGTTCATCATTAAAATTAACTACGCAAACTTGTTGAAATTGCTACTATTTAGTTAATATCAGACTACTTAGCATTGTGTATTAAATAGCCACCTTTTTACTGTTTAAATCAAATTCATTTCCTGTATTCAAAATGGACCATATGATCCTGGCATTTATATTCGCCAGTGCAACCGCTGCCTTGTTAAAGCTAAGTGAGCATTTCTTCTGTGTTAACCAACGGCCATATTCGTTGTCCAAGTTTTTACACTTAGATAAGGCAGCTCTGGCACCGTGAATGAGCAACGTTCGAAGATAGATATCGCCTCGTTTGCTGATACCCAACAACGTTTGCTTGTCTCCGCTAGAATGCTGCCTGGGTACCAAACCTAGCCATGCGGACATGTGCCGACCATTCTTAAATACATTGGGATTTGGAACCGCTGAGATCATTGCTGTTAATTCCCCCACACCGGGTATTTTCATTATGCGCTGGCAGGCTTCATTCTGACGACAGATCTGTTTGACCTTTTTTTCTAAATGTTTCAATTTTCCTTCAATTTCGACTAATTCATTGTAGAGGTCACTCATGAATTCACGAGACGATACCGTCAGTTCATTGTTTTTATCGGAAATAATCAAACAGAGCTCTGATCTGACCTTTAATGCTCCCGTTGGAATCGCGATCCCATACTCTAAATTGAGTCCTCTAATCTCGTTAATCAGTGCTGTTCTATTTTTAACTAATCGGCTTCTAATTCGATGTAGAGACTGTATATCTTGTTGTTCAACTTGCTTGATAGGAACAAAATGCATTGATGGTCTACTGGCAGCTTCGGTGATGGCTTCGGCATCATTCGCATCATTTTTATTTGTTTTAACAAACGGCTTTACGAATTGAGGACTAATGAGTTTTACTGTATGCCCAGATCGTTGAAAAACACGGGCCCAGTAGTTGGCTCCTCCACACGATTCCATGACGATCGTACATGGTGGTAAATTGGCGATATATTCAGCCAGTTTACCTCTTGATAGGCGCTTTTTTAAAATGGCTATGCCATTAGAACCAACACCATGCAATTGAAATATATTCTTGGCAATATCAATACCCAGTAAGTTAATGACCATCACTCTCTCCCACTTATCAATTAATTGCTTATTAATTGTCACCATAATCATAGCCTGACGCGACGCTATGGGGTGGGATGGTTCATTACATTAACACCCTTAGAACCACTTTTTCTTCTTAAAAAACCATACCTGAATTGTGACGATAACAACAAGAAGTGCACAGAAGATCTCAAAAGACCAGGGGTTTTCTGCCCCTGGGATGCCACCGACATTAATACCGAGCAACCCGGTAAAAAAGCCCAGCGGAAGAAATATTGCGGCAACCAGTGACAATACATACATCCGATTGTTCATTTGCTCAGTCAGACGGTTGGCCAACTCCTCATGCGCCACCGCAGCACGGTCACGTACTGAATCCAGCTCCTCCAGATAGCGTATAAGATGATCGATCACTTCACGCATGTTCTGCTGAATATCATGATTGATCCAAGAAACCCTGATAGCCTGCATCTGAGTCATCGCCTCTCGCTGGGGAGCTAAATAACGACGCAGAGCGATTACCGTACGCCTCAGTGAGGTAATTTTACCCCGCAGAGCGTAACTCTCGGCACTTAACATCAGTTCTTCAATTTCAGCAACCCTATCTTCAGTTTCATCAATAGTCGTTCCCATTCGGGTTATCAGCCTATCAGCCAAAAGAACCAAAAATTCAGCGATATCTTTAGGCCCTAAGCCAGCTTCCAACCTTTCGATAACGTCACTGACAGAAAGCAATTTCCGCCTTCGGGTACTGATGATACGATGTCCATCAGTCCAGATCCTGATACCAACCATATCTTCCGGATCTGAACCGGGGCTAAGATTAACTCCCCTAAGTGCAATCAACAACCCGCCAGCCATTTGAGTGGTTCGAGGACGGCTTTCCTCCGTTAATAAAGCGTCAATCACAAAACGGTCCAAACCACTTTCATACTTTAACCAATCTCTAGCCTGCTCGCTCGTATAATCAAAATGAAGCCAGATAATGCCTTGTTCAGGAGTCCATTGAGAAATATAAGACCAATCAATTGCCCTACCACAACCTTGACCATCAAGAATACAACCATAGATCAGACTTTCCTTGCAGTTGCCCATACACCTACCTGCTGATTGCAATATGTTGAATATGTGTTTTATTATTGTATAATGATTATCGGTGAAGATGACAAAATCTTAATGCCGCGACTTGAAATTATTTTATGTTTCAAGTGAAATACATCACCTTGATTAATTATTTGATATCTTTTCGAAGGTAGTATCTGGTGTGTCCATCGTAATAATCATCTATCTCACCAAATATAGAATAACCATGTTTAATATAAAAACCTTTAATCTGAAAGCTAAAAGTATCAATCAATGAGTATTTACAACCACGTTTGATACCTTCGTCTTCAGCTGCTTGTAAAAGTTGAGAACCAATACCACATCCTCTCATTTTCTCTGATACCCAGAGAAAACTTAATTCAAGATAACCCCATGCCGTTTTACCTATTAGGCACGCAAGTAGTTCGCCATTATCAGATCGTGCGTATACGCCTAATTCACGAAAATCAGGACTCATAAATATTTTATTATATTCAACAATTTGAGATTTTATCGTAATTAAATCGTCAGTCGAAATTATATCTGTAACCTCTATCACGATATCCTCCGTAGTAACTTAACTGTGTTCAACGATTTAGATTCGTATATCACAGCCTGTTATCAGGTAATTAGTATTTTTATTACGATACTATTGAAATCTGTTATTCCTATTTTAAAGTATTCTACTTTGACCCAGTTAGAAATGCCTCTGTTTAAAGTAGCACATTAGTCATCTTTAGCTTATAGCCTTTAATAGGGCTTTGTTGAATGGTTGACCAGGCTGTGGTTGTTGAATTTTCATCCTTGGGGTTTTATCAGAAAGACATCGCATGGCATTGCTTGGACAATTTTCTCCGTAGTGCTGCCTAACCAGAAGTTTGAGATTGAGCTGCGACAAAACCCTCCTATAATTAGAATATTACACTGCTTTTTTTTTACATAATCGAATATCTGGTCTTCTGGGTTACCATGGAGCAACACACAGGGTATGTGTTCTAAGTGATGCCTCGTGCGGAACTCGTTAAGTGTATTTGAATGAATTTCAATGATTTTTTTAGAATACTTCACTAAATAAGGTGTCAAGTAGCAACAATGGATTATCGTAAAGTTCGTATTAAATCGAGTTGATATTTGTAAAGCTATAGATGTTATATTTTGATCTAAGGTTGCAGGGCGGTCATGGCGATGAAGTGGGTCAATTGCTGCTAAGAATATTGGCTTTTGTTTCCATTTCATATCTTTCATTAATAATATAGAAGTCGGTAGCTTAGCTAGTTTTTTGAAGATGGGGTGTTTATAGGTTTTAGGTGATGAGTTTATTAACAACCATTCGGATTCAATATCGCTTAAAACCTGTGTTAGCTTTTTCTCCCAGTTTTTATCTACAATACACTCGATGCAAAAGGTAACATTAATGTTTTGTGCATTGATAAGAGCTAAAATTTGATTGTATGTTGAAGTGATATACTCATCGGTGTTCTGTTGCAATTGGTCTCGTAATGTATTTTTAACACCCAGTATATCGAGGTACGCGCGATCATGGGTACGGGTATAAGTATCAATTAATAAGGTGAGTCCACATTGATTAACTTTCGCCATCTCAAGAGCATTGAGCAGAATGTCATCGCTAAGTAGTTGGTGGATTTGACCAAAAAGGCACAATGCCTTCATATTTAACTCCTACGCTAAAAATACTCCCTCTGTTGCGAGAGTCTGTAGTCAGAGTGACTATTCCTTTCTATCACCGAGAAAACCTTCAATATCGTGGGTCAATCCATCAGTGATGTCCTATGTACGAAAAATCTATCTGTGTGATTTATATGTTTTGAATCTTAAGTGCAATACTATATCAAGATCCAACAAAAACAACGGAAGGGTCGACTAAAAAACGCTGACCAATCGCCTCCCGACCAAGTAGCATTAAGTAGCTCATATCTGCTCGATCAGTTAATGTTATTTCAATTTTCCATGTTTCGAGACCTAATCTTACTGGTGTTTGGATAACATAGCGCTGCTCTGTATTTCCGTTAGATGATTTAACCTGACGAATATCGCAGACTGGCGCAACACAGCTTACTGTTGTGCTTACGTCATGCACATTTGGATGTATATCAAAATTAACATAAGGTTTGCCATCGATAATTGTTTTTATAATATTATCTACATGCAATGACGACGTTTTAGCGCCAGTATCAACACGTACTTGTAAATTTTCAATTTCAAGATCAGGCAACGCGATTAACTCTAATCGGCCAATGATTTTTTTGTTATGTTTAGTCATACTTATAACCTTTCATCCTTAGCTGGTAATAAGGTATTTTGTACATTCCCTATATATTCAGCAACATCCTCATCAGCTTCTTTAAAATAGGCAACATGGAACATTGCCTCACCTTCCTGAACGAGCGGAATATTTTGCTGTCCGATTAAAATTCCAGAACGATTAGCGATGACCTCATCCAGTATATCGCCATATGGGCTACCAATTTCAGCTAATACATCGCCTTTAACAACTTGTGTGCCTAGCTTTACCCGATAATTAACGATGCCGCTTGCATTTGCACGTAACCATTGACTGCCATTCGCGATAAACGGGACTATTTTTTTCTTTTTAGAGACGGTCGCTTTACTCACCATCCCCAAATGTTGCAGCACATTAATAATTCCTTTCATTCCAGCTCGGATAGAAAATTCGTCAAAACGTAATGCTTCTCCTGCTTCATACAGCAGTACTTTTGTTTGATTTTTTACTGCAGCTTCACGCAGTGAACCGTCAATGATATTTGAGTTTAATATCACAGGTACGCCAAATATTTGTGCTATTTCTTTTGTTTCACTATCTAATAAATTGGCTCTAATTTGCGGTAAGTTTGAACGATGTATAGCACCTGTATGTAAATCGATACCGTAATCACAATGTTTGACGATTTCATTTAAAAATGTGTGAGCGACTCGACCTGCAAGTGAGCCCTTTACTGAACCGGGGAAGCAACGGTTTAGGTCTCGTCTATCGGGCATATAGCGGCTTTGGTTGACTACACCATAAACATTAACCATAGGTACTGCGATTAATGTGCCTTGAATAAGTTTAAATTTATTTTGACTAATTAAGCGGCGGATAATTTCAATGCCATTAAGCTCATCACCATGTACTGCAGCACTGATAAAGATTGTTGGACCCGCTTTTTTTGCTCTGATAATATGTATCGGTAACGAAACATTAGCGTCAGTATAAAGCTTAGCAACAGGCAACTCTATTTTTCGCTGCTGACCAGGGAAAATATCAAATTCTCCAACTCTAAGAGCAAGTTCAGTTGGCATATTAACCTTGCCCACGTGTTTTTGTATTATGCGGCTTTGCATTTTTCTCAATGAAGGTAAACACCATACTGGCAACATCTTTACCTGTTGCTGTTTCTATTCCTTCCAGACCGGGAGAAGAGTTTACCTCCATCACCATAGGACCATTTTGAGATCGCAATAGATCCACACCACAAAAATTAAGTCCCATTATTTTAGCTGCATTAACTGCAGTCTCTCGTTCTTCTTTCGTGAGCCTAACAATTTCAGCTGACCCTCCTCTGTGTAAGTTTGAGCGGAATTCACCTTCCGCACCTTGTCGCTTCATAGCTGCAACTACGCGTCCTCCAACGACTAAACAACGGATATCAGCACCATCAGCTTCTTTGATAAACTCCTGGACTAAAATATTGGCTTTTAAACCCATGAAAGCCTCAATAATTGCCTCTGCTGCTTTTGCATTTTCGGCAAGTACTACACCAATACCTTGTGTACCTTCAAGTAGCTTGATAACGACAGGTGCCCCACCAACGTTTTTGATGAGATCCTTGATATTGTCGGGTTTACTTGCAAAGCCTGTTCGTGGCAGGCCAATACCTCTGCGTGAAAGGAGTTGTAATGAACGCAACTTGTCTCGTGAACGGCTAATAGCGACTGATTCATTGATATTAAATGTGCCCATCATTTCAAACTGCCGTGCGACAGCTGTGCCGTAAAAGGTCACTGAGGCCCCAATCCGCGGAATAATGGCATCATACATGGGAAGCTCTTCACCTTGATAGCGCACTGTCGGTCGGCTACTGGTGATATCCATATAACAATGTAACGTATTAATAATATCAACATCATGCCCCATCGCTTCACCTGCCTCCTTTAAACGGCGAGTGGAGTAAAGATTTGGATTTCTTGAAAGGATGGCAATTTTCATCATGTTTTCCCTAATTAAGGTTATTATTATTTATTTTTCATTCGATGTTCAGAGGTATATATCAGCATAAATCAGAACAATAAAAGCTCACAATTTACGCATGACTAAAATGTAAACAACTTTAAGTATAAGTAAATATTTTGTTTTTTTGAACTATATTTGTAATGTCAGGTGACCAATATAATATATAGGGAATAAAAATGAATAATAAAGTAGTGGCTGTAGGGTTAACACTTGCGATGTTTTCACCATTGTCCTTTAGTGCTGTAGAGTTAGCTGAAGGTACGCAAGAATTTGGTCTGCAAGGTAGTCTTGATTTAGATTATGTTGATGATTATCTCCTTGTATTTAATACCTCATACGGTTATTTCATTTACGAAGATTGGGAGTTAGGTGGGGTACTTGATGGCACTTTAAGTGAAAATAACAAAAGTTTTAATATTGGTGTTTTCACTGAATATAACTTTACGAATGAATCTAATTGGGTGCCATACCTTGGTGCCGCCGCACAGCTAGCAACATTAAGTTTCGATGGTGGCGATTTAGACGGTATTGATCTTGATTCTGAAGATATAACGGCTTTGAACATTAAATTTGCAGGGGGGATTAAGTACTTTATAAATCCGAGGGTTGCGATCAGTGCTGAAGTCAACTACAACATTGCGACTGATGATATTAGCGTAACTAAGGATGGTTTAGAAGACAGCTTTACGCGATTTATTTTTGGTACACGATTTTACTTTTAAAAAAAGTATTGTTATTGGGTAATGACAAACTTTCGGTTATTGCCGAAAGTTTTTTTGTTATTAAATCAATAATATTGTATTGCATAATAGAGTGAACGCACATATGGATAATGTGAATATAATCTTGAGTATTACGCGGTGTTATGCGTTGGTTTGTGTACTATTTTTATTTTGTGGCGAAACTTTTGCTCAAGATGGTCAACGTAATGTGACTGATGTCAACAACCAAATAAGTGAAAAATCAGCCGATAGGGTTATTCCTGATGCAAGTAAACTGAAAGTCAATTGGTGGTTTTTTTTTCAGGGTTCACCAAGTGATTTACCTCAACGTGTGCAAGAGTTTGAGAGTAAAATTAATGCCCAACAAGCAAGCTTGCCACCCGATAAATATGTCTATGGAAATGAACTACGTGAACAAATTATTGCTAACCTTTATGCACTGGTTAAAACACAAGAAAAAACATTGGTTGAAACTTCAATTACGGCAGCAATAAAAGAAACTTACACAATCCAATCATGGCTTGAATTAGAAAATCTTTATCGTAATAAAAAAAAAGAAATCACAGACGAGAAAGCGGATATCAGTTATTTAAGTGAAGCGCTTAATGGGGTAACAAAGCAGTATGACATTGAAGTCGTCTCTTATCTCAACCTTGACAATGCTGGAGCGAACAAATTTATCCTCGGCATGGAAATCATGGCAATACGAACCACGCTTGAACTCACTAAGCAGTATTTGTCAAATAATCGTAAAGTGTTAAATAATCTTACGCAAGAACTAAGTGCGCTGTATGATGAAAAAAAAGCAGCCAAGCAACGATTAGTTGCTGTTGAAAATGCGATCCCTAAGCTCAATGAACAATTACGACTCCAAGAACAAGCATTAATAAAAGTCAGTATTGAATTAAACACTATACGCTCCAGTGCGCTAGGTGCCATTTCACGAAAACCTAAAGACCTCTCTACACATCGTTTGCAAGAACAGCGAGTTATAGATGCTACCGTTAATAAAGCCATTGCTACTCTGAATGTGATTATTACGCGAAATATGATTGCGCTAACCTCATTGTTGTCTAACAACGAGGTTGATTTGACGGTATTAAAAGATCAACTTGACACTTGGCAAGAGATTATTGAAAGAATATCGATTCAACACGATGAGTGGAGAGAAAAAACACTTAGAGAACAAAACCGTGCACAATCTCGTTTATTAAATCTATCTGCCTCGAATGAACAAATTAAATTACTTAATGAACAACGTAATCAACTAACCCAAAACACCTTATTAAATCTACAGAATTTAATGAAATTACACGCTAATGTAACGACTTTAATCGATGTGTCTAGTATATATCTTGCGAAACATGAGGGGGGAATTGAACACTGGTTGATCACTATGAATGATCTATTTAAATCAAGTTGGGGGAGGGCGTCTAACTTTTTTACTAATAGCCTATTTAAAATAGATGAGACACCTGTGACGATACTTGGACTATTTCGAGTTGTCTTTATCCTAGGTATTGCGGTTTTGTTCTCAAGCTTTCTTCGGAGAATGTTAGCAAAAATTGCTGAACGAAATGACGGAGAAAACTCTGCATTTTATACGGTTGGTAGGCTTGCCCATTATCTTATTTTACTTATTGGTATAGTGATCGCCTTATCATCTATTGGATTAGATTTTAGTAACCTCGCCTTAGTTGCAGGCGCACTCAGTGTTGGTATCGGGTTTGGATTACAGTCTATTGTTAACAACTTCGTGTCAGGACTGATCTTGTTGTTTGAACGATCCCTAAAAACAGGCGATTTTATTGAATTAGACTCTGGTGTAAGAGGGGTTGTGATGGAAATTAATGTGCGAAGTACCCTTATTAATACCAATGATAATGTTGACATTATTGTCCCTAATTCTGAGTTGGTTAGTGCTAAAGTGACTAACTGGACTTTACGAGATGCAACAAGACGAATGCGGATCCCTTTTGGTGTCGCTTATGGAACAGATAAAGATAAAGTAAAAAAGGCGGTGCTAGAAGCGGCAGATCGTGTGCCTGAAACGTTAAGGAGTACTAAAATATACGATCCTCAAGTATGGCTTGTCAGTTTTGGAGATAGTAGCTTAGACTTCGAGTTAATAGTATGGGTTAGTCAAGCTGCCGTTAAACGGCCTTCAGGAATCGCTGCAGCTTATATGTGGGAAATTGAATCGTCATTGAATCAATATGAAATTGAAATTCCATTTCCTCAACGGGATCTTCATATACGAAGCGTTTGTGATAAAAATGATCTGAGGTAGAAACGTATGTAGTAAGCGATCTATACCCTCAACACTATCCCACTTTATAGCATCAAACTATGAATATGGTGATAATTAACAAGCAACTAATTGGATAATACTCTGTATAGACGCATTTTACAGAATACACTCTCTGTAAAACATCACATGAACTAACCACTAATCGCATTTGAATATATTGTCGAAAATGCATCGATTTTTCGCGTGAAGCGTGTGTAACATATTTAGATAAAAGCCAAAAATTAGAGGCTTTTAAATAAACCTTACACTTATATACCGATATGAAAATATTTGATACAACAATTCTTTACGGCTGATGGGAAATGATATAGCTTGTTTGAAATTGGTGATATTCAGGGTGTAAGCATAAGTTTCCCTTAGTGCTAGCAGCTAATACAAAGGTAACAAGATGCAAGAAAATGATTTCCATAATGTAGTCAGTGAAATAATGGATCAGCGGTCTGCACCTGAAAATCAACAGATCGCAGTGGAGCAATTTGAGCAAGCTAATTCTCCGGCGAATCTTGCCTTGCTACTGGAATCATTACCTTTGGCTGCACGTCTTGAAGCGTGGGAGAAATTGTCCGAAAGTGCCAAGGTTCCTGTACTGGTAGAAATGCGTTCCGATGCGAGTCAGGCGATCATTCAAACCCTTGATGATGTGCATTTATTAGCACTGTTTACAGGTATTGGGGCTGATACTTTACTTGAATTACAAGATGTTCTTCCAGATCGCTTAATTGAAGACGTTTTGGTGCGAATGGATGAAGAACAAAATCAACGTTTTTCAACCGCGCAGCAATTTGATGATAAAGAAGTTGGACACTGGTGTGATCATCAACCATTAGTGGTGCCAGGTAAAACCAAAATTAAAGTGGTAACACGGCTATTGCGACGAAAAACCCCCGCTTACTGTAATACAGTATTCTTAGTCGATAGTCGAGGTAATTGGGAAGGTGTAGTTCGACTTAACAACTTGTTTGACGCTGATCCTTTATTGAGAATTTTAGAATTGGCTGAAAATGATTTTCCTACGTTGAACGGGAAAGACGATATTTATGTTGCCGCAGATCGTGTGGCGCAAAGTGAAGAATCAGCATTACCTGTTATTAGCGATAGCGGACTACTCATTGGCCGCTTAGATATAGGAACTGCCTACAAGTTACAGTCAGAGCGCGAAGAATCAAAGCTAATGGCGAGTGCAGGTCTTGATGAAAATGAAGATTTATTCTCACCTGTTCGTAAAAGTGCCAAAAACAGAGCTATTTGGTTAGGAATAAATCTTCTTACGGCTTTCTTAGCTTCTGGTTTCATTAGTATGTTTGAAGCCACTTTACAGCAAGTTGTTGCTCTCGCAGTGCTTATGCCAGTTGTAGCGTCAATGGGGGGGATTGCTGGTAGTCAAACCCTGACTCTGATTGTGCGAGGTTTAGCGCTCGGACAAATTTCTAGTGCCAACCTTAAACCATTACTCACGAAGGAGTTTAAAGTCGGTGCGCTAAATGGGATACTTTGGGCTATAGTTATCGGTCTTATCACTGGTTTCTGGTTCAATAGTATGATGTTAGGAGTCGTTATCGGTCTGGCGATTGTTACAAATATTATTAGCGCTGCACTCGCGGGTATATTTATCCCTGTGATCTTGGATAAATTGAAAATAGACCCTGCATTATCAGGTTCAGTAATACTGACCACGGTAACGGATGTAGTTGGCTTTGTCGCATTCCTAGGCTTAGGGACAATATTTTTATTATAAATTGCCAAGTTCTACTTTGAGGGGCTTTGTTGCACTACTAAAGCTTTGTAGTCTTTTGATACGGTCAGGCGACCCGGTAGCTATTGGGCATCCCGAAGTGGGTGAAGCGATTGAGAATGGAACAACCGATTAACATTTCCTGGCGCTGATTTTTAAAATCTCTACTGTGTAACTGGTTTCCGATAATCTTTTTATAACGCTGCATCGCTGTTTCTGAGACATTCCGCCGCCCGTACTGACGTTGCTTCTGCCACCCGATATCTCCCAGGGCAAAGAACGCAACCAGGTTGCTCATCCGCTTCGGGTGATGTACCTCATCGGCAAAGATATTGTCTTTGGGCGGGATCACGATATCGGCGTCCGGGAAGTGGTCCTCAATCGTTTGAAACACCGCATTGGTATCATACATCTTATCGGCAGTGACATGGGTGACACACTCTGTGATCTGGTCGTAAATAGCGTCGACAACCTGATCATCCATGGTGTTTTTGTCGGTTAATACGGCGCTCTGAATCAGGTGGCGGCTATCGACCGCAAAATGCGCCTTTCTCCAGCTCCGTTTAGCATTAACCTTATGTTTCTCCTGATGCCATTCATCCTTACCAAACCGTTTCAGCCCCGTGGAATCAATAGGGCTTTGTTGAATCGCTCAGATAACGCTCAATTATTCCATTAACACTGAGTTCAGTTATCATAGCTGGCCTTTCATTCCAGTTAGCTGTTTAACACATGCCTTACAAACACAATGACGCCAAACGCC
>Ga0316197_10001571_pt1 | contig 16239 bp, 13 predicted proteins | sample OudBiesiAoxic_MG_FD_204939 | JGI IMG/M metagenome (GOLD analysis project Ga0316197, IMG submission 204939) | Coastal sediment microbial communities from Oude Bieten Haven, Netherlands - site A oxic | ecosystem: Environmental > Aquatic > Marine > Coastal > Sediment | place: Netherlands... | reverse complement strand
TGGACCGGCTGGCCGACGAGGGCTTATGGACCCTGCCCGATGTCGCCGGCATGACCAATCAGGACCATCTGCCGATATTGGTCGGCATGACCTGTGTGGCCGGCCGATTTGAAATACCCGGCTATGACGCCATCGGGGAGTCCCTGGTGGTCAAGACAGACGGTGGTGCCGTGGCTACCTGGGCGCCCACGGGGTTATCGTATAACCATCTGGCCCGGGTGCTGGATGAGGGCTTCTTCACGGCCGTCTTTAGCGACAATGAGACCATTCTGGGTGACGCGATCCTCTCCGCCCTGACCGCTTACAAGGATGAATACCCCGTCGGCAGCCAGTTTATGCTGGATATTTATAACCTCATCGGGGATCCGGCCTTGGAACTGCGGTAAGAGCGCATCCGGCAACAACGACTAACGCCCGGGGATTTCCCCCGGGCGTTAGTCTTCTTTTTAGGCTACCGGTAAGCAACCTGAATCAATATTCAAAAGACTGGTTTTATCTCAACTGCAGGGCCGGATCACCCAGCAAATTGTAAATATGCAGCATGTACGGTTCTCCGCCCTGATCGGAAAATTCTTCGAGTGCTTTTAGGACCGCCTCCCCTATAACTTTTTCTTCATCATTAAACACGGCTCGGAATAATTCGCGATTTAGAATCTTTGCCCGGGCGTTTATGGAAAGCCCGGTGGGGGCCCACACGGCAACGGCACCGCCCTGCTCATGAAGCACCAATTCCTCACCCAGCGAATTATAACCAGGAACCTCGAACCGCCCCACTACGCAGGTCGTGGCGGCAAAGAAAGGCAGTCTTTCTCCATTGGACAATGTGTTCACATCATCTGTGATCAACATGCCTTCCTGAGCCAGGCGGTCCAGACCGGCATGACCGATAAAGTTGACCAGGAAAGCCCCTTGATTGATACCGTCCAACACCTGTTGGCGTGCTTCACCGATGGTGGTTTCAGAGAGATAGATATTATCCACCGTGTATGCTGGCGTGATCAGCTGGGCGATATCATCGCTGTCCACCGGAAAGTTCCCGCCACCATCCGGATCGTCCGCCAGCATGAGCACTTTGCCGGTCCAGTTGCCACTCCCAGCGTTTTCATAAGCAATAATCTTATTGACCAGCGCGTCAAGCGCTTCAGGCGTCAACACCGGTAGCCGACCGATAATAAGGTCCGGCACCCCGTCAAACCCCTCCACATCCGCATACTGGTTATCCGAGGCAAACAACCCATCGGGGGTTGACACCAGGATGGGTGGTACAAGATTGCCTTCGTATCCCTGGTTGTCCTTGTAGTCATAATCTCCCTCTCCGGCTAAAACCACATATCGAGGGGCTTGTAACCAGTTGTGATAAGCATAGGATAGAAAATCATGAATCGCTTCTGGGTTGGCGATGCCGTTATTAAACTCATTATAGATGTTTTGTAAATCCACCACCATGGCCATTAAACCCCGGCCCTGGCGATGATCCGCCAGGCGCTGGGCGGCCGTCATCAGCACTTCCGGTGCGATGATGAGATAGTCCGCCTGATTTTCGGTATCTCTAAGCGTTGACAACCAATCGGGAGTTAGCGCCAGGGGCGATAGTGCGGTATCGTTGGTTAAGACCAGGTATTGTGATTGGGGCTTGTCCGGAACAAAGCTGACGCGATGGTTGCCACCTGTTCCATCAATCGTGACTGCCTTGATTTGCCTGGTGTTCCAGGGATCGGTCACATCAAATACCTGAATCGCTTCCGCGGTAAAGCCGTCAACCGTCACCACTTCATTTTCATCACCCCGGACCAGGAGTTGATCATTCACCGCCCGGTAGTATCGCCGATAGGTGAGATCCAGGGAATTCACATAGAAAATACTGTGGTCTGCACCGGTATCGAGAAGACCGGTGACCGTGACTGTATTATCACCATCGTTTAAGAGGGTATTGTCAAAGGGAAGCGTTAAATCATAACCGGCTGTACCGTCCCATTCGCCTTCACCGATGATTGTGCCGTTGAGCATAATTTCCACATGGTGATCGGGCTGGGTCGCTGTAGCACTGCCCCCTTTCAGATGAACAGCCAGTTCGGCTTGACCGGTGTCGGCCAGGCCGACGGCCGGCAGCACAAAATCCTTGCTCCCCAAATTGGCATCTCCACTGACAATATAATCCCATACCCAATAATCATCTTCGGGATTATCGTAGAGGCCGGTCAAGGCCCAGTGGTCTTCTTCCACATGCCGTAAGTCGGTGAATGTTTCACGGCCAGTGCCCGGATCCGGACCTGTCCCATCGATCAACCGTATCTTTTTGCCTTTACCCCGGGTCAGTTGATAGACATTAAAATCGGTATAAGGACTGTCGATGTCCTCGCCATAAAAGCTGATGCCGTTCCCCTGGGGAGCCGCTTGGAAAGCCACCGGCAGGCCCTGATTGGTCAACGCCAGCCGTCCCCTTCTTACCCAACTCGTGACCTCTGCGTCCGATACTCCCAGCGCCTGGGCGATAGCGTCGGCCGATAGATGGTACAGCCCCTTGGTGTTAACTGAAATATTGACACCTAAAGCAATCTCACCCATGAGCCGGTTTGCCGCCTGGTTACTTGCCACCATCAGTTCTCGGTTTTGTTCGCGTCTGGCCTTCTTTACCCTTTTTGGCCGTTTTTTGGCCTCGCGTTCAAACTGATCGCCGGCCACATTGACGGACGGGAAGGTAGCGGATGCAGACCGGTGACGCGTAATGTTCGGTTTATCTACGGTAACTGTAAAAGGCCCGTAAGTCCGCCGATCGCCATTGGCTTCTTTTTCCACCAGCTGGTAGGTATAGGTATTACCGGGACGGGCGTTTCTATCCACAAAGCGGTAGGTACCCCCTTCCGGAGAGACCAGCAAACCCGGCAACAGCTTCTCATTGACGCGCACATATTTTCCCGTGTCTTCGTCCATGCGCCGCAGGTGAAATCCAACCGTGCCGATCTCGGACGCGGTAGACCAGTTAATAACCACCTGCCCATCGTAAATATTAGCAAAAAAGGAGGAAATCACGGCAAGGGTCGGATCAAAGCCATCAATATCTCCTATCCATATACCCTGGCCAGCCGGGTTTGAGGGTGCATTGGGTCCTGATCCATAGACGACGGTGATTGAATCCACCTGCTGGGTCTGAAAGGCAAAAGACGCCCACCCGGTCGTATTACTGGTACCAAGAGAACTTCCATTTCCAGAAACCGTATTGCCCCCACTGACGACAACATTTGAACCGGCGGTGATATTGCTCGGATTGATAGTCGATCCGCCGCTACTACCCGTCACCTGAACCCGATCATGCCAGCTGCGCCCCGATCCCCCATCAATATCCATGATGGTCAAATTGCTAATGTAAACCGGCGTAGAGAAGGTATAAGTGACCGATATCGATTGTGACTGATTCGCAAAATTGAGATAGTTTAACAAAGTATCCGGGCCGGGGGAATTGCTGATATAAGGAGAACCGAGTTGATAATTACCCGTGTTTCCGGTTACGCTGATTGAGACATCAATACCCGAACTATCCACGTTGGGATAATTTCTCGGCATGGAGCCCGGACCGGTGGGTGACCAACCCACTGTGGTCCAATCGAAAATAAAAAGAGGACCAAACTGGGTATCGGGCACCAACGCTGTTGGTGTCTCGATTTTACCGGTGGCAAATTCAAGATCTAAGTCCGCATTCACACTGACATGACCCGTTTTATCAGTTGAGGCAGCCACATCGGCACCGATCGTATCGGCCAGCGCCTGGACAAATCCCAGGCCCGACTCCGCCGCTATTTCGCAACCGTAAAGCAGGATATCCCCATTTTTTTGAAGGGCTCTGCCCCATGACGCAATTGAGGTGCGCGAGGTGCGGATACTCTCCGAGGTGATACTACCATTGGTAAAGGTTAATTTTCCCGGCGCCCCATGCGAAAATAGATGGATGGCCTCAAGGTTTTTATGACCGGCCAAAATCTCGGTGATCTGAACAACCGCCGGAGAATCATTATGGAGAATATGTACTTTAAGGCCTGGTTTCACCCGGGAAGCAAGCTGATGATGGGTTTCGACTCCGGAATCGATGATGACCAGTTCCGAGATGTCTGCATCCGAAATTTGGGACCCGACTTTATTTCCCGGAATCCCCGCCAACGCCAAAGACGGTAGTATCAAAAAGAGAATGACAATAGCTTGAAGCCCGATTGCAGCCCAAAAAGGCAACCGCCCTTTTAGATAATAGCCTTTCATTTTATTTGGGCAAATATTTCGACCGTTTTCTTTTTTTTCACGATGGAGCGCCGCAATCATTTTCGTCCTCCCCCTGTATATCCTCTCGGTGCGCATATTTTTTGTGGCTTGCTTGGTATGTAATCACATCAATTCATCCCATTTACATGGTTGGAATCCTAAAAAAGTCTCGATTTCCTATTAAAACGTCATTCCATCGAAGGTCTAAATCTAATAATTTTAGCATGTTCTGGATTCCGGATCAAATCCAACAATGATGACTTTTTGCGATTCCATTATTCCAAAGTATACTGCAAAAAAGGTGCCTTTTGTAATTTTTTGTATTATCAGTCACTTAACATATATTCTGCGAAGATTTTTTTTCGGCAGCCCGATCAATTTCCCAAAACTGTGAACAAATTTACACAATTTTCGCTCTATTAGGGTTAAAATAGGTTCATCCGGCTAAAGCGTATTTTTCCAGATTTATCAGAGATCAGACACCTATTTTAGTTAGTTGAACAAAGGATTCAAGGGGTCGAGGAGCTAAGGAATTGATAAAACCAAATTTATTGGAAATGTTATCAACAACCCATGCCGGAATGAATCGTTTTCAACCTCGTTGTAATATAATCGGTTCAAATCCATCACTTGAACCCTTGAACCCTTTCCAAATGGAACGCTGGTGATTGTTTGGTTACCGACTCATCTATCAATGAAAGACCGCTTAAACCGGATGAACTTGAAAATATCTTAGACAACGGCGATAATGGGCTTAAATCAAATAACGATGGTTATAGCACACCGTTCGGACGGTTTGTTTTAAAGGGGACGCCTTCAACCGCGGGAGATCGTTTTTTAATCCGCCAAAGACGAAACAAACCAGACTTGGCAAAGCCAATGATCGCGATAATATTATTGATCAACCGCCACCGATTTGATTCCATATTGATGGTTTTCAACTCTCCCTTTGAATGTTTTTTTTCTATCCTGCAAACCTTCCCCAAAACATTTCGACCCCGAACAGGTTCATCCAAAGAAAGCAGGGCATCTCCTTTGGTCAGAAATGTAATCGTTCCATCGGAAGCACTTCTTTTATGGACAATGCGGTGAAGAAGCGGGATAGCATGGCTGTTTTTAAAAAAGATAAGGTCACCTCTTCGCAATGATGTCAAAGGTACTTGCTTTAAGGTCACGGTTTCTCCACCGCCTAGGAAAGGGGCCATGCTTCGGCCGGTTACCCTAACCCGTAGGCGCGTCCCCGCATTCAGGATCTCTTCAAAAAGGCCGGTTATGGGGGGATCCAATATATTGGGCGAAATCGTGTCTGAGCGTGGGCCCGGTTTTTCAGGTCGAAATATATTTTTCCAAAACATCCACCACCTCGGCGCTCGGCTTAAAATCAAGTTCATAGGCGGGCACATTTAAAACCAAATCTTCGCAAAAATCTAAGATCTTCGGCATGAAGTCGCGATCATACCAGGGGATTGAGGTGACCGGCAACAGTCGTTCCAGAGCCTGTTGCGGTTTTATCGCTGATATCCGATTGGCAGACCCGTGGTTAATAAAAAAAATGCCTGCAATCGGCATATGCTCATTTAAGGCGATGCCTGCCTCCCCCGGCCAGGGAGTGCCGTAAGCTTTAAATCTTTCGCCGATCTTTCTAACGACGATCCGATCATCGCTGAGCAGCGTTGCATTTCCTCCGGCGGCAAACTGCCGCGTGAGAGTGCTTTTCCCGGCGCCCGATTTGCCGGGGAATATTACCCCTTTTCCATTAAGTTTAAGACCCGCGGCGTGAAGCAACGCCCCCTCTTTTGATGCCAGGATATACATGAGCAGGATTTGACCCAGTGGGTAATGAACAGGATTTTCGATTTTCCTACCACTGTCTATCTTTCTTATAAATTCTTCGTTAATAAAGACGGTGACCCGTGTAAACCGATAGTTCATTTTTGCCAGCCACAATGGCCACTCAAATGTCGGTGGACGGTTCATCAAAAAGTAGTCATCACCGCCTTTAAACATTTTCCATGAATGGTCGCCGTCAAAGAGCCGTGTCAGATTTTCGGTACTTGGTAGGCGTCCCATTTCGAGGCGAACCAGAATACGGATGGGCTCAGGTTGGGGATGACGGTCAATTTTTTTTAGATTTTCTAGAAAGGCCTGATAGATCGGTCCCGGATCTTGCAGCATGCTTGACGTATCATTCTTTATAACAAAATCAACGTCTCCAATAGTAAAAGAAGCTGAATTCGCCACGGTCTGTCGTTTTATTAAAACAAGGTGTTCATTCGATCTGCTATGAACCATCCGTTACACAATTATTTGAGATACCACAATTTGGATTTCCGCCTGCAGCTGGCGCCCCCCCGATCATCTTGCAACCCACGGCCAGCACTTCTTCCGCAGCAAGCTCAATGATTCTCAGCTTGGGTTTTGCATACACCCGCTTTTTCCTTTTTTTGTCTTTTATTGATTGCATTTAAACCTCCATCATCAATTGGCGGCTTCAATGGCTTGAAACCGATATTGTCCTAGGTCACAGAGATAATCGGAACAGATATCTTCGGCGCCCGTCTCCAGTTCAAAAAAGGCGGGACAAAAACCGCATAGTGATATCTTTTCACAATTATTACAGGTAGATGACGCGCAGATTTGCTTTCCTCTAAGCTGCGGTAGAACCTCTCCCCAACCAGACCGAAAATCGCCAGCCAACAAGTTATATTGAAGGTAAGAGACCATCAGACAAGGCTGAAGCCGCCCATATGGATCGATGTGGAAGCTGTTCCTTCCGGCGCCACACTTGTATAAGGCATCTGATATCCGAATCCCCTTCATCCTCTCGAAGTAATCTTTCCACTGCCGCGACCGGTCCTTATCTGAAAATTCTATTTTAACTGCCTCGCCTGGTTGAATTCGCATCTGAACAGGCGCCTTATCACCGTTAGAACAAGGAAAGATGGCCGGATCAAAGCGAAATTTAACACCGTATTCTTTGGCAACGTTTTCAATATCATAAAACTCGTGACGATTCAGGATCATCAGAATGGTCTTGAGCCTCAAGTTGATTTGGTGATTTAAGACTTTTTCAATACCGTTACGGCATTTATCATAAGATCCATCTACACCCGTAATCTTTTCGTAGGTCGGGGCGGTAGCACCATATAAGCTGATTTCAATCGCGCGGGGCGGTAGGTCGCTAAACAGTTCGATAATTTCATCCGTGATCAAGTTGCCATTGGTAAAAACGGTCACCAGCAGCCCATTTTTCTTGGCGTGGCGATAAATGTCACCAAAATCCTTTCTTAACAGAGGCTCTCCGCCAGTGATCAGGAGATACAGGCAGCCTGCCTGGGTAATTTCATCAATGATGTCAATCCACTGACCGGTGGCAAGTTCTTTTTTACCATTCTTATTTATTCGCCCTTTGTCACCCAGATAACAGTGTACGCACCTTAAATTACATCGATGTGTCAGGTCGATGCTGCCCAACAGGGGAATATGTCGCGTCGCGACCTTATTTTGAAACTGCTGCAAGTACGCTTTATCACTAAGCCATTCGGTCTGGGCGCAATCCATGGATGGGTCCTAAATTATTAAGGTCAAATACCAAAGCTCAAATGTCAAATAACTGAATCAAATCACTTTAACCCTCAGATTAAATTGATTCATTTTCCACATGATATAAAAATAGAAGAAAAGATCAATGCCAGCTCTTGAGCTTCGTGCCATAACGTTCGGCAGACATCTTTTTCGCCTGGGTCTGCCTTGGCGATCATCCGCAACCAATGCTTTGTTTCTTTGGCTTCCTTTTTACAGAGCGCAATCTTATGCCGAAAATCTTTTTTAGATACTGCGCCATCTGCTTCCATGTAGTTTGCTCCGATACTGGTAGCAGATCGTATTATTTGATTTATTAGGGGGCGATTAATGTCATTTAATCTCAGTTTCTTTACGAACTCAATGACATCTTCGCCGAATCTCGCCGTTCTTTCTTCTAAATCGTATACCTTGTCATTGGGATTTTGGATTTCATTTGATATTTGGCCTTTGAGCTTTGAAATTTATATCATGTTTTACGTGACTTCAGATATCAGATCGGCTTCTTTAAGCTCTTCAATAAAGTCCAAAACATCCTCCCTTGCCTGTTCTTTAGCCACATCATACAATTCTATCACGCCATCACGAATATCTGCCACCTTCTTTTCACCGTCCAACTGCTGCCAAATATACTCGGCGACGTCGTCCACGGCAAAAATCCGTTGCATATTGGCCAGCTTTCCCTTGATCGGGACCAGGATCGTCTCTCCGGCGATTTCCCGTGAAACAATCTCTTTTCTTATTTTAAAAGCCTTCCCCCAAATTTCTTTATCAAAAGCCAAAGCCGAACCCGTTCTATTTGGTTAATGCCAACCGCACTCTCTTTTTGATAATGAAAAAAAATTCAATATCATATTTATGGTTGTACCTTAGTATAGTTTCCATCCATGAATGGGCACTATTATAATTACACGCGGTTTCTTCGGTTAAGTCTATAAAATATAACGTATACAGTTTCATAACACAAGCGATGCATGGCGCTGAATCAATTGGTGGTTATTTGGCCATTCCCGGGGCGACCTTATCAAACGCCGATGCCTTTTGATCGCCCCCAGGATACCTGAAACCAGGTTTAATCGGCTAAAGCTTATTTTTCCCGATTTATCAGATATCAGACACCTATCTTGATTGGACAAAGGGTTCAAGGGGTCGAGGGGTCAAGGGCCCAAGGAATTGAAAAAACCAAATTTAATAGAAATGCTGTCAACAACCCATGCCGGAATGAATCGTTTTCATACCCGTTGTAATATAATCGGCTGAAATCCATCACTTGAACCCTTAAACCCTTGACCCCTCGAACCCTTTCCAAACGGGGCGCTGGCGATTCTTTTGTTACCGACGCATCTATCAATAAACGTACGCTTAAACCGGATCAACCTGAAACCATTCAATCATTGGCACAATTTTTCAATTTCCGAATAGGGTTTCATCACACACTTCAAAAGTTCCGCCAGGTCCTTTTCGGTATATTCCGCCCCGTAATCGACCATGTTGTCGATATTACTCTTCCACCAGATTTCGGCCCTGTCTTTCACCAGGTTCCGACAAATCCGAGTCATGGAATGACAATCCGCGCATTTTTTCTCCACCAGGTCTACACAGCCGGATTCCTCGCTACACAAACCCGGCAGGGGTAAGCTGAAAATCATACCTGCCAGTAATGCGAGGATTCCCAGAAACACCGTCTTAGATATCATGCCTGCTCCCCTACTCCAAACTGTTACCCCAAACGAGCGTAAGTCAACTCCCTTCACCTAAAGCCGAAGGCTTGGGGTCCAAGGATCCAAGGGTTCGAGGGGTCAAGTGAAAAGACCATCCCAGCCTTTGCTTGAATCCTTGACCTCTTGACCCCTTTAATTCTTACGGCCGCACCAACAAATGGACTAAAGTCTTCGCCTAAAGGCGAACGGTTTTGCTCCCATTTCCCGAGTGGGACAATAATGGAAATATCAAAATCTTCGATTTCATTTTACCGCCAGCGCCGACAAATCACACATGTGTTGATCCCGCCCACACCCATGTTGATCTTGCCGGCAATGTCACCCTCTGGCGCCTCCGCGTCACTACCCACCAGGCAGCAATGGTAGGGGCGAATCTGGGGATGGATCTCGCCTTCAGATAAGTCGATCGGCAATAATTTTCCTTTGGCAAAACCTAAATGCTGGGCGGTTAGTTCCCAGCCGCCGCAGACCGACATACCATGCCCGAACGACCCCTTACGGGCAGTAAACCGGGTCGCCCCGGGAAAGACTTTGAGGGCATTTTTCAATTCCATCCAATCACCGGGCGTTGCCGTAGCATGCATGTCCCAAGTCGCCACCTGTTCTGATTGAACCTGGGCCTCATCCATGGCTTCATGAATTGCCGTCAGGGGGCCTTTTTGGGAGGGGGTAATAATATGGTCCGCATCGGAGGTCAGGGCCACGCTGAGGATCTCCAGTCCCAGGGGCTTGAATCCCCTCCCCATTAGGTAATCCGCGTCACCAACAATCCAGATACAGGCACCGCCAGCCACATGGGTACCACGCAAACCGGCAAAGGGTTTGGATACGCCGCCGTCGTGTGACAATACGCGCGCACCGTAAAACGTGCCGACGGAAAGCGGATGGGGTTTCGGATCGGTCGCTCCGATAACAACCACTTTGGCCTGGTCAAGACGAATCGCATTGACGGCCAGTTTCAAGGCCACCCCAAACCCGGAGCAGGCCGCCACGGGCGCAATTGCGGGGCCGGTGATCCGGCCCAATATAGAAATTTGCGAAGCGGGAATATTGGGAATGTTCCAGAGCAGCTTTGGGTCAACAGCGCTCCAGGGCTCTACCGGGCAACCATACTCGGCGTTGAGTCGCTTTTTCCCCGTCATTTTGTGGCGCATGAGATGCCGCTTGCCGTCTTCAATATTACCGCTAACACTTTCGGCTTCAATCTCCTGGAGTTGTTGCAGATAGCGGCGCAATCCGTCCGACCGATTAATCCAGAAATCGTACCACGCCTCTTGGACCATTTCGTACTTTTCGTCCTCCGGAGGGAAATTGTCGGGATCATCCGGCGCCCCGCACTTTGCAATTATCTCCTTTTTTTCCGCTTGTGAGGCAATTCGATATTCGGCCAGCTCGGGGTGATGGAGATCCTGGCACCAGAAACGGTTCCAGCGTTTCTGGGCCCTGTGGTAATGTAACATGATATCAAATTGCATGGGAAAATCCCCTAGGCCGGTGGCCACATATACATGTGCCTGGGTACCCAGCCCCCGCAACTCTGCATCGATTCCCGGGTTCTGATTCAAGGCCTGAAGGAATCCTCCGATGGCATATTTAACATTATCACCCATCTTTTCATCAAGCTGGGAAAATTTCCTCGGCTCGAAATGGGTATCGATCCATGACTTATAATTACCAAAATCAAACTCAGGGCGTCCCACTAGAAAATGGCTGGGACCAAAACCGTCAAAGGGCTCCATCCAACTGGTTGCCTGTTCCAGGTTTTGTTCAAAAGTGTCGATATCAGGGGATTTTGGGGCCACAATTCCCCAACCAAAAATTCCGATTCGTTTCATGATGTGCGGCTGTCCTTATGAGAGCGAGGTCTTTTTTATAAAGTAACCTGGTACCAGGTATCTGATTGTATAAAAAATGGTTCCAAACTGCATACACGTTCACTTCCGACGCTAAGATTAAAATGAAATACTTCAGTATCGACCCTATTGTCAACCAGCGTGAAGGGTTAATTTGTTTGTGTTTTCAGAAGCTTTGGCGTAGTATCTTCAAAACTTCAGGTTTTCGGAATTCGACATTTTTCCTTGTCTTACAAAATCAACCTATTTATCGGTCACGATTATCAGTAGATTAGGGTTGACAGTTAAAGGATTTTGCCGAATTTTATTAAATCATAGCCATCGGAACAACCGAGCCCCTGAAACAAACCGTCAACTGGAAATCGAAAATGACTCTAATTTGAATTGGAGAAAAACGAATGGCGCAAGATCAATGGAATCCGGGGCGTCTGCTGGAAGTTTCCGGATCATACTGGCGTACCTGCGCCCTGCATGCCGGCGTGAAATTGGAGATATTTACAACCATCGGTGATGATCCATTGACGGCATCGGCGGTGGCGAATAAATGCAGTACCGATACGGATGGGACCACCCGTCTGCTTGATGCACTGACCGCCATGGCGCTTTTATCCAAAAAAGAAGGCCATTACCGCAACGCCCCGATAAGCCGCACCTATTTGTCGAAAGACTCCGACCGATATATCGGCTACATGATCCGGCATCATCATCACTTGATGGAATCCTGGAGCCGGCTGGACGAGGCGGTCACCAGCGGTGGGCCGATTTCGGACCGCAACCCAATTAAAGAAGAAAATCGGCGGGAAGATTTTTTAATGGGGATGTTTAACACCGCCTCACAAATGGCTCCTACCCTGGTGACGGAATTTGACCTTTCCGGCCGGCGACACCTACTTGACCTGGGCGGCGGGCCGGGAACATATGCCATCCACTTTTGTCGACAAAACCCACAGATAAGGGCCACAGTCTTCGATCTGCCCACCACGCGACCTTTTGCCGAAAAAACCATCGCTCGGTTCAACCTGACCGGCCGGATCAATTTTATCCCCGGAAATTATATCGATGAAGAAATTGCCGGCAGCTATGATGTCGTCTGGATGTCACACATTCTTCATTCCGAAGGGCCCGAAACCGTCGGGCGACTATTCAAAAAAGTCGCCACCATCCTCGAACCCAACGGCATGATCATGGTCCATGATTTTATTCTCACGGACACCATGGACGGCCCTTTGTTTCCCACCCTGTTCTCCCTAAACATGCTTGTTCGCACAGAATCGGGTCGATCTTATTCGCAAAATCAGATTACGGCCATGCTGGCTGAGGCCGGTTTTAAAAGAATTGGAAGACAATCGTATAAGGGACCAACAGAGTCGGGTGTGATAACGGGGATGATATAAGGAAAGTCCAAGGATCAGGGGGCTGGAAGGAACGTAAAAGGGGTTTGCTTTGGTGAACCCTAGTTCGTGGTCCCTGAACTCTGAATCAACTCGCCCACGAAACTACCAACGACAACCTTGCTGGTAATCCTGACGGGTAGGTGTCGATTGTCGGTGGTCACCCAGAGACGGATCTTGGCATCTTTGGTTTTTCTGAAAACACCGCCTACGTGCTTGAGCTCCGGAATGATGACCCAAGTGTCGTAGGTTGTCCCAGCGATTTTGATTTTTTCTCGATCAATGACCCTTCCTCGCCCCATGACGCATTTCTTGCCATCGCTGACCGGATATTCAATTTCGACATCTTTTTCCAGTTTTAGGGTTCGAAAATAGTATGCCGCCGAAAGGGGGTCAAAGGCCCCTGGCATCAGTTTGGCGAAACGGTTTTCGCCCTCATAATAATCGATATACCGTGCCGTCTGTGCGTCCCAATCAAAAGTGACGGCTACGTTGCGGCGATGCCGGCCTTCGTCCTGGCGTTTCTTGTACAAGAGCGAATGGCTGAGGGCCATATCGGTCCACCCATCGATTTGGCTCCGAACCTTGTAAAACTGATCGACAAAACGGTTGCTTTTGACGGTGAGCATAAAGTGTTGCGCCGGATGTTGGTCAATTGTATCCGCTTCAAGCACTTTTAGGACGGCGGTTCCCGCCGGAATGAAACTCCATCGAATACGAAAGACCAACTCTTCCCCGGGCTGAAAAGGCATTTGAATAGCCGATGCCATCGAGCCAAAAGACACGACGCTTAATCCGAATGCGGTCATCACTATCAATTTTTTAAGACGGGTCATGGTCGTGCTAAAAGGATGGTGTCGCCACGGTTTTTTCGTAAATGGAAAGCCGATTGTAGAATCGAGCGGTTAAATGGAATGCCCGTACATGTTGCGAGCATCAACAGGGTTGAACACATCGTTACAAACGCGCCAGCGTCCGTCTTCCCTGACGAGCGTCAAGGTTTTATCTACCGGAAACGTGTCTCCGAGAAAAAACAACCGCGCGACGAAGGTAAATACCGGGTGCACGCACCGCTTCCGGGTACCGGTCACATGAATAACCGCCGAATTCTCGGATTGGCTCATCGTCTTGGCATGAAGCGATAACAGCTGGCTGCGCATATAATTTAAATTATGTCCCAAAGTCTCAGCTTCATTGGAAACATTTTCGATAAACTGGACAACCGGATCTTCGGTTTCATCCTCTTTAAGATCAGTGCAGACCATGTCGGACATGGACGGATCAAGGGCGTAATAGGCTTTAATGAATTCCTCAGCTGTCTGAGGCGCAGTCCGTCGGCAGTCGGCTAAAATAAAAACCGCCTGAAAACCGACAAAAAGAACAATAAGAGCCACCCAAGGCAGGAACTTGTTTCCCGATCCCATGTTTTTCCCTCCCAATCCAAATCTTAAGGGCGTTTATCCGAATATTTTCCAATCTTTTTCAAATAACAGCGCCCTAATACCACCGAAACGTTTCCAACGCAAGTGGGTTGATGCGACTTTAACCGGCCGACAGGTTATCCGGTATCTTCTATCGTCTTCCAGATAAAGTTCTTGGACTGCGTTATCGGTCGCCTCCCTTCGGCGAGGTACTATTTGTACGCTTTACGCAAGGGGACTTCCTCTAGTCTTGCCGAAAACTTTATCTGAAAGCCTATACAATCGCGGTGTTTTCATCATCGACCAGTATTTCCTTGGGGATATGGATCGTAAAGCGGCTCCCTTTTCCCAGGGTCGATTTTACCGTTATCCGGCCACCATGCTGGCGAACTATTTTATTGGCAATGAATAGGCCCAGCCCGGTCCCCTTTCTTCCTTTGGATGAATAGAAAAGTGTGAAGATCTTTTCAAAGGTGGCTGAGTCCATGCCGATCCCGTTATCGTGGATTTCAAATAATATATCGTCCATATCGGGACGCATCCTGAAAATGATCCAATGATCCGGCTGGGATGTGTCTTTCAAACAGGCGTCGACGGCATTATCGAGGATATTAACCAGGGCCGAATGGAGAAATCCGGGGTCAATAAAAAATTGGCCGGCTTCAGGATCGAAATCCGGCCTAAAATCGATTTCGCGATCTTTGATTTTCGGCTCGATGGTTTTCGCCACCTCATCGGCAAAAACTGCGGCATCCACCTGTTTCCATTCTAAGTCCCTTTTTTTGGCATAGAAGAGGATATCCTGGATCATTTTGCGGATTCGTTCCACCACGAGTTTGACGACTTCCCAGCCTTCCATAACCTCGTCGACATCTTTTTTATTCAGCCCGGTTTCCACCAGGTAGGTGCCGGCGTCCAATCGGGTCAACAGCCCCTTGATGCCGTGTGAAATCGACCCGATCATCAGCCCTAAGGCAGATAGATGGTCCCTTAATTCCATTTTTTCACGCACCAGGGTTTCCAGTTTTTCGGTGTACGCCAACAATTTTTCTCTAGACAGGATCTTTTCTTCCACCTTTTTTAGGGCGATCTCCAGGATGTCCACATTGATCGGTTTGGTGATAAAATCAACGGCATCATTTTTTAGACTTTTAATGGCCAGATCCATGTCGCCGTGACCGGTGACCATGATAACTTCCGTATCCCGGTTTTCCTGTTTAATTCGGCGCAACAATTCGATGCCGTCCATGACCGGCATTTTAATATCGGTCATGACAATGGACGGGTGTTCCCTTCTAAAAAGCGACAGTGCCGTTTGACCGTTTTCCGCCGTAAAAACATCGTATCCAATGTCCGCCAGCGCCACGGCCAGCACATCGCGGATATCTTTCTCATCATCGACGATTAAAATCGTTTTCTTCATCTGTCTTCTTCCATTGTGGAAATGAGAGGACGAAACAGGTGCCGCCACCCGGATTGGGTCTGGCTTCGATATTCCCGCCGCAATCCTTGACGATCCCGTAGCTGATTGAAAGACCCAGCCCGGTTCCCTTGCCGACTTCCTTGGTGGTAAAAAACGGTTCGAAGATCTTCTGACGAATACTTCCCGGGATGCCGCCACCCGTATCACATACTTCGAGGACCACTTGGCCCGCTTCGATCCGACTTCTCAGCATCAACCGCTTATCCTGGTCAGCATACGCCGTCCCGGCCCACTTCTCCTCTATGGCGTCGCGCGCATTGATCAACAAATTGATAAACACCTGTTCCAGACGGTCCGGATCCCCAAGTACCCTGGGTAGGTCCTGGACCGTATCCCAAACAACCTCGATCCCCCGGATTTTAAGTTGCTGACTGAAGATTTCAAAGGCCCGTTTGAGTATTTCATTGAGTTGAATAGGGATAAGTTTTTTATCGGATTTACGGGCAAACTCACGCATGTGGTTAATAATCCGGGACGCCCGGTCAACATTTGAGTCAATTTTGGTCAGCATATTCTCAAGGATCTGGTCGTCAATTTCCT
>Ga0316197_10001569_pt1 | contig 16251 bp, 15 predicted proteins | sample OudBiesiAoxic_MG_FD_204939 | JGI IMG/M metagenome (GOLD analysis project Ga0316197, IMG submission 204939) | Coastal sediment microbial communities from Oude Bieten Haven, Netherlands - site A oxic | ecosystem: Environmental > Aquatic > Marine > Coastal > Sediment | place: Netherlands... | reverse complement strand
TGTTCGTGGGGAGCCGCGAGGCTGCGCCGGGTAATACTAGCGATAATTTTTCCAGCTGTCAGTTCGCTCGCGGCTGATTCAGGTTCCGCAGAAAGTCTGCCTGACGACCTGCTCCGGACGTGGTGGCATGGCAAAGCGCGCGAACCGGGCATCGTAGCTAAAAGGCTGCGCCAATACATCGACCAGTGCGTTGAAGGGACCCAGGTCGCGCTCGTCGCTCGCCGCGGCAAGGGCTTCCTCCACCAGGTGATTGCGGGGGATGAAGACCGGGTTAGCCACGTACATAAGTGCCTGTCGTTCCGCCGCGCTGCTCGCCTCCTGCGCCAGTCGCTCGCGCCAGCGCGCAAGCCAGGGTAGGAGGGGGTCCGGTACCTCGAACAGCTGCGCGACCGTGCCGTCGCCATCGTCCTCACCGGCGCCGGCCAGGTCAGCCAGCCGCCGAAAGGTCAGGGTGAAGTCCAACTGGTACTGCGCCATCGTGTCAAACAGCTCGTCTGCCAATGACTGGTCTGTCTCACGCAGCTCGGCCACTCCCAGCTTGCGAGCCAGTCCCGCGCGATGCGCGCTGGCAAACCGGTGGGGGAAGGTATCGACGACGCCCTGGGCCAGGGCAACAGCCTGCTCCTGGTCGTCATGCAGAATGGGCAAGAGGGCCTGGGCGAGGGCGGCCAGGTTCCAGTGCGCGATGCCGGGCTGATTGCCGTAGGCGTAGCGGCCGGCGTGGTCGATTGAGCTGAAAACCCTGGCCGGGTCGAAGTCGTCCATAAAGGCGCAGGGGCCATAGTCAATGGTGTCTCCCGAGAGCAACATATTGTCAGTGTTCATGACCCCGTGGATAAAGCCCAGTAGCTGCCATTTGGCAACCAGGGAAGCCTGGGCACTGACCATTTGGTCCAGTAGCGCCAGTGCGGGATTACCTCCGGTATCAGCCTGCGGGTAGTGTCTGGCCAGCACATGCTCGACCAGCAATTCGAGCGCTTCGGTGTCCCGGCGCGCAGCGAAGAACTGAAACGTTCCTATCCGGATATGACTGCTTGCCACGCGGGTCAGTATCGCGCCCTGCAGGAAAGACTCACGCATCACCTTCTCACCGGTGGTGACCGCCGCCAGCGCGCGGGTTGTGGGGATGCCCAGGGTGTGCATGGCCTCGCTGACAATATATTCGCGCAGCACTGCGCCCAGTGGAGCCCTGCCATCGCCGCCACGGGAGTAGGGGGTTGGGCCGGAACCCTTGAGTTGGATGTCGTAGCGGATGCCGTCTGACCCGATCACTTCTCCCAGCAGTATGGCGCGACCATCTCCCAGCTGCGGGTTGTAGCTGCCGAATTGATGACCGGCATAGACGGTAGCAATAGGGTCACTACCCTCAGCGATGCTATTGCCCGCCAGTACAGCGGTGCCCTCGTCTGACTCCAGCCAGGCTGGATCAATACCCAGCAGTAGCGCCAGCTCATGGTTGACTCTGATCGGGCCGGGCCGTGCAACGGGGGTAGGCCGGCGCTGGGAGAAAAACCGCTCGGGCAGTCGCGCGTAACTATTGTCGAAGGGGATCTGTGGCATCGACTTAGTAGCCGGCCTGAATGTTGACAACGTTCAGCAGGTAGCCGCCATCCACGTAGCGCCGCAGGTTTTCCGACGCCACCAACGAGGTGCGCTCCATGCTGCCCGGGCTGGTGGCGGAGACGTGGGGCGTAATGATGACGTTACTCATCTGCCACAATGGGCTGTCTGCCGGCAGCGGCTCGGGGTCCGTCACATCCAGGCCGGCGCCATGCAGCTGGCCTGATTGCAGTGCGGCCAGCAGGTCCGCAGTTACCGTGCTGGCGCCCCTGCCTACGCTGATGAAGATGGAACCGGGTTTCATGGTGTCAAAGAATGCCTTGTTGAACAGGCCCTTGGTCCGGCTGGTCAGTGGCAATGCATTGACCACCACATCCGCCTCGGCGGCGAGGGTTGGGAGCTCATCGGACAATCCCACGTACGCAACGAAATCGGGGCCCTCACGCGAGGAACTGCGCGTCGCAGTGACACGCATACCCAGGCCGTTGGCGCGGCGCGCAATCTCCGTGCCTATCCCGCCCAGGCCTGCGACCAGCAGGGTTTTGCCCTGCAGTTCCCCGAACTTCTTGCCGGTTGCACGGGAGCGGTCCCAGCGACTGTCCATCTGGGCCCTGTGGTAGGTGGGTAAGCCCGTGGTCAGGGACATAAGCATCGCGATGCTGTGCTCCGCGATAGCGGGGCTGGCCAGCCGCTTGCTGTTGGTGAAAATCCGTCCTTCCGTCAGGTTTGGCGCCAGCCCGCTGCATCCCTCCATACCGGCTGCGTAGCTGTGCACCCAAAGCAGGCTGGCGCTGGCATTGGCGAGTATGTTGGGCGTGCACAGGCCGATGTAGGCGTCTGCTCCAGCCAGGGTTTCGCTGTCCGGGACCATATTGTTTGACTCGTCTATGACCAGTTCCGCACTGCCCACAGCCCGGCGCAGCTGGTCAGCGAGGTCGGGCATTCGCTGTGCAATGCCGGCGGGTATGCTGACCACGATACGCCGCGGTTGCCAGGCGGGATTGTCGCGCAGGGCGCTTTCTGCGCGTTGCAGCTGCAGGTCCTCGACCACTTGCTTTACACGCGGATCGGGCGCGATCGTATCGGCTACTGCCTGGGTGGCGACCAGCAGGGTGCTGGCGAAGAAAAGAGAGATAGCGCGGCCGTTCATGTCAGCTCCGGAGAAGATTTGCGTCAGCATAGGCAGGTTTGCCTGTGATTACGAGCTGCACGATGGGCTGGACCACAATTGGTTGTGGCAACGGGCATGCCCGGCGCGGTTATGACTGGATTTTTAGCGTCACTGCGCTACGCTGCGGCAAAGTCTGTGAAGAGGATACTGTAATGACAACTCCCGCCTGGGATACCCTGATTTGTAACGCGCTGGTCTTCGACGGCAGCGGTGGGCCACCGCGGCAGCAGGACATCGCCGTGAAGGATGGCAGGGTTGCCGCCCGTGGACATGCCTTGCCAGCATCCCAGGCGCAGCGAGTCATCGACGGCCAGGGCAAGTGGTTGATGCCGGGTTTGTTGGATATCCATACCCACCTCGACCTGGAAGTGGACCTGGAGCCGGGTCTGCCGGAAGTGGTTCGTCACGGGACCACCACGGTAGTGGTGGGCAATTGCAGTCTCGGGACCTGTTTCGGCCAGCAGGTGGAGGGGGAGCAAAACCCCATCGTCGACTGTTTTACCCGGGTAGAGAATATCCCCAAGTCGGTGCTGCAGAAGTGTGTCGACGCGGTGAACTGGGGTGATACCGGCGCCTATCTCGATCACTTTGAGGATATCCCGCTCGGGCCAAACGTGGGCGTCTTCGTGCCCCACTCCATGTTGCGGGTGGAGGTAATGGGCCTGCAGGACAGCATCAGTCGGGAGCCGACGGAAGCGGAACTGATGCGGATGGAGGCCCTGCTGGCACAGGCCATGGACCAGGGTTACCTGGGCATGAGCACCGATGGTCTGCCGTTCCATTACCTTGCCAACGAGCCCCACACCGACCAGCGCATTCCCACCCAGTTCGCCGGCTTTGGTGAGATGAAACGGCTGCTGAAGGTGGTGCGTGATCGCGGCCGGGTGTGGCAGACCACGCCCATCCTTGAGAACAGGGCCAAGGCATTTCTGTATTTCATGCTCACCAGCGGACGCCTGTTTGGTAAAACCCTCAAGACCTCGGCCCTGTCCGCGGTGGAATTTGTGCTGGCCCCCAGGGCATCGAGGGCCTTCCTGGGCTTCGCGTCACTGGCCAACAGCCGCCTTTTCAAGGGCAATATCCACTTTCAGGCCCTGGGTACCAATTTTCGCGTCTGGTCAGACGGTATCGTCAGTCCCCTGTTCGAGGAGCTTGAATCCACCAGCAAGCTGATCGCAAAGGAATACGATGATGTGGAGGGCCGGCTCGCACTGCTCAATGACCCGCAATTTATTGCCGAATTCCGGCGCGACTGGCACCACGGACGTCGCGGTCGCAATCTCGCCCATTTGAAAGCCCGCCTGGGCTTGCCGGATCTACTTGTGGTGCGCGAACTGGATCGGATGATCTTCGATGGCGCGCCTGTGGCCGATTGGGAGGGGGAAAGTATGCAGGCCGTGTACGACCGCCTTGAGCGCTACCAGCGCGGTTATAGCCACGATGCCCGGTCCGACGCGGAGCGCGAGGCCTTTGATGCTTTCCCGCGCCCCATCTCGGATGATGCTGAGTTCATGCTTCACATGATGCGCGCTTACGACAAGAGCTTCCGCTTCTGGGTTGATGTGGCCAACAAGGACAAGCAGGGTGTGCTGCCGTTGCTGCTGCACAAGAATACCCTGCCGGGTTTCAACGACTCCGGTGCGCATATTACCAACATGGCCTTTTTTGACGGCAACCTGATGTCTCTCAAGCTCGCCCAGAAGGACTCGCTGGATACGGTGAGCACCATGGTCAAGCGCCTGACCAGCGAGCCGGCAGCATTTTTCGGGCTCGATGTCGGCACCCTTGAGATCGGTGCCCAGGCGGACATTCTGATGATCGATCCGCAGGCCCTGAGCCAGTGGGATGACAACACCTCCCGCGAGTTTATTTTTCGCGAGTTGTTCGATCACAAACAGCTGGTCAGCCGCTCCGAAGGTGTGGTCAGCCAGGTGTTGATCCGCGGGGAGTCGGTCTGGAGCGAGGGTGAATTTACCGCTGCCCTGGGCCAGCAGCCACTGGGCAGGGCTCTTCGGGCCGCCTGACTCAGCGTACCGGCGCGGCCCCCGGTTTGACTTCCGGAAAGTAGCATTTTGGAACCTGATGACTATAGTGGTATAGCCAGCCACTGCGAGGGGGAAAGCGGTCATGTCGGATTGGAAGACCAGTGCGTGCATTCTGTGTGAGTGCAACTGCGGTATCGAGGTGCAACTGGGCGGGGAGGGTGACCGCGAGATCGTGCGCATTCGTGGCGACAAGGCGCACCCGGCCTCCCGGGGCTATCTCTGCCAGAAGGCCTCCGGTCTCAATTACTACCAGAATGGTAAGGACCGACTTACCTCCCCCCTGCGCCGCCGAGAGGACGGTAGTTTTGAAGCGATCGACTGGGAAACAGCTATTCGCGAGGTAAGTGAGCGCCTACTTGCAATACGCGATAAGGAAGGCGGCGAGCGTATTTTCTATTACGGGGGTGGAGGCCAGGGCAATCACCTGCCCGGCGGTTACTCCACTGCTACTCGCGCAACACTGGGCATGCAGTACCGCTCCAACGCCCTGGCGCAGGAAAAGACGGGCGAATTCTGGGTCAATGGCCAGATGTTCGGGGCCCATGTAAAAGGCGACTTCGAGCACTGCGAGGTGGCAATATTTCTCGGCAAGAACCCCTGGCATTCGCACGGGGTGCCGCGGGCCCGGGCATGGCTGCGCGACATCAGTAAGGATTCTTCCCGCAGTATGATCGTAATCGACCCGGTGGTGTCCGAGACTGCCGCGTTGGCTGACATACACCTGCGGGTCAGGCCCGGTACCGACGCCTGGCTACTCGCGGCAATGGTGGCCATGCTGGTGCAACAAGGCAGGTGCCGCGATGACTGGCTGGCACAACATACAACGGGACTGGAGCATATCGTCACCGCCTTCGCCAACATCCCGGTAGCGCAGTACTGCGAGGTGGCCGGTGTGCCGATGGAACTGGTGCAGCAGGCCGTGGATGTGATCAGCGGGGCTGGCTCGGTGGCTATGTTCGAGGACCTGGGTGTGCAGATGAACCGCCACTCCACGCTGGTCAGCTATCTCGAAAAGTTGCTGTGGGTATTGTGCGGGCATTTTGGCAATCCCGGCGGCCAGTATGTGCCGACCAATCTGCAGAATATCGCCGGCAGCGGGCGCAGTTCCCGCAAGAGCCCGGTAGTAGGGGCGCCTATCATCAGCGGCCTGGTACCTTGCAACATGATTGTGGACGAGATTCTCACGGACCACCCGGACCGCTACCGGGCCATGTTCATCGAAGCCGCCAACCCGGTGCATTCCCTGGCCGACTCCAAACGCTTTGCCGAGGCCTTGCGCAGCCTGGACACGGTGGTCGTGATCGACGTCGCCATGACCGAGACTGCTCGCCTTGCCGACTACGTGCTTCCCGCCTCTACCCAGTATGAAAAATGGGAGGCGACCTTTTTTAATTTCGAGTTCCCCGATAATTACTTTCAGCTCAGAAAACCGCTGTTTGAGCCGCCCGGATACGCCCTGCCAGAGGCGGAAATTCACGCTCGTCTGGCAGAGGCCATGGGCGCCATGCCGCTGGAGCTGTGTACCGAATTGACCGCAGCCCTGGCAGACGGGGGGCGCCCCGCCTACCGGGACCGCTTCATGCAGGCCCTGGCGGAGGATCCGGGCCTGAAGGATCTCGCCCCGGTTATCCTGTATCGAACGCTAGGTCCCAGCCTGCCCGAGGGCGCGGACGCGGCCGCAGTGCTGTGGCCGGTAGCACTGGGCTTTGCCATGCGCGAACCCGACGCGCTGCAGCGAGCCGGCTTTGACGGCGAACTCCTGGACCGGGGTGAGGCGCTGTTCGATGCGATCGTGGAGCGTCACTCGGGTCTGGTTTTTGCCAGCGACGAGTATGCCAACAGTTGGAAGCGGCTCGGTAATGAACAGCGTATCCGCCTGGATATTCCCGACCTGCTGGAGGAGTTGCATGTGCTCGCCTCCGAATCCACCGGGCTCACCTCGCCGGAGTACCCCTTTTTGCTGATGGCCGGTGAGCGGCGTGATTATTCAGCCAATACGATATACCGCGATCCCGGCTGGCGTCGTAAAGACCCTGAAGGCGCATTGCGCATGTGTCCTGAAGATGCCGAACGCCTTGGTGTGGCGAGCGGTGATCAGGCGCGAATTACTACCCGTGGCGGTAGTGCCCTGTCCCGTGTGGCCGTAACCCCGCGCATGCAGCCTGGACATGTATCGCTACCTAATGGCTTTGGTCTGGACAATGAGGACGGCAGTCGCAGCGGTGTCGCGGTGAATGAGCTGACCTCGCTGGATGCCTGTGACCGCTTCGCCGGTACGCCACATCACAAGATTGTGCCGGCCCGCATAGAAGCGGCACACTGAATATTTTGAGCTAGCGCAAGAAAGTACCGAATAATGCAGGCCCTGTGGTTTTCCGTCCGGCTGCTGGCGCTATGCTGTAGGCCCTGTCCAGAGCGTCTAACCCTATGATTCAGCAACATCTGTCGATAGCCATTACTGGCGCCGGTGGCGCCGGCGTTATCTCCTGTGGCGAACTGCTGCTGCAGGCCTGGGCCCGCGAAGGCGGGCGCGGCCTGTTGCGCAAAGCCTATGGGCCACAGATACGCGGCGGTGAGTCCGCCGCGCTCCTCAAGCTTACCGACGATGAGTGCTACACCGCCGCCAGCCGTTACGACCTTGTGGTGGCTCTGGACTGGGACAATTTCAGTCGCTTTGAGGACGAGATTCAGCTGGGGCCGAATAGCTGGGTAATCTGTGACGAGACGGATGTGTTGCCAGAGTCTGTGCAGGCGGCCCAATCCCGCGTGGTCTGCCTGCCTTTTGCAGAACTGGCCAGCAGCTGTCACCCGGAAGGCAGGATAAACATGCTGGCCCTGGGCGCCCTGGGCCGGGTCCTGGGGCTACCCACCGCCAGCATGGTCGAGCTGGCGGCCAGCAAGCTTTCCGGCAAACCCCAGGCCTACCGCGATGCGGCCGCCGCCTGTATTGAACACGGCGCGGCTCAAGCACTGGCCTGCGACGTGCAGGTGCCGCCCACGGGTGCTAACGGCGCCTGTTATATGAGCGGCAACCAGGCGGCAGGCCTGGGTGCGCTGGAAGCGGGCGTGCGCTTTGTTGCCGCCTACCCGATCACGCCGGCCTCCGACGTGCTGGAATGGATGGCCGGCGGGCTGGAGCAGGTGGGTGGGCAACTGCTGCAGGCGGAGGATGAACTGGCTGCGATCAACATGACTATTGGTGCAGCCTTCGGCGGGGTTCCCGCGTTTACGGCAACCTCCGGCCCCGGGCTTGCCTTGATGACTGAAAGTATTGGCCTGGCGGTGGCCAGTGAAACGCCGGTAACTATCCTCAACGTTATGCGCGGTGGGCCGTCCACCGGCATTCCCACCAAGTCGGAACAAAGCGACCTCAATATTGCCCTCAACGGCCTGCACGGCGACGCCCCGCACCTCGTATTGGCACCGCTGGATATTGCTGATTGTGTATTTACCACCGGCTGGGCGGTGCAGTTGGCACAACAACTGCAGACCGCGGCTATCGTGCTGTCGGACCAGTTTATTGGCCAGTCCACCGCGATAGTGTCCGAACCCAGGCGCTGTGCGGGCACGGCATCGGCACTGGCGGTACCCGCTGAAGGCGACTATTTGCGTTACAAGCTCACCAGCTCCGGCGTGTCCACGCTCGCTTCACCGGGAGATGCTGATCACCGCTTTACCGCCGACGGGCTTGAGCACAACGAAAAAGGCACACCTTCGGCCCGACACTCTGACCACCAACAGCAACTGGCAAAACGTCAAGGTAAGCTGGACGTGTTCGACTTTGGCGACGACTGGGCAGAGGTAAGTGGCGATGGACCCCTGGGCCTGGTCTGTTTTGGTTCCAGCTCCGCAGCGGTCAAAGAAGCGGCCGGAATATTGGCTCAGCGCGGTGTCGATACCAGGGTGATCAGCCTGCGGCTGCTGGCGCCGCTGCAAACCCAGGCGCTGGGCGCAGCCCTTGAGACCTGTTCCGAGCTTGTGGTGGTGGAGCAGAATCACGGCGCACAGCTGTTTCACTACCTGAAAGGCCACGTAAACTTTTCGCAATCCGTCCACAGTTACGCTATGGCCGGGCCGGTTCCCCTGGGCCCAGAGGCTATAGCAATGGCTGTCACCGAGGTAACCAGCCCATGATGCAGGCAATTAAACTCAAGGCGAAAGAGTACAAGTCCGGGGTCAAACCCATCTGGTGCCCCGGATGTGGTCACTTCTCGGTATTGAATGCCATCACCAAGGCGATGGCCGGACTGGGCATCGACAAGGACAATACGGTACTGGTCTCGGGGATCGGCTGTTCATCGCGCCTGCCGGCTTATGTGGACAGCTATGGTTTTCACGGTGTGCACGGTCGGGGCCTGGCCATCGCCCAGGGCCTCAAGGTGGCGCGCCCGGACCTTACCGTTATGGCGTTGGGCGGTGATGGCGATGGTTTTTCTATAGGGGGTAATCACTTCATTCACGCCTGCCGGCGCAATGTAAACATGACGTATATCGCGATGGACAACGAGGTGTACGGCATGACCAAGGGCCAGGCGTCGCCCACCACTCCGATGGACTGGGATCACAGCAAGTTGACGCCCCATGGCCCAGGCGTGCGCCCGTTCAAGCCCGCGGCGCTCGCACTTGCGGCGGGTGCGCCCTGGATCGCCCGGGCCTATTCGGGGAATCCGAACCAGATGGCGAAACTGATTGCCGAGGCGGTGGCACACCCGGGTTTCAGCTTCCTGCATGTGATGTCGCAGTGCATTACCTTCTGCCCTGAGCAGACTGACTGGAAAGCGATTGTTGATGAGCGTGCGGAACCTGCGCTGTCTGACGCCGATGAGGCTGCCAGGCTGTTTTTGCACGAGTCCGGTTTTCAGACCGGCCTGCTGTACTGTGAACAGCGCCCTACCTGGCCCCCGGCTGGCGCTGCAATTGTTGATCAGGATGCGCTGGCCGGATTGGCAGCGTCTTTCAGGGTATGAGCATGACAGGTACTGACGCAGGCTCCGAGCTGGCGAGTTTTTTAGCCCATTCGCTGGAACTGGAGGCCGAGGCGCGAGAGCGTTACGGCGAGTTGGCGGAATCCATGGCGGGACATCGCAATCAGCCGGTGGCGGACTTTTTTCGCCGGATGGCGACAGAGGCGGAACACCACCTGCAGGAGGTGGCTGAGCTCGCTGTCGGCATGGCACTGCCCGAGCTCAAGGCCTGGGAGTTCGACTGGCCCGAGGCGGAAGCGCCCGAGACCTCCAGCTACGAGGCCCTGCATTATCGAATGAGCCTGCGCCAGGCAATGCAACTGGCGCTGGAGAATGAGTGTGCGGCCGAGCGGTACTACCGCAGCTTTGCCAGCGCCAGTGACGACCCCGATACTGTCAGGGTTGCGACCGGCTTTGCCGATGAGGAGTTACAGCACGCCGCCGAACTGGAGCGCATGATGGCAGACCTGCCGGAACAGGCGGCGCTGTTGCGCGAAGAAGACGACGAACCTCATATGCCCGAGTGATGTCGCCCGGTTTTTGCGCGAGCCGGCTTGTCTTCAGACGCAATACCCCCCGGATATGAAATTTCGGCGCAGTTTTCCAGAACCTCTCTATACTCCTTGTGCATACACTTATAGCCAGAGGAGTAACGCCTGTGAATTTTGTAGAGGAGTGCTCGATTGCCGCCACGCTGAGGCCGCCGCTGCCAATTGGTCAAGGCCCCATCGGAACGCGCATGTATTATGAAGTTTCCGGTGGTGAGATCATCGGGGAACGTCTGCGTGGAAAGCTTCTCGGCGGCGGCGACTGGGGACTGATCGGCCCCGACGGGTTTTTGCGTTTAGACGTAAGATTGCAGGCAGAGACGCATGACGGCGCACTCATATATATTCAGTACACAGGCCTGCTGGAGCTCAACGACAAAGTCCAGACTGCATTGGCGAACGGTACCGGTACTGATTTTTCAGACCAGTACATTTATTCCAATCCCAGAATGGAGACCGGCGACGAGCGCTACGCCTGGGTAAATACCACGTTCTTTGTTGGTGAAGGCTGTATCCGACCCGACCTCGGTGTAGGTTATCGTATCTGGCGCCCCGCGTAGCGACAGCGGATCACGGCGTGCACTGATCGATACCGTGTTCTTGCAAGTGCAACACGACACAAAGACATAACAGAGATAACTGGAGCACTATGACCCGGCAGGCAGCACGTTTTGTCGGCTCCATCCCGGAGCATTACGATAATTACCTTGGACCTCGGTTGTTTGATTATTACGCGGCGGACCTCACTGCGCGAGTGGCGGCCTCCGATCCACGTTCCGTGCTCGAGTTGGCGGCGGGTACGGGTATCGTCTCGCGTTGCCTGCGCGACGCACTGCCGGCTGACACCACCCTGGTTGCAAGTGATCTCAATCCACCGATGCTGGCGGTGGCGGGTAACAAATTCGAGGCGGGAGAAAACATCCGTTTTGAGGCAGTAGACGCCACCCACCTGCCTTATGACGATGCCAGTTTTGACGTGGTGGCATGCCAGTTCGGGGTCATGTTCTTTCCCGACAAGGAGCGCGCCTATGAAGAGGTACGGCGGGTTTTGAAACCGGGTGGCCGTTATGTTTTCAACGTGTGGGGTTCCTGGGAAAACAATGCGTTCGCACAGATAGCTCACGAGACTGTATCGCCGTTTTTTCCCGATAACCCGCCTGGTTTTTACCGGGTACCCTTTGGCTATAATGACCAGGCGGCAATAGAGCATGCTCTTTTCGGCGCGGGTTTCTCCCATGTTTCCATTGTCCCGGTTCGGCACGAGTCGGCGATTCCGTCGGCTGCGGAGTTTGCCACCGGCCTGGTTTTCGGTAATCCGCTGATCGATGAGATTCACGCGCAGGGCGGAGATCCGCAGCGCATATGCTCGGCGGTGGCAAGTGCGATAGAGCAGAGGCTGGGCGAAAGTATGTCGCTGGAGGCGCTGCTTATCGAGGCGTCGAAAACCTGACGCCACTTCCGGTTGACGGCCAGGTCCATTTTGGCGGTAGCCTGTCTTAACTGTGCGAGGTGATCACAGATGCTGGCCGGTAGTTGCAGTTGCAATAACATGCGGGTGAACTGGCATACCCTGGACCACAGTCTTGTCCCACGGGCTTGCCAGTGTGCGTACTGCCTATCACGATCGGCTGCCTACGTGTCCAAGTCCGGCACCCGGTTTGAGGTGTTCATCGGTAACAGTGATCTGCACAGGACATCGCGGCAGGGCTCGAACAGCGCCGTATTCCATGAATGTGCTTATTGTAACGAACTGGTGTTTGTAACAGCGTCTATTGAAAGTGATCAGTATGGAGCGCTCAATGCAAACTGCCTGAACAATACGTTTGGTTTTGGTCCTGCGCGCCCGGTCGATTACGGCGGACAAAGCGCACAGCAAAAGCTGGACAGATGGAAGCTGAATTGGTGCTGTCCCGTTCTCATTCACGCATAAACCAGCGCAGTCGTTTGCATCCGCCGCGCACTGTGTTTAGCGTAGGGCCACGCAATCTATCGGGGAGATCATATGCGCTGGGTGTTGGGCTTGCTGTTGCAAGGTCTTCGCGTGGGGCTGGGATTGAACGCAGAGGTAGTGCACAATTTGCAGGATACAGCTGCTGCTTATAGCAGTATCACCAGCGCTAATGAGTGCGACGGCAGCCTGTTTCTGGGCAGCCTGACTATGCCCGTCGTGGCGAGGTACCCTTTGTGATGGAAAGAGATGAACTGCGTCAATTTATCTCGCAGGCCAGCTGGTTTAGCGGTGCGCCCGAAGCGGTGCTTGATGCGCTCACAGCTGCGGCCAGCCTCAGGGAATATGATTCCGGCAGTTTTGTCTGGACTACGGGACAGCAAACTCGCGATGTTTACGGCATGGTTTCGGGGCGGCTCAGGATTTCAATGGCCAGCGCCATGGGCCAGGAGTTCGCCCTTATCGACTGGGAGCCCGGCGCCTGGCTGGGAGAGCAGGCGCTGGGTATCGACGCGCCCAACATGCTTGAGGTGCGTGTGCTGGCGCCGTCGGTGCTGGTGGTGATACCGGCACAGGTATTGCTGCAGCAGGGGGAAAAATGGCCTGTCTTGTATCGCAACCTGTTCCGGGCAGGTTGGGTAAACACCCGCGGTCTTTACGAGATTCTCTCGGCCATGCTGTTCTATCCCCTGAAAGCCAGGGTCGCGGGCAGGGTGTTGGTGTTGATAGACGACCACGGTCACCGCGTAGATGAAGGTGTATTGCTGGATATCAAACTCAGCCAGAACGACTTTGCCCGACTGGCCATGGGCTCTCGCCAACGCGTCAATGGCATCTTCAGGGACTGGGACAAGCAGGGACTGGTGGAAAGTCGCGGCGACTACTTGCTGATCAAGGACATCGATGGTTTGCAGCGGGAGATGGTGCCTTTTGAATAGGTAGTACTGCCTGTAAGCTGAACCAGGGCCGACCACATAGTCACCTGCGTGACAGGTGTCGCCCTTTCGGGCTTGTTAATCTGGCTTCCTCAAAAGGAGGCCTTGCGATGTTCACGATTGACCCCCACCAGAGCTACATGATGCCGGCGCATTTTGGCCCCCGGCAATTCTCTCCCAAATCCAGTGGCTGGTATCGGGACGTTACCTCGATGACGGCGCGCTTCCTCAGCGACAGGGACAAACTCGCGGCTTACCTGCCGGCGCCTTTCACGGTTGCCGAAGAGCCGGTGGTTACTGTCACCTACGCTTGTAACAAACAGGTGGACTGGTTGGCCGGCCACGGCTACAACCTGGTCGCAGTCAGCGCAGCAGCGGTGTTTCAGGGAAAAGAAGAAACCCTTGAAGGTAATTACAGCCTTGTCATGTGGGAGAATCTGGCCGACCCCATTCTTACCGGGCGCGAACTGCAGGGCATCCCCAAGATCTATGCCGATATCGAGGATCACAGTGTTATCGCCGGTCAGTGGCATACCACCGCCAGCCACTTCGGGCACAAGATCATGGATATGTTTGTCGAGGGTTTGCGCGAGCCGACGTCCGAGGAGGTAGAGAGCTACACCCTGGCCGGCGAGGGCAAGGACAACCCCATGGCCTGGCGCTATTTCCCCGGTATCAGCGGTTTTGGCCAGAGTATTTCTGAGTCGACAACCTTCCCGTCCGAGACAAACCTCTCGGAAGTATGGGTGGGAGAGGGCCGGGTCGACTGGCAGCAGCTTAGCTGGGAGCAAAATCCCACGCAGTTCCATATCGTCAACGCGCTGGCTGATTTGCCCGTGCTGGCCTGGCTGCCAGCTATTGTGGCCAAGGGCAGTACCAACCTGATCCTGCCGGAGCGACTGCCCCGCCTCATCCGTTGATCGTCTTCTGCCGGTCCACAGGACCGAGGGTATAACCCGTATGACCATAAAAGAAATAGAAACGGTTTGCTATGTGGGGGCCGGCACCATGGGCTGCTATAACTCCATTGCCGCGGCCATCTCCGGTTACGAGGTGGTGCTCTACGACGTGGACGAGGCTACGCTGCAACAGGTACCGGACAGGCACGCGGAAATGGCGGCGTTTCTGGTCGGTGGCGGTTACTGTACGCAAGACGCTGTGCCCGCCGCCCTAAAGCGCGTCTCCCTGACCAACGATCTGGCGACGGCCACAGCGAGTGCGGACCTGGTCAGTGAATCGGTATTCGAGCGACTGGATGTCAAGCGCGAAACCCACCGCCGGCTGGATGAGCTGTGCCCGCCAGCCACGATTCTCACCACGAATTCATCAGCCCTGCTGGTGTCAGAGATCGAGACAGCCGTTGAGCGGGGCGACCGCTTTGCCGCGCTACATTCGCACCTGGGTGCGCCGCTGGTGGATATAGTAGGCGGGCCACGAACCAGCGCCGATACGATCGATGTGCTCCAGCGCTATGTTGTCAGCACGGGTGGCGTCCCGCTGGTGTTGAAGAAGGAGTACCCGGGCTATGTACTTAATGCCATGCTTGGTCCTCTGCTGGGCAGCGCATTGATGCAGCTTGCGGATGGCGTTGCATCTGTTGAGGACGTCGATCGAGCCTGGATGGCGGCGCGTGCGGCCCCCATGGGTCCCTTCGGTATGATGGACCTGTTCGGCGTGAATGTAATTCATGACAGCTGGCAGTACCGCAAGCAGGATCCGTTTACTGCGTTGCAGCGGCCCAAAATACTGGCCCTGCTGCAGCCCATGATTGAGAAAGGCGAGTTGGGTATGAAGTCGGGTACGGGTTTTTATCACTACCCGCAGCCGCAATACCAGCAGCCTGGATTTGGGGTGCAGAAATCTGGCAGCACCGAGGTTTACAATGCACTGCAGGCGGCGCTGATCGGCAATGCGGCATTGATCGCCGCGGCAGGTGTGGCAGAGCCTGAAGACATTGATCGGGCGTGGAAAACAGGCACGTACCTGGACACCGGCCCATTCAGGATATTGGAAGCCGTGGGCGTGCCGGATTTTTTACTGACTCTCGACAGTGAGGTCGCCGCGGGGCGTTTTGATCGCGACCGCGCCCGACGCGTTGGCGAGTACCTGCTGCGCAGCCAGAAGCAAACTCAGGGGATATAAAACCATGTCAACCAAAAGCCTCGATATACAAAACCTGTTCAACCTGCAGGGCAAGGTGGCCCTGGTGACAGGTGGTTCCAGGGGGATAGGCTATATGATCAGTCAGGGCCTGCTCCAGGCCGGCGCGCGGGTTTACATTACTGCGCGCAAGGCCGAAGCCTGCGCAGAGGCGGCGGCAGCCCTGCGCCAGTTTGGCGATTGCATCGCTCTGCCTGGGGATCTTTCTGCGCAGGAGGGCAGGGAGTCACTACGCGATACCCTGGTCGATGCCGAGCCATGCCTGCACATTCTGGTCAACAACGCGGGGGCAGCCTGGGGCGATAGCTATGAGGCCTATCCCGAGGCCGCGTTTGACAAGCTGATGAGCATCAATGTCACCGCCGTGTTCAGCCTGACCCGGGCATTGACGCCGATGCTGGAAGCGGCCGCCGCGACTGAAAACCCGGCAAGCGTCATCAATATCGGCTCTATGGACGGACTGCACATACCCACCGTGACCGGTGTCGGTACCTATGCCTATACTGCCAGCAAGGCGGCGGTGCACCACCTCACACGGCACCTTGCCGTGGAGCTGGGTCCGCGCCAGATTACAGTCAACGCGGTGGCGCCGGGCTTTTTCCCCAGCAAAATGACCGATCAGGTATTTGCGCACCGCCTGAAAGAGGTTGAGCACAACAGCCTGCTGGGTCGGGTTGGCACCGCCGAGGAGATGGCGGGAGTGGCGATTTACCTGTGTTCCCGTGCCGGCGCATACACCCATGGGGTTGTCATCCCCGTCGATGGCGGAACCTCCATCAATCACCGGCACGCGGGGCCTGCGAGTGAGTGAACGCACCGCGGTAACCGGCTCCAGGGGCCGCTCCCTGTGAAGTTGGTCACCAAATTATCCTACGGGGTTGGCCAACTGTCTGACGGGGTAAAGCAGGCCTCCTTCAGCA
>Ga0316197_10001568_pt1 | contig 16254 bp, 14 predicted proteins | sample OudBiesiAoxic_MG_FD_204939 | JGI IMG/M metagenome (GOLD analysis project Ga0316197, IMG submission 204939) | Coastal sediment microbial communities from Oude Bieten Haven, Netherlands - site A oxic | ecosystem: Environmental > Aquatic > Marine > Coastal > Sediment | place: Netherlands... | reverse complement strand
CGATGACAATCAATTAGGTATATCTATCAGGATTTCTGATAAACCCGCTTCAATGCGGTTCATTAGGCTTTTCTAGGGCTATAAGTGGCTATGCTTATAACCTGCCGTATTACGTCGTTTTCTAATTGATCCGTTACGCCAGCATTCGAGAATCCCTTGATTACTGGTTGATGCAGTTAGTCGATTCCAAGACATCTTGATTCCAAAATCGATATAGGCACGCAGAGAAGTGTTGATTTATTGCAGGTGGGTGTTTAGAATTAAGGAAAGTTTAGTTTACTTAGAACCCTACCGTTCTCTGTAAATGCCGAAATAACCGCTCGCCAAAGCGGTTTTTTCACATCTGGGCTTTAGACTATTATGTAACAGCCTAAAAAAAAAGATCTTTCTATATTAATTTGCAGCGTTCTATAAATGTTTTGAACACCGACAGGTTACAAATTCACTTCTTTTCGTATTTCTTTATGCTGATCTAATATTTTCAATAAAAGACTCATAGATTTAGGTACAGCTAATTCCCCAAGTTCATATCTAGAGAATGCATTATGCCCTCCTCCAAATATTTTTGCGGCTTCACCTTGTTTCAAACCAAGTGATTTACGGATTCTTTTAACCTCTTGAGGTACTAACAAACCATCAACTTTAGACTTAAATGATTGTAATTGAATGCGGTTATATTTTAGATCTGAAGGTTCGAGAATGGCTTCATCACACGTACTACAATAAATACCCGGTTGAGGTAATAATTGTGAGTGCCCCTTATATTTATATTCTGTATTTTTTGTTTGGCGAGATAAAATCCCCTCTTCACAGAAAGGACAATTACTCATTGTGCTTATATTATTCATTGTATTATTCCTTTTATCATGGCCAATTGTATCAATCAGTCATTTAAAGGAATAATTACCTTGCTTTAAATGACACCACAATTAGTCCGCAAAGATCTTGAAATTTGGCATAGATTCTCTGGTTTTTCCAAGAAAATCTATACACATCAAGATATGGGGCGCATGGCTTTTTTATAGATGGCATAGTTTTATAGAAATCATTACTAGTTAAACTAGCGATTGCATCAACTATATCTTGATCATCCATCCCCAATTCATCTAACGCGTTAATTCTTGCTGTACGCGTCAATCTCAATTTTTTAACTGAAGAGAAATCACTCTTTATTTTTAGTAGGTTATACGTTGGTTCCAAAACAACTCCTTAACCCTCTTAGGGTAATTATGTGTGATATTGACTAAATGTCAAAAAGTTTATATTAAATAAAGAGCGGGATTAGCAGAGAAAATCAATTCGCAAAAAAAAACTAAACCTACCCATAAGCACCCATTTAAATGCAATTTAAGCTGCCATAAAGAGACTTTAACATGTAAAGCAATGTGTAATTAAATCTATTTAATTAAAACCCCTAAAAACAGCCTTTAAGGAGCAAAATAAAAGAAAAGGAAAATTGTTCTAGAAGCCAACATTATTGCGTGTCAATAAAATCCATATAGGAGGTATATTTTTTTATCTATAGTCCCTGTTAATTATTTAGGTGAAGTTTAAGAATTTGTTCAGCGCGTAGAACAAAGTGTTATTTTTAAATAAAGTGAGTGTTATGTAAAACCGAGAAATTACAGTGTAACTATTCATTGGGTCTTAATTTAAAATCTGCGGGGAATTAGACTGAAAAATTTAAAGTAAGCGATCTCAGGGGCTAAAAAAGCCACCATTCAGATAGCTTTTTTTCTTTCGTAAAACGCATCTTATGGTAAAGCAATCTAGCTACCTAAATAGAGGTGCCTATATTTGGCGGTAGTTAAGATTATCTTCTGTTGTTCTACTATCATTTGTTAGTGACACCAAATATTTATAGCATCGTGCACATAAAAATATAATTAAGGTATTATTTAATGGCAAGGAAAACATCAATTAAGTTAAGAATTACTTTATCCTTCTTAGGGATTGCTGCTCTAAGTTCAGTATTGGGTTTTATTGTTATAGGTATGGTCGTTTTTCCAAATATTTGGCAGTTAGAAGAACAAGCTATTAAAACAGCCCTACTTCGAACGACAAATGGGTTGGAGAAAGATATAGAGAGCTTGAGTAATTATGCAGATGATTGGGCATATTGGGATGATACTTATCGCTATTTGATTGGTGATACGACAAATTATAAACAATCAAATTTGAATGAGCAAACGCTGCGCATTGCTAAACTGGGTTTTATGAATTTTCTTACATTAGATGGTGAAATAGTATGGGGACGCCACTTCAAGCCGAATAATGACACGACTGGCTATTCGGGGGCACCTACGAGCAACAATAAATGGCCTAAACGATTTATAACAGAGCTGCAAAAAAAACCAATGGGGATGAGTGGCTATTTTTCATCTAACGTAGGAGAGTTCTTTTTCGTCGCAAGGCCTGTATTAACTAGCTATAAAAAAGGTCCATCAAACGGTTGGGTAATAGTTGGACGTTGGTTGGATAACGCGTTTACAACAAACTTCAATCGCTTAATGCAACAACCTGTTATTTTTAAGCCAGCTCAATTAGATAACATTGAAAAATTTAAGCAACAACTTAATGAAAATATTGTTTTTTATATTAAAAGGTTAAGTATTACAGAGATCAGATCAAAAGCACTTATCAACGATTATAAGAATTCCCCTTCTTTTACGGTAACCATCAATGAAGAAAGAAGTCTATTCATTGAGCTATGGAAAGCAACGCTGACTGCTATATTTTGTTTGATTTTGATAGGTATTTTCAGCACTTGGCTTGCGTATCGCCGCATACAAAAAATTATTATAGATCCACTTTCTGACTTAGCTAATACAATAGAGCATTTTGGTCTTGAAAATATACAACTATCACAACCAAAGTTTAGTGACGGTGATGAAATTTCATTGATTTACCATAAGTTTAGAGGCGTCAGCGCCAGGTTATTTAAGGCTCAACAGGCACTAGAAAAACGAACTGTTTCGCTAGAAGTCGAAGCGCTAACAGACCCTTTAACCAAGTTGTACAATAGACGCTACTTAGATCGATTAATGTCAATGGTAAGTGATAATGTATTTACTGACTCCAGTCAAAAAAAATTGTTATTGCTCATCGATATTGACCACTTTAAAAAGTTAAACGACAACTATGGACATGCTACTGGTGATATAGTTTTGACCCAACTGGCCAAGATTCTTAAATCGGTTGCCCGCGAGAAAGATCATGTTGTTCGCATAGGGGGGGAGGAGTTCCTGCTTATTGTTGAGGATCTAAGCATACATGATAGCAAAGAGTTAGCTGAACGGGTTAAACTGTGTATTGAAAATTCAAAATTTATCTCTGATCTGAAGGAACCCCTTGCTGTAACCGCTTCAATAGGTTTTAGCTGGTTTCCCCTCTGCAAGCCTTCTATATCAGGAGAAGACTGGAAAACCGCACTGAAACTAGCAGACTATGGCCTGTATCAAGTGAAGGCCTCTGGTCGAAATGGTTGGTGTGGCTATTATACCGAATCATCGTTCACCAGTATTCAGTTAGCCATGATACCTGAAGAAGTGGAACAACTGGTTGAATCAAAAACATTGCGGCAGTTAGCATCTAGAAAAAAGGGTAAGTAGTCATAATTAGCTACAGTAGGGCTTAAAATTTGACCGTCATTGCTAAGATTCACCAAGGATAATACGTGGGACAAACTGACACGCCAAAAGTTACACTGTAACCTTTTGGAGTTATCTAAATACAAAAAAGGCCACCGTTCAGGTAGCCTATGGATGGTGCGTTTAATGACTGTTATGTTAAATAGTGGTTTTAGCACCTAAAAACAAAGACCTCACAAAAAAACGAGCTCCAAAACGGCATTCTAAGCACTTTAAAATGAACATTTAAGCCATTACAAGCCGAGTTTATTTTTACTTTTAGGAGCCTGTTTTAGCCCTTAAAATTGATTTGTCTGTTTCACCTCAATGTGGGCCTGAAAGGATTGTTTTCGACCTTTTTATTCAACTTATTATCTAGCTTCAACTCCCTTTCTTCTTCTCTAATAAAACGTTTAACTGTATCGCTAAATCGGTGAGATGCCCTGTTAAGCGCGTTACTGACTGAGTCAGATTCTTGTTTTCTTCCTGTAAAGTTTCGCAAAACTGCTGTTGCTGTTCCTGTCTCGTTATCAGCTTTTCTGAAGTAGCTTTGAACTCTTGAAACATAGTCTCCTGATCTTTTGAGAACTGCTCTAATGCGCTCAATAGGTGTTTTTCTAGCTCTGTCATTTAATTTAGCTCCCATACTTGAAGAGTGTTGTCTTGGTTTACGTATGCTTTTTTCACTGTGTTGAAAGGCGCTGTTATGTAGGTTTTCCCTTCGATGGTTAGCATCTCCAGCCCCTCCAATTTCAGCACTTCGTTTTGTTGAATTATCTGCTGGGCGTTGTCCTTGATCATGTTGCTCATCCACCACGCTGTGCCCCCCATCCCCGCGATGAATATCCCCATGATTGAGAGAATGGCTACGCTGAATTTCAGCGTCTTGGATATGCGATAGCGGGACATTGAGTCGATTGCTTTCTTCGAGTGCTCGAAGTGCTGGTCGAGTGCTTTCTTCGAGTGCTCGAAGTACTGGTCGAGTGCTTTCTTCGAGTTCTCGAAGTGCTGGTCGATTTTTTTCTCTACCTGCTTGATATAATTTTCTATTGAACTCTCTCTTTTTTGACAAAAGATCTCTAAAAGTTTCTTCATTTCGTTCAAGGTTTTCTGCTCTTTTTGCGTCATAAACTGCTTGAGCTGTTCTGACTCTGCTTGCATGTTCTCTGCTAAATTGGAAAGTTGATTCATATATTTCGCCTTTAAGTTTTATGTTTTTACCGCCATTTGGATCTTTAATTGAGATCGTGTTTTTAGCTTGTCGAGTGATGATAAACCCTGCATTTTCTAACGCCATGACTGCGTCAGACCTATTTTTCACAAGCCCTATTTCTATCTGGTTGAGTAATGCGCTATTGATCTGCTCTACTTGTTCACGCTTTGCTTGTGGCAAGTTGGTTACGTGCAAAGGTTTTACAGCTCGCTTGTTTTCGGGGGCATCTGGATCATGCAGATTGAGTGATGTATTTATGATCCTTTTCCATGTATCAACTCTCTTTTGATCTATCTTGTGGTAGTAGGGTTGCAAGCGTTTTGAAGTGGTAAGCTCTACACATGGCACGACAAAATTAAGCTCTAATCGATCTTTGTCTTTGTGCTCTACCCATAAAATTGAATACTGGTTTTTATCCAGCCCAGGGAGTAACACTTTTTCAAAGTCAGCCATGAGTTTATTTTTGATCCCTGGCGATAAGTCTTTTTCAGAAAAAGACAGACACCCACTTTTGTACTTCTGGGTAAACTCACATGAATTAATTAGATTAATAATTTCATCTGGATCGCCCTGTTCAAGTTTTGCAAGCTCCCGTTCTCGGTCTTTTCCTAGTAGATAATCTACCGGCCCACTCCCTCCACCGGTTCCTCGATTAAAAAATTTAACAATCATCTTTGGCCTTATTTTTCTCTTTTATAAGAGCAATATTTTCAGCCATTGATTGCAAAGCTGAAATAACTTTTACTGAATCCACTGGTTTAAAATGTTTTGAATTTAGACCTCTGGCAATCTGATTTAAGTTATTCCCAATCCCTGATAATTGCTTTAATAATTGAGGCTCTATTTCTGGATATTTAGGTTGTCTTTTTGGAGTAGCTGCAAGACAAGTTTCACGCATCCAAGCGGCTAATTCAGATCCTTCGCAACGAGCAAGAAGATCGAGTTTTTCCGTATCTGAAACACGTATAGATATTTTCTTTCCTCTCTTATCTGACTTAGTCATAATTGTCATATTCTTAATAAAGGGTTAGTCATTTAGGGGTTTGGGGGCTCCCCAACCAGCAAAGAGGGATAGGTGCGAAGCGCCCCCTCTGTGTCTGCTGGCTTTTTACTTCGTAAAAAGGAACCCATTCAATCTTAAACCTGTTAAAAAAATATGCAAGAAATGTCAATATGACTTAGTCATAAGTAGATTTTATGGTATAATGACTGAGTCATATAAAAGGGGATAGCAAATGAAAATTATTGATGATGAGCAGTTTTTTGAATACCAATCTGAATGGTTTAAAACACAATTTAAAAAAGGTGATTCAAGTGGTGTATGGATCGATTTTAAAGGCGTAGAACATGCGTTTAAAATGGATCGATATGGGTCTATGTTTGAAGACGTAACACACATTAGAAAAATGCTTAATGAAGTCGGTTTAAAACGTTTAAATAATGCCATTTCAGCCCGTAGAAAAAGAATTAACCAAACAGATAAAAAGTCTGTTCAGCTAACATTAGATAAGAACGTAGCATCAAAGCTTAAACTCATGGCAGAAACAAAAGAGATGACTCAGTCAGAAATAATTGAGGGAATGATCACGGGTGAAATTCAAATGGATTTATTCAAATAGAAGCCGTCTAATTAATGACCTTGGGGTAGTCGCTCAAGTTAGAGGACTTATGACTGCGTCATATCAAGGAATAACCTGGGGAAAACAAAAAGACGTTTACCACAAGTTATTTCCCTTAGCCCTCCAACTCACTCCTTAAGCCGGTAAGCCTATATTTGGGATCTAAAAGAAAAAGAGTAATGCCGGCTAACGCGCTTAGATATTTGTTTTCGGCTACGCCGACCCCTACCCAAAGTAAGGCATTTTTATTCTTTTTATCGAGTAGCGAATCACATTGTTTCGTGTGTTTTCGTTAGCCCTACGTGCCATCAGATACGCTCAAAAGCGCCCCTCTCCGTCGATGACAATCAATTAGGTATATCTATCAGGATTTCTGATAAACCCGCTTCAATGCGGTTCATTAGGCTTTTCTAGGGCTATAAGTGGCTATGCTTATAACCTGCCGTATTACGTCGTTTTCTAATTGATCCGTTACGCCAGCATTCGAGAATCCCTTGATTACTGGTTGATGCAGTTAGTCGATTCCAAGACATCTTGATTCCAAAATCGATATAGGCACGCAGAGAAGTGTTGATTTATTGCAGGTGGGTGTTTAGAATTAAGGAAAGTTTAGTTTACTTAGAACCCTACCGTTCTCTGTAAATGCCGAAATAACCGCTCGCCAAAGCGGTTTTTTCACATCTGGGCTTTAGACTATTATGTAACAGCCTAAAAAAAAAGATCTTTCTATATTAATTTGCAGCGTTCTATAAATGTTTTGAACACCGACAGGTTACAAATTCACTTCTTTTCGTATTTCTTTATGCTGATCTAATATTTTCAATAAAAGACTCATAGATTTAGGTACAGCTAATTCCCCAAGTTCATATCTAGAGAATGCATTATGCCCTCCTCCAAATATTTTTGCGGCTTCACCTTGTTTCAAACCAAGTGATTTACGGATTCTTTTAACCTCTTGAGGTACTAACAAACCATCAACTTTAGACTTAAATGATTGTAATTGAATGCGGTTATATTTTAGATCTGAAGGTTCGAGAATGGCTTCATCACACGTACTACAATAAATACCCGGTTGAGGTAATAATTGTGAGTGCCCCTTATATTTATATTCTGTATTTTTTGTTTGGCGAGATAAAATCCCCTCTTCACAGAAAGGACAATTACTCATTGTGCTTATATTATTCATTGTATTATTCCTTTTATCATGGCCAATTGTATCAATCAGTCATTTAAAGGAATAATTACCTTGCTTTAAATGACACCACAATTAGTCCGCAAAGATCTTGAAATTTGGCATAGATTCTCTGGTTTTTCCAAGAAAATCTATACACATCAAGATATGGGGCGCATGGCTTTTTTATAGATGGCATAGTTTTATAGAAATCATTACTAGTTAAACTAGCGATTGCATCAACTATATCTTGATCATCCATCCCCAATTCATCTAACGCGTTAATTCTTGCTGTACGCGTCAATCTCAATTTTTTAACTGAAGAGAAATCACTCTTTATTTTTAGTAGGTTATACGTTGGTTCCAAAACAACTCCTTAACCCTCTTAGGGTAATTATGTGTGATATTGACTAAATGTCAAAAAGTTTATATTAAATAAAGAGCGGGATTAGCAGAGAAAATCAATTCGCAAAAAAAAACTAAACCTACCCATAAGCACCCATTTAAATGCAATTTAAGCTGCCATAAAGAGACTTTAACATGTAAAGCAATGTGTAATTAAATCTATTTAATTAAAACCCCTAAAAACAGCCTTTAAGGAGCAAAATAAAAGAAAAGGAAAATTGTTCTAGAAGCCAACATTATTGCGTGTCAATAAAATCCATATAGGAGGTATATTTTTTTATCTATAGTCCCTGTTAATTATTTAGGTGAAGTTTAAGAATTTGTTCAGCGCGTAGAACAAAGTGTTATTTTTAAATAAAGTGAGTGTTATGTAAAACCGAGAAATTACAGTGTAACTATTCATTGGGTCTTAATTTAAAATCTGCGGGGAATTAGACTGAAAAATTTAAAGTAAGCGATCTCAGGGGCTAAAAAAGCCACCATTCAGATAGCTTTTTTTCTTTCGTAAAACGCATCTTATGGTAAAGCAATCTAGCTACCTAAATAGAGGTGCCTATATTTGGCGGTAGTTAAGATTATCTTCTGTTGTTCTACTATCATTTGTTAGTGACACCAAATATTTATAGCATCGTGCACATAAAAATATAATTAAGGTATTATTTAATGGCAAGGAAAACATCAATTAAGTTAAGAATTACTTTATCCTTCTTAGGGATTGCTGCTCTAAGTTCAGTATTGGGTTTTATTGTTATAGGTATGGTCGTTTTTCCAAATATTTGGCAGTTAGAAGAACAAGCTATTAAAACAGCCCTACTTCGAACGACAAATGGGTTGGAGAAAGATATAGAGAGCTTGAGTAATTATGCAGATGATTGGGCATATTGGGATGATACTTATCGCTATTTGATTGGTGATACGACAAATTATAAACAATCAAATTTGAATGAGCAAACGCTGCGCATTGCTAAACTGGGTTTTATGAATTTTCTTACATTAGATGGTGAAATAGTATGGGGACGCCACTTCAAGCCGAATAATGACACGACTGGCTATTCGGGGGCACCTACGAGCAACAATAAATGGCCTAAACGATTTATAACAGAGCTGCAAAAAAAACCAATGGGGATGAGTGGCTATTTTTCATCTAACGTAGGAGAGTTCTTTTTCGTCGCAAGGCCTGTATTAACTAGCTATAAAAAAGGTCCATCAAACGGTTGGGTAATAGTTGGACGTTGGTTGGATAACGCGTTTACAACAAACTTCAATCGCTTAATGCAACAACCTGTTATTTTTAAGCCAGCTCAATTAGATAACATTGAAAAATTTAAGCAACAACTTAATGAAAATATTGTTTTTTATATTAAAAGGTTAAGTATTACAGAGATCAGATCAAAAGCACTTATCAACGATTATAAGAATTCCCCTTCTTTTACGGTAACCATCAATGAAGAAAGAAGTCTATTCATTGAGCTATGGAAAGCAACGCTGACTGCTATATTTTGTTTGATTTTGATAGGTATTTTCAGCACTTGGCTTGCGTATCGCCGCATACAAAAAATTATTATAGATCCACTTTCTGACTTAGCTAATACAATAGAGCATTTTGGTCTTGAAAATATACAACTATCACAACCAAAGTTTAGTGACGGTGATGAAATTTCATTGATTTACCATAAGTTTAGAGGCGTCAGCGCCAGGTTATTTAAGGCTCAACAGGCACTAGAAAAACGAACTGTTTCGCTAGAAGTCGAAGCGCTAACAGACCCTTTAACCAAGTTGTACAATAGACGCTACTTAGATCGATTAATGTCAATGGTAAGTGATAATGTATTTACTGACTCCAGTCAAAAAAAATTGTTATTGCTCATCGATATTGACCACTTTAAAAAGTTAAACGACAACTATGGACATGCTACTGGTGATATAGTTTTGACCCAACTGGCCAAGATTCTTAAATCGGTTGCCCGCGAGAAAGATCATGTTGTTCGCATAGGGGGGGAGGAGTTCCTGCTTATTGTTGAGGATCTAAGCATACATGATAGCAAAGAGTTAGCTGAACGGGTTAAACTGTGTATTGAAAATTCAAAATTTATCTCTGATCTGAAGGAACCCCTTGCTGTAACCGCTTCAATAGGTTTTAGCTGGTTTCCCCTCTGCAAGCCTTCTATATCAGGAGAAGACTGGAAAACCGCACTGAAACTAGCAGACTATGGCCTGTATCAAGTGAAGGCCTCTGGTCGAAATGGTTGGTGTGGCTATTATACCGAATCATCGTTCACCAGTATTCAGTTAGCCATGATACCTGAAGAAGTGGAACAACTGGTTGAATCAAAAACATTGCGGCAGTTAGCATCTAGAAAAAAGGGTAAGTAGTCATAATTAGCTACAGTAGGGCTTAAAATTTGACCGTCATTGCTAAGATTCACCAAGGATAATACGTGGGACAAACTGACACGCCAAAAGTTACACTGTAACCTTTTGGAGTTATCTAAATACAAAAAAGGCCACCGTTCAGGTAGCCTATGGATGGTGCGTTTAATGACGCGTTATGTTAAATCGGGGGTATTTACTGAAAAGTTGGCTTTGATAATCGATACATGAGGCGTTTAAAAAACTATTGCTTGTGATTGTTTATCTATTAATTGATTCGTTCATATCGCGCCTATGGAACAAATATTGCTTTTTCTAGCTCTTAGAATAGTTACACTGTAACTATTGTTTGTGATAAGAAGGCCACTTTCATGGCCTATTTAGAATTAAACATTAAACCCAACATGCTTACCTGTTGGAAGCTCGATATCGATACTCATCTTCCCACCCATCGCCTCAACATAGCGTTTAATAGTCGATAATTTGGCATCAGCACCACGTTGTTCTATTGCAACAACAGAAGGCTGACTAATACCCAAGTTGTGGGCTAACTCTGATTGGGTAAACTCAAGCTCTTCACGAACAGCTTGAAGCTTGACTTCTAACAACATATCGTCGGCCATTTCTGTAATACGTTTTTGGCTATCTTTAGATCGAGAAGACAGCATATCATTTAGTTTTCTTGCCATAATTACTTCTCCAGATTTGCAAGGTGGTTAGAAAATTCTTTATCGGCGATTGGAATCATCTGTTTGTAAAAACGCTTCTCATTTCCACCCTTATTACCGGCGCAGAGAATGATTGCTTGTCGCTGTGGATCAAAAGCAAAAAAAGCTCTCAATGGATCACCTTTATGCTGAACTCTAAGCTCTTTCATATTTTTATGGCTAGACGCATTAACGGTATCGACTAATGGCCTACCAACTCCTGGACCACCATTTTGTAATGCAACTAAACCGGCTAACATTTTTTCTTGTGTATCATCAGATTGAGAATCAAACCAATCATCAAAAAGATCAGTTGTAAGGACTGTCCACATTACGCGCCACCAATATAGATTGTAGTCTATATACATTACCATAAAAAAAGCTAGGATAAACTAGCTTTTAAAACTGCATTTAACGGGTGTTATGGTAAATGGGGTTTTGTGTTCCTAGGGGATTTGTTTTTTAAGGGGTACCAAAGGGGGAACTCTAAGGAGAGCCGCGTCAGCACTATTTTTTACTTTTTGTTATCGTTTCAATTATCCACATTACTGTTCAATACCATCTAGATTCTGATCTATTTACTTTCCTATCTGATTACATTCACTGCTTAAATGTTGATGGTTTAAATAACTTTTTACATCCTTTTTTGGTCACAAAATCAGCATCTTATCTGATCCAGTTATATTCCCTCAATGGTGTAATAGGATGTAATATTTATAATGGATAGATTTATGTAAAATGTATTTGTGATTTGTTATTTGTGTGGCGAGCCTCTTTAATGCCTTTATATAAAGATATTGATATCTTGTCTTTTTGTGGTGGGACTAAGGAGTGATGTGTCAATAATTACTCTATTTATAATTAATTATCAGTAAGGTGTTTTGTAATGAAGCTTAAGAAAAAATAGCAATAGTACTGCTACTAACTATCCCTTCCATCACGTTGGCTGCAACAGGAACATGGCAAAATGAGAAAGGCGTAGGCACAATTTTTGGACCTGACGAAATTAGGTCTACCTGGTTTTATACCCCCTCATTTTACCCATATTCTGGCCCTAAAATAACGAGGGTAACATGGTCATTTAGTAATTATGAAAATGGCTACGACTCCCAGGCCGTGGATCTTTGCTATATAGAGAGGTACAAAACTGAGCCCAACCTATGCATTGATGTATCTGATTATAATCAGGGATATGTAGAAGAGTATTTTGATAATCGTGATGCACATGGCTCTTTTGTTTTACGTTATAGCTTAAAAGGTGGCTATTATCCTGCATTCTGGTCATCATCCACTCCAAAAAATCTTATAAAGGTTGACTACACGTATTAATAAAAAAATATGATGCTGAATCAATTAACTTTGATCCAGCATCGTTATATAGGACTCCAGTTTTATGATGAATGTATCAGGCTATCCACTTGATTTAAATCGAACTAATGAGCTCAAGGTAAAGAGCAGCCCATCCAATGTTAAAAATGCACCAATAAATAAAGGTGACCATTCGAGCGTTAGCCTAAGCGATTTGTCGAAAGCACGTAATAATATCTACGAAAAGTCTCTTTCTAGAGCTGAAAAGAATAAAATCCCTACTTACCTCACACTAGAGAAAAGAACTGAAATGCTCTCTGGAATGGTAAAAAATATTGTAAAAGAGGCAGGTTCGCCTTTCTCAGACGATGAAGTTAAAAAATTGGTTGGTGATCTAAAAATAGAACTTAACATTAAAGATTTTTCTAAACCGAACTTTAGTGCCCCCAGTGTAAATAGACTTTCTTTTTTGAAAGAGGACGACAAAATTGCGCTTGGAGAAGCATACGACTACGCATTGAATAATGGCACAAGTATTCATGATGTGGATTTTACTGCTTCTGCTTTAAGCCGTCAGCGCGAGATAGAAGCTATGCGGAGTCAGGGAATTATGCATAAGAAATTTAATCCCGACACGGATGGTGGAATTTTAGATCCTAGTTCTCTTGGTCGCGGTGTTGGATCAGTACACCATGAGACCAAGTATGTTTCTGATTTACGTGCTCAGCTAGATGATAATAGTCTATTTTCTACCAATCCTCATTTAGATAACGACCTATTTATAAATGCAATTATTGAAATGTTACCACTTCGACGCAAATAAATGAGAATCGTGTCAGTACTGCTTTTTTATCTTCTGTTATCACTCCAAAATCTGCATTACTGAACAGCACTATTTCAATTCTGGGTTATCTACGTTTCCTATATAGCACTAAATCGCATTAAAAGATGTGAAAACTATACTATCTCTAACCAATCAGTTGCATTCTAATAAAACAAACTCAACAGCTATTAATAGATATCTTCAGTTTTCCGGCAAGTCTTACGGATAATTGATTGGAACTGAAGTAAAATCAGCCAGCCTTTTTAACCGCGCAAAATACCGCTTATGGTAAATATCCGTTATTCCCCCGAAAAAAGCCTTTAAAATTGAACACTGAGAAGTTTTAAGAAGCCCCCTTTGTGATTGTCCTTTCTACTGATTGCACTCCTCAGATAGCCGCTATGGGATTATTTTGAAATTAACCAGGGGGAGAAACTAAAGCAGCAGATTAGGTTAGTTACAGTGTAACTTTTTGAGGATACTCAAATACAAAAAAGACCACCGTTTGTTAGCCTTTAGATATTCATAGTTCGGATGTTATTACAGTCTGTTTAACCGAGTTATTTCTAGCTATTCACTGAAAACACATAATTTATGGGTTGTGTGCAAACCTTATATTTATCAAAAGCATGCTAAACACCTTCAACCTTCACATCCCTTTGATACGAAGCTACAACCGGACGATTATAATACGAATCACCTTCTAGAATTGGTGTGATTATTGCTTGTTTTTAAAGATAAATATAAAAAAGGTTTTCTTAACATGTATACAACAATGCAGTCCTCGATACCCAGTCCTCTAATGAGTAATGTTGAAAGTGGAAAAAGCACAGAAGAGACAAGCGCAAGCAAAGCAATAGAAAGTACGGCAAAGAGCCTGGCTGCTGTAGACACAAAGGCTACAACGAAGACAGACTCTGTCAATTTTTCAAATCGAGCGATGAAGGTTCAGAGCATTGCTAAGGATTTTTTTAGTGGAGGGCAGTTATCGTTAGCTGATCTGCCCAAATATATTAAAAGACTCGAGAATGATGGTTTTCTGACAGCAGTGGAAGCAGAAAAATTGGGCGGGGCTACTAGTAGTAATAAAACAGACCAACTTTCGGATGAAACCACTAAAGTACTGGATTGGATTGATAGTTTTCGGGATAAAGTGAATGAAAAAGATCCTCAAGATGGGCTTATTGGCGCCTTAAATCGGGCGGAAAAAACCATTGAAAATTTAAGCTCAAACTACGATTCATCAATGACTACGGATGTAAAAACATCATTGTGGGAGATTGATGGTTATCTTAAAAGTGACAAGATGGAGCAATGGGATAAACAAGATATTAAAGCATTAAAAGATGTGAAAACTATACTATCTCTAACCAATCAGTTGCATTCTAATAAAACAAACTCAACAGCTATTAATAGATATCTTCAGTTTTCCGGCAAGTCTTACGGATAATTGATTGGAACTGAAGTAAAATCAGCCTTTTTAACCGCGCGAAATACTAATTATGTTAAAGGCCACCATTTTTTGACAGCCATAGAATTATTTATTTCGCCAGAGAATCTAAGTTATTTTTTGTTATTCCATCTGGTCTCGTTCGAAGATACCCATTACCTTTCTTAGGATTCACCACTACAGCATCGATGATCCCTTTTTTTGCCATTCCAATTGCAGTATTCAAATTGGTGAATGTTGAATTCCCCTCTAACTTAACTGCAATTACACAGCCATTAGAATCATTTTTAGCATCAACTATTTTCTTCTTGTTCAACATATTAAGCCCCTTAAAAGTGTGACGTATATCACAATTTACACCTGTATAAAAAAACATACAATGTTTTATTGTTTATTTTTCATTCAGTTTGTCATTTTAAAAAACAGATGCGAAAAATGACTGTTATGGTAAATAGCCGGTATTTACTAAAAAATTGGCTTTGATAATCGATGCCTGGAACGTTTTAAAAAGTCTCGCTTGTGATTGTCTTTCTAATAGCTGGAATAGCTCAGATCGCACTTATAGATGATTATTGAATTTAACCAGAGGGGAATTAAAAATATCTAAGTTACACTGTAACTTTTATAGTGATAAAAAACAAAAAGACCATCAATTTGATAGCCTGTAAATGTGCTGGATATATTGTAATTAAGCGTGTTTAAAGCCTAGGTTTAGTTTAAACCCACAAGCTTGAGCATAATTAACTAATGTTTTAAGGCTTGGGTTTGATCTACCAGATTCCAATCGAGAAATGTTTGGGGACTTAGTTCCCATTTTTTCAGCAACCTGATCTTGAGTTAAGCCTGATTTTTCTCTCATTGTAATAAGAGAACTAATAAGCTCGAACTCTGATCCAAGATCATCATAAGCTTCTTTTACTTCTGGGTTCTGAAATGCATTATTTTTTAGTTTAGATAAACTCATTACTTCACCTCTTTCATTCGATTACGAGCTAACTCAATTTCTTTTTTAGGGGTCTTATTTGATTTTTTAACAAAAGCTCTTAATACGTAAATATGCTTCCCCTTTAAATAACAAAACAACCCACGGCCAATACCTTCCTGACCTTTAGCTCTGATTTCAAAAATACCATCTCCCATAGAGTCTGTATGAGGAGGACCTAAGTTTGCCCCATGCAACTCAATTAACTCGAGTAGTTTAATCATGCGAGCTTGTATCTTAGGTGGCATAGATAATATTTCATCTTCTACACCTGCGTAAAAATCAACTTTCCAAACCATGTAACCACCTATCACATATGATAGGTTAATTTATCATAACGATCTATAAAAGTGAAATAATTTCATCACACAAATAGTTACACTGTAATCTTTTAGAGTTCACTAAATACAAAAAAGGCCACCGTTCAGGTAGCCTTTTAGATGTGCGGTTAACGGGTGTTATGGTAAATAAGTCACATAAAATAATTATTTACCATAGTTTCATAATTTTTGATTGCCATAAGGCTGTTCTCGGGTAGACAAGTTCCATAACATATCAATATCATATAAGTAATGCT